>Ga0316628_100002836_pt1 | contig 13066 bp, 7 predicted proteins | sample OWC_Aug_M2_C1_D5_FD_207648 | JGI IMG/M metagenome (GOLD analysis project Ga0316628, IMG submission 207648) | Wetland soil microbial communities from Old Woman Creek delta, Ohio, United States - OWC_Aug_M2_C1_D5_C | ecosystem: Environmental > Terrestrial > Soil > Wetlands | place: USA: Ohio... | reverse complement strand
GAGGCATACAGAACATGCGTTTGAGGTCGCTCACTTCGAAATCGAAGTACATGACCGCAGTTAAACGCAGGATTAGATAGTCAATTCCCGATTCTTTGATCAAATTTTCTGCTCTGTGCTTGGTCTGTCCATACGTATCTTTCGGATGAGGGAGATGCTTGTCCGCGCTTAGGGGCTCATTAACGTTGGGGGTGGGACCGAATACCGCTACTGAGGAGGTAAACACAAAAGGAATATGCTCGCCTTTTTCCTTTATCACGTCAACTAGTATCTTGGTTCCCCCGACATTGACCTTGGCGCACAGTTCTGGTTTCTCGTCGGCTAGAGGAGGTAGAATGCCAGCCATGTGCACTACTGCATCTACCTTATTCAGCGCTTTCTTGACCGAGTCCGGTTTCGTGATATCTCCCCATAAAATTTCTGCTTTGCTCTCAAGTGACTTGATGCTCTCCCGGTTTCGAGGCGTGTCCAGGTCGAACACTCGTACCTGGTATCCGCTATTCAAGAATTCTTTGCATACGTTTATTCCCAAACGGCCCGCTCCACCTGTTACCAAAACACGCATTCCATGCCTCCCATTATCGTCTAGAGTTTGCTTTTCAAGATCCGCCTAAGCCTAGTCCGAACTGAGGCCTGTTTATTGAGGTTCTCTCACGCTTTGCAGAACCGGCGTCTATAGGTTCCGTGACTACCGTTGATTGACCCCTGTGAACTCGAGCCGTTACATATTTGCCTCGAGCATAATAGATTCGGGCCTCACCTTCCTCGTCAGGCCGCAATCGAACCGTGAAAATTTGTGAGCCATTCTCAGTCTTAGCCCCTTGCGTAAAAACTCTGAAGCCCCAGTATCTGTGTCCTGTGTTTGCCATAACAACGCAGGGATAAATCATTCTCCATCGTGGATTATTTTTTAAGGCAAAGGTAAGAAGGAAATAGACGTTATAGTCCTCCGGTTTTTCTGCCGGTCTCATGCCGCTTATACCTGCCACACCCCCGCGCAGAAAGCTGCTTACCAGTTGGAACACCTCATCACACTTGTCCTTAATTTGGTTAATGTTCAGATGCGACCTGTTCACGGCAACAAAATAAAGGTTCTCAAAAACGGTGCCATCGGAATTGAACGTGGACAGGCTGGTTGAGCTCATCTCTATCATGCCATCTGTATGCCCTCGTGAGCGTCCACCAACGGCGGCGAATTCGGTTACATGAGAGTCAACCTTGGTATTTAAGTCCCAGAGAAATCTGCTATCTGGTCTCAATTCCGCTCCGGCTCGAGGGATAAGTTTGTCCGGCCATTTGAGATTGAAAGGCTCGAATCGCAACGTCCCCATGTGCGGCGTGGCCAAGGTCAGCAGTTTGGTTACCCTTGATTTCCCTCCATTAGCTACATAATGACGAGCTACAATGCCCCCCATAGAATACGCAACGATAGAGCAAAGGCTGTTGCCTGTAAGCTCGCTGATCCTGTCTACTGCCCTGGCAAGTCTGGACGCATACGTTGCTACCTTACCCAGGGTGCCTCTGGCATTGTCTGAATACTCAAATTGCCACACATTGTAGTGCTCCCCTTTTGTCTGCAACAGATCATCAAGCCTGGTGAATTGGTTCTCACACCGGGTTGGCCTGGATGAGCCCGGTAACTTGAACCCGTGCACCAGAACAACATTCTCCCGATCGAATACCGGGCCTTCATGCCAGAGCCTCCATGAGTAATCGGTAGGCCCATAGTTGAGCATCCGGTAATCGACATCGATGTCTACATTATTACCGGAAGGGCACGGGACATTCTCTTCTTTGCCTTTTACAGTGCTCCAAATGCCCCACTTCTTGAGGTGCGGGTCGTAGCAATCTCTTTTTAAAGGTAGAGAAACCTTAAGGGTGTAATATTTTCCGGCAGGAACAGATAAATTATATGTGCCTTTTTCATCCGTTTGGGTTACCGCTATGGCATTATCTCCTCGCCATGCAGTCACAATTGCCTCCGGTATAGCGATATCTACTGTAGCGTCATACACTCCATCACTATCTTCGTCCTTGTAGACAGTACCCGAAATCGACGCAATTTGTGTGATTGTAGGAGTTGCCAGGTATAACTCTTCGGCGCTTTCCTGCCACGTCATTCTGCGACCAATTGGATAGAGAGCTTGACGCTCTTTCTTCGTCATCTTAACGTTCCGCGTTTGTGCCATAGTGTTCAGCCCCATATTATTTCGAATCTGCTCTCGTTAATTCGCCCGCCTTTAATAGCGCCCCAAGCGCTTCCGTAATCAACTGTAGTTGTGAAATAGTTGCTACCTCCAGAAGTTCCTTGAGGCGGTCCCGGGCCAACTGCCATAGCCCGCCTATCATCTTCTGTCCTTTTTCTGACAGGCGGCACAGCACCACTCGTCTGTCCTCGGGCTGGCTTTCTCTTACAACGATTTCTCGTTCCACCAACCGATCCACGACACCTGTGGATGTGGCAAGGCTTACCCCCAGTGCGGAAGCGACCTCGCTCATTCGTGTTGGGCCGTTCATGAAGAGAAGCAAGACAACCTTGAGCTGAGGCATGGTCAAATCCAGCTGAAGCCATTCGGTGGGCAATATCGGAATGAGTTCTCGGAATGCCTTTTCTCCGAGTTCGAGGATACGCTCTATGAGTTCCTCCTGTTTCGGCGCCTGCTTCATAGAACCCTCCTTCCAATTTCTGGATGAGCGGGCAATATATATACTAGTAGCTTTAGTAAGGTTAGCCCAGTACTTTAGTATAATGCTAATTATTTGCATTATACTAAATATATGGCAAGCTGTCAATAATATTCCCCGAATTATGTCTAAAATTGGGAGGAAAAGTTAATGATGGAGTAAACAAGTGAGAAATTGCTGCCGCGGGTCCAGGTGTTTCCTTGACAACCCATATATACGGGCTTATCATAACCTCAAATTCGTATCAGGTTTGTTATTTTGCTAGATCACGGTGCACTGCAGGCTATCCTCGGCGTTAAATTCAAAGATGAGTCTCTTCTGCAGCAGGCCCTCGTTCATCGCTCTTATCTGAATGAGAACCCCACCCTGCACCTGGTCTCCAATGAGAGACTTGAATTCCTGGGAGATGCCGTGCTCGGCTTCGTAGTGGCGGATGAGCTCTACTCTCGATTCTCCGACTTCGCAGAAGGGGAACTGACTAAGCTCAGGGCTGCGCTGGTGCGCGGTGAGACCTTGGGCCGCATCGCATCGACACTGCAGCTTGGCGACTATCTTTATCTGGGGCATGGAGAGGAGGAGAGCGGGGGACGTTCTCGTCCCAGGAATTTAAGTTGCGCCCTGGAGGCAGTAATCGGCGCTGTCTTTCTCGACCAGGGGTTTGATTTCACCAGAAGCTTCATTTTGAAGCTGCTCAACAGCGAGTTTGACGCAGTAGTTGAGGACAAGTTAACGGACGATTACAAATCAAGGCTGCAGCAGGTTATCCAATCGGAACGGAAAATAACGCCCGTTTATCGTACTATTGAGGAAGTAGGCCCCGACCACGCAAAGGTTTTCACCGTGGAAGTTCTGGCAGGTGACACAGTACTTGGCTGTGGCTCTGGCCGCAGCAAGCGGGCGGCAGAGATGGATGCGGCACGTCAGGCATTGCAGGGCCTAACGGGGGGTTGAGATAGATGTTTGGACTTTTCAAGAAGACCGAAAAAGGGGTAAAACGCACCCGCGAAGCCTGGTGGGGCAAAGTTGTTAATCTCTTCGACCGCGCCACCTTCGGTGCAGAGCTCTGGGATGAGCTTGAGGAGCTTCTCATCTCCGCCGACGTAGGTGTGAACACAACCGGCAAGCTCATCGAACGCCTCAAACAGAGGATAACCAAAGAAAACATCAAAGATGCTGCGCAGGTAAGGGATGCCCTGAAACAGGAGTTGGTCTCCATGCTTATGGTGATGGGCGGGGAGGTTAAGCCGCTGACGGACGGCAAAATAGCCGTAGTCCTGGTGGTCGGCGTCAACGGCGTGGGCAAGACTACCAGCATCGCCAAGCTTGCATATAGCTACAAAGAGCAGAAGAAACGGGTGCTTCTGGTGGCGGGGGATACCTTCAGGGCTGCCGCCATTGACCAGCTAAAAGTCTGGGGAGAGCGCATAAAGGTCCCGGTAATCGCTCATCAGCCCGGCGGAGACCCCGCCGCAGTAGTCTTCGATGCACTCGAGTCGGCCAGGAAAAATGCCGATATTGTTATAGTCGATACCGCAGGTCGCCTCCATACCAAGTTCAACCTCATGGAGGAGCTCAAGAAAATCAGGCGCGTGGTGGATAAAGTCGGTATAGAGCCCCGGGTGCTGCTGGTATTGGATGCTACTACAGGCCAGAATGGATTGACCCAGGCCAAATATTTCACCGAAGCAGTTAAGGTCAACGGCATATTGCTCGCAAAGCTGGACAGTACGGCAAAGGGCGGGATCGTGCTTGCCATCTGCGATGAGCTTAAGATACCTATCCTTTACATCGGCACCGGCCAGGAGTTAGAGGATATCGCCCCCTTTAATGCCAATGAGTTTATCGAAGCTCTATTTTCCCGTGAGAACTAGTCTTGAGTCAAACTGCAACCCTATTCAGGCAAAAGGCACTACCCAACAAATGGTTTCAAGCTGCCTGCATCGCCGCCCTGGTCTTCGTTATCTACCTCGTTACCAGCCAGGATTCGACTCCCTATAATCAGTTTGTCCGCCTCGTCGATGCCTTTTTCCATGGCCGACTTTATCTCATCGATGCGCCTTCCTGGCTAGAGCTGGCTCGATATGGCGAAAAGGGCTATGTTATCAATCCGCCTGCTCCTACCTTATTCCTCATTCCGTGGGTAGCCATCTGGGGTCTGAGCACTAATCAGGTCATCGTTTCCATGCTGGTAGGTGCTGTAGCCGTAGGTTTCTTCTGGGTAGCCGTCACCCAATTGGACTGGAGTCTCCGGTTTCGGGTGGCTATGACCGTGCTCGTAGCCCTGGGTACCAACTTCTGGTGGGTCACCACTACAGGCAGCGTCTGGATGCTGGCTCATGTGTCGGCAGTCTTCTTTCTCATGGCTGCGCTGGTTGAGACTACAAATAAGAACCGTCCCTGGCTGGTAGCTTTGCTCGTGGGACTAGCGGGGCTGTCTAGATTACCTGTTTTTCTTACCTTCCCATTCTTTGCCTATACAGTGGTCTGGAAAGAAGATGTTCGCCGGATTATTATTCGCCGTCTGGCGATTTTTGCGGGTGTTTTAGCAGTGATGGGAGGGCTCTATCTGCTCTATACCTATGGTGAATATCACACTCTCAGTCTTGGGTACGAGCGCGGCCAGTTTGTTAACGAACCCTGGTTTTCCAAAGGCCTTTTCAGCATAAGCTACATACCCCGACAACTTAACGCTATTCTCTTTCAGGGGCCCGTATTTACTGACAGCTACCCCTTCTTCAAGCCGTCGTGGGTGGGAATGGGATTATTTTTCACAACCCCGGCTTTGCTCTACATGTTCAATGCTACCTTGAAGGATAAGCTTGCGCTTGCGGCTCTGGGTGGCATTATCCTGACCATAATCCCCATGCTGACCTACGGGGTGACCGGTTTTCTCCAGTTTGGGTATCGCTTCAGCCTGGATATCCTGCCCTTTATGGTTATACTGGTGGCATCCGGCATGCGCTATCGCTTGAATTGGCTCAAGATAGCGGTCATTGTCTTGAGTGTAGGAATCAATCTCTGGGGCACGCTGGCTTTCAATAAGCTCAACTGGGTAGCCGGCTTATCTTAGCCATGCCGCTTAAAGCTTTGTCTCACAGATTCGTAGCCTTTTATCGAATCCTACCGTAGTGAAGGATCTGTGCGAGATGATTCAGATAGCGTATGCAATAATCTGGTGGCTTACCCTGCTGCTCATCGGGCTGATTACATTCCCCCTGGTGTCCAGGGTGTGCGGCAGGCTGCTGGATAAAGGCTACTCCATATCCAAAATCCTCGGTCTGTTGCTCCTGACATATTTCTCCTGGCTGTTAGCAAGCCTGCACCTGCTTAAATTCGGATATCTCAACATCTCCATTGCATTTCTCCTTCTGCTGGCGCTCTCCTTCTACCTGGGCAGAAAGCGCCTAAACCTCAAGGATCTGCCGCTAAAGTCGATGCTTATCAGCGAGGCGCTGTTCACAGTCGCTTTTGCTTTGTTTCTAGTCTACTTACGATACAAGCCGGATATTTTCTATGCATATAGCGAAGACTTTATGGACTTCGCTTTTCTACAATCGATTTTGCGGAGCAGCTATTTTCCTCCCGCTGATCCCTGGCTTGCTGGGACAAGCCTCCCTTATTACTATGGCGGGCAGCTTCTTACGGCTATATTGACGTTGATATCCAAGGTGCCCACTTCCATATCCTACAACCTGGCAGTGGCGATGTTCTTCGGACTTATGGCATCTGCCTCATACGGTATCGGGTACAATATCACGAAAAGAAAACTCTATGGTTTTGTTGCTCTCGTTTTTGTTTGTATCGTCGGATTCATCTCGGGTGTATTTCAACTCTTCGCCTTCGTCTTTCACCATGACCTGCTTGGCTTCAGCGCGACATCGGCACATGGATTTTGGGACTGGCTTCTCTACTTCAACCTGAGCGCTGGAGTTATACCTAATACCGGAAACCTCTATCCTTATGCTGCTTTTTTGCAGGGAGATTTACATGCACACATGATGAGCATTCCCTTCCAGCTTATGTACATCATGCTTGTGTTCTCGTTGCTCAAGAAGGGTGGCGACAACGTCAGAAACGGAAGATTGGATTGGTTAGTAACTGTATTCATATTGGGTATTAGCTTGGGCTTCTTCATATTCTTAAATACGTGGGACTATCCTATCTACGCCGTATTAACGCTGCTAGCTTTCATTTTTTTCAAACTCAATCTCAACAAAAAGGCTGTCTTGGGTGTCATACTGGTGAGCCTCGTATTATATGTGCCTTACTTTGTTACCAGAAATTGGGGTGGTGCTCACGGAATTGGCATAGTGCACACAAGGACCAATTTAGCCGATTTCGCTGATCTTTTTGCGCTGTTCTTGTTTGTGATATTTTCATTTTTCTATGTTTTACTTAAGGGCAGGTCGTCCAAGAGAGAAACACTTATTGTAATAATGGTTTTAGCTATCATTCTTGCCGCAGTATCCTTCGTATTTAATTTCCAGCTTCTGTTGATTCTGACACCGCTGATTTTGGCGCCCTTATACTGCATATATAAAGCCCGTGAAAGAAAAGAGACCGAATTCGTGCTGCTCCTTGTACTTATGGGGGCGCTGCTCGTGTTATTCTGTGAGGTCTTCTATATTGCCGATGCCCTGTCACATCCTTTCGAAAGATTCAACACAGTAATGAAGTTCTATTTGCCGGCGTGGGTTTTTCTGGGTATAGCATCCGCGTATGGTGTATTCTGGGTGTTGAAGAATACCAGGGGGAAGCTTAAGGGTGTTTGGGTTGCTGTTCTGCTTGTCCTTGTTTTATCCTGCATAATTCAGCCCGTGGGACAGACCATAGGCTGGGCCAGTGGCAAACGGGATTACTTCAACATAGGCAGAGGGACACTGGACGGGACAGCTTACGTGAAAACCATTGCCCCGGGCGATTATGAGGCTATTCAATGGCTCAACGAACACATAAAGGCGCAGCCTGTCATACTCGAGGCACCCGGCGCCGCATATCAATTTTCATCCTATGTCTCGACGATGACCGGTCTGCCTACTGTTGTGGGCTGGGTAACTCATGAGGTGATGTGGCGGGGCTCCTGGGACGAAGTAGTGGGCCGGGATACCGATGTAGATAATATTTACAAGTCTCCTGATAGCGATGAGGCGCTCGCCTTGCTCAGAAAGTATGATGTCGAATACATATATGTGGGGAAGGTGGAAAAGGAGAAATACCCGGCGGAGAGCTTACAAAAGTTTGCCAGCGATTCGGAAAGATATAAACCAATTTATGAGAAAGATGGCGTCGTCATCTATCAGGTGTTGTCGTGAAAGTTGCTTCGTTCAACGCATTTGTGAGACAATGTAGCCGCAGCGTTATTCCATAATGACGGGGAGCCCATGCCATCTCCGTATAGATTCTGGAAAAATCTAGTATGCAAATAAATGCCTTAGAGAGACTGCAGCGCTTCGTCTCTAAACCTGGCGGCCAGGTTTTTTTAGTTGTCCTAACTCTTGCGGTATCCCTGCTTATCCGGCTGCTTCTGTTCCGCTATCACGGCTACTACATAGACGAGAACTCATTCAAAGCGTGGTATAACACCGCTGCCGAAAAGGGGCTGTACCACTTTTATGATTCTACCTGGTCTGATTATCCCCCGTTCAACATCTACATCTTCTGGATATTCGGTAAGCTGGCGCATGCCATAGGGCCGGGTAGCCTAGACGTGCTCATCAAGCTGCCGCAGAATCTATTCGACCTCGCCACAGCCTATCTTATCTTCCGCTTCGTGCGTCAGAGATATTCTTTCCTCTTCGCCTTGGGCGCCATGGCCGTATATGCACTTAATCCTGCAACCATCTTCGACCTTGCAGTGTGGGGTCAGTTTGATTCGGTCTACACTTTTTTCATGGTTGCCTCCCTTTATGCGGTCTTGCGCTCTAAATACGAGCTTTCGGGCGGCCTGTTCGCCCTTGCTATACTAACCAAACCTCAAAGTGTTGTCCTACTTCCCGTATTGGCCTACCTCATGTTGAGGAATGGAGGCTGGAAGCGAGCGGTCTCCAGCGCCGTAGTCTTCTTTATCCTTCTTTTCCTGGTTATCCTTCCGTTCCACTGGCACAATCCCATTACCTTTCTCATCGACCGCTATACAGGCTACAATCTTTATCCCTATAACAGCCTCAATGCTTACAACTTCTGGGCATACATCGGATTCTGGAAGCCGGACAACGTGGCGCATCTTGGCTTGAGCTACCAGACTTGGAGTATTATCCCCCTTGTTATCTTCGCCGGTTTCGTAATGTGGCAACTGCATCGCAAGCCCGGGGGAAGGGCGGCTGTCTTCGCTACCTTTCTCCTTATGTTGGGCTTCTTCATGCTGATGACCCGTATGCATGAGCGGTATCTCTTCCCGGTCTTTGCGCTTCTCGCCATGAGCTTTTCACCGCGTCATCCGCCTTGGCTATATGTGGGGCTCACGGGTACGTTCTTTGCTAATCTGGTTTACGTAATGTCAGTGCTCAATGCCAATTCTTTCATCCCCGATGGTCACTGGTCCATTTATGTTCTTTCTTCTATCAATGCCATTCTGTTCTTCTACGCTATCTGGAGCTTCTGGAGGATGCAGCGCACTAAGAATGTTGAAGGAGGACCGCAGGAAATTACCTCCGCGCCGCCAGAAACAAAGCCGCCTGAAGTGCAGGTGCAAAAGATTTCTCCTCCTTCAGCGAAAGCCGAAGCGGAGGAGGAGCCTTTGCCACCTGTCCCTAAGGTGCGTATCCCCTGGAGCCATGCCCTCATCCTGGCGCTTCTCGTTGTCATTTTCCTCGGAATGTCCCTGTGGAACCTGGGCGACCGCACCTTCCCGAAGTCGAACTGGGTTCCTCAAAGAGACCCTGAGGAAGTGACTGTCGACCTAGGCGAAACCACGCTTGTGGAGAATGTTTACCTGCTTATCCAGAATGGCGACCCGGTAAATGTCGATCTCTACTGGGGATCGCCTAGCAACTGGACCTACCAGACCAAGCTGACAGAATCAGGTGTCTGGGCGAAATGGGATTCCCTGAATCTCGCTCGTGAGACCAGGTATTTCAGCCTGGTATTCAACGCTACCTCCGGGCAGATCGGGGAAATCGCGGTGTTCACCGACGGCCGCAAATTGAATATAGCTAGTGTCACCGCCGACCAGGACAGCACAGTGGTGGCCCTTACCGATGAGCAGCAACTGGTCGGCAACCCGGCCAGCCACACCTCGGGCACATATTTCGACGAGATATACTTCGTCAGGACGGCAGAGGAGACCCTCGAACTTCAGAACCCTTCCCAGTGGGACCATCCACCCACCAGCAAGCTTATTGTGGCTGCCGGCATAGCAGTCTTCGGCCACAATCCATTTGCGTGGCGCGTTGGTGGAGTCATCGTAGGCGCCTTGGGTATATTACTCATCTATTTCTTTGCCAAGCGTGTATTCAAGTCCTCCCGCGCCGGTCTAATTGCGGCGTTCTTGCTCACTTTTGAGTTTATGCACTTCGTAGAGGCCCGGATCGCTGTACCCGAGCCGTATATATTGTTCTTCGTCATTGCCATGTTCTATTTCTTTTACCGTTACTGGGAAGACCCTGCGCGAGGCGGAAAATACCTCTTCCTCAGCTTAGTGTTCTTTGGGCTCGGGTTCTCCACCAAGTGGCATGTCATGTATGGCTTTGTGGGGATGATGCTCTTGCTGATTGTGCTTAAGGTGCGCAAGCCTGTAATCCGTAGAAACGAAGTCCTCTGGTTCATTGGCGGGGTGCTAGCAGCGGTGGGTATATATATGCTGTCATATACAACGTACTTTTTAGCGCACAACCATTGGGGGGACTTCTGGCAACTACAGTTGAATATATATCGATTCCATGCGCATTTGACCGCCAGCCATCCTGCGAGTTCTCCCTGGTGGAGTTGGCCGCTGATGCTTCGGCCCGTCTGGATGTACCTGGGCAGCTTCGATGGCAGCACCGGGTACATCTCTACCTTTGGTAATCCTGCCCTCTGGTGGGCTGGTATCGGTGCCATACTTGCTACATTCTGGCTCGCCATAAAGAAGAGGAGCAGTATCGCGATTTTCATCGCCATCCCCTTCCTCACCCAGTGGCTTTTCTTCATCCCCATCAGTCGTGTGGTCTTCATCTACCATTTCTTCCCCAACGTGCTCTTCATAATCCTCGCCGTCACTCTCTGGATTCAGTGGCTGTGGAATAAATATAAGTGGGGCAAGTGGGTTGTTGCAGCTTACCTCGCTCTCAATGTTATCTGCTTTGCTCTATTCTTCCCCGTGTTATCCGGCCATCCTATGAGCCAGGGTTATTGGAATGATATGAAATGGATGGTTGACTGGGTTACCGCGGGTGTTGGCCCACATTGAAAAATGAACTTGAAAACCTCGCTGTTTCTAGGTATACTGAATGCATTGAAATAGGACGTTCACTCGGGCATTTGGTCTGAAGCTGGCTGAGATGCTGGCACTCTCCGTAGCGGAATGAGGTGCCGATCATTGTTCTGCAAAGGCGTATCAGGAGTTCGGCTGCGTGATTGTATCGTATCAGCCGGGCTCCTTTTTTCTCTATATGGCTTTCACCTGGTTTCGCACCATAGCTTGGCAAATTGTCGGGCTAACAAGATATAAAGCGGTTTATGTTTTAAAAAATTTTAGAAGAGGGTACGCCTATGGCGGATGCCCTCATCCTTTAAGATTGAACCGGGACTTCTAGCCTTGTTCCTAATTTATCTCTAGTGGGGTGCAAAGTGAAAGAGATCACTCTTACCATCGACTCCCGAGAGGTGAAGGTGGAGGAGGGGACAACTATTCTCAAGGCGGCCGAGAAAGCCGGTATCTACATACCGGCCCTCTGTAATTATCCGGGCCTGAAACCCCTCGCCGAATTGCAGCCCGATAGGGCCTGCCGTCTCTGCGTAGTTGAGGTGAAAGGCATTGCCGAACCCCAACTGGCCTGTATCAAGCCTGTAGCCGAACGGATGGTTGTCCATACCAACAAGCTACGTCTCCAGAAGCTGCGGTACCACAGCCTCAAACTCATCCTCTCTCGATATCCGGATGCCGCTCTCAGGGGCGGAAACAAAGAGCATGCCACTCCCTACGCAGGTACCCAGAAGGGCGGCGATGGAGAGCTGCAAAGAGTGATAGACCACATAGGTCTTGACGAACTGCCTTCTTATATACCCAAGAAGCTCCCTGTTCGTGAGGACAGCCCGTTCTGGATTCGAGATAATAACTATTGCATACTCTGCGAACGCTGCGTCCGGGTATGCGACGACATCAGAGGGGCCAGGGCTATCGAGTTCGCCTACCCCTGCCATAAGGCATGTCCTGCCGGCATCGACATCCCCCGTTACCTGCGCTTAATCGCCCGTGGCAGGCCTTCTGCTTCCCTGGCAGTGATTCGAGAAAGGGTACCCTTCCCCGGCTCACTGGGCCGTGTCTGCGTCCATCCCTGCGAGCAGGCTTGTCAGCGTGGCAAAGAGGTGGATAAACCTCTCTGCATCAGGATGATGAAGCGTTTCGCTGCCGATAACAGCGACGATTCCTGGAAAAAGAGGGCTAAGAAGCTGCCACCCACTGGCAAGAAAGTGGCAGTCGTGGGTGCCGGCCCTGCGGGATTGACCGCCGCCTACTATCTGGCTAAACAGGGCCATAAAGCAACCGTCTTCGAGGCCTTGCCCGAGGCCGGCGGCATGATGAGGGTGGGCATCCCGGCCTACCGTTTGCCCCGCAATGTACTCAAGGGCGAGGTTGACGATATCAAGAGCTTCGGCGTTGAAATTAAATATAACACCAGAATCGAATCCCTGGACTCGCTTTTCGAGCAGGGTTTCAACGCCATCTTCCTCGGACTGGGCGCGCATCAGGGGATGAGCCTGGGTGTGGACGGCGATAACCTTCCCGGTGTTATCGAGTCTGCGGAGTTCCTGCGCCGTGTCAACCTCGGCGAGAAGATAAGCGTGGGCAAAGATGTGGCTGTTGTCGGCGGAGGCAATGTCGCTATCGATGCAGCCCGTATCGCACTGCGCCTTAGTGCGAAGAAAGTGAAAATCATTTACCGCCGCACGCGTGCAGAGATGCCAGCCAACCCCGAAGAGGTTGATGCAGCTCTCGAGGAAGGCATAGAGATCGATTATCTGGCAGCACCTTCCAAGGTAACCAGAGATGGCCATAAATTAAAGCTGGAGTGCATCCGTATGGAGCTTGGGGAGCCTGATGCCAGCGGCAGACGGCGCCCCGTCCCCATCAAGGGCAGCGAGTTCGTTACCGAGCTTGATACCATCATAGCTGCCATCGGACAGCGCACCGAGATACCAGCAGGCTTCAAGGTTGAGGCGGGCAAAGGTAACGTGGTCAAGG
>Ga0316628_100002835_pt1 | contig 13069 bp, 6 predicted proteins | sample OWC_Aug_M2_C1_D5_FD_207648 | JGI IMG/M metagenome (GOLD analysis project Ga0316628, IMG submission 207648) | Wetland soil microbial communities from Old Woman Creek delta, Ohio, United States - OWC_Aug_M2_C1_D5_C | ecosystem: Environmental > Terrestrial > Soil > Wetlands | place: USA: Ohio... | reverse complement strand
ACTTCGGGATCGTGGACCTCGCCGGGTTCCCCAAGGACCGCTTCTACCTCTACCAGAGCCAGTGGACGGACGGGGCGAAGGCGCCGATGGTGCACGTCCTCCCGCACTGGAACTGGGCCGGGCGCGAGGGCCAGCCGATCCCGGTGATGGCCTACACGAACGCCGAGGAGGTCGAGCTCTTCCTGAACGGGCAGTCGCTCGGCCGGAAGAGGAAGGGAGCCGAGCTCGTCGCGATCCCGGTCGGGCCGAAGATCAGCGAGGACCTCCGCTTCCTGACGAAGTACCGCATCGTCTGGCAGGTCCCGTACGCCCCGGGCACGCTCAAGGCCGTCGCCTACGGCGGCGGCAAGGCCGTGGCCACGGCCCGGGTGAAGACGGCCGGCCCCCCGGCGCGGCTCGTGCTCGAGCCGGACCGGTCGCGGATCCGGGCCGACGGTGAGGACCTGTCGTTCGTGACCGTGCGCGTCGAGGACGCGGAGGGCAACCTCGTGCCCGACGCGGACAACCTCGTGCGCTTCACGGTCGAGGGCCCGGGACGCATCGCCGCGGTGGACAACGGCAACGCGGCGAGCCTGGAGCCCTTCGAGGCCGACCACCGGAAGGCGTTCAACGGGCTCGCGCTCCTCGTCGTGCGTTCGAAGCGCGCAGAGGCGGGGCCGATCCGGGTGACCGCGACGTCGGACGGCCTGGGCGCGGCCGGGGCCGTCCTGCGAGCCGAGTGAAACGAGGACAGAGGAGGCCTCATGACGATCTCCCACCGCGTTCTCGCCGGGCTCCTTCTCTTCCTGGCGCCGTGGCCGGCGCGCCCGCGAGGCCGGCTGTCCGTTGCGGCGGCAAGGCGCGTGCCGTGAAGGTCGTCGACGGCGCCGTCGTCTTCGAGGCGCCCGCCGGGGAGACCTGCTGCGTCGTGCGCGCGCCGACTCAGTAGAGGACGCGGGTCCGAATGCTCGTCTCCAGCGCAGACATCTGCTGGCGGACCTCCCTCGAGACCTCGCGATTCAGGTCCATGACGAGGTAGCCGATCGCCGGGGTGGTGGCCAGGATCTGGCTCTCGATGTTGGCCTGCGCGTCCGAGACGATCCGGTTGATGCTGCTCAGAACGCCCGGCACGTTGCGGTGGACGTTCAGCAGGCGGTGACGGTCTCGCAGCGGCGGAGGCTCGACGTGGGGGAAGTTCACCGACCCCGTCGTCGCCCCCGTGTTGACGAACTTGACGAGGGCGGTCGCCACCTCGCGGCCGATCGCCTCCTGGGCCTCCTCGGTGGAGCCGGCGACGTGCGGGGTGAGGATCACGTTCGGGAGCCCCCGCAGCTCGGTCGCGAAGTCGTCGGTGTTGCCGTCCGGCTCCGCCGGGAAGACGTCGGCCGCCGCGCCCGACAGGTGCCCGGAACGGAGGGCCCGGGCGAGGGCCCCGATGTCCACCACGCTGCCCCGGCTGAGGTTCAGGAGGTAGGCGCCGGGCTTCATCCGGGCGAGCTCGCGCTCGCCAATGAGGCCGCGGGTGAGCGGCGTCTCCGGTACGTGCAGGGTGACGAAGTCGGCCTGGCTCAGCAGCGCGTCCAGGGAGTCGGCGGGGCGGTTGTTGCCCATCGACAGCTTCGGCGCGATGTCGTGGAAGAGCACCTGCATGCCGACTGCCTCGGCGAGGACGCCGACCTGCGTGCCGATATGGCCATAGCCGACGATGCCGAGCGTCTTCCCGCGAACCTCGTAGGACGAGGGCGCGCCCTTCCTCCAGCGGCCGTCGTGCATTTCCCGCGAGCGGTCGACGAGGCGGCGGGCGAGGGCGATGATCTCGGCGATGACCAGCTCCGCCACGCTGCGGGTGTTGCTGAACGGGGCGTTGAAGACGGAGACGCCGCGCTCGGCGGCGGTCCCGAGGGCCACCTGGTTCGTGCCGATGCAGAAGGCACCGACCGTGAGCAGGCGCCGCGCCTCGCCCAGCACGCGGTCGGTGACGTGCGTCCGGCTCCGGATCCCGAGCACGTGCACGCCCCGGACCTTCTCGACGAGAGCGTCCTCCCCGAGGGAGCCCGCACACGCCTCGACCGGGAACCCCTCCTGCCGGAAGATCGCGTGTGCGCTCGAGTGGACGTTCTCCAGGAGGAGCACCCGGATCTGGCTCTTCGGGAACGAGGTCTCGGCGGGGGGGGCGGCGGCGGTCGCGGTCATGCCTGGGCTCCGATCCTGTCCCGCGGCATTCTACCCGCGGGCGGTCCTACGCGCGGAGGTCGAGGGGGCCGGCCAGGGCCGTCAGGTACTCGTCGTCGCTCAGCGCGCCGACCGAGTGGAGCTTCGCGAGGAGCGTGGCCATGCGCCCCTCGAGGAAGAGGCTGGGGACGCCGCCGGCGAACGAGCGCTGGTACTTCAGCGGCCCTGGCACGAGCGCCACGAGGAACGCCATCTGCTTGGGGGTCAGCTCCGCGGGCTCCCTGCCGAAGTAGTGCCGGGCCGCGGGCCGAAGGCCGTACAGGTGCGGCCCCCACTCGATCACGTTGAGGTAGATCTCCAGGACGCGGTCCTTGCCGAGGCTCGAGTCGAGCAGCAGCGCGAGGGCGAGCTCCTCGAGCTTGCGGCTCATCGTCTTCTCCCGCGAAAGGAACAGGTTCTTCGCGAGCTGCTGGGGGATCGTGGAGGCCCCTCGGGCGAACGTCCCGCTCGCGAAGTCGCTGGCCAGGGCGACCGGGACCTCCTTCAGGTCGATGCCGGGGTGGCCGTAGAAGTTGGCGTCCTCGCCGATCAGCAGCGTCCTCACGAAGAGCGGTGGCACCTCGGCGAGGGGGATGAAGTCGGGCGAGTCCGGCCCGACGCGGACGAGCGTCGTCTCGCCGTCCCGCGACTCCGCGCGGTGGACGAAGGGGCCCTTGAGCCGCTCGATCGAGGGGAGCGGCCGCGCGGGCGGGTTGAAGTCCAACCGCTCGTCGACGCGGAGCGCCGCCGGGTCGAGCAGGGGGCCGGACACGGAGGCGGTGAGCGAGGCCCAGCCCAGGTCCTCCGCGGGCAGGTCGAGCCCGGCGGTGGCTAGCAGCCGGGCGAAGTCGACGCGCGGGACGCGCGCCTCGAGCTCCACGCGCGGGTCGGCGAGGCCGCCGTCGACGGCGAGGCGTGCCTGCACCTCGGCGCCGCCGGCGACGAGGCGCAGCCGGTCGGCGCGGAGGGAGCCCGCCTTCGTGTCCAGCCGTGCCTCCGCCTCGAACTCCGCGTCCGTCGGTGCGCCCATCGAGGCGTCGCAGCCCTCGGTGCCCCCGGTTGCCCAGGTCGCCACGGCGAGCGCGCGCGCGCGTCCCCGCACGGCGAGGCGCACGGCTTCCCCGGGCTCCAGCTCGACACGGGCGTCACCGTCCACCGTGCCCGGGTCGGCGATCGCGCACCCGTGGAAGAGGACCCGCACGAGCCGCGAGAGGCGGGCGTTCGCTGCGTGGGCCTGGAGCTCCACGTGCCCCGGCTGGCCGCGCCGGACGTCGATCTCCAGGCGCTCTCCCGGAGCGATGCGACGAACGCGCAGCGCCGGAGAGGCCGAGTCGACGTCCCACGTGGACGGGGCGAGCTCGAGCCGAACCCCCGCGGGCAGCTCGACGATCGCGCTCGCGAGCGACACGCGCGCCGCGCGGCCAGGGGGGACCCGGAAGGAGAGCCGGGGTCTCACGGTGGCCGAGCGGGTCATCAGCCGCACGCGGCCGGCGTTCTCGAGCACGACGTCGCGCAGCTCGAAGCTCAGCCAGGGCGTCAGCCGGACGGAGCCGATCGTGGTCGCCAGCCCCGCCCGCCGTGCGGCGCGCTCGACGCGAGCCCGCGCCTCCTCTTCGACGGCGGGCCGAAGCAGCACGAACGCCGCGCACGCCGCCCCCGTGGCCACGAGGGCGCCGAGCAGTAGCCAGAGGGCACGTGAGCGCATGCTGCCCAGAATAGCGTGTCCGCAGGCACCGACCGCCTCCGGAACCCCGGCCGCTCACGCCGGCCCCTCCGCCCGGCTGGCCGGGGCGGGGGGTCGCCTCGATCGCATGCACTGACTGCAGGCAATGCATTCAACGAATGAATGCACAGCCACTCCTGACGCCGGCCGTCCGTCGGGAGTATCGTTCCTCCATGCGCTCCATTCCTGGTCTGCTCGCCGTGTGCCTGCTCGCCCTGGCGTCGTCCCCCGCTTCGTCGGCCGAGGCCGCCCCGACCGCAAAGGAAAGCCTCGCCGCCGACACGCCCCGCACCACGGTCGCGGGGAACACGTTCATCGCGCCCGGCGGCTGGAGCGTCGAGGTGCGGGGCCCGGCCACGATCCTCGAGCCTCCGGAGGGCGGCTCGCACATCGCCCTCGTGGACGTGAAGGCGAAGGACGCGGACGCCGCCGTCGCGGCCGCGTGGGCCGCGTATCGCCCGGACGCGAAGTGGCCACTCAAGGTCACCCACGACTTCCCGGACCGCGACGGCTGGTCCAGCATCCGTGACTACGACTACCAGACGTCGCCGAACGAGAAGCGGGGCGTCGGGGCGAGCGCGCGCCGCGCCGGCGACACCTGGACCGTCGTCCTCTACGACATGGAGGACGCGGTCGGCGAGAAGAGAGGAGGGCAGGTCGCCCTCATCTTCAGCCGCCTCCTGCCGAAGGGCTACGAGCGCGAGTCCTTCGCCGGCAAGCGCGCGCGCAAGCTGGACGGGAAGGCGCTCGCCGAGCTCGCGGCGTACGTCGAGAACGGGCGCAAGGCGCTGAAGGTCCCGGGCGTGTCGGTGGGCCTCGTCCAGGACGGCAAGGTCGTCTTCGCGGACGGCTTCGGCGTCCGCGAGATCGGCAAGGCCGCGAAGCCGGACGGCGACACGCTCTACATGGTCGCCTCGAACACGAAAGCGCTCACCACCCTGATGCTCGCCAAGCTGCTCGACGAGGGGAAGCTCACGTGGGAGACGCCCGTGACGAAGCTCCTGCCCTCCTTCCAGCTCGGCGACCCCGACACGACGCGCCGCGTCCTCGTCAAGCACCTGATCTGCGCGTGCACGGGGCTGCCGCGTCAAGACTACGAGTGGCTCTTCCAGTACGCGGGCGTGACGTGCGAGGGGGCGATGAAGACGCTGGCGACGGTCAAGCCGACGAGCGAGTTCGGCGCGCTCTTCCAGTACTCGAACCTGCTCGCCGCCGCGGGCGGCTTCGTCGGCGGCCACGTGGCCTACCCCTCGATGGAGCTCGGCGCGGCCTACGACGAGGCGATGCGGACGCGGGTCTTCGAGCCCCTCGGGATGACCGCGACGACGTTCGACTTTGCCCGTGCTCTCGCCGCGAACCACGCCACCTCTCACGCGCCCGACGCGGACGGGAAGCCGTCCCTCGCCGTCATGGACGTCAACTACGCGGTCATCCCCGTTCGCCCCGCGGGCGGCGCCTGGAGCAGCGTCCGCGACATGCTCAAGTACGTGCAGATGGAACTCGACGAGGGGAAGGACGCGCACGGCGCGCGCTACGTCTCGACGGAGGCGCTCCTCGCGCGGCGCAAGCCGCAGGTCTCGATCGGGCAGGACACGACCTACGGGATGGGCCTCATGGTGGACACCAAGTACGGCACGCCGGTGGTGCACCACGGCGGCGACATGATCGGCTACCACAGCGACATGATCTGGCTGCCGGAGCACCACGTCGGGGCGGTGATCCTCACGAACGCCGACCCCGGCTGGGTGCTCCGCGGCGCGTTCGGCCGCAAGCTCCTCGAGGTGCTCTTCGACGGCCGCCCCGAGGCGGACGCGGACGTGGCGGCGCAGGCGAAGAGCTACTACGACCGCCTGGCCGCGGAGCGCAAGCTGTTCACGGTGCCCGCCGACGCGAAGGACGCCTCGAAGCTCGCCCCCCGCTACGCGAACGACGCGCTCGGGGAGATCGCGGTCGGCCGAACCGGCGCGGCCACCCTGTTCGACTTCGGCGAGTGGAAGAGCGAGGTCGCGTCTCGTCACAACCCCGACGGCACCGTCTCGTTCCTCACGACGGCCCCCGGCATCCTGGGCTTCGAGTTCGTCGTGGGGTCGGGGCCGCAGCCGAGCCTGGTCGTGCGCGACGCGCAGCACGAGTACGTGTTCAAGGGGGACGGGAAGCCCGCCTCGCACTGATCAGCGCCAGCCGTCGGCGACGTACAGCTCGGAGAGCTGCTGGAAGCACCCGTAGACGTACGAGCGTCCGTCGGCGGCGAGCTTCACCGTGTGGACGGTCTGGATGCCGGCGAGGTCGCCGGGCTGGATCCGGCGGAGCAGCCGGCGGGCCCCGCTGGCCATGTCGATCTCGTAGATCCCGGTGGGAAGCTCGCCGTACCGGAACAGATACCCGACCCGACCGAAGACCGCCCAGCGCACGAGGCGGTCGGCGGGCTCGAGGCGGCGGAGCGGTCGCGGCGCCCCGCCGTTCACGGGATAGAGAGCGACCGTGCCGTCTGGCTCGATGGCCGTCACCCACTCGCCGTCCGGTGAGACCGGGTTGGCGAGGTCGGAAATCGGCCTGACTCCTGGAGGCGTCACGGCGCGAGGCGCCTCCCCGGCGAGGCCTTGGACGTAGAGACGGCGACCCTCGCCCGGCGCACCGGCTGCGTAGACCAGCCTGTTCCCGTCGGGGAAGAAGGCCGCCGTGCGGAGCCGCTCCAGGCCGTGGAGGGCGAGCGTCCTCGCCTCGCCGATCCCCGTGGGCAACAGGAGGAGGGGTGCGGTCGGAGCCACCCGCACCACGGCCGCCCAGCGGCCGTCGGGCGAGAACCGGCCGCTGAGGGCACCCTCGGCGCCGAGCCGCACGGCGGGCGAGCCGTCCATCTTGCGCAGGTAGAGGGCGTACGCGCTTCCCGCGGCTTCGCCGGCCTCCCCGAAGAGGACGAGCGTGCCGTCCGGAGAGATGTCCGTGGGCATCGACATGTCGAACCACGACAGGTTGCGCTCCCGGTCCTCGCCCGGGCCCTGCCCCATGAGGACCATGCGGAGGCTCTCCCGGCCGAAGAGCACCCGTCCGTCGCGCCCGATGTCGTGGAGCATCAGCCGCCCGGGCACTCGAGCGACGAGCCGCTCGTGGCCGGAGAGGTCGACGGCGTGAACGGCGGCGCTGGCGCCCTCCCGTGTCGCCGTGAACCACACCTCGCGGCCGTCCGGATGCCACGCCAGGCCCTGCGCGCTGATCCACCCCTCCGAGAGAGTGCGGGCTCGTCCTCCCGAGTCGACGAGCACCACGCTCCCCGCGTCGTCCGGCCCGGGGTGGAGGAGGAAGGCGACGCGCTGGCCGTCCGGCGACACGCGTGCGTGGCTGATCCACCCGTTGCCTTCGAAGAGAGGCCGGCCCGGCGGGAACTCGATCCGCGGTCGTCCGCCCACGCTCCTCACGACGGCGAGGGAGCTCCCGTCGGGAGCCCAGTCCGCGACCTCGACTCCGTCCGCGATCTCGCGGGGGGCGCCCCCGGAGAGTGGCGAGCGAGCGAGCGTGCCCGTGCTTCGCATGCCGCTCGGCACGGGCCTGAGCAGGAGAGCCATCTCCCCGGTCGAGGACACGGCGAGGAGGTTGGAGGCGGGCAGCGGCAGGGACAGGGATTCCGGGCTTCCCAGCCTCGTGGTGAAGACGCGCGGTGGGCCGCCCTCCCAGGACGCCCCGTAGACGACCGTCTGGCCGTCCGGAGCGAAGCGGGCGGTGTGGACGGTGCCTCTGCGGAACGTGATCTGGCGGTAGGCCGGAGCGGGGCTCCGGGCGACGCGCGCCGAAGAGAGAAACGCAATCACGCCGAGGGCCGCGGCGGCGACGAGCCAGGCCGCGAGCGCCCACCTTCGCCACCTTCCGCGAGGGACGGAAGCGGGCGAGACGGAAGGGTGAGAGCCCGAAGCCGCGCTCGCCGTCTCGAGCGCGAACCCGACGTCCCGCACGGACTGGAACCGCTCGGTCGGGTCCTTCTCGAGGCAGCGTTGCACGACGCGGTCGAGGCCTGGGGGCACGCCCGCCGGCAGGTCGGGCGGATCCTCCCTCAGGATCGCCGCCAGGGTTTCCGCCATCGTCTCCCGCGCGAACGGGGCGCGCCCGGTGAGCATCTCGGAGGCGACGGCGCCGAGGGAGAAGATGTCGGAGCGGTGGTCGACGGGATCTCCCCTGGCCTGCTCCGGGGACATGTAGGCCGCCGTGCCCACGACAATCCCCGGGGACGTGGCCCGCGAGAGGGTGACCTCGCCGCTGTCCGGGGCCGGCCCCCCCGGTACGAGCTTCGCGAGGCCAAAGTCGAGGATCTTCACCGGCCCGCCCCGGGTGAGGAACAGGTTGCCTGGCTTCAGATCCCTGTGGACGATCCCCTTCCCGTGCGCGGCAGCGAGCCCGTGCGTGATCTGCAGGCCCAGCTCGACGGTCTTGGCCGCCGTCAGCGGGCCCTTACGCAGCCGCGCGGCGAGGGTCTCGCCCTCCAGCAGCTCCGAGACGATGTACGGCACCCCGCCCTCCAGCCCCACGTCGTAGACCGCGAGGACGTTGGGGTGGCCGAGTGCCCCGGCCGCCCGGGCCTCCGCCTGGAAGCGCCGCACCCGGTCGTGGTCCTGGGCAGCCTCGAGGGGCAGCACCTTGACCGCCACGTCGCGCTTCAGCCGCGGGTCGAAGGCGCGATAGACCTCACCCATGCCTCCGGCTCCGAGCAGACCACGGATCTCGTAGGGGCCGAGACGGGCCCCCGGCGCCAGCGCGGGCGAGCCACCTCCTGGCTTCATCGCCGTCCCCTCCGCGGCGAGCCTGGGCCCGGATTATCCCACGCTGAGGCGAGCGGCGAGCCAACACACGGGCGGGCGGGCGCCGGGCGACGCAAGCGTGGAAGTTGCTGCTGTCGAAGAAGACCCCGGCCTCGGAGTCGCCGAGGAGCGCGGCCGCTCAGGCGTTCGGCTCAGAACTCCAGCGTCACCTCCGCGCGGCCCGGGAACGCCTCGATCAGGACGGCTTCGTCCGCGGGCCGATAGCTGCCGCCCCGGACCGCGACGGCCTTCCGTCCCTCGGGATGCGGAAGCCGCAGCCGGACGCGCGCCAGTCCGCGGCCCGACGGGCACTCGAAGCGGGCCACGATCCGCCCGCGTCCGACCTCGGAGCGGACCGACAGCCGGATCGGGCCGAAGTAGCTCCACATGCCGTCGATCTCGATCGTCTTGCCGTCCTCCAGGTAGGCGCGCGGGACCCCCGGGAGGAGCGACAGGGTGTCGCCCTCCTCGAGGTAGAGCCGCCAGCGGTTCTCCATCAGGAACCAGGCCTCCTCGTGCGTCTTGTGGGGGCTCGCGTGGAAGTAGTGCTCCCAGAAGGTGTAGGTCTCGCGGTCGGCGAGGCTGGCGGCAGCGTTGTAGAACGCCTTCGAGAAGGCGTTCACCTCCCCTCTCCGGAGGTGGAGGATCGGGTGGCGGCTGTAGTACGGCTGGCTGAAGGCCACGTTGCGGTCCGTCATGAGCTCGCCGTGGGCCTCCAGGGCGAACGTCGCCTCGGTCGAGCGCGGGTCGATCACCTCCTGGAAGACGGCGTAGAGCGGCCCGAGGAGCGAGTCCCGCGCCGGGAAGGCGCCGTGCGTGAACCACTGCCCGCCGTCGGCGTAGAGCGAGAGCGGGCCGCGGTAGCCGACCCACGGCGGCACGGTCGGGACCCAGGTCCCGTCGCCGAGGGGAACGGCAGGCGAGCGCGCCATGGCCTCCAGGAAGCCGCGACGGATGTCGGCCTTGAAGTCCGCGGCCTCGCGCGCGAGACGGGCCGACTCGACGGGGTCCACGTTCCGCAGCATCTCCGAGACGCGCTGCAGCCCCAGGTAGTGGTAGCCGTTGAGCATGAAGGACCGGAAGGGGTCCTCGGGGTCGGCGGTCTTGCCCTCCAGCATGCCGTAGCCGCGGCCCCGGAGATCGTCGCGCAGGTTCCGACGCCGCCAGTCGAGGACGAACCGCGCCGCCTTCGTGAGCTTCGGCTCGATCGAGCGGACCCAGTCGTCGTCCCGCGTGTAGCGGTAGTGCTCGCCCAGGCTCCAGAGGACGGCGCCCGTCTCCAGCATGTAGCCGCCGAAGTTCTGCATGAAGCCGTCCTCGTGCTGCTTGTCGAGGAAGTGAGCCAGGCTGCGACGCGCCTCCCGGTGCCAGCCCATCGAGTCCATGAACTGGATGATCGGGGAAGACTCGGACCCGATGGGGGCGTAGAGGCCGATCGTCGCGGCGAGGGGCCCGTCGGGCTCCCTCCCGTACGCGACCAGGTCGAGGTGGAGGAGCCCGGCCTGGATCATCTCCGCGATGCGGGGCTCGGGAAGCTCGACCCTCGCCGCCTTCGCGAGCCTCTCGCGCCAGAACCTCAAACACTCCGCGTGGCGCTCGTCGAAACGGCTCGCGGCCAGCCGCGCCGCCCGCTCCCGCGGGAGGGGACGGTGGGGAAGGAGCAGCTCGTAGGTCGACTTCCCGCCGGGCTCCACGAGCACGGCTTCCTCCTGGCGGGAGAGCGGGCCCCCGTCCAGGCGCGAGACGGCGTACACGCGGCCGCTCCCGAGCAGCGTGAAGCCGGTCGCCGGCTCGAGCGAGTACCCGCCCGTCCGCGGCGTGTGGCCCGACTCGGTCTGCGGCCAGCCTCCCCGGAACCAGGCGTAGCGCGGGACGGCCGCCGTGTTGACCGCGTCCACCCGCAGGTGCAGGACGGTCTCCTCCTCCCGCTTCATCTCCTCCGGGAGGAGCCTCTCGAAGAGCGCCTGCTGGGCCTCGGTGAACATGTGGCCGTCGGCGTGCCCGTCGGCGACGAGGGAGTGGGTTCCCCTGACGTGGTCGGCGGTGAGGGGGCTTCTCTCCAACGACACGAAGGCGGTGAGCTCGTAGCGGACGTCGCCGTCGAGCAGCGTCCCGTGCAGGATCGGGAGGACGCCGTCCTCGAGGCGGCGGGAGATCGCCTCGACCGGGCCCCAGCCGCGACCGATCCGGATCTGGCAGCTCGTCGGACGGCCGTCCATCTCGGCGAGCGTCACGGCGGCCGCGTGGAAGCGGGGCTGGATCCAGTCGAGCCTCTCGCCGACCGCGAACAGCCTCATGTCGCGGCCGAGGCCGAGCCACGTCTGGCACTTCAGCGATCGGACCTGCGCGGCGGCCGCCTCGAACGTCTCTTCCGCCTCGGCGGCGATCGTCTGCAGCTGCGTCCGCAGCCCCAGCGAGGCGACGTCGCGCCGGATCTCGTCGTAGACGCGGCGGTCGGACGCCTTCGTGACCGCGACGCCGTAGGGCGGGATCAGGATCGGCCTCCGTGCGTCGACGTCGCGCAGGAAGAAGCTGAACGGCCGGGCCTTCGTGTGGACCGTGACGACGGAGCGACGCTCTCCCCGGTCGTCCCCGTCTCGGACGGAGAGCTCCAGCCGGAGCGGGCCGGAGACTCGGGAGGAGAATGAGGTCGCCTCCCCGATCTCGCCCGGGGTGATCGACAGTGCCTTCACCACGCCGACCGACAGCTCGACCCGCCCCTCGACCGGCCCGCGCTCCCAGACGACGGCGATGTCCCCGGCCCCGTGCGCTCGCGCGGGGGAGAGGAGCGCCGCCACCCCGACCGACGCGAGGAACGCCGCGAGCCGCATCGAGCAGGATCTTACCAGCGCGGCGCCGACGGAGCCGCTGTTCTAGAATCAGCCACAGGCACCCGCGAGCTCGGGTGAATGGCGTGCCGGGGTCGGGCTGAGGAGAGCGAATGCGACTCGGAGTACTGGCACTTGCGGCTGGCGTCCTCGCAGTGGGCGGCCCCGCGGCGGCCTTCCACGAGAAGGGCGTCGCCAACTGCAACGGGTGTCACGTCACCCACGGTGGTGAGACGAGTGGCGCTCTCGTGGGTCCGAGCGTCGACAAGGGCCTCCTGCTCGCCGAGAGCCCCAGCGACGTGTGCCTGCTCTGCCACGCCCAGAGGCTCGGGGCGGTCCTCAGCAGGGATCCGCTGGTTCCACCGCTCGAGACCGGGCCGGGGAACTTCGCCTTCCTCATGGAGGACAACCTGAACGACGCCCCCGGCGGGGCCCTGAGGCCGATCCTCGGCGACGCGGCCGGGCACAACCTGGTCGCCCCCGGCCACGGTTTGCGGGCCGATCCCAGGTACGCCCTGGCCCCGGGGGGCACGTTCCCCTCCTCGAAGCTGGGCTGCACCTCGTGTCACGACCCCCACGGGAACGCGAGCTTCCGGATGCTACACGGGGTCGGCCCGATCCAGGGCGGGGTGGCCACCTTCACCCGCCCCGCGCCGGACGCCCTGGGCACCGACGTCGGCTCCGGGCCGGAGACCGCCCGGCACCACACCGCCTACCGCGCCGGGATGTCCGACTGGTGCGGCAATTGCCACGGCCAGTACCACCAGGGCGGCAGCGGCTCGGCGTTCAAGCACCCGGTGGACCGTGCGCTCGGGGCGGAGATCGTTCGGCGCTACGACGAATACGCCGGCGATGCGCACCCCACGGCGGGAGTCGCGGCGCAGGCGTATCTGCCGGAGGTCCCCTTCGAGGACCCGGCGAGCACGACGACCTCCACCTCCGGCCCCGGCCCCGCGAGCCGGGTCATGTGCCTCAGCTGCCACCGCGCCCACGCGACCTCGTCGCCGGCGGCGGGGCGGTGGGACTTCAAGGTCGCCCTTCTCTCGGACGACGGCCGCGCGTCGGGCTCCCACCCGATCCCGAACCCCTACGGCGGCTCGACGCAAGGCTCGCTTTGCAGCAAGTGCCACGAGACCCCGACGGGCCCGGCGAAGGACTCGCCGACCGGGCTGCCGGCGGACTTCCGGCCGCCAATCCGATAGACGCGGCGTCGCCCCGCGGGTTCTCGTTCCACCGTCTTCACCTCGGCCCGCCCGCGCGCAGCAACTCAAGGTTGCGCCGCAGCCGCGGATCGCCGGGCGCCAGGGCCTCGGCGCGCTCGAGCTCCGCGATCGCCTCGTCCCGGCGGCCGAGCTGGGCGAGCGAGTAGGCCAGCCCGGTCCGCGCCGCGATGTTGGCCGGATCTTCGCCGAGCGCCGCGGTGAGCGTCACGACCGCCGCTTCGTGCCGTCCGGCACGCGACTGCGCCAGCCCGAGCCCCGAGAGAGCGCGCCGTAGCCCCGGATCGAGGTCGCGCGCGGTCGCGTACGACGCGGCCGCCT
>Ga0316628_100002834_pt1 | contig 13073 bp, 11 predicted proteins | sample OWC_Aug_M2_C1_D5_FD_207648 | JGI IMG/M metagenome (GOLD analysis project Ga0316628, IMG submission 207648) | Wetland soil microbial communities from Old Woman Creek delta, Ohio, United States - OWC_Aug_M2_C1_D5_C | ecosystem: Environmental > Terrestrial > Soil > Wetlands | place: USA: Ohio... | reverse complement strand
ACCAGGACGATCTCGCGCACGAGCTCTACGTGCAGGCCGAGAAGGCCATGGTCGCCAAGGAGAAGGAGCTCGGCACCGAGCTCTTCCTGCGCGTCTTCCGGCACTACTACCTGGAGGAGATCGACAAGCAGTGGGTCGAGCACCTCACCAACATGGAGCACCTGCGTGACGGCATCGGCCTGCGCGGCTACGGGCAGCGCGATCCGAAGCAGGAGTACAAGAAGGAAGGCTACGACATCTTCGTGGACATGATGGCCGCCGTCTCGAGCGACGTGGCGAGCAAGGTCGCGAAGGTCGTCGTGCGGCGCGAGACGGACGTCGAGCAGCTCGAGCAAGCGGACGCCGCGCGGCACGCGCAGCGCGAGCAGCAGATGATCATGCGCCACGGCTCCGACGTGGACCCCGGCACCGACCAGCCCGAGGAGGGGCCGGCCGCCGCGCCGTCGATCCGCCCGCAGAGGGTCGCCGCCCAGCCGGTCCGCCGAGAATCACCCAAGATCGGGCGCAACGACCCGTGCCCGTGCGGCAGCGGGCTCAAGTTCAAGAAGTGCCACGGCGCCGCGCTCGAGGACGAGGGCGGCGACGGCGGCGACGACGCGACGGCGTAAGGGCCTTCAGTCGAGGGGCCCAGGCCTTCAGGCCTGGGGCCCCATCCCTACTTCCACTCGAACGTGACGCTCAGGGCGCCCAGGCCCGTCGCGAGCTGGCGCAGCACCTTCTCGGCCTGCTGCTTGGCGCGGTCGCGCGCCTCGGGCGTGTCGGCCTGTTGCTGGATGGCGTCCTGCGCTTGCTGGCGCGCGCGCGTCTCGAGCTGCTCGTTGCGCTTCGCGAAGAGGCTCGTCGTGCGGGAGTAGACGTACGTCGCGCGCTCGTCGAGCCGCGAGGAGAACACCTCCGGCGCCGGGAGCCGGAAGCGGGCCGCGTGCGTCGCCTCGTCGAGCGAGACGTCGCCTTCGCCGAGCTTGCCGAGGTCGATGCCCATGGTCACGTCGCCGACAGCCACGAGCAAGACGTTGTCCGTCCCCTCGACCATGCCGAAGAAGTTGCTCTGCGAGTCGGTGAGGTCGAGCACCTTCTCGACGTGCATCTCCGTCGTCTGCAGGCGCGAAAGGTCCTTGGTCGCGAGCAGCAGCGAGGGCGTCTTGCGCGCGTGGAGGCTCGGGTCGTCGTCTTCCTGGTGCCGCCCGAGCAAGAACCCGCTCGCCCCCGCCAGCACGACGGCGACGAGCGCGAGCGCGAAGACGATGACGATGCGATCGCGACTGTGGGGCGCGGGCGGCGCCGGGTGAATGCTCACCCATCAAGCATAGCCTGACTCCGACTCCGTCTCCGCCTCCGCCTCCGTCTCACCCCCCCCGCCTCCGACTCGGTTGATACCCGGCCTGTTTCTTCCTAAAGTGCTGCGCATGATTCAGCTCAAACGCTTCGGCGTTCAGGTCCGAACTCTCGCCCTCGGCTCGAGCCTGCGGCACCTGGCTGCCTGCGCCGTCATGGGGCTCGCGATCGTCCCCGTCGCCGCGTGCGGAGGCCCCGACGGCAAGAGCGCGTCGGTGCAAGCCGGCAACATGCCCGAAGGCGAGACGTGGGCGGGCGTGTACTTTCACCCGGTGTTCGGCAACCTGCACCTCGTCGAGCAGGACACCAACGTCGTCGGCAAGTGGCAGCGCACCGACAAGAGCGCGTGGGGCGAGCTCTCGGGCACGAAGATGGGCAACGTCGTCCACTTCCAGTGGACGGAGCACAAGTACGGCCTCGTCGGGCCGAGCGCGTCGGTGAAGGGCCGCGGCTACTTCGTCTACAAGATGGGCGCGAACAACATCGCCGAGCTCCACGGCGAGTACGGCCTCGGCGAGGACGAGGTCGGCAGCTCGTGGGACTGCGTCAAGCAGATGCAGGGCAAGGTGCCGATGCCGCCCGACCTCAACTCGATCACGGGCGAGGTCCCCGGCGGCGGCGCGGACGACACGGGCGGCGCCGGCTTCCACTGAAGAAGTGCCCGTAGCCCAGTCCCAGTCCAAGGACCCCGTCATCACAGGCCCGCTGGGCGGCCTCCTGCTCTCCTGCGTCCGCGCGTCGGCGCCGATGATGATCGTCCGCGCCCTGCGCTGGTACGTCGCCCTCGCGCGGCTCGGCATCCACCTTCCCTTCTTCATCGTCCACGACATCGGCCTGCTGTACGCCGCCCCCAAGGAGCAGCTCGGCATGGGCACCCGCGCGGGCGCGGATTCGACGCTGGAGCGGCAGCCGCGCCTGCTCGAGCTGCACCGCGTCTACCGCGGCATCGTGGAGGAGATCGCGCAGAGCGAGGCGAGCGCCCGCGCGCGCACGATGCGCCTGTCGGACGATCTGGTCGTGGTCGTGCTCGCGCGCGTGCTCGGCTCTCTGCAGCGCGCCGCGCGGCCGCCCTACCCCGCGGCCATCCCGCTCGATCCGGAGCTCGTGCGCGATCTCGACCCGCAGCTGCCGCTGCTCTTCGCCGCCACCCCGCGCACCTTCGAGACGCAGGTCCTCGACGCGCTCGCCCGCTCGCGCCTGCACGTCCTCACGCTCGCCGACGCGCTCGACCTCGACACGCTCCGCCTGCTCGGAATGCTCGGCCCCGAGTCGTCGGCCGCCGGCGCGCTCGCGCACGTCGACCTGCTCGCCGCCATCTCGAGCCCCGCCGCCAACGACATCGTCAACTTCTCGCTCGAGCTCTTGCCGAGCGTGCTCGAGACGCGCCGGAGCTTCTCCACCGGCACGCACGCCGTCCACGGCTACTCGGGCATCGGCAACAAGGGCTCGCTCGACTCGCTCGTGCTGACGGAGCTCGCCTGGGACGACGAGGAGTTCGCGCGGCGGCTGATCGAGAACGAGATATTGTATTATACACGCGAACAGGCGCCCGACGAGGCCAAGCGCCTGCACTACCTGCTCATCGACGCGTCGGCGAGCATGCGAGGCGAGCGGCAGGTCTTCGCGCGCGGCCTGGCCATCGCCCTCGGCAAGAAGCTCCAGCTCGCGGGCGAGGACGTCTGGATGCGCTTCTTCGACTCCCGCCTCTACGACGTGCAGCGCTCGCGGCCCGGGCAGCTCCCGGCCGCCTACCTGCTCGGCTTCAAGGGCGAGCGCGGCCGCAACCCGGCGCGCGTCTTCGCGCAGCTCGCCACCGAGATCGAGCTGTTGCGCCAGCGCGAGCAGCGCGACCCGGTCATCCACCTCATCACGCACGCGGCGCTCCACGTCCCGCGGCCGCTGGTCGCCGAGGTCGCGCGGCAGGCCCACCTGTTCGGCGTCTTCATCCTTCCGAGCGGCGGAGTGCTCGACCTCGAGTACCTCGACCTTCTCGAGAGCCACGCCGTGGTCGACCACGCCACGCTGCAGCAGAAGAGCGCGCGCGCCGCCGCGGCGACGAAGATCGTGGACCAGGCCACCAAGATGACCGAGCGCGTGAGCGTCCCCCCGCCCGCGAGCCTGCCGCCGCGCAGCCGCGAGGACGTGGTGCCGCCGAGCCTTCGCGCGCCCAAGAGCAGCGCGCGCTGACGGGCGAGGGGGTCAGCGGCGCCGGCCGCCGCCCCGCTTGCGCGAAGGGCGCGGCGCGGAGCGCGGGTCGCGCAGCGGCTTGTCCGTCGCGCCGAACGCCTGCTCCACGCGCCGGACCTCCTCGGGGAAGCGCGCGTTCAGCTTCTTGGCCGAGGCCGCGGTCCGCACGAGATCGCGCAGGTGCGGATCTTTGTTCTTCGCGAACGCCGCCGCCACGTCGAAGATCGGCGGCCCCAGCTTGAGCGCGAGCGGCTCGATCGCCGCCGCGATCGCCTCGAGCAGCGCCTTGTAGCCCGGGTAGCGCGCCGCCGCCCGCGGCGCGCCCGCGGCGAGATCGAGCGCCTTCGTCAGCAGCCCGGCGACCGACTCCGCGGCGCCCACCCGCGCGAGGAGCTCGCGATGCGCGAGGCTTCGGAGCGCCGCGGCCGCGTGGAAATACCCGTCCATGAACGAGTCGAGCTCGGTCACGAGCTCGTCGCCGAGCTGCTCGCCGACCTTCGCGAGCGCCGGCGCCACGGCGTCGCGCACGCGAAAGCGCAGGTCCTCCGACGCGTCGTGCAGCACGCCGAGCATCGCGGCCCGCGCGCCCGGCTGCTTGATGGCGATCGCCGCCGCCGCCATCACGCCGCACACCGGAAGAAACTCGAGCGCCGTGTCGCCGGGCGCGAAGTCGGCGTCGAGCCGCGCCATCGCCGCCGCGAGCTTCGGCGCGCGCGCGTCGGACGCGCACGCCTCGGCGAACGACTGCGCGAGCGCCACGTTGGCGCGTACGCCGGGCAGGCCCGATCCACGGCACAGGAACGCGTAGAGCGAGTCCGTCTGGCCGCCCAGCGCGCGAGCGAGGGCGTCGTTCATGGTCTTGTCGGGGGTGAGCATTTCGATTGCGCGGCCTGGGGCAGCCCCTGCAGGACTCGAACCTGCGACCTTGTCATTAGAAATGACTTGCTCTTTCCAGCTGAGCTAAGGGGCCGTTTGCGTCACCAATCTAGCCAAAGACGCCGTCCCCGTCTCCGTCTCCGTCTCCGTCTCCGTCTCCGCCTCCGTCTCCGCCTCCGTCTCCGCCTCCGTCTCCGCCTCCGCCTCCGCCTCCGTCTCCGCCTCCGCCTCCGCCTCCGTCTCCGTCTCCGCGCCGGTCTCCGGGGGTCATCCCTCTTTCCTTGACGCCCATCACCGCCCCGAGCATTCTTTGTGAATCTTGCGGTCCGACACTTGCTTCAAGGCCGGCGGGGGTCGATTCGTCTTCGGTGCGATCGTATTTCTTGCAGCGAGCATCGGAGCTTGCTCGTTGGTGCTCGATACGAGCGCCGACCAGTGCAAGACCGACGGCGACTGCACCGCGCGCGGCGCTGCCTTCGCGGGGATGACGTGCGTGAATCGGGTCTGCGTCGGTGGCGCCAGCGACGCCGGCCCGGACGTGGTCTCGGATGCGGGAGAAGACGTCGACGCCGGACCCTGGGGCTGCCTCGGCCACGTCACCTACCCCGCACCGACCAAGCCCCAGGTCGCCGTCACCGTCCCCCTGATCGACGCGATCTCGAAGGCTCCCCGCACGGACGTGCTCGCACGCGTCTGCACGAAGATCGACGGCGCCTGCAAAACCCCGCTCTTCCCCCCCACCACGCCGGACGCGAACGGCATGCTGCACCTGACGCTCGCCGCCGGGTTCGACGGCTTCGTCCTCTTGACGCCGTTGCTGCCGGACGGCGGCACCCCCCCCGACGCGGGCGACGCCGGCCCGGACGGCTCGCTCGTCATTCCGTCCCTCGTCTTCTTCAACCCTCCGCTCTTCCAGGACACGACGTATCTGACCATCCTGCTGCTGACCCAGGACGAACTGGTGACGACGGCAGCGATCGTGGGGTCCAACCTGACGATTGACCCCACGCTGGGCAACGTCTTCATGGCGGCGTACGATTGCACCAGTCAGAATGCGGGCGGCGTCTCTTTGGCGCTCGACTCGACCTCGAGCACGACTCAAGGGTTCTATTTCTCGGGCAGCGTCCCCACGCTGACCACCACCGCGACGGATTCCACGGGTTTTGCGGGTTTCATCAACGTCCCCATTGGCACGCGCACGATCACGGGGACGCTGCAGGCAACCCAGCAGTATATCGGCAAGACCACCGTGTTTTCGCGTGCGTCGATGATCAGCTATACTGTCGTAGCGCCCTCGCCCTGACGGCGCGGGCGAGAGGCAGGAGGTTTTTTTGCCCGTGAGCGAGACCGCTCCGAACTTGCTCGGCCACTTTCGTCCGATCGCTCAGCTCGGGCAGGGTGGGATGGCGCGCGTCCTCCTGGTGTCGCGGCAGGGGCCGGCGAACATCCAGAAGCTCCTCGTGCTCAAGGAGATCCGCGAAGAGTTCGCCGACGACGACGAGTTCGTGTCGATGTTCATGGACGAAGCGCGGCTGGCCACGCGCATGAACCACCCGAACCTCGTGCAGACGTACGACGTCGGTGCCGAGGGCCGGCGCAACTACATGATCATGGAGTACCTGGAGGGCCAGCCGATGCACGCGCTGCTCGGCCGGCTGCGGCGCAAGCTCGCGCTCTCCACGCACCTGCACATGCTGCTGCGTGTGCTCTCGGGACTGCACTACGCCCACGAGCTGTACGGGTTCGACGGCATCGCCCTCGCGGTCGTGCACCGCGACGTGAGCCCGCAGAATACGTTCCTCTGCTACGACGGCCAGGTGAAGCTCGTCGACTTCGGCATCGCGAAGGCGGCAGGCACCGCGTCGAGGACCACGGCCGGCGTCTTCAAGGGCAAGCTCGGCTACGTGGCGCCCGAGCAGGTGTCGGGCAAGGACGTCGACCGGCGCGCCGACATCTTCTCCGTCGGCGTGATGCTCTGGGAAGCGATCGTCGGCCGTCGCATGACGTACGGCGAGAACGAGGCGGCCGTGCTCCACAAGCGCACGACCGGCACGCAGCCGCGCGTGCTCGAGGCGCGCCCCGACGCCGACCCCGGTCTCGCCGCGATCTGCGACAAGGCGATGGCCTTCGATCCGGCGGCGCGCTTCGCGACGGCGGCGGAGATGCAGGCCGCCATCGAGGCGCGCATGGAAGCGCTCGGCATGCGCGCGAGCGACGCCGACGTCGCCAAGCTCGTCTCCGAAACGTTCGCCGAAGAGCGCAAGGGGCTCCGCGTCCTCGTGGACAGGCAGCTCTCGCTGCCCGCGCGCACCGTCACGGACACCTCCGCCGTCGCGAGGCTCCCGATGGTGCAGACCGACGATCCAGGCCCCACCAGCCTCCCGTCGTCGAGCAGCAACCCGTCGCACAACGCGACCCTGCAATCGAGCTCGCCCATTCTGGGGACGGGCACCTCGATGGCCGTGTCGCACGACTTTCGCAAGCCGCGGCGCACGATGCTGTTCGTGGGCTCGGGGGCCGCGGCCATCCTGATCGGCGTCGTCGCCATCGCCGCCCTCGCGTCGCACGGCGCGTCGTCGGCCGCCGCGAGGCCGAGCGCGACCGCCAGCGCCGTGCCCCCGCCCTCGACGGCCGCAAAGCCGGCGGCGGCGGCCACGGCGTCGGTGGACATCGCGATCGACGTCACGCCCGCGCGCGCCAGCGTCTCGATCGACGGCAAGCTCCTCGGCCAGGGCCCCTTCCATGGCGCGTTCACGAAGGACGGCTCGCCGCACGAGATCGTCGTCAGCGCGGACGGCTACACCGCCGAGTCGCGAAGCGTCACGCTCGACCGCGACACGCGCCTCGAGATCTCGCTGCGGCCGCGCGGAGTCTTCGTGCGCCCGGGGCCGACGGGCGCGGTCATCCCGCCGCCGGCACCGTCCGCGTCCAGCGCGCCGACGGCGGGCTCGCAGCTGCAGGTCGGTCCCCACGCCAAGCACTCCATCGACGAAAAGGATCCTTACCAGTGAAACGGACCCGCCTCGCCTTCTGCCTCGCCGCCGCGTTCGCGCTCGCGCCGGGTGCCGCCCACGCGCAGGGCGCTCCGACGGATCAGGCTCGCGCCCACTTCACCCGCGGCGTCGACCTCTTCAGGGAAGGCGATTTTCGCGCCGCGATGATCGAGTTCCAGCGCGCCTACGACGCCGCCCCGAACTACAAGGTCCTCTACAACCTCGGACAGACGAGCCTCGAGCTGCAGGACTACGCCGGCGCGCTCAAGGCCTTCAGCGGTTACCTGGAACAGGGCGGCAAGGACGTGCCCGCGGCGCGCCGTGCGCAGGTCGAAACCGATCTGCACAAGCTCGAGAGCCGCGTCGCGCGCGTGCAGGTCACGGTCAACGTCGAAGGAGCCGACGTCCTGGTCGACGACGTCCCCGTCGCCAAGACGCCGCTGCGCGAGCCCGTCGTCGTCAGCGAGGGCCGCCGCAAGATCACCGTGGCCAAGGCAGGGCTCGCGCCGGTGAGCCGCGTCATCGACGTGGCGGGCGGCGACCGGCCCACGATCAGCCTCGAGGTCGCCGAGACCAAGGCTCCGAACAACGAGCCGGCGCCTCCGCCTGCGCCGCCACCGGCGGCTCCCGTGCAGAATACACCCATCGCCGAGCCTCCGCCGCCAGCGCCCGTCCACGGGGGCCCGTCCACGGGCTTCTGGATCGGCCTGTCGACGACCGCCGCGCTCGGCGTGGCCACGGGGGTGCTCGGCGGGCTCGCGCTCTCCGCCAAGAGCGACTTCGACGCGAAGGTCTCCCAGCCCGGCGTGACGACGCAGCAGGTCGACGACGCGCGCAACAAGACGCGCAACTTCGCGCTCGCGACGGACATCACCGGCGGCGTGACCATCGCCATGGCGATCACCACGGTGGTGCTGGCGTTCACGACGGGCGGCAAGAAGGAGTCGTCGCACGCGCACGCGCACGCGATCGTCGGCCCGGGCACGCTGGGCATCGCCGGCTGTTTCTGAGGGCCCTTGTGATAGCCTCGTGCGTCGGATGACGCTAGAGAGGGTGCGCGCCATCGAGGATGGGATCCGCGAGGAGTGGGGCGCGCGCATGCGCACGCACGCCTCGCGCGTCGCCGGCCACGACGACGCACGCGTCGACGGAAAACGGCAGACGGCGGCGTGGTTTCGGGTCGGCATGCTCCTGCTCGAGGCGCCGATCGAGCTCGTCGGCACGTTCTTCCCCGAGCTGGGTCTGTTCCGCTGGTGGTGGTCGGGCAAGGAGAACAGCATCGCGCTCACCCCGTGCCGCATGGACGAGGCCTTCGCGGAGGCGCAGCGCACCGAGCTCCGCGAGCTTCTCACGCGCCAGATGCAGCTCGACGGCCCCCAGGACGCCGAGCTGCTCTGCCGCGTCGCGGCCTTTTGGGCCCGGGCCTCCGCGATGGTCGCGCAAAAGGAGGGCGACCACGTCACCTGGTACGCGGTCTTCGCCGCCGCGCCGAGGCCCGCCATCGTCCGGCGCTCGGAGAGCGCGCCGGCCCCGTCGTCCTCGGAGCCGGTCGTCCCGGACCTGGACCTACCGCGCCGCGAGCCCTACCTCCAGGCTGCACGCACGATGCCGCCCGCAGCCGTCGCCCCCAAGCCCACGTCGCCTTTCGTCACCGAGGCGCCGCCGCCGTCCGTGCGAGAGCCCGCGCGACAGCTCATGTTGCCGGTCGCCCACGCCGCCGGCGCGTTGTTGCGGCGCGCTCTCCACACCCCGTTCCGCTCGGCGCTCGTGATCGTCAACGTGGACGCGGCGCGCGACAAGGCGCGCTACTTCGTCACGGTGGTCGCCGCCACGGAGGACGGTGAGCTCGCCACGGTGGACACCACGCGCGACGTGGTCGACGCGGTCGGCCAGCTCCTCGCCGAGGACGCCAAGGCCGGCAACGGCCGCTGGCGCAAGCTCGTGATGCGCCTCGCCGCCGAGGGCCGGGCCGTCGCCATCACGCGCTGCGAAGTCACCGTGTAGGCGCGCCATGGGAGACGCGCTCGTCTGGCACCGCCTGCAGTTCGCGTTCACCGCGATCTATCACTACGTCTTCCCCCAGCTGACGATGGGCCTCGCGCCGATCCTCGCGTGGCTCCGGCTGCGCGCGCTGCGCAATCCACGAGGCGACGACGCCGCGCTCGCAGACTTCCTCGCGCGGATCTTCGCCGTCAATTTCGCCTTCGGCGTGGTCACGGGCATCCCGATGGAGTTCCAGTTCGGCACCAACTGGGCCGGCTTCTCGCGCTTCGCTGGCGGCGTCATCGGCCAGACGCTCGCGATGGAGGGCGTCTTCGCGTTCTTCCTCGAGAGCACGTTCTTGGGGGTGCTCTTGTGGGGCGGCGACCGGGTCGGCCCGCGAGGCAAGCTCGCCGCCTCGATGGCGCTCTGGGCCGGCAGCTGGCTCTCGGCGTACTTCATCGTCGCCACCAACGCCTTCCTCCAGCACCCGCAGGGCTCGTCGCAGCAGGGCGACGTGCTCGTCCTCGAAGACCTCGGCGCCCTGCTCGGCAACCGCTGGGCCCTCGCAGAGTTCGCGCACGTCATCGTCGCGGCCGTCGTCACCGGCGCGTTCGTCGTCGCGGCGATCGGTGCATACTACACACTCTCCGGCCGCCACGCGCCGCGCGCAGCGCGCCTGCTCGCCCTCGGCACCACCCTCGGCCTCGTCGCGGGCTTCGCGGTCGCGTTCCCGACGGGCGATCAGCAGGCCAAGCTCGTCGCGAGGCATCAGCCCGTCGGCCTCGCCGCGATGGAGGGCCGCTTCGAGTCCGGGCCCATGGCCGGCATCACCCTCATCGGCCAGCCCAACATCGCGGAGCGCAAGCTCGACAACCCCATCCGCGTCCCCGGCGCGCTCAGCTTCCTCGCCTACGGCACCTTCCACAGCGACGTCCGCGGCCTCGACGACTTCCCGCCGGACCTGTGGCCGCAGAACATCGAGCTCCTCTACTACTCGTTTCACGTCATGGCCGGCCTCGGCACGATCATGATCGCGCTCATGGCGTTCGCGCTCCTGCAGCGTCTACGCCGCCGCCTCGACCGCTCGCGGCTGCTCCTCTGGGCGCTCATGCTGGCCTTCCCGCTGCCGTACATCGCCAACGCCGCCGGCTGGATCACCGCGGAGCTCGGCCGCCAGCCCTGGCTCGTCTACGGCATCCTTCGCACCAGGGACGGAGCCAGCCCCACCGTCCACTCCGGCGACGCCCTCTTCACGCTCATCGGCTTCTGCGGCCTCTACTTGCTGATGGGCGTGCTCTACGTCTTGCTGCTCGGCCGAGAGATCATGCACGGGCCAGGCTCCGTCTCCGAGGCCGGGCATGGTTGACCTCTGGTACGCGCTCGTCGCGATCTCCTTCACGACCTACGTCGTGCTGGACGGCTTCGATCTCGGGGCGGGCGCGATCCATCTGCTGGTCGCCAAGAACGAGGCCGAGCGCAAGGCCGTCTTCGCGGCGATCGGGCCTTACTGGGACGGCAACGAGGTCTGGCTGCTCGCCGCCGGCGGCACGCTCTTGCTGGCCTTTCCGCCGGTCCTCGCGGCCGCCTTCAGCGGCATGTACCTCGCCATGTTCCTCGTCGTCTGGGCGCTCATCCTCCGCGGCCTGTCGATCGAGCTGCGAGGCCACGTCGACGGCGATCTCTGGCGCGCCTTCTGGGACTTCGTCTTCTGCGCCGCGAGCGCGGGGCTCGCCATCCTGTTCGGCGTCGCGCTCGGCAACGTGCTGCGCGGCTTCCCCATCGTGGCAGGCGGCATGATCGTGCTCCCGCTCTTCGCCGACTTCACCCCGGCGCCGCCCACCGGCCTCATCGACTGGTACACCGTGCTCGTCGGCGTCTTCGCCCTCTTCGCGCTGGCGACGCATGGCGCGCTCTTCCTCGCGCACAAGGCCGAAGGCGACCTGGCGAAGCGCGCGGAGCGCTTCGCGCTGGGGCTGCGCTTCCCGCTCGTCGTGTCATGGGCTGGCTGCTTCGCGGCCTCGCTCTTCGTCGCGCGCGTACGCTTCGGCCCCGCGCCCATGGCCGGCCTCGTGCTCGCCGTTCTCGGTCTCGGCGCGTGGCCGGTCCTGATCCGCCGCGGCCGGCCGCTCTACGCGTTCCTGGCTTCGTGCCTGTTCCTCGCCGCGTCGCTGCTCGGCATCGCGGCGAGCGTCTTCCCGGTCATGCTGCGCGCGCAGGACGGACGGTCGTCCGTCACCGCCGAGAGCGCCGCCGCCTCGCCGCACGCCCTCGGCGTCGGCGCGGTGTGGTACGGCGCCGGTCTGCTGCTCGTCGTCGGCTACTTCGTCAATCTCTTCCGCGTGCACCGCCGCGGCGCAGCGAGCGCAGCGCCATCGCCACGCTCTGGATACCCGTGAGGACGCCGTGGGCGTAGTGCCAGTCCGGATCGTCGAGCTCCGGGAAGTCGTGCGGGTTGGCGATGTCCTCGAGCGTGAGCCCGGGCTTGAGCCGCCGCGCGAGGTCGAGCACCTTCTTCGTCTGGAGCTCCTCCATCGCGGCGAGCTCCCGCTCGACCTCCGACCACGCGACCGAGTCGCCGGCGTCGCCCGGCATCACATCCCGAGCAGCTTCGCGATGTAGTAGCGCATCGTCTCGGTCGTGCCGCCGCCGATGCGGAACAGGCGCTGATCGCGCCACGCGCGGCCCACGTGGTACTCTTCCATGTAGCCGTTTCCGCCGTGGAACTGCATGCACTGGTCGGCGATCTCGTTGATGATGTCGCCCACGAAGATCTTCGACATGCTGATGAGCTTCACCGTCTCGAAGCTGACCGGCACCTTCCGCACGTAGCGCTCGTCGTTGTACTCCTCGACGGATTTGTAGCAGAGCGCCTTGGCGGCCTCGAGCTTGGTCAGGAGATCGACGAACTTGTGCTGCCAGTACTCGCGCTTGAGGATCGGCTTGCCGAACGCCTTGCGCTCGCGCCCGTACGCCAGCGCCTCCTCGATCATGATCGCCGCGCCCGCGACCGAGCTCGTCGAGCCGATGAGGCGCTCGCTCTGGAAGTTCTGCATGAGGTACATGAACCCCATGTTCTCCTCGCCGAGCAGGTAGCGCTTCGGGATGCGCATGTCCTCGAAGTGCAGCTCCGCGGTGTCGCTCGAGTGGTTGCCCACCTTCTTGAGCTTCTTCGAGACGTGGAAGCCCTTGGTGCTCGTCGGCACGAGGAAGAAGCTGCAGCCGTGCGCGCCCGCCTCGGGGTTGGTCTTGGCGAGCAGCGTGACGAAGTCGGCGCGGGTGCCGTTGGTGATGAACGTCTTGGCGCCGTTGATGACGTAGTCGTCGCCGTCCTTCTTCGCCACCGTCTGGATGCCGGCGACGTCGCTGCCGGCGTTCGGCTCGCTCACGCCGAGCGCCGCGATCTTGTCGCCCTGGATGGCCGGCGTCAGAAACTCCTGGTGCTGCTCCTTGGTGCCGAGGTCGTAGATGACCGGCGTCGCCATGTCGGCCTGGACGAGCAGGCCCATGCTCACGCCCGCCATGAGGGAGCGCGGAAGCTCCTCGCTCTTCACGACCGAGAACCAGTAGTCACCACCGCCGCCGCCCACCTCTTCGGGGTAGTGCGCGCCGAGGATGCCGAGCTCGCCTGCCTTCTTGAACACCCAGTTGGGGAAGATCTCGTCCCGCTCCCACTCCTCGACGTGGGGGGCGAGCTCCTTT
>Ga0316628_100002833_pt1 | contig 13079 bp, 8 predicted proteins | sample OWC_Aug_M2_C1_D5_FD_207648 | JGI IMG/M metagenome (GOLD analysis project Ga0316628, IMG submission 207648) | Wetland soil microbial communities from Old Woman Creek delta, Ohio, United States - OWC_Aug_M2_C1_D5_C | ecosystem: Environmental > Terrestrial > Soil > Wetlands | place: USA: Ohio... | reverse complement strand
CGGTGGTGAAGGACCCCGTGTAGTCCGCGGTCGGGTGCAGCCCGCTCACCGTCCCGGTGACCTGCGCCGCCGTCACCTTCACCTGGCACGCGGTGCCGACCGGCAAGCTGGCGCTCGGGGTGAGCGTGAAGCTCGACGCCGGCGACGCCGGGCTGACGCCGAAGGCGACCGGCGTGCCGCTCGGACACTCGAGCCCGAACGCGGTGCCGGTCGCGTTCACCGACTCGCTGAAGTCGACAGTCACGGTCGCGCTCACCGCTACTCCGCTGGCACCGTTGGCGGGCGTCGTCGAGACGACCGTCGGCGGCCCCGCCGTGGTGAAGGTGAACACGTAGTCGGCCGGCAGGTTCTGCCCGGCGTCCACGTCGCTGATCTGTGCCGCCACCGCGGTCACCGTGCAGGTCGTGCTCTGCGGCAGGCTGGAGGTCGGCGTCAGCGTGAAGCTCGCGGCCGGCGAAGCCGGGCTGACGGTGAACGCCTGCGGTGTGCCCGTCGGGCACTCGACCGTGAACGCGGTGCCGGTGACGTTCACCGGCTCACTGAAGTTGATGGTGATCGCGCTCGTCACGTTGACCGCGGTCGCGCCGTCGGTGGGCGAGGTCGTGGTCACCGCCGGTGGCAGGTCGAAGTAGCCGTTCACGTCGACGATCACGTGGACGGTGCCGCTCGGTGGAATGTAGGGCTGGACCGACATGTCGCCGCCCGCGGACAGCGCCACCACCGCGTTGTTGGCCCGCACCGCACCGGCGTTGAAGTTGACGACCGGCAGGGCCGGCGTCGTGCCAGCGGCATACGCGAAGAGCATGCCCAAGCCGGACGGCGAGACGACTGTCACGTTGAGCGACACGGCGGCGGTCCCCGCCGGGACCCCACAGCGGCTCTGCAGCGTGGCGGCGCTGATCGAGACCGGGTTGCCGCTGGTCAGCGGCGCCGCGCCGTCCTGGGCCGAGCGGCTATCGAAGACGCGGCACGGAGTGAGCGTGAAGTAGTCGGTTCCGGGAGGCGCTGCCACGGTCGGCGCGGCGCGGTGCGGCTTGGGCTTCGCCGCGACCACCGCTGGAGCCAGCATCAACAGGGGGGCGATCAACGCCACGCACCAGCCAACCGATCTGCGCATTCTCATCCCCCCGTTGACCGCAGGCTGGCGGTCCTTTACCTTCGCCATTGACGACAGTCCGACAACAGATAGCGACAAGCTCCGGCAACGCCGCGCTGCGGCACGCCGGCCAGTACAGGATGTCCGGAAGATACGCCTTCTACGTGGTGATTTCCAGCCTGTCTACTTCAGTCGGAAGCCGATGCGCAGCGGGCGCCACATCTTCACCGCCACGCCATCCTTGGTGGCGGGCTGGAAGGTGCTCGCCCGCGCCGCCTCGAGCGCCGCGGCGTCGAACCCGAGGTGGTGCGGATCGCCCTGCTGGATCCTGGCGTCGATCACCTTGCCGTTCTCGTCGACCAGCACCAGGACCTCGATCGACGCCTCCTTGCCCTGGCGGCGCCCCATCTCCGGGTAGCGCGCCGCGGCGAGGCGCAAGGGCCTGGGCGCCACGACGCCGGGGCCCGCTTCCACCAGGTCGCCGCGCACCACGGGCTTGGGTGACGGCGCGGCCGGCGGAGGTGGCGGTGGCGCCATGGCGGGCACCGTCGGCGCCGGAGTGGGCTTCCGACGCGGCGGGCGCGGCTTGCGAGGGGCCTCGGCCTCGCGCGGCACCGGCGCGGCCGAGAAGCTGTCGAGCGCGGGCAGGTCGACCAACCGGCGTTCGCCCGCCTGCACGGTGATCCGCACCTGGCGCTCGCCCTTGCCCGGCAGGGCGAAGCGCAGGACGTGTTCCCCGGCGGGCACCTCACGCTCGAGCGACGCGTCGAGCGGGAGCGGCGGCGCATCGTCGAGCGCGACGGTCAGGCCGGACCCCGGGGCCGATGGCACGATCAGGGCAGTGGCCGGCGGCGGTGCCTCGACCGGGCTCGGCGCCAGGCTGGGGGCCGGAATGGCGAGCGGCGGCGGCGAGCCGCCGCGGCGGGCGAGCCAGAGACCCGCGATCGCCAGCACCACCACCAGTGCGGCGCCGCCCGCTGCCCAGACGAGCCAGGGCTTGCGGGCCGCGGCGGACTTCGGCGCCGGAGCGGCGGCCAGCGCTGGCGCGGCTTCCGGGGCCGGCGGCGACGGCAGCTCCGGCAGCTCTTCGAGGTCGAAACGCAGCGCCTCGCCGCTCGGCGGTCGATCGGCCGCTGCCTCGGGCGGCGCCGACGGCGCTACCGGAGTCGGTGCCCGGCGCGGGGCCGCCGGCGCAGGCGTCAGCGCCGATGCGGCTACGGGGGGCGGTGCGGCGGGCATCGAAACCGTGGGCATCGAGGCGGACGACGGCAGCTTGCTGGCGGCATAGGCCTGCATCAGGGCGGCGCCGAGGTTGCCGTGCTGGCGGCGGAGGATCTCGTCGCCCTGGACGCGCGGCCGCAGCCGGTCGAGCGCCGCCCGCGCTTCGGGCAGGCGACCGGCGGCGATCAGCCCCTCCACCTCGCCGAGCTCGACGGCGAGCGGCAACTCCGGTGTCGGCTCCACCGCCAGCGCTGGCATGGGCGGGGCCGGCACCAGCGCCGGGGGAGCGGCGGCAAGGGCCGGCTCCTCTTCCTCCTCGCCGAGCAAGGTCGCGGCGGCGAGCGCTGCCAGGCCGGAATCGCCGAAGGTGCGCTGGCGATCCTCGAGCGACCGCGTCTCACCCAGGATCGCGTGCGCCTCCGCGTTCATCGGATCGAGGGTCAACGCCGCGGCACACTCGCGCTGCGCCTGGGTGGCGTCCTCGCCGAGCAGAGCACGGCGGGCCGCGTCCAGATGCTCGCGCAGCTGCTCGCCGCGCACCCGCTCGCGCTCGGCGGCGACCCGCTGGCGCAGCTCGACGAACGGCGCCGGCCCGCCGGGACCACGCTCCGCCACGCGCAGTTCGGCCTCGGCGGCGGCGAGCTGTCCCTGCCGCAGCAGGTCCCCGATGCGGAGCTGCGCCGCCTGCTCCTGCGCCGGGCGCAGCGCCTCGGCACCGAGCGCCACGGTCGGCTGGTGCTCGCCCTCCACGACCGGCGAGGGTGCCCCCGGCGCAAGACCCGCGCGCACCGCACGCAGCGCCGCCAACACGTCGGAGAAGCTCGCATAACGCCGCTCGGGGTCCTTCTCCAGGCAGCGGCGCACCACGGCGGTGAGCGCCGCCGGGCACTGCGGGGCGATCTCTTCGAGTGGCCGCGGCTCGGCGTTGAGGATCTGCGCCATCAGATCGTCGAGACGCTCGCCGCCGAAAGGCGGCTCGCCGGACAGCAGCTCGTAAGCGGTGACGCCGAAAGAGAACTGGTCCGCCCGCCCGTCAACCGGCTCGCCGCGGATCTGCTCCGGCGGCAGGTACGCCGCGGTCCCCAGGGTGATGCCGGTCTTGGTCAGATGGCTCTCGGTCCGCGCCAGCTTGGCGATGCCGAAGTCCATGATCTTCACCCGCCCGTCGCCGAGCAGGCGGATGTTGGCCGGCTTCACGTCGCGGTGCACGACCCCCTGCGCGTGAGCGTACTCGAGGCCCTCGGCGACCTGCGTCAGGATGTCGATGCGGCGCTGCAGCGACAGCGGATCACGGCGCGCGATCACGTGATCGAGGTCCTCCCCCGGCAGGTACTCCTGCACGATGTAGGGGACCTCGTCCTGGAGACCGAAGTCGTAGATCGTGACGACGTTGCGATGCTCGAGATTGCCGGCGATCTGCGCCTCGCGCAGGAAGCGTTGGCGCAGACTGCTGTCTTCGGAGGCGCAGGTCTTGATCGCCACCCGGCGCTGGATGAACGGATCGCGGCCCTCGTACACCTCGCCGAAGCCGCCGGTGCCGATGGGCCTCAAGACTTCGTACTTGCCGATCTTTTCCACGATCGCAGGGCTCGCCGATGGTCGAAAATCTCTGTTTGCATGCTAACACCAGGGCCGCCACCCGCGCGGGTGGTGACCGACGGACGACCGCGGGCCTAGCGTGAATCTGGAGGTCCCCCATGGAAATTCGCTTCGCGTTTCCCGACCTCAAGCTGGTTCGACATCTCGCCGAAGCTCCCGAGGCCCCGAGCGTTTCGCTGTACCTCGCACCCCTGCGCGGCGACGTGCCGACCGCCAACCGGGCGCGCCGTCTCGCCCAGTTGCTGCGCGACGTCGGACGTCTGCTGGAGCGCGCCGGTCTTGCCACAGAAGAGGCCGAGCGCTGTCTCGCCCCCGCCCTGCCGCTGACCGCGAACGGCAACCTGCAGGAGCACCCGGAGGACGGCTTGGCGCTATTCCTGCGCGTTGGCGAGGCGCGGGGAGTCATCGTGCCGCACGGCGGCGAGGAGCATCTGCACGTCGGCCCGCGGTTCTACCTGCGCCCGCTGCTCGGCCTGCAGCTCGACCCCTTCCACGTCCTCACCCTCAGCCAGACCGGGGCGCGCCTGTTCGACTGCACGCACGGCAAGGTGCGCAAGGTCGAGCTCGGCGATGCCGCCAGCCTCGAGCTCACCCTCGGGGCCCAGAAGGAGCCCCAGAACCTGGGACAGCACAGCGGCTCGCGGGCCGGCGCCGGCGCCGGTCGCATGCCGGCGATCGTGCACGGCAGCGGGGTCGGCAAGCAGGTGGCGAAGAGCGAGGGGACACAGTACCTGCTGCGCGTGGCGGCGGTGGTCGATCGGCACCTGGCGGGCCACACGGCGTCGCTGGTGCTCGCCGGGGTCGAGCACATGGTGGCGACCTACCGCCACGTCGCGCGCTATCCGCACGTCGCGCCGGAGGCCCTACGCGGCAACTTCGACGACACTCCGGCGGTCACCTTGCGTGACCTCGCCGCGCCACTCGCCCTGGCGCCGCAGCGCGAGGCCGCGGCGCACGCGGTGGCGCGCTTCGACACCCTGCACCGGCGCGGGCGGGCTTCGGGCGATCTGCCGACCGTGCTCGCCGCGGCACGCTCCGGGCGGGTCGAGACGCTGCTGCTCGACGCCGACAGCCACGTCTGGGGAGTCTTCGATACCGCGCACGGCGAGGTGCGGCGCCATCCGGCCCCGGCGCCCGGCGACGACGACCTGCTGGACGCGGCGGCGTCCTGGACCCTGCGCCATCGCGGGCGGGTCCTCACGGTGGCCGCCCAGGGGCTTCCCTCCGGCGTTCCCGTGGTCGGCTTCTTCCGCTACTAGACCGGGCGGCGGCGCGATGAGCGAGAGCGTCGCGCCCGCCCGCGAGGCGGTCTTCCGCGCCCGCGGCCTCAGCAAGCGCTATCGCATGGGTGAGGTCGAGGTCACTGCCCTCGACGGCCTCGACCTCGACCTCTACCGCGGCGAGCTGGTGGTGCTGCTCGGGCCTTCGGGAAGTGGCAAGTCGACCCTGCTCAACATCCTCGGCGGGCTGGACGCGCCAAGCGCCGGCTCGGTGCGCTTCCTCGAGCACGACCTGACCGGCTCGGGACCCGACGAGCTCACCCGCTATCGCCGTGAGCACGTCGGCTTCGTGTTCCAGTTCTACAACCTGATCCCCAGCCTGACCGCGCTCGAGAACGTCGAGGTGGTGACCGACATCGCGACCTCGCCCATGGACCCCGCCGAGGCGCTCGGCCTGGTCGGCCTCGGCGAGCGCCTGCATCACTTTCCCGCCCAGCTCTCGGGCGGCGAGCAGCAGCGCGTGGCGATCGCCCGCGCGGTCGCCAAGCGCCCTGACGTGCTGCTCTGCGACGAGCCCACCGGCGCCCTCGACTTCGAAACCGGCAAGCTCGTGCTGCAGGCGCTGGAGCGCGCCAACCGCGAGCTGGGGACGACCACCGCGATCATCACCCACAACGCCGGCATCGCGGCGATGGGTGACCGCGTGATCCGGCTGCGCAGCGGGCGGATCGTCGAGGAGCGCCGCAACGCCGTGCGCCGGGCGCCCGAGGAGCTCGAATGGTGAGGCACCGCACGCACCCGCTGCGGCGCAAGCTGTGGCGCGACCTCTGGCACCAGCGCGGGCCGTTCCTGGCCGTGGCCCTGGTCGCGGCGGCGGGCGTGGTGCTGTTCATCAGCCTGCGCAGCATGCACGGCTACCTGATGAGCGCCCAGTCCGACTACTACCGCAGCGAGCGCTTCGCGCAGGTCTTCGCCCACGTGCGCCGCGCTCCGCTCTACGAAGTCGACCGCGTCGCCGCCTTGCCCGGAGTCGCGACGGTCGAGGCGCGCGTCGTCACCGATGCGCTGGTCGAGGTCGCCGGGCTGCGCGAGCCGGCGGTCGGCCGCCTGGTGTCGCTGCCCGCGGACCGTGAGCCCTCGCTCAACCGGGTGGTGCTGCGCCGCGGCCGTCGCTTCGTGCCCGGCGAGTCGGGTGTGGCGCTCGCCAGCGACGCCTTCTGCCGCGCCAACGGCCTCGTTCCCGGCGACTCGCTCGGCGTGCTGCTGCGCGGTCGCTGGCAGCGGCTGCGCATCGTCGGCACCGCCTCCTCGCCGGAGTTCATCTACGAGATTCGCGGCGGCGGCGACATCTTCCCCGACAACCGCCGCTTCGGCGTGCTGTGGCTACCCGAGAGCGAGCTGCAGTGGGCCTTCGGCTTGCGCGGCGCGTTCAACGACCTGGCACTGGGGCTCGCCCCGGGGGCCTCGGCGCGGGACGTCGTGCGCCGCCTCGACGAGCTCCTCGAGCCCTACGGCGGCACCGGCGCTTACGACCGCGAGGACCAGGTCTCGCATCGCTTCGTCTCCGACGAGATCCTCGAGACGCAGGTGACCAGCATCTTCCTGCCCTCGCTGCTGCTCGGCGTCACCGCCTTCCTCCTCCACCTGGTGATGTCCCGCGTCGTGGCGCTCGAGCGCGAGCAGATCGCGGTGCTCAAGGCCTTCGGCTACTCCGACGGTGCGCTGGCGCGACACTACCTGGCGCTGGCGCTCCTGCCGGTCGGGGCGGGCGCGGCCGCCGGGGTCGGGGTGGGCCTCTGGCTGGCGCTCGAGCTCGCCAGCGTGTACGCCCGCTTCTTCCAGTTTCCGAGCGCGGTGTACCGGCCTGACCTGACGATCCTCCTCGTCGGCGTCCTCATCGCCTGCGGCGCCGCTGCGCTCGGCGCGCTCGCCGCGGTGCGTCGGGCGGTCGCGCTGCCGCCGGCGGAAGCGATGCGCCCCGAGGCCCCCGAGCGCTTCCACACCGGCTGGCTCGAGAGGAGCGGCGTGCTCGGGCGCCTGCGCGTGCCGGCGCGGATCGTCGCTCGCCACCTCGTGCGGCGCCCGCTGCGCTCGGCCTTGAGCGTGCTCGGCATCGCGATCGCGGTGGGCATCATCGTCACCGGGGGGTTTCTGTTCGATGCCCTCGACTACATGCAGCGGCTCCAGTTCGAGCACGTGCAGCGCGAGACCGTGAGCGTGAGCTTCCACGAACCCCTCTCCGCCGCCGCGCTGCGTGCCGTCGAGCACCTACCGGGTGTCCTGCGCGCCGAGCCGTGGCGCGCGGTGGCGGTGCGGTTGCGCAATCCCGAGCGCGGCTATCTCGAGCACCGCATCGGGCTCTTCGGATTCGATCCCCGCGGCGAGCTGCGACAGATCGTCGACAGCGAGTTGCGCGCTCACCCGGTGCCGCCCGAGGGCCTTCTCCTCAGCGCCGCGCTCGGCCGGCGTCTGGAGCTGCCGCCCGGCAGCCTGGCGCAGGTCGAGGTGCTCGAGGCGCGCCGCCCGATCCGCTTGGTGCGGGTGGTGGGCTGGGTCGACGAGCTCTTGGGGCTCAACGCCTACATGACGCGCGGCGCCGTGAACCGGCTGCTCGCCGAGGGCGACGTCGTGTCCGGGGCGCTGGTCCTGGCGGATCCGGCCGGCGAGGCGGCGCTCTACGACCGCTTGAAGCGGCTGCCGGCGGTGAGCGGCGTGGCGATCCGCGCCGCGATGATCGCCGGCTTCCGGCGCACGATCGCCGAGAGTTTCTACATCTCGATCGCGGTCATCCTCGGCTTCGCCTGCCTGGTCGCTGGCGGGATGGTCTTCAACGGCGCGCGGGTGGCGCTCTCGGAGCGGGCGCGCGAGCTCGCCAGCCTGCGGGTGCTTGGTTTCTCGCGCCGCGAGGTCGCCAACATGCTGCTCGGCGAGCAGGCGGTGCTCACTCTCGCCGCGCTGCCGGTCGGGGTGCTGCTCGGCATCGGGCTCTGCGTGCTGACCGTGCAGCGGTTCGAGTCCGAGCTGTTTCGCATTCCGGTCATCGTTTCGGGCGCGACGATCGCGTTCGCGCTCGTCGTGGTGCTCGTCTCCGCGCTACTGTCGGCCCTGGCGGTGCGTCGCCGTACTCACCGTCTCGACCTGGTGGCGGTGCTCAAGACCCGGGAGTGATGCCATGACCAAGACCCGCCGCTTCGTCTGGCTGCTCGTCGCGCTCGCTCTCGTCGCGCTGGTCGCGGTGTTCCTGCGGCCGACGCCGGTGCCGGTCGACGTCGCGCGGGTCCTTCGCGGCGCCATGCAGACCTCGATCGAGGAGGAAGGCATGACGCGCATCCATCCCCGCTACGTGGTCGCGGCGCCGGCCGCCGGACGCCTGGCGCCGATCACCCTCGACGCTGGCGACTCGGTGCGCGCCGGGCAGGCGGTCGCCACCCTGTACCCGGCGCCACTCGACGCCCGCGCCCGCGAGCAGGCCGAAGCCAGCCTGCGCGCCGCCGAGGCAGGCCGCGCCGAGGCCGACGCCCAGGTCGCCCAGGTCGCGACCGCGCTCGCGCAAGCGCGCCGCGACCGCGACCGCGCCGAGCGCCTGGCGGCCGCCGGACAGGTCGCTCCCGCCGACCTCGAGCAGGCGCGCACCGCCGTCGGTACGCAGGAGGAAGCGCTCACCGCGGCGCGCTACCGTTCCCGCGCCGCGCGCTACACGGCCGACAACGCGCGCGCCGCTCTGCTCGACGCCGAGAGCGGCTCGGCGCTGCTCCTGCACGCCCCGGCCGACGGTCTGGTGCTGCGGCTGTTCGAGGAGTCGGAACGCACCGTCCTCGCCGGGACACCGGTGCTCGAGATCGGCAGCCCGCGCGACCTCGAGATCGTGGTCGACGTGCTGACCGGCGACGCTCTGGCGGTCGCCCCTGGCGCCGCGATGCGGGTCGATCTCGGCCGGCGCGTGGTGTCCGGTCGGGTGCGCCAGATCGAGCCGGCGGCTTTCACCAAGGTCTCGCCGCTCGGCGTCGAGGAGCAGCGCGTGCACGTCATCGGTACATTCGACGATGCGCCGGCGGGCGTCGGCGACCGCTTCCGGGTGATGGCGAAGATCGAGCTGTGGAGCGCCCCGGACGTGGTCAAGGCGCCGTCGGGAGCGGTGTTCCGCTCCGGCGACGGATGGGCGGCGTTCGTGGTCGAGGGCGGCCGGGCCCGGCTGCGCGCCGCGACGATCGGCCATCGCAACGCCGAGGAGGTGGAGATCCTGAAGGGCCTGGAGCCGGGCCAGGCGGTCGTCATCTATCCCAGCGACCAGGTCCGTGACGGCGCGCGGGTCGCGGCGCTGCGCTGAGCCGCGGGCTCAGCTCTTCTCGACCAGCAGGCCGAGCAGGTCGGTGGAGCTCACGATGCCGACCACATCGCCCTCGCGCGTCACCAACAGGCGGTGGATGTGGCTGTCGATCATGATCTCCGCGAGATCGGAAACCGGAGTGTCCTCGGGCACCGTGTACACCGCCGGCGTCATGATGTCGGCGACGGTCAGCTCGCTCTCGCTGCCGCGCACGCGCAGGGCCTGCGCCTCTTCCGGGTTCCACTTCTCGTCCCAGCCGCGCACGTAGAAGCCGGGATCCGACTGATCGCGAGCGACGGCTTCACCGCCGTCCGCCGCCGAACGGGCGAGGTCGGTGACCGACACCACGCCGACCAGCTTGCCTCCCACGTCGCGCACCGGAGCGCCCGACAACTCGTTGTCGAGGAGGAACGCGGCGAGGTCGCTGACCGCCATGTCGTCGCGGACGCTCAGCACGCGAGCGTTCATGATGTCCTTCGCCGTCAACGGTCGCATCGCCATCCTCCGCGCAGACTGATCCGGTTCCCGGGTGACTCACGGCCAGTCTAGGAAGGCGCCGAAAGGCGCGCCAACCCCCGCCGGGTCTGCCACGCACCCACCCTGACAGGGAGGAGCAGTTGAACCAGCCACCCGGACGGGTGAGAGGGCACTGCCCGAACGGGCGTCCACGATCTCGGTGCGCTGTGGCGCTCTTAGTAGTGGGAGCCATTCGAGGTTTCTCCGGTGCCGAAAAGGAGCCCGCCCGATGACCACCAAGTTGACCGCTCCGCCGGAGCACAAAGGGCCGCTCGCCGTGCTGGACGAGCTGCGTGAGGACCTGGGCCAGCTGTGGGACCGGCCGTTCCCGCTGTTCTTCCAGCCGTTCGGGCGCAGCGCCGCGCGCCACCTGGGCAAGAGGCTGTGGACGCCAACCCTCGACGTGTACGAGAAGGAGGGTGAGCTGATCGTCAAGGCCGATCTTCCCGGACTCCGCAAGGAGGACGTCGAGGTCACCGTTCTCGAGGGTGACCTCATCCTGCGCGGGGAGAGAAAGGAGGAAAAGCAGGTCAAGGAGGAAGACTACGTACGCATGGAGTGCAACTACGGGTCCTTCTACCGGCGGCTGCCGCTCGGCTTCGAGCCCGATCTCAAGCTGATCGTGGCCAGGTTCGTCGACGGCGTGCTGGAGGTGAAGGTCCCGATTCCGGTCGGCAAGCGACCGGAGCCGAAGAAGATCGCCGTGACCTAAGGGCCCGGCGACCTCCGGCATCCCGAGGGCGGCCCGGGGCGCGCGGCGCTCCGGGCCGATTCGTTTTCCGGGGCCGCCGGCCTGCTAGAGTCTTGCTGCGGCAGTCCTGGGCAGGGCCGGTTGCCGCGCAGGCGGAGTCGCGGTGACGATCTCGGGAAGTCTCAAAGACGTCTCGGCGGCCGACGTGATGCAGTTCATTCATCTCGGCCACCGCAGCGGCGTGCTCACGCTCGAGCACGGTGAGCGCCGCGCTGCGTTGCGTTTTCATCGCGGACGTCTGATCTCGGCCCGCTCGCCCCAGATGCAGCGCCTCGGCGATCTCCTGGTGTCGAGCGGGCGGGTGACCTCCGAGGCGCTGCGTGCCGCGGTCGAAGCCCAGCTTGCCGCCGGGCGGAGCCGCTCGCTCGGCCAGATCCTGGTCGAATCCAACGCCATCGACGGCGAAGAGCTGCGCCGCCTGATCTCGCTCCAGATCTCGCAGGCGGTGACCGAGGTGGTGGCGTGGGACGCCGGCACCTTTGATTTCAGCGCCGACGACACCGAGCCTCCCGACGATCTGGGACTGCAGCCCACCGACCTCCTGCCGGAAGCCGAGATCGACACCCAGCTCGCCCTGCTCGAGGCCGCTCGGCTGTTCGACGAGCGCGATCGCCACGGCGCTGAGGAAGGAGCCCCGACCTCGGCGCCAACTCCGGCGCCGGTGTTCGCGGTGCCCGCTCCGGCCGAGTCCGAGCCGGACCAGGATCTCGCCGCGCTCTTCGAGGAGCATCCGGAGCGCCCGCCGCAGCCGCGCCGCCGGCCGACCGGTCCGGTCGCGCCCCGCCTCGAGCTGGTATCGCACGACCACGCTCTGGCGCTCGAGCTCGAGGTGGCGCTCGTCCCCGAGCAGATCTCGCTGTCGCGCGTGCGACTCTCCCAGGCGGGCGAGCACGCGCCGCACGAGATGCCGCCGGTCGTGCTCGTCGACCTGCGCGGCGAAGGGCCGTCGCTCGAGGCGGCGCACGGATTTCACGCTCGCCATCCGAGCGTGCCGCTGATCGCGCTCACCAGCGGCGACGCGCCGCTCGGCGCGGTGTATGGCGCCGGTGCCCTCGCTGCCCTGCCGGCCGAGGACCTCGGCTCGGTCGTCACCTGCATCCGCAGCGTGCTCGCCAGCCGACGCGCCCTGGTCCAGGCCGCCGCAGCGCCGGTCGCGCACGACCCGGTGAAGCGCCTGCAGCGCCTGTTCGGCGAGCTGCGCTCGGGGCTGATCTCGGCGACCGTCGCGCTGCATCTGATGCAGGTCGTCTCGGAAGCCTTCGAGCGCGCCGTGCTGCTGCTCGTGCAGCGCAACGAGCTCGCGGTGCTCGGAGCTTTCGGCAGCGGCAGCGGCGGACGGCCGCTCGCCGAGGCGATGCGCGGGCTACGCCTGCCGATCGAGCAGCAGGGCGCCTTCGGACGCGCGCTCTCGACCGGCGAGACCCAGCGCTGCGAGTTCGAGACCGCTTTCCTGCCCAGCCTCTTCGCCGCCCGGCTCGGTCGGCCGCGCACCGGACAAGCCGTCGTCTTCCCGGTCCAGGGAGCCCAGCGCGCCATCGCCCTGGTGTACGCCGACAACGGGCCGCGCGACGAGCCGGTATCGGGTATCGATCTGCTCGAGCTCGCCGCCGCGCAGGTCGGGATCGCTTTCGAGAACGAGCTCCTGCGCCGCCAGGTGGACGAGCGGCGCGGTCCCGGCTGAGCGCTCAGGTAGCGAGCGCCTGGCGGCTGCGACGCGCCGCGCTTTCGCGGTCGGCGAGCGGCAGCGCGGCGAGCAGCGGCAGCTCACGCGCCCGGCCGTGCGCCAGGGCGGCGAGCACCTCGCGATACTGGCCGCGCGCGCGGTCGCGGTCGCCCAGGCGCTGCAGGCAATCGGCGAGCAGCAGTCTTGCCTGGTACAGCGTCGGCTCGAGGTACAGCGCGGCGCGGTACGCGGCCGCGGCGGCGGCCAGATCGCCGAGCAGGTCGCAAGCGAAGCCCGCCAGCACGTGTCGGGCGGGCTCCGAGGCATCCTCCGCCAGCGCCGCCACGGCGGCCGTGCGCGCCTCGCTCAGCCGGTCGCTCACGATGAGGTGGACGGCTTCGAGGAGGCGGTCGGCGGTGGTCGGCCGGGGCACGCCGGCGGCCGGCGGGGGCTCGGCGGCCGGCCCGGCGGGCGGCGGACCCGATCGCGGCGGCGCCGCTCTCGCAGGAGTCGCCGGCACCAGCCGGCGCCCTGGCGGGCGGGCGGGCTCGACCGCCGTCGGATGGCGATAGCAGAAGCTGTCGCCGAGCTCGACCGCCACCATCACGTCCTGGATCTGCCACAGCGTCTCGGAGGCGCCGAGGAATAGATAACCGTCGCTCGCCAGCCGTTCGGCCATGTGGGCC
>Ga0316628_100002832_pt1 | contig 13081 bp, 8 predicted proteins | sample OWC_Aug_M2_C1_D5_FD_207648 | JGI IMG/M metagenome (GOLD analysis project Ga0316628, IMG submission 207648) | Wetland soil microbial communities from Old Woman Creek delta, Ohio, United States - OWC_Aug_M2_C1_D5_C | ecosystem: Environmental > Terrestrial > Soil > Wetlands | place: USA: Ohio... | reverse complement strand
GCCGATCACGTCGGCGATCCCGGCGCAGGCGAAAACGAGGGCGCAGTAAATCAGGAATCGCAACCACTGTCTTCTTCGCGCTCTCATCACGTGTTTCGTCCCGCGGGTCTGCGACGTTCAAGAAAATGAGGCCGTGTGCGGCAAACGGAAAGCCGGCCGCCTTGCGCACTAAAAAGACATGTTCAGCTTGATTCTCACTATATGCGGGACGCCAATCAACGGAAATCCTGGAGGAATGAAACGGGACACGGCGGCAGGAATCAGGACCGCGGCGGCGATCGTCCGGGGATCGTTCGTCTTCAGCCCGTAGAGCTGGCCGGGTATCCACCGCGTGGTCGCGAATGCCGCAGGCACTCCGATGGCGATGCCCACGGCCGGGAGAAGCTCGGACTCGTGAGCAGCGTCCGAATTCCGTAACGCAGGTCCTGCCGGAAAGTCTCTATCCTGGCCCGTCCATTGCGCTCTAAAACCACCACCGGGACACCAGGTCACAAGGCGACCTGGTGTCCATGTGGTTAAGGGTTGGCGAGGCGAATGCGTGTGAGAATGTCGTTCATCAGCTTGACGTACACATCCTTGCCCTCGACTCGGTCCGCCGACGCCATTTTTACCATCGATTCGATCATCGAATCCGACGACAGGCGATAGTCCAACAGCTTCTTCTCCACTTTTCCCTTCAGAATCACCTTTTCACTTTCTTCGAGATCCATTGCGGGAATCATCTTGATCTGATCCGAAAGGGCATGCGTGGCCTTCTCCATGCAGTCGCATGAAGAAAGGAAGTAATTCAGCGCCCGCTTTTCACCCTGCTCACTTTCGGGGAACCGCCTGTCCATTTCTTTCCTGAACTTGTCGTATTCTCCGCCGGAGGGCATCCTGTCGTCGGCAGCGGTCCGGGTCTCGGTCTCGCCTTTTTTCTGGCGGTAGATGATGCCCAGGTAGCGCATTGCGCTGCAGTTGGAACCGCCGCGCCGCACCACTCTGAGGAAATCCTCCCGCGCCTCCTCGAGGTTGTTCTCCTCGAAGAAGAGCAGACCCGAGAGATAGTTCACCTCTTCGGATTCCGGCAGGAACCGCTTGGCATCGTCCACGAGGTCGCGCGCCCTGACGCGGTTTTTCATCAGGTAATGGTTGTATGCCTGCAGGTGGCGTCCCTCGCCCTGGTAGTAGTTCACGTTGTTTGCGCTGGCATATCCCTTGCGCCAGAGATCGGTCTCGAGCATCGACACCAGGGCAGCGTTCGATTCCTCGTATCGTCCCAGGTTGTGTAGTGCGGAGCCCTTCCCGAAGAGCGCCGCCGTGTTCAGCGGCTGGATCTTCAGGACCGCGTCGTAATACTCGATGGCCGTTTCATAGTCTTCAAGGGCAAAGGAGTACACATTTCCGAGCCCGTTGAGCGAGCGTAGATATTCCGGTATGAGGCCGATCGCTTTTCTGAAATAGGCCCTGGCGCCGTTATATCTCCTCTTCTGGAACAGTCCCTCGCCCATGTAATCGTAGAGTTCTGCGAACTGGGGATTTGTCTTTTCGATCTCGGCAAGCTTCTGCGCGCCTTTCCTTGGAAAGTCGAGATAAATGAAAAGGGGAGAGTCCTTGAGCCGTTCAGCGGCCTCTTCAAGCCCTTCGGGAGGATTCGCGAGGATGCCCGCCCGCGCGCAGAAGGAGTACAGGTAGGCACCAACGGACGACTCCGTTCCCCCGAACCACGCCCGGTCGACTTTGAACTTCCGCGCGGGTTCTCCCGCCGCCGTCTTGAGCCAGATCCCCTCGCGATACTTCTGCGCCAGTGCGCAGAGCATGGCACCGCGCTCCCCCGCGGGGTTTTCGCACAGTTCCTTCACTGTCTCATCGAGCCTGGGATCCGGGATGTCCTCATCCATCTGCCGGGTCATTATCAGAAAGCGGGTGAGCAACAGTTTTTCCCTGGTAGCGTCGCTCCTGTGGAGCGCGTAGGCCTTGTCGTACATTGCTTCGGCCTGACGCCAGCCGTAGAGGTGGGAATCGAGAAAGCGGGCGTCGCCCTGCGAGACGTACTCTGCTGCCTGCGCCTCGGCACGAGACGAGTCCGGGACTGCCACAGCGGCGGGTTTCGTCCGGCAGTTGATGGACATCGTAGAGAACAGGATTGCGGCCGCTGCACCCGCAAAGAAGGCACGAATGTTTTGCACGGGCAGCTCCCGAGATGATGATCCGTCTTTTTAGACTCCTGACGGAAGGCCACGGTTCCCAAAACGAGCCGGCAGAGACGCAGAAGAACCAGACACCTTGATCAATTTTCTCTGCGTGTCTGAGCCTCTGCAGTGAAAAGTCACTCACCGGCAACGAACTCGACCCACACCTGACGCGCGCGCGGTCCGTCGAATTCGGCCAGGAAGATGCCCTGCCACGTGCCGAGCTTCAGCCTGCCGCCGCTCACAAACACGTGCTGCGAAGATCCAAGCAGGCTCGCTTTGATGTGCGCCGCCGCATTGCCTTCATCGTGTTCGTATTCGCCGTCCCAGGGCACGATCTTCTCCAGCTGGTGCAGGATATCCGACCGGACCGAGGGATCGGCGTTTTCGTTGATGGTCACGCCTGCCGTAGTGTGAGGCACGTAAATGTGGCAGATGCCGTCTTTGACCGCGCTTTGGTGCGCCAGTTTTTCGATCTGCCCCGTGATGTCGACGAGGCACGCGTGCGAAGGCGTGCGGACTTCGATTAGTTTGCTCACGCAAAATCCTCCGATAATGGATTCTCGACCGGGGGAAATCTGAACCGGCTATTTTCTCACGCCTTCCATCCAAACCCACCTCAATTCCTCTGCGATTGCCCTCCGCCGTCCCATTAAAATCGGTGGCTGGCAACTATTTCCCCAATTTAAGAATCGCCCTTCGAGATACGAGTAACAGATTAAATTGGGGAAATAGTTGCCAGCCACCGATTTTAATGGGATGCGTCACAAGGCGCGCAGGACGCTGAGCAGGTAACCTCCGCCTCTGCCGCATTTCCTGCCGGCCTGCTGGTGGACGTCCTCGATAACCCTCGAGCGGAAGTAGGCGGATGCCAGCACCCTGAACAGCTGCCGCGGGCACCGGCCGTCGACCGGAAGGTCGAGCGAGCCTTCTTCGAACGAGATCCTTGCGAATTCGAGCCGTGAGAGCTCGTCCCGCCGCGCTCCCGCGTACTCGGCCCTGACGCAAAGCCCTCCGCGCCTGAGCAGGCGGTGCAGGTCAATCGCAATGAGCCTGCCGATGCTCAGGAACCAAAAGATCTCCCGGGTTCCCTCATCCGGTTCGCCGCTGTCGCGCTGTCGGGCCAGACTCCTGGCGATCGAGACTTCCGCCGGAGCCATGCGCGGGCGGCTTCGGATTCCGACCGGCCACACCATGTTGGGAAACGCGAAAATGGCCAGGTCCGCCTTTACCCTGGGAAGATCGACAGCAGGCAGCCGGATTTCGATCAGTCTCGCCCGCTCCTGAACGCCGCACCCCAGGCGCCTGCGCGCCAGATTCAAGAGGTATGCCGATCCATCCAGACCGATCAGACGCGAATTGCGGAAAAGTCCGCCCAGGCGCGCAAGCAGGTGTCCGGCGCCGCAGGCATAATCAAGGATCAGGCGCGGTGGCCGCGGCAGGGATGAGCGCACGAAAGCGGCGATGTTGCGGTAGGCGCGAGCGTGGGCGCGATCGCCCGCCCTCGAACGCCACCACTCGCCCAGAGTGTCGTTGTACGCGGCGAGCCCGCGCGACAGCTCAGAGTCAAAATCGAGTTTCGCTCCCCTCATCGGCATTCAGTATAAAAAGAAATTGGAGCCACGAATCAACACGAATGAGAACCTCGAGTTTATCGGGGTCAATTCGGGCTCATTCGTGGCAATATGATCGGGGAGCAAGAAAATGTTCAGCGTTGCGAAGGATCGCCCCGGATTCACCGCGATCGAGGCCAGCCGCCTCGCACGGGAAATGTTCGGGATTTCCGGTACTGCGGGGGAGCTGCCCAGCGAGCGGGACCAGAATTTCTCCATCAAAGCAGAGAGCGGCGAGAATTTTGTCCTCAAGATCGCCAGCGCCGCCGACTCGGGAGAGATTCTCGACCTCCAGAACCAGGCGATGGAACACCTGCTCCGCAACGCTCCTTCCGTCCGCTGTCCCCGGGTGCTCTCGACGCGGGAGGACCGGAAAATCTCGTCCGTGACCGGTTGCGACGGCCTGAAACACCAGGTTCGAATGCTCACCTGGCTGCCGGGCAGGTTCTTCGCCCGCGTAAAGCCGCACTCGCCTGAGCTTCTGCGCAGTGTCGGTCGCCTGCTCGGCCGTGTCGACAAGGCATTCGAGAGTTTTGACCACCCGGCCGCCAGGCGCAAGCTCAGGTGGGATCTGCGCGACGCGGACCTCGTCATGCAAACGGGTCTGGAAGTCATCCACGATCCTGCGCGGTGCCTCCTGGTCGAACATTTCCTCCGCCTGTTCGAAACGGGAGCGAAGCCGCACTTTCCATCGCTGCGTACCGGAATCGTTCACAACGACGGCAACGACTTCAACATCCTGGTAACGCGTCCCGAAGGAAGCGAAGAAGGACCGGGCGCCCTGGTTGCCTGCGGCATCATCGACTTCGGCGACATGCTTCACGGAATCGTCGCCGGCGAGCCGGCCATCGCCGCGGCTTACGCGCTGCTCGGCAAATCCGACCCGATCGCCGCAGCGGCGCACGTCGTCGGCGGCTACCACGAAATCTTCCCGCTGACGGAGCCTGAAATCAGCCTTCTGTACAGCCTGACCTGCGCACGCCTGGCCGCCAGCGTCTCGATCTCGGCGATTCAACAGGAGGAAGAGCCGGACAAGCCTTATCTCTCGATAAGCGAAAAACTGGCGTGGGAGGCGCTGGAAAAGCTGGCGGCTGTCAGCCCCGAGTTTGCGCACTACGCTTTCCGCCGTGCGTGCGGGCTCCCGCCCTGCCCGCAGAGCGCAGGCGTCGTTCGCTGGCTTCAAGACTGGCGGGAGCAGGCCGGCCCCGTGATTGCCGCGGACCTGAAGGGCGGGAATGCCCTTCTGTTCGACTTCAGCGTCGGGAGCCTCGAACTCGGCAGCCTGGAAGAACTGGCCGATGTCCCGAAGCTCACGAAGTTTCTTTTCGGACGGTTGAGGGAAGCCGGCGCAACGGCCGGCATCGGCAGGTACAACGAGGCTCGGGCGGTTTACACGAGCGACCCCTACAAGGTCGCCTCCGACGAGATCGAGTCGTGGCGCACGGTTCACATCGGCATCGACCTCTTCCAGGAACCCGGCTCGCCGGTTTTCGCCCCACTCGACGGCGCGGTTCACAGTTTTCAGAACAACGACTCGCCGCTCGACTACGGTCCGACGATCATCCTCGAGCATCATCCGGGAGAAGGCTGCCCGAAGTTCTTCACGCTTTACGGCCACCTGACGCCCGATTCGCTGGAAGAACTGCGTCCGGGGATGCCGGTCGCGCAGGGTACCCGGATCGGGAGGATCGGGAGCTTTCCCGTGAACGGCGGTTGGGTGCCGCACCTCCACTTTCAGATCATCTGCGACATGCTGGGGAAAAAGGGCGACTTCCCCGGGGTCGCGGCGCCCGGCGAGCGCGAAATTTGGCTGAGCCTGTGTCCCGATCCGAATCTCGTTCTCGAGATCCCCGATTCCTGCCTGCCTCGGAGGAAGAGGAGCGCGGCGGAGCTGGGCGCCGCGCGGAAGATGCGGCTGGGGCCGTCGTTGAGCCTCTCCTATAGGAAGCCGCTCAGGATCTCGCGCGGTTTCATGCAGTATCTCTATGACGACGAGGGGCGGCGCCACCTCGACGCAGTGAACAATGTTGCCCACGTCGGTCACTCGCACCCGCGCGTCCTCGAAGCGGCTCGACGTCAGGCAGCTGTCCTCAACACGAACACGCGATATCTGCACGAGAACATCGTGCACTATGCGGAGCGCCTTTGCGCGCGGCTGCCGAAGCCGCTCGGGGTTTGTTTCTTCGTCAATTCCGGGAGTGAAGCCAACGATCTGGCTCTGCGGCTGGCGCGGGCCCACACGCGGCAACGGGGCGTCGTTGTGCTCGACGGCGCCTATCACGGCAACCTGACTTCACTTATCGAAATAAGCCCCTACAAGTTCGACGGACCAGGGGGCGAGGGAGCCGGGGCTTCGGTTCACAAAGTCCCGATGCCCGATGTCTATCGCGGCCTCTACAGGCGCGGCGATCCCGAACCGGGAGTGAAGTACGCCGGGCACGTGCGGGCTGCCGTCGAAGCCGCTCCTGAAGGTGTCGCGGCGTTCATCTGCGAACCGGTTCTCAGCTGCGGCGGACAGATTGTCCTGCCGCACGGGTTCCTGCGGGAGGCGTACCTTCACGTGCGCGCCGCCGGAGGCTTGTGCATCGCCGACGAGGTCCAGGTCGGCTTCGGCAGGTTGGGAACCCATTTCTGGGGCTTCGAAACCCAGGATGTCGTGCCCGATATCGTGACCATGGGGAAGCCGATCGGCAACGGGCATCCGCTGGGAGCGGTCGTGACCACACCCGAAATCGCCGCCTCATTCGCCAACGGAATGGAATACTTCAACACATTCGGCGGAAACCCCGTCTCCTGCGCGGTGGGGCTGGCGGTTCTTGAGGTCATCGAGACCGAAGAACTCCAGGAGCGCGCGTTGAGAGTCGGCGCGCGGATGAAATCGGGGCTCGAGAGTCTTGGCTGCCGGCATGAGCTGATCGGGGACGCAAGAGGGATTGGCCTTTTCCTCGGGGTCGAGCTTGTCCGCGACCGCAGCAGCCTCGAGCCGGCGGCAGCGGAGGCGTCGTACCTGGTCGAGCGGATGAAGGATCACGGGATCCTGGTGAGCACCGACGGCCCCCTGCACAACGTGATCAAGATCAAGCCGCCCCTGGCCTTCACCGAGGCCAACGCGGACTTTTTGGTCCGCACTATGGACAAGATCCTCGAAGAAGACTTCCTGTCACCCGCCTGAACTTATTGACGATTTACGATCGAGAAATTCGGTGACAGGCACCTTATTTGATCTTCGTCGGCGAGTTCGCTCAACGAGGAAGATACCTGCTGCGAAGATTAAATAAGGTGCCTGTCACCGAATTTCAGAACAGGAGGCGGGTGCGGATGTTGGTGTCGAGGGCTTCAATCCTGGTTTTGATGGCGCGCGAGAGGCTGCGTTCGACATCCATGATCAGGTAGCCGACTCCGTTGCGCGTGTTGAGGAACTGCCGGTTGATGTTCGCGCCCATCGCCGCCACCAGGCTGTTTATGCCGCCCAGCACTCCGGGCACGTCCCTGTGGATGTTGAGCACGCGGTGGCTGTCCCTGAGCAACGGAAGTTCGACTTCCGGCAGGTTGACGCATCCGGTGGAACTGCCGGTGTCGCTGAATTTGATCAGCGCGTCGGAAACCTCGATACCGATGTTGCGCTGCGCTTCTTCCGTGCTCCCGCCGATGTGAGGCGTCAGGATCACGTTCGGCAGGCCCCGCAGCTCCGAGATGAAGGGTTCGCGGCTCGAACCCGGCTCCTGCGGAAAAACATCGACCGCCGCTCCGGCGAGGCTGCCGCTCAAAATGGCGGCGCGAAGCGCCGGGATGTCGACCACCGACCCGCGGCTGAGATTGAGCAGGAAGCTTCCTTTGCGCATCAGCGACAACTGCCCGGCGCCGATCATTCCCCGGGTGAGAAGGGTATCCGGAACGTGCAGGGTGACAAAATCCGAGATCTTGAGAACCTCCTCGAGGCTTGTCACCTGCTGCGCGTTGCCGAGGGGAAGCTTCCTGCTGATGTCGTGAAAGACGACTCTCATGCCGAGCGCTTCGGCGAGAAGTCCGACCTGCGGGCCGATATGCCCATAACCAACGATGCCGATAGTTTTCTGGCGAACCTCCATGCAACCGGAGGCGGATTTGTCCCATCGCCCGGCGTGGAGCTCCATGGAGCGCTGAACGGCGCGCCGCGCCAGCATGACGACCTCAGCGATCGTCAGCTCGGCGACGCTGCGGGTGTTGCTGAAAGGAGCGTTGAAGACGGCGATTCCCTTCGACGTCGCGGCTTCGAGGTCGACCTGATCTGTCCCGATGCAGAAGCAGCCGACCGCGAGAAGCTGCGGCGCCGCCTGCAGAATCCGGGCGCCGACCTTTGACTTGGAACGGATTCCGAGGATGTGAATGCCGGGGACTCGCTCGAGAAGTTCATTCTCGGGCAGGGCGCTTTTGACTCTCTCGACGTTGGAATAGTCGGCCGCACGGAAGCTCTCCTCGGCCGCGGCGTGTATTCCCTCGAGCAGCAGGATCCTGATCTTTTCCTTGGGAAACGAGAGCTTTCGCTTCATCGCAAAAACCGAAAAAAAGCCGGAAGCCGGAATTGCTCCGGCGTTCATGTCCAGGTTTCCGCCGGTCTCGCTCGCCAGGAACCTTCGTGAGGCCGTGGCTCACGAGAACTCGAACGAACGGCCGACGAGATTCCGGCTTCCGGCTTCTGCGTTTTACGGCCGGCCGAGCTGGCGAATCTTGATGAGCAGGAGGCCGATCATGAACAGGAGGATCACCACGGACACGGCCAGACCCTTGCGCCGGAAGGCAAGGTCGCTCAGGGCCTTCCAGCCTGCCTGCTCTGAGGCGCGGGCGGTCTTCTCTCCTTCGTCCAGGACCGGGTTCAGCGCGCTTGGATCGAAGCGGTGAACCTGAACGCGGGCGAGCACGAGCCGGTCGCGCCCCTCGGAGAGATCGTAGAGCGGGCGGCTCACTTCCATTCCCGCGCGCTCGGCCTTCTCCAGAAGCTCGCGCGACCTGGCCAGATGGTCGCGCAGCGCGACGATGCCTGATTTCATCGCCGCCGCCGCGACGAATCCCTTGCTGCCGGAATCGTGGCACGCAACGCACGTGGCTTTCTCTTCGGTCCCCAGCATGTCGTCGGAGGTCTTCTGGATGCCGTGATGCTCGTGGCAGCTGGCGCAGGCCGGCAGCTGGTTGTCCGCGAATGCTTTCTTATGAGGGCTCTGGGTGAAGAGATCCCACTGGCTCACGTGACACTGTCCGCAGACACTCGCCACGGAATCGACGCCCGGAGGCGTAGCACCGTGATTCCCGTGACAGCTGTTGCAGGTGGGCGCCGAGATGTCCCGGTTCTTGATCAAAGCCTCGCCGTGAACGCTCTTGCCCCAGAGTTCCAACTGATTGGTGGGGATCCCATAGGCCGTCATCAGGTTCTGATTCGCGTGGCAGTGAGCGCAGGTATTCGCGACGTTCGTCGGATAGGTCGGACTGGTAGGGTTGGAGACGGCCTTGACGCCATGTGCTCCGTGACAATCGACGCAGGTGGCGACGTTCTTGTCGCCTTCCTCGTATTTCCTGCCGTGGACGCTGGTGAGGTATTCGGCATACTGGTCGACACGCGCCTTCGGGTTGTAGCGCCGCATGAACACGGGATTGGAGTGGCACGAAGAGCAGAGCTTCGCGATCGTCTTCCGCTCAGGCTTCCCGATGTAGCCCTTGGCCTTGCTCATCGAATCTTCCGGCCCACCCTTGTCGATTCCGAGTGTGGGGTCTCCGCCGTGGCAGTTGTGGCAGGACAGGCCGTTTCTGAAGTGAACGTCGTCGGCCGCGAGCTTGGCCGGCAATTGGACCGACCCTTCCTGCTCGAGATGGCACTGGACGCAGGTGCTGGCGGGGGGATTGGCGCCGGATTGTGCCGCCGCGGCTCCGATCAACATGACCAGCATGAGTTGCCACATGGAACCGCCTCCTATCTCAAATAGGCAAGAGCCGAGAGTATGAAGATATACAGGAGCGCACCGACGCCCACGATCGGCAGAAAGCTGATTTTGCCGGGTCGCTTTTCGGACGAGATAAACGGCGTGATCACCAGGAGCAGGCCCAGCACGCCGAAAAACGCAATCCCGAGGACTTCCCCGTCCATGCCCAGGATTTTGGATGGGATGTACTTCAGGGTCTGAAACATGAAGACGAAATACCACTCGGGCCGGATGCCCGCCGGGGCCGGGGCGAAGGGATCGGCCTTCTCACCCAGTTCCCAGGGGAACAGCGCGGCCAGGGCCGCCAGAACCGTGACCGCCGCAAGCCACCCCACCAGGTCGCGTAACAGAAAATCGGGCAGGAACTTCATTTTTGTCGTGGTCTCTGCATTCACCGAGGGAGGCGTACTCATTCCGTGTTTCTGCACAAGGTAGAGATGAATGCTCAGCAGAACGGTTGCCGTGGCAGGAAGGATGGCCACGTGAAACCCGAAGAATCGCGTGAGCGTGGCGCCCGTGACCTCGTCGCCGCCTCGCAGAAATCGCATCATGAACGGGCCGACCAGGGGGACTACACCCGCGATGTCGGTTCCCACCTTGGTCGCGAAAAATGCCAGCTTGTTCCAGGGCAGGAGATAGCCGCTGAATCCGAAACACAGCGACAGGAAGAGAAGTAAGGCTCCCGACACCCAGGTCGCTTCCCGCGGCTTGCGAAAAGCCCTGAGAAAGAGGGTGCTGAACATATGAATGAAGGCCGCGGCGATCATGAGGTTCGCCGACCAGCTGTGGATCGAGCGCACCAGCCAGCCGAACTGCACCTCCGTCATGATGAATTGCACGCTCTCGAATGCGGTCTCGGAACTGGGCCGGTAGTAAAGCAGGAGAAGGATTCCCGTGCAGACCTGCACGACGAACAAAAACAGCGTCATTCCCCCGAAGTAGTACCAGATGGAATGGCGGTGCACGGGCACTTCCTTGTGCTCGATCAACTCCTGGACCGCCTTCCAGCCCAAACGCTCTTCCAGCCACTCACCCACACGCTGCAGCCCGGCGTTCATGGTTTACCCTCGCGAGACAATGATTTCGTCGCCACGGACGTTGACTTTGAACTCCTCCAGCGGCCTCGGTGGCGGACCGGAAACGTTCTTTCCCGTCAGGTCGTAGCGCCCGTTGTGGCATGCGCACCAGATCAGTTTCTCGTCCGGGCGGTATTGGACCGTACAGTCCAGGTGCGTACAGATCGCGCTGAAGGCCCGGTATTCGCCCTCGGGAGTCTTCACGAGCAGGCCCGGCTTGCTTCCGAACTTGAAGATCTTTCCCTCATTCGACTTCATTTCCGCGACCTTCGCCGCAACGACGCTGGACGCAGACGACTCCACGATCTTGGGAGGAACCATAAATCGAATGATCGGGTACAGAATGGCGGCCAGAGTGGCCACCGTGCCCGTCCCGAGAAGACCGTTCAAGAAGTTGCGTCGCCCTGATGATGTTGATGAGTCGTTCGTCATAAATACCCCTGGAGCTTTCACCGGATACCAAGCCGGTTCGACCGAGACTGATTGGGGAAGGAACGGCTGCTGTCTTGCCCCAGCCCTACATCCTTGGATTTATGGCGCGGATTAAAACAGAACTCCAACCGGTAGACAATAGTTTTTATTTCATGCAACAGGTCAACCTGCCACAAAATTGAACCGCAAAGACCGCGAAGAAATCTCCGCCGTCTTCAAGGTCTTTGTAGTTCAAAACCAGCCGGTTGCAGCATAATGCCCAACGATTGCGTAATAACACCCAATTGTCTCGTCAAGACCTCATTCAGGAGGGCTTGTTGAAAACCGCAACGCCTTGTTTTGCTGAAATTTATATCAATTCGCACCGGGATGGGTGCTAGGCAGCAAAATTGCATTTGGAATGTGGCATTTTTCCGTTTTGGGGTCAATATACCGCTGCCAGGGCGGTGTTTTGGAGGCAAGATATGAAACGCAGTATCAAAACTTCACAAATTCTCTTTCTGCTACTACTATCACTGTTGGTGGCTGTGGCCGGTGTTGCGGCCATCGATGAAGACGGGCAGCAGGTTTACTCCGTCTTGGAGAAGGCTTTTTATTTGAGTGCCGGGGATGCAATCTGGATTCGTCCCGGTCTAACCCTTACCATCAGCAACGTCAGTATCGGTGCCGATTTGAAGCCCACGGTGACGTTCCGGATTGCCGACGGGGCTGGGCAGGGGCTGGACAGGGAAGGCAAGTTAACGCCGGGCGCAGTCAGCCTGGGCTTCATCCTTGCATACATCCCTCAGGACGGGACGCAGTATGTCGATTACAGCTCCCGTCTCGTGAAGAGCACGATCACGGGCAACTCGGCCACTCAGGCGACTGCCGACTCCGGTGGAAGCTACAACAGTCTTGGCGACGGCAACTACACGTACAAGTTCGGCACCGCCCTCCCGGCAAACTATGACACCAAGGCAACCCACACCATCGGTATCTACGCCAGCCGTAATCTCGCCGAGTTCGGTCTCAGCCGGTACGTGGACAACGAGGTCAAAAATTTCGTCCCCTCCGGCGGAACCCCGGGCACGATCCGCGAAGTTGTGGCGACGAAGAACTGCAACGCCTGTCACAACCCGTTAAGCGCCCATGGTTCGACTGGGCGCCAGGACGTCGAGATCTGCATTCTCTGCCACACTCCGCAGTCGATCGATCCCGACACGGGCAACACGGTGGACATGAAGGTCATGGTGCACAAGATCCACTACGGCCCAAACCTGCCGAGCGTTAAAGGCGGCAAACCTTACCAGATCATCGGATTCAACAATAGCGTCGCCGACTACTCCGATGTGACCTATCCGCAGGACATCCGCAACTGCACGACCTGCCACAAGGATTCGGAGCAGGTGAACAACTGGCTGCTGAACCCGACCAGGGACACCTGCGGCTCGTGCCACGACGACATCGACTGGGTGACCGGAGCCAATCACAAGGCCGGGCCCGCGACGGACGACAGCAAGTGTGCGGAATGCCACAAGCCGCAGGGGGACACCGAGTGGGATGCCTCGATTTCAGGAGCGCACACCGTGCCCTACCGATCGGCACAGCTTATTTACCCCAAGGTCACGATCAAGAGCGTGACCAACACGGCCCCGGGCCAGAAGCCGGTCGTTAGCTTCACGGTCGTGGACAAGAACGGGAAAGCGATCGATCCTTCGACGCTGGCGGGAACCAAGGGACGCATCGCGGTAACCATCGCCGGCCCGACCTCCGACTATAGATGGTATATCCAGGAGGCCGCCGACAAGGCGGCGTACGCCGACGGCGTCGCCACTTACACCTTCACGGGCGTCATTCCG
>Ga0316628_100002831_pt1 | contig 13081 bp, 8 predicted proteins | sample OWC_Aug_M2_C1_D5_FD_207648 | JGI IMG/M metagenome (GOLD analysis project Ga0316628, IMG submission 207648) | Wetland soil microbial communities from Old Woman Creek delta, Ohio, United States - OWC_Aug_M2_C1_D5_C | ecosystem: Environmental > Terrestrial > Soil > Wetlands | place: USA: Ohio... | reverse complement strand
TTGCTCAAACCTGTAAGGTCGGTCTGATCGGTATTTACGGCAAAGGTGCCAGTGACTATATTGATGCCCCACTGAGCTGCTGCCCGCTTATTCAGGCGGACGAATTGGTCGGCGACTCGGGAGCCACATTGTCCTAGTCCAATAACCAACAGTCTCATTTTGCCTCCTTACTTTATGTTAACATAAGGGTTAATTGGTGTCATATTAAGATATTAGGTTCGGGTTGTCAAGTTAACAGCTTCACTTCCAGCTTTCATGACGGCCCACGTGAACGAAGCGCCAAATAATACCGCCTACGACGGCTACAACCGCGATAACAGCTATAACGAGCCACCAATCGAAGCCGCCGATCTTGAATAGCTGGCTGTTTGTCCAGTCGCTCTGGTTGCTAGCGCCATCCACAGCTCTGACTCGCCAGTAGTAACTGCCCCTGCCGAGAGCTTCACTTGAGGAAAGGGTATATTCGGTTGAAGTTAAGCCCTCCTTCCGAATCACAGTACCGGCGAAGTCGGGACTGGGGCTTACTTCGAGTATGTAGTATACGCCGCTAGGGTCCTCTACGGCTGTCCAACGGAAGCTAACGCTTGATTTGTGAAAGAAGCTGAACTCGCTTCCTGCTTCCGGAGATATAAGACTGGGCGTTGGTGGGGGAGTGGACTCTACGTTGAAATTCAGAGAAAAGACGGCAGCCGTAGGGTCAGTTATGGTCACGGTGTGTTCGCCTGCCTTGCTTTCGGGAACCTTGAAGCTGGTAGTAAATTCGCCCTTGGCGTCCGTGGATGTATTGGAGGAAACTTTAGTACCATCGTAGCTTATGGTGACAACCTGATTGCCGGCAAAGCCGGTACCGTGAATGGTGATATCGGTGCCGACAGCTGCAGAGCTCGGATTCAATTCCACTTTAGGTGAGACTATGACAATCGCGTCGACTATATCACTGGCCCTGGTGTATTCGCCGGAAGCATCTATAACGTGCTCACCCCGGCTTGATGGCGGCACATCCAATCTGCCCGTCCACGAGCCGTGAGCATCGGCGGTAATATCGCTCAATGCCAGAGACCCGTCAAAGGTTACCCTTATTCCCGTCTCGTTGGCACCGAATCCGACACCGCTGATGTACAGAGCATCGCCAACATATATAGCCCCGCCAAGATAGCCGGAGACCGGTTCAAGCTTTATCCCTGGCGACACGGAAAATGCAGCGGCCTGTAAATCGCCTTCATTTGTCACCGCACCATAAGCCCTTATGTCATGGCTGCCCTGCGATGAAGAGGGGATGGAGAAGCTGGACTGCCATGAACCCTTGGCATCGGCTGCGATGTCTGTTTTGACGGTCCCGCCGTCGTAAGTAACTTTTATATTAGTTTCTCCGGCCGCAAATCCGGTTCCGAAAATGTCAACAACCGTATTCACCCATCCGGAGGTGGGATTAATCTGTATCTCAGGAATGACGGTAAATTTCTTGTCTTCAACCTCCGAAGCTGGTGTGGTTCCAGAAGCATCGATAATATGCTCACCCCGGCTGCTCGCGGGAACCTTGGTGGTTATCTGCCAGCTGCCTTTGCTGCCGGCTACGATGCTGCTCTGTATTGCACTGTTATCAAACAGCACCTGGATATTTGCCTCATTAGCGTTAAAGCCTTTTCCGGCTATTGTCAGGTTGGAACCCGCACTGCCGCTGGTGCTGCTGAGACCGATGGCCGGTAAGACCGTAAACTCGGTAGTGTAAAATGTGCCAGCAACCTTCAGGGTAACCGGGTGTTTGCCCCTGGTAGCTTCAGGGACTATAAAACCTATCGACGTTACGCCTTGCTTGATTTCTCCCTGCCCGATGAGGGTATCGGTTTCGCCCCAGTAAAGTTCGTAATTGCCGAGTCCGTACCCGGTCACCGAAGGAATAGTAACGTTTGTTCCAACGATTCCCTGTGATGTATTCAGCGTTAGGTAGCTTGGGTCAGCCTGGGCAGGAATTGGTGCCAGGCAAACCACCAGCAGCAGAATGGCCAGTACAGTACCTGCAGCTCCTACTTTCATTGCTTCCTCCAGGTGTTATTGTCTGCTATCATAACACGAAATGTTTGAAAGTCAACAAAGTTATAACCGCGGTTATTGCAGTCATATAACCTCTAAATATCTTTAGATAGTGTCGCCAGAAATTCAGCATTGGTTTGAGTCTTGGCCAGACGGTCAAGCAGCCTTTCTGTGGCCTCAGTGCTGTTCGGTGAGTCTTCTGCGAGCATATTGACGATTCTCCTGAGTAGCCACACCTGCTTCAGTGTGGTCTCATCCAGCAGAAGTTCTTCTCGCCGAGTGCCACTGTGCAGTATATCCAGGGCCGGGAATATTCTCTTTTCCGCAAGGTGGCGGTCGAGATGTAATTCCATATTACCGGTGCCCTTGAACTCTTCATAAATGAGCTCGTCCATGCGGCTGCCGGTGTCGACCAGGCAGGTAGCGATAATGGTCAGGCTGCCGCCCTCTTCCATATTACGAGCAGCGCCGAGAAAGCGCTTTGGCGGGTATAAGGCCACCGAATCGATACCACCCGACAAAGTGCGACCACTGGGTGGCATAGCCAGGTTGTAAGCTCGCGTCAGGCGGGTAATTCCATCGAGCAGAATAATTACATCCTTGCCGATTTCTACCAGCCTCTTAGCACGTTCCAGCCCCAATTCGGCCACGCGCGTCTGGTTCTCCGCCAGGTCATCAAAGGTAGCGGCCACGACTTCAGCCTTTACAGAGCGCTTCATATCGGTAACTTCTTCCGGTCTTTCGCCGATAAGACAAACCATTAGATGAGGGTCGGTGTAATTCGTGGTTATGGCATTGGCTATATGCTTGAGTAGCACGGTCTTACCCGCCTTAGGCGGTGAAACTATGAGCCCGCGCTGTCCGCGACCAATGGGAGCTACCAGGTTTATAAGCCGCGTTGACAAATAATGTGGATTGGTCTCCAGATTATACATTTTATTAGGGAAGGTTGGCGTTAAGGAATTGAAATGAGGCCGGCTTCTGGATTGTTCCGGGTCTATACCGTTAATGGCTTCGACGCGGATAAGGCTGCAGTATTTCTCGCCTTCTTTAGGCGGCCTGCCCTGTCCCGATACCGTATCGCCGGGCCTTAGACCGAAACGCCTAATCTGCGAATTGGATATGTAAATATCGTTTGGCCCGGGTAGAAGGCTTTCCTGGCGTAAGAATCCATAGCCTTCGCCGACTATATCGAGTATCCCGCTAACGAACAGATATCCTTGTTGTTCAGCCCGCGCCTGGACGAGTCTCATTATCAGGTCTTGCTTCTTCAGACCGCTGTAACCTTCGACGCCCTGCTGCTTGGCCATCTCGATCAGTTCGTCTCGCGTTTTAGTTTCAAGTTCTGCAACGTTCATGTTAGTACCCTCTCAGTGAGAAATTCTAAGCTGTAATAAAAAGTTAGCCCTTAATATTTTTTCCTCCCATTACCTTTTGCCAATCGTCCAGAAATCGCTTAATGCCGATGTCGGTCAAGGGATGCTGAATCATCTGTATCAATACCTGGTAGGGAACACTGGCTATATGAGCTCCGGCCCGGGCAGCTTCGATGCAATGCTGGGGATGCCGGATACTGGCAGCGAGTACCTGGGTCTTTATAGATTCCGGGTAGTTCTTGTATGCGGCAACTATTTCCCGAACTAATCTTATTCCATCTTCACCGATGTCATCAAGTCGGCCCACAAACGGACTGACAAAGGTAGCACCGGCTGCAGCCGCCAGAAGTGCCTGGTTTACGGAGAAACACAGGGTGAAGTTCACCTTAATGACTTCTTTAGCTAACTGATGTGTAGCCTCCACCCCTTCCAAACTGGCCGGTATTTTTACCACCACGTTTTTCGCCCATGACGCGACCTGCCTGGCTTCGCTGACCATACCTGCGGCATCCTGGCTAAGCACCTCGGTCGATACCGGGCCCGGTACGATAGAGCAGATTTCCTGCACGTGCTTTTTGAAATCTACCTTGCCCTCTTTGGATATCAGGCTCGGATTGGTGGTAACTCCCGTTATGACGCCAAGCCTTACGCCATGTTTTATATGTTCGATATTTGCCGTATCCAGAAAGAGTCGCATCTATTCCTCCATGATTAATTTCATGCCAGCGGCAGGGTAACCTGGGCCCCTTCGACCAGCGTCTCCTTGGCCGCTCCAATGAAGCTGGCAAATAATGGGTGCGGACGGTTAGGCCGTGATTTAAACTCAGGATGAAACTGGCAAGCCACCATCCAGGGATGGTCTTTGACTTCTACTATTTCAACCAGTCGATTATCGGGAGACAACCCGCAGGCAATAAGCCCTTTTTGTTCCAGCTGCTCGCGGAACCGGTTATTAAACTCATATCGATGACGGTGGCGCTCGTAAACGACATCTGTATTATAGGCCTGAGCTGCCTTGGTCCCGGGTACCAGATGACAGGGATAAGTGCCCAGCCTCATGGTGCCGCCCATATCACTAACGTTTTGCTGGTCGGGCAAAAGGTCAATGACCGGATATGGAGTTTCCGGATCGAACTCGGTCGAGTTGGCCCGGTTACTATCAAGCGCATAGCGGCCGAATTCGATTACCATGACCTGCATACCCAGACAGAGCCCTAAATACGGAATGCGGTTCTGACGGGCGTAGCTGGCCGCTATGATCATGCCCTCTATGCCCCGGTAGCCGAAGCCTCCGGGAACGATGATTCCGTGAGCTGATTTCAGCAGGTTAATGTCGCTATCGCACTGTAATCCTTCGGAGTGGACCCACAGCAGATTCACCTGCCGGTCATGGTACAGACCTGCGTGCTGCAGGGCTTCCCGAACGGAGTAATAGGCGTCTTGAAGTTCTACATACTTGCCCACCAGCGCGATATTAATCGGCTCTTTCGGGGCTTTTAGCTTGGCTACCATGTCCCGCCAGTCTGTCAGGTCGGCATTTTTAGCCTGCAATCCGAGGCGCTGGATGATAAGATCGCTTAAACCGGTCTCTTCGAGCATGAGGGGCACTTCGTAGATTGTCCCCGCGGTGACTAGTGGAATAACTGCCTCCTTGGCCACGTCGCAAAACAGTGAAATCTTGTCTTTCAAGCTCTGTGGAATTTCATAATCGGAGCGGCACAGCACGACATCCGGTTGGATGCCGATGCGCCGTAGCTCGTTGACGCTGTGCTGCGTAGGCTTGGTTTTAAGCTCATTGGTGGTGGCTATATGGGGCAGGAAAGTAACGTGAACGTAAAGGACATTATCGCGACCTTCTTCGTTGCGCATCTGGCGGATAGCTTCCAGGAACGGCAAGCCTTCGATATCGCCAACCGTGCCGCCGACTTCGACAAGAACCACCTCGGCATGGGAAAGCTCGGATACTTCCCTTATCCTTCGTTTTATCTCGTTGGTTACATGCGGTATTACTTGAATGGTACCGCCGAGATAATCGCCACGCCTCTCCCCGGCGATGACGGCCGAGTAAATTTGACCGGAAGTGACGTTTGATGCCGAAGTGAGGTCGACGTCAATAAATCTTTCGTAATGTCCCAGGTCGAGGTCGGTCTCGGCGCCGTCCTGGGTGACGAAAACCTCTCCGTGCTGGTACGGCGACATGGTCCCAGGGTCGACGTTTAGATAGGGGTCCAACTTCTGAACAGACACTGAGATATTGCGGCTTTTCAGGATTCTACCGATGGAAGCGACGCTGATGCCTTTGCCAACCGAGCTTACCACGCCACCGGTAACGAATATATATTTACTCATTTGTTTGCTGGATGCTTATGGTCTCGGGGAGAATTCTCCTGGTGAAAGATTGTTTGCGGCCAATAAATATGCAAATCAACATAGTCTGGTTCTGGTTATAACTATACGTACGTATTTTGTACGGTTCATAACTGGGAAACTTAAACGGGCGACAAGACTGAGTGTAGGGGTTAGTGGTTTCTTTTTATTATAAGCACTTCAGTATAGCTTGTCAAGTTTGTGCTTGATTAACGGCGCCTGTTTACGATTATGACTATGACGGCGATTATTATTATGGTGCCGATACTTATTACGGGCCAGACCCAGAGTGGGGTGGGTTGATGAGCAGGCTCTTTTGCTTCATTTGGATTCCTCTCTGTTATGAAGCTGAAGGTCATCCATTCACTGGCTACCGGCTCGAGTGCCGTGACTCTCCAGAAATATTGATGGTCATATTCCAGTTCGCCTTGGTAAGTATAGGTATTAGATTCCACAATTACATTTACAATAGCGTTGGTCATGCTTGTATTCCTGCCCAGCTCAAAACGGTATTTCGTGCTTCCTTTATAAGGAGCCCAGGTAAAAGTAGTCGGATTTATTCGTGTCCCACCTTCGCCGTTGTATGGATCAAGTAACTGTGGTCCAAAATCCCAACCATCGACAATTACCCCGCTCTTAACTGTGATACTTTTGACTTCGGACCAGGTGCTAAAAACCGGTGGTTCGGCAGTGACCAATGTGGCCCTAACGCGCCAGTAATACGTATAGCCACCGTCAATGAGGTCTGCAGGAAAGAAAAAGCCTGGAGATGTAGGCGACTTAGGTAAAAATGGGCCCGTATCGATTACTATGTTTTTGAAATCGGAGTATTTGGCTATCTGCAATTGATAATCGATGGCGCCTAAAATAGGCTCGAAGCGCAGGTAGAATTCTTGGTTCATGCGTGTGTTCTCATTCGAGCCTATTTGAAAACGGTCAGGCGTTAAATCAGTAGACTCACCGGTAGATGTATTATCGCTGTTGTTATTCGAGTCACTGGCCTGGACTGCAGCGGCTAAAATATGGCCGGCAAAGCCTGCTGAACCTATCAGCGAAGTAACTGTTAGCAACAGGAATAGAATGTATCTATACATAATTATGAAGGGTCTTATCTGCGGCGCATTCTGAAGATGAGCACGATGACAACGATGAGTAGAATCAGGCCGACTACGATTATTGCCCAAGCCCAGGCAGGTGTTTGCGGTGGGGCCGGCGCAAATGATTGTGGTGATGGTTCTGTCTGGAAGCTGAAGGTAGCAGACCAATCGCCCGGGACCGGCTCCAGAGCCATGACTCGCCAGTAGTAGGCCTGGCCGTATTCCAGCTGGCCCTGGTAAGTATAGGCAGTGGTATCTGTATTAGCCTGTACAATCACCTGCGACATAGCAGCGTCTTTGGCGAGTACGAAAGTATACGCGGTGGTATCGGTCATAGGCGACCAGCTAAAGGATGCCGCCTTTACTGGGCAACCAACCTGCCCGTTGTTCGGATATATCGATTGGATCCCGTACGATGTGCTGGTTACCGGTGTACCCGGCTTAACGGTGAAGCTCGATACTTCCGACCAGGGGCTAAGCATATGCTGGCCGCTTGCCGCCACTCGAACTCTGGCCCTCCAGTAATAGATGTGGCCAGCTTCTAGATTTCCCATTAGATTTAATGAGGATGGTGCTGCTGTCCGGCCGCCCGCAGGGACATAGGCCCCCGGTGAGTCAGAGGAGGCCGGTGCGAAGGCGCCGGTATCTAGGACGATTATGGTGAAATTGGGGTCTTTGGCGATCTGCACCTGATATTCGCTGGACATGCATAGCTCCTGCCAGCGTAAATCCACTTCTTCGCTCTGACCGGAGACAGGGTCGCTGCTGATAATGCTATCGCCGGGCGGTACATTCGAATCGACCGACGGGCTATCGGCAGCATGTGTATCCTGGGCTGTAGCGCCGGCATCAGGTGCGCTGCTTGCCGGAGGTGTTTGGGGCGCTGGCGACGCTTGTAGACAACCTGCCACTGCCAGCAGCGCGATCAGCGCCACCAGAATTGGGAACCAGTAGTTTATCTTCATATAAAAGGCAACATTTAGTGTAGGTCTGTAAAAAATCTTTGTCAAGCTTCAATAACGTTGCCTTATATGCGGCGGCGCCAGAACATTATGGTTAGCGCAACCACGCCAAAGAATCCAAATACGTTGAGGAGTACGCTAATTTGCAGCCATTGCAGAAGCTGTTGATAAAGGGGTGCCGATGTCTGCGTTGCGGGTGGTTCCGGAATAGTGGTGAAACTGAATACCGGGCTGGGCTCACTCGGCAGCGGTTTACTGGCCGTGACCTGCCAGAAGTAGTCGGTGTCATGGTCCAATCGACCGTTGTATTTGTAGGCTGTTGTCGGTACATATTCTTCTACGATTATATCAGTCAAAGCCGAATCTCTGGCTAACAAGAATTTGTATTCAGTGGTCTCTTTGAATGGCGTCCAGGAAAAGGCCACAAAAGAGATTGGTACGGTGCAGGCGCCGTGCTCCGGTCTCAATGCCTGGGCACCGAGATGAGAAGCTGCCACAGGCAATCCGGCTTTAATATTAAAACTACCTGTATCCGACCAGTAACTACGAATCACCTGTCCCGTGGCCGCCTGTCTAACCCTTACGCGCCAGTAGTAGATTGTGTTGGCTTCAGGCAGCAAGCCGGGGAGTATTCTGTATGCAGGATTGGTCAGAGATGGCGGGGTGTAGTACGGGTTGGTAGCTGGCTCAGCTTCAGCTACACGGAAATTGAAGTCTTCATCCTTAGCTATTTCAAATTCGTAATCCTCGGCCAGTGACAGCTGTTCCCAGGCAAAGTCGACGTCCTGGTTCCTTCCGCTAACAGGGTCGCAGCCTACCGAGCTGCCGTAGGCCGGCGAAATCAGGCGAAGGCCTGGTCCGGCCAGCGGATCAGTAAATGCCCAGAGCTGGCCAACCCCGGTTGAAATATCATAGTTGCGAGCATCGATTGCCCAGAGCGTGTTTTCTGACAGCTCCATGGCGTCTGGTTCGCTGGAGAACAGAACATTTGCCGCTAAACCTACAGATAGCGAGTCCCAATTTACACCGGGTTTGGGCACACCGATTCTCGGATAAAGGGCGCGGTCGACTCCGCTTCCCGGAGAACTGAAAGCCCCGTAAATAGGCCCGTCGCTGGAGATATGAACACTGTAGAAACTATGGTTGGGTGGTGCCAGATCATCCCAGGCTGAACTTCTTCCCAGGCTCCACCGGTATATGCCGCCGGCATCATCGGCAACATATATTATCTGATCCGCATCAAAGTAGGTATCGAAAATTACATGTCTGTTGCCGCTCGCCGGCGTTTGAGTATTAATGGTCAGCCAGTTCTTGCCTTTGTCAACCGAGTACGCCACCGGTGACGACTCATTGACTGAAGCCCCGACCAGGACGAAGTCATCCTTGACGGCGATGCTGTGCCCGGTGTTCAGTCCAGTATCAAATACCTGTGACCATGTCCATCCTGCTTCATAGGTTCCATGGCGGACATCGCCGTTGGCTTGAAGTACATAAAGATTTCCCGCATCCTGAGGAGCTATATCTTCGATAATCAGGTCAGGCAGGCACTCATGCCACGTCTGGCCGAAATTCACCGAACTACGCGCCTGGTCAGTTCCCTGATTTGCCCAGAAAACGTTAGCGCCATCGTCCGCATCAGGTGATATCCTTACCAGTGGAGATTCTCCGTTAACGCACATCACCCGCTGCCATGTCTCGCCGATAATCTGACTTTGGCTTCGCCACAGACTGTCGAAACCGTGGTTATTAATAGAACCCAGGAAGATATTAGTCTGTTCGTAAGCTACCGAGAGACCCCTCAGACAGTCTATCGCGGTGTCGATCAAACCTATCTGGTTCCATGATAAACCGTCGTCAATAGAAATTGATACGGCGGACTCATCCAGAGGCTGACCGTTCCAGGCCGGATTGGTTGGGTCCGTCCACCTTTGTGGAGTGTTTCTGTTTCCCGAACCGGTGCCACAATAAGCAGTTAGACCGTCCTCAGACCAGGCAAGTCGAGCATTGGCAGAGCCGTCTTTACCGCCGCCAGTCGGGGGCTTAAGGGAAAGTCGCCACGTTGGGCAAAGCAGCAGTGGGTCCAGACAGGCCCATGTCCGGGCCGAGGCCCGGGACAAATCGGCGGCTACTTCTCCGGCCAGCAGCTTGCCGCCATTATTATTGCCGGTGTAAGCAATGCTACTCAACCGGGCGGTATTGCCTGCACCCGGCAGCCTCAACCTGGTGACGATGGTGTTGTTTAAGCGATACACATCGTCTAAGACCTGGTTCTGACCAATGGACGTGTTGTTCGAATCATACGCGGCGAAAACAACGCGCTGGTTCTCTACTGTGCCCACGAAGTTTTCCGTAAGGGCGAGGCTTCCGGTGATGATCTTATCTTCACCGCTGTTGGCACCGCCGGTCTGGGACGGTTCGCATAATTCCACGGGCCAGCCGGCATCTATATTCCAGGCGCAGGTGCCGGCGACGGGGTCTCTGTAACCGAGGCTAACGTAGGTTCGCAGAGCAGTTGCTGCCATAACAATGAGGCTGAAGTCATCCGCGTACTTTGGAGATACCTGAATGGCAATAGCGTCGCCCACCTTAAAACCCTGCGCCTTCCAACCGCTGAAGCTAGGATAGCTCCAGGCGTAAATTTCTCCATCAGCCGCCCCATTAGCAGGATTGCGACTGGCGATGATGATATCGTGCACTGTCTCCTGGTTGGATATGTAGCCGGGCGTGATGGCGACATCGCCGATTTGTTCATTTCCACCGTAGATCCAGGGCACGATACCGGTGTAAAACCAACTGGTGCCACCGTCATCGGTAAAATAGACCTCTCTGCGGAGCGTGCGTAAATTGTTAAGACAAACCACGGCCACCAAGTTTGGATTATCAGGAGCTACTGCAATGTCCATTATTGGCAGGCTGACAGAAGGTATTGATTGCACCAGATGCTGTGTAGGCTTGGGGCTCCAGTTTACACCGCCGTCCGTGCTTTTCCAGAGGCCCGGTCTGGTTACGGGCAAGCCACCAGCGTTCGGTATATCAATGGCGTATACGGTTTTTAAATCGGAAGCTACAGCTATCTCATTTACTTCGGAGGGCGTAAGAATATCGTGTCTATCGGGAATGCTGCCGGGGGTCTCAATAACCGCCCAACGGAGGACTGATGTTGGAGGAGCTTGAGCCATTGTTGAGGAAGGGAGTAATAGTGCGGTAACCAAAAGCAATGCGATAGTAACGATGTAAACGTACACGCGAGTAGATTACCTCAGCATGTAACTGCCAGCCTACGTCAACGGGTCTTCTAAAATGTTTAGCACGGAAACAGGCACAAACTTTAGGCATTATAGAAAACCAAATCTGAAAAATCAATAGATTGGAGCAAGAAAGAAAAAGAAAGAGGGCGGGATTTTAAAACCCGCCCTCCTCGATGACGTAATGGGTTAGGTGTTTAGAGCTGTCCCTGAATCTTGACGCTTATCAGCGGTGATTGCCACCTCACGCAGGTGCCCTGCGGTGAGCCGTTGGCCTGGACCCAGAGTACAAACTGGGTGCGCTTGCCGGCAAGGCTGCTGAGGTCGACGTTGTAGTCGTGCATCTGGCCGTCGCTCTGAACATTCATCTTATCGAAGAATATGAGGTTGCCCATCAAGTCATAGTAGCCCAGTGCAACCGTGACTCCATCCGGTGAGTTGATGCCCGGTTCGAAGCCCACCTTGGATGTAAATTGGGCCAGTACCGGTATCTCGATGTCACGAACACTGGCAGCGTGGGATACGGGGTCGGTGAAGAAATCACCGTATTTGCCGATTATCCACCCCTTGCTGATGTTTTGTGGCGGGCACAGGACTATGATGGGATTGTAGGTAATCATCGTAACGGAGCCGGTGGTATCAAGTGTGCTCATCGGCCAGAAAAGCTGCCCCTCGCTGGTTACCCACTTGGCCTTACTGGTATTTATGAGAAAGTCGTATTTAAAGGGCTGGCCCCAGACCACAGTTAGACAGTTATTGTTCGGATTACTTTCCGCTATCGGGTTTTCCGCATTGGCGCAGACACGGACGTTATAGATTTCGAATTTTGCCTCGATCGGGTTGGTAGATATCAGCCTCCAGTCATAGTTGGAAAAATGCTGTACCCTCGACTCGCCGGGAGCCAGAATCTGTACATAGTCATCGGACTCTTTGATCCACTTGACCGTCTGCGTGCCCTGGTCTATATGGCCAAGCATAAAATCGGACCTGGTCGGGCTTGATGCGGCTGTGCCCTGATTCATTATGGTGTAATCTACTTCGCTGCCAAGGAGGGTAATGTCGGTTATGACGAGGTCAGGCAGACCGGTAACCACGGGCGTAACGTTAATGGTAGTTGAGCTGGTAACGCTCCCCGCGGAGTTGGTGGCGGTAAGAGTATATGTCACGGTGGCATTCGGGGTCAGGATTAGAGTACCGGTAAGACCGACATCACCGATGTCCGGCTGTATGGATGCCGTCGCAGCGCCGGTTATGCTCCAGCTTAGTGTGCTCTGCTCTCCCTGGTTAATGCTTGACGGGCTGGCGGTAAAGGAACTAATGGTCGGTTGGGTAACCGGAACTGCGGCCGGTGCAGCGCAGCCGGCGATTATGCCAACCATAGCCAGCAAAGACAAAACCGTTAGTGCTAGAAACCTGTTTTTCGAATTCACGTTCACCTCCATTTTTAAATATTTTTTGCGTCAAAATTAACGATGTATCCGGGAAAATTTTATTAGACCCGTGACCATTACCTGCAAAAACTCTCACCTCCTTCTGGCGTGTCGAATATCAATCTCTTATAGGATAACGAAATATGGCGCTAATTTGTTTATTCGGACACAATACTTTAGTACTGAAATTCGGCAGACTTTAGTACCGTTCCGTCATATCCGACCGCTTTTTTAGCTTCGACCCCCCTATAAAAAGCATACACTTGGCTTTGGGCAATGTCAACGGGAGCCACAGTAAATAAGCAGAGAATTCCAGAGATATATCGATATTTATGGAGATTAGTGGCGATTATCGTAGATTGGCTGACAGGATAAGCCGTGGCTCAATAAAAAAGGGAGGTGGCCTAAGCCACCTCCCTTTTGCTTATCTCAAGCAGGAAGGGATTAGACCCGTCGCGTCTTGAAGATAAGGATCAAGGTGACGATGACGAGAATGGCGCCGATGGCGATGACAACCCAGACCCAGATAGGAGTGGGGGCTGGTTTCTCCGTGGTGGTTGTGGTTGCAGGAGG
>Ga0316628_100002830_pt1 | contig 13081 bp, 14 predicted proteins | sample OWC_Aug_M2_C1_D5_FD_207648 | JGI IMG/M metagenome (GOLD analysis project Ga0316628, IMG submission 207648) | Wetland soil microbial communities from Old Woman Creek delta, Ohio, United States - OWC_Aug_M2_C1_D5_C | ecosystem: Environmental > Terrestrial > Soil > Wetlands | place: USA: Ohio... | reverse complement strand
CTGCGGCGGATGGCATTGCCTTCCTTGCTCGTCCTTGAATCAATGACTTTATCTTCAAGGTTCTCGCAAAAAGGACATTTCATAGTGACCCGGGGACAGTGTTAAGTGACAGCTTCCGGAGGGATTGTTCATCCAACACTGAAAAATGCCGTTTCAATCCTTTTTTGTGTATCATAGTCTTATACCAAACCCATCCACTGAAATCGAGACCCGCTGACTCAAACCACTGCCTCTTTTACCGGTAGATCGGAAATTTATCGCAGAGCATGGCAACACGTTCGGCGTTTGCCCTGATGGCCTCCGGTTCCTTGCTGTTATTGATTACGGCGGATATAAGATCGGCTATCTCGATCATCTCCGTTGTCCCCATTCCCCGTGTCGTGACGCTAGGGGTGCCGAGACGTATCCCGCTCGTTATTGCCGGTGGCCTCTCATCGTAGGGGATCGAGTTCTTGTTCACCGTAATTCCCGCCTGGTCCAGCGCGTGTTCCGCATCCCGGCCCGTGATCCCCTTGCTGGTAAGATCTACCAGCATAAGGTGATTGTCGGTCCCGCCGGAGATGATCCTGAAACCCCTTCTGACGAGTTCCGCGGCGAGTGTTCTCGCATTATCGATAACTCCTTTTTGATAAGACCGGAAATCCTCGGCCATCGCCTCTTTCAGCGCCACGGCCTTAGCGGCGATAACGTGGACGAGCGGCCCCCCCTGTATTCCGGGGAATATCATCTTGTCCACGGCCTTTGCAAATTCTGCCCTGCACATGATCATTCCCCCCCTCGGACCTCTCAGGGTCTTATGCGTCGTTGTCGTGACAAAGTCCGCATACGGCACCGGGGAAGGGTGCAGACCCGCGGCGATCAGCCCCGCTATATGTGCGATGTCCGCCAGGAGGTAGGCGCCTGACTCTTTCGCGATATCGGAGAATGTCTTGAAATCTATGACCCTCGAATAGGCTGATGCTCCGACTACGATCATCCTCGGCTTCTGTTCGCGCGCAAGCCTCCTGACCTCGTCATAGTCGATGAGCCCTTCTTTATTTACGCCGTAAGCTATGTTCTTATAGAGGACGCCCGAGAAATTTACGGATGCCCCGTGAGAAAGGTGCCCTCCGTGGCTTAAGTTCATGCCGAGAATCTTGTCCCCCGGCTTGAGGACGGCAAAATATACGGCCATGTTCGCCTGCGATCCGGAATGGGGCTGCACATTGACGTGTTCCGCTCCGAAGATCGCCTTCGCCCTTTCGATTGCGAGGTTTTCGACTATGTCAGCATATTCACAACCGCCGTAATATCTCCTGCCTGGATATCCTTCAGCGTATTTATTGGTAAAGATCGATCCCTGAGCATCGAGCACCGCTTCGCTTACATAATTTTCAGAGGCGATAAGGACTATCTTCTCGTGCTCCCTGCATCTTTCCTTTTCGATCGCCTCGTAAACTTGAGGATCGGTCGTCTTGAGGTTATCCATTTCAGTCTGTCCTTAAACTTTCCTCTATTTTTTTGATCTTATTCAGCCTTTTCATGTGCCTGTCTCCCTCGAAAGGCGTAGACACCCATGTCTTCACGATTTCGTATGCGAGGTCTTTGCCGATGACTCTGCCGCCAAGGACCAGGACATTCGCGTCGTTGTGGAGACGGCTCATCTTTGCGGTAAAAAGATCATTGCAGAGCGATGCCCTGACGTTGGGGAATTTGTTGGCGACCATGGACATGCCCAGGCCGGTGCCGCAGATCAGGATGCCCCGTTCGATCTTCCCCGAAGAGACAAGTCTAGAGACCTTCTCTCCAAAATCGGGGTAATCCACGGACGCCGTGCTATCTGTGCCGCAATCGACAAATTCGATTTTTAGACTGTTCAGCAGGCTTACGATCTCTTCCTTTAGTCCAAATCCTGCGTGGTCACAACCCAGGGCAATTTTCACCTTAAACGATACCTTCCTGAATCCCGTTTCCCGGTTTATAAATAGGGCCGGAGGGGATATTTTCAAACAGCATATTATCTTATCCGAGCGCCTGTTTCCAAGTCAAGAAAGCCGCCTTTCTGAGTAGCATTCCCAAGGTGGTCGGAATACTCCCCAATTTCTGAATTAGATTCAGGCCCCGGCTGTTTTCGCGTATAATAGAGTGCCTGGACAGGCGTACAACGAGAATGGAAATCCGATGAATTTCAAAATTTTAAAAACAGACGGACCTGTACGAAGAGGCGTCATCGAGACAGCGAGGGGCGTTATCAACACGCCAGCGTTCATGCCTGTCGGCACAATCGGGACGGTGAAGGCGATGTCGCCGGACGAGATGAAGGATATCGGCACAGAGATACTGCTTGGGAACACCTATCACCTTTATCTGAGACCGGGAACGGACGTCATAGCAAAGCTGGGCGGGCTTCACCGTTTTATGAACTGGGATAGGCCGGTCCTCACCGACAGCGGCGGCTTCCAGGTCTTCAGCCTTTCGACGCTGAGAAAGATAGAAGAAAAAGGTGTGCAGTTCAGGTCTCATATCGACGGCTCTCCCCACTTCATAGGCCCGAAAGAGGCGATGAAGATACAGGGTCTCCTAGGCTCCGACATCGCAATGACCTTCGATGAATGCATACCCTATCCGTCCACTTACGAGTACGCGCTGAAATCAGTTGAGCTTACCGCTCAGTGGGCAAGAAAGTGCAAGGAACATCAAAATGAGGGCCAGGCATTGTTCGGCATTGTGCAGGGAGGCATGTTCAGAGACCTCAGGCATAAGAGCGCCGAAGAGATCATCGGGACCGGGTTCGACGGCTATGCAATAGGCGGGGTGAGCGTAGGGGAGACAAAAGAGGAGATGCACGAGATCATCCACTACAGCGCGCCACTTCTGCCTGAGGACAGGCCAAGGTATCTGATGGGCATAGGAGACCTGGGAGATATGCTCAAGGCTGTCACCGCAGGCTTCGACATGTTCGATTGCGTCATGCCCACCCGCAACGCAAGAAACGGCACGCTCTTTACGAGCGTAGGCAGGATAAGCATCAAAAGGGAAGAGTTTAAGTACGACGTCGGCCCGCTTGACCCAAACTGCTGCTGCTATACTTGCAGGAATTTTTCGAGGGGTTATCTGAGACATCTCTTCCTATCGAGAGAGATCCTTTCGATGAGACTTAATACCTATCACAATCTCTATTTCTACCTCGACTTTTTCAGGAAAATGCGCACGGCGATTGAAGACGGGAGCTTCGGCAGTTTTAAAGACCAATGGGAACCCCTCTTTGATAAGCCGGTTTCTGAGGAGGGAGCTAGTTAGGCGACTTCGGCCTCGTCATAGAGGGGCGACAGGCTGGAATAATAAGGGATCTTCTCCCGCGCGGCATATTCATAAACACCTGCTGCGACTGATCCGGCAACAACGCCGGCGGCGGCCCCCAGGAGCCCGCCTTTGGCGGGATGTTCCCGCCCCGCAAGCAGGCCGAGTGCGGTCCCTGCAGCGGCTGCCATGCCAATCCATATGATATAGTCAGATTTCTTCATAGGTCATCCAATTTTGCGTATTAGGATACCATGAACAGGGCCTGGGATAAAAGGGAGGAGGAACTGATTCTTCTTTAGGGGCGCTGTTATAAAACCCCTCTTCGCCGGAGTTCCCAGAAACATTTCGCGCACGCATCGATATCGACTACAGCGTTATGCGCCTCTTCGAATTCCTCGTCAAACAGTATGGAGTGGAGTTCCGACAGCTTAGGCCATTTGTAGTCGCCGTAATTGCCGGGGAGTTTACAAAAGTTTGTTGTCGCCGTCATGGTGCAGATTTTCCTGGTTTGATAAAGTTTGTCCGTAACGCCCTCTCTCAGAAACTCGGCGCTGACTATCTTCTCATCGAAGCGCACATTGTGTGCCACCAGATAACTTGCCCGCCCTATTAATCCGGAAAAATCTTCGAGGACTGACCTTAGAGGTACTCCGTTTTTTTCAGCCCTTTCTGTGGTAATTCCGTGGATACCTGCCGCCTCCCGCGGGATGGTGAATCCCTGAGGTTTTATAATGTAGTCCCGCCCCAGGACCTTCCTGCCGTCGGCATCGTAGAGCAGCCATGCGATCTGGACCAGCCTCGGCCAATTCCCCAGGTCTGAGACAGGCGCGTTCCAATTTTTCGGCAAGCCCGTTGTTTCGGTGTCAAAAAAAAGATACACTCCCCCTCCTTCTATCAAAGGGACGATATAGAATGCGGCCTTTTACAAAATCAAAAGCGGTTGTTCCGCACCCGTAGGATTTGTCGGTCATATGCCTTCTTTCGCAGTCTTCTCTTTCATCTTGGAATCGAACTTTTCCTTGCTGATTATGAACCTCTCATGCCTTCCCTTTGATACCAGATCCAGCCCGTCATGCGCCTCCACCTCGAACAACAACCGCCGCCCGTCAACCGGGATGAGTTTTACTTTTGCAGTTACTTCGAAGCCTGCAGGGGTCGCAGCAATATGACTTACGTCGATATGTGTTCCGACAGACTGTTCGGACGGCCAGTCAAGATGGGGATATATTGCCCTGATGCAGGCCCATTCGAGAAGACCCACCAGGAACCCCGTCGCAAATACTGCAGGCATTTCACTGAATTCGGCCGATTCAGGATAGAGGGCAGGGACGGTCTTTGACTCAGGGATGCGGAATCTGAACTCTGATTCAATTCCGGGCTTTAAAGTATCCTTCATGTTCTCTCCACCCCCGATCCGCTGATAAATATTAATGAAATCGCCGGTTGCTTGTAAAGGGAAAAAAGTGAGACTGAAACCGGGAATTGTGAATCGCCTGCTCATGCTTCACGGATTATTTTATGCTACTATTTAATCAGAGGCCGGCGTTATGCATATCGACGATTACAGCTTCGGGAAAATAGTCATCGGAGGGAAAACTTACACCTCTGACGTCATCGTCTATCCGGACAAAGTAGACGCTTCGTGGTGGAGGAAAGAAGGACACTACCTCGAGAAAGGAGACCTCGGGGATATTGTGAAGGCCGGCCCAGATATCGTCATCATCGGCACAGGGAATTGGGGAGTAATGAAGGTCCCGAAGGAGACATTGGACTTCCTCGAGTCAAAGGGGATACAGACATACGCCGAGAGGACTGCCAGTGCAGTCGAACTTTTCAATTCCCAGCCGGAAGACAAAAAGGTCATCGGCGCCTTTCATCTCACCTGCTAAGCTTCCTTATATTCTTTTTGCAGGTGGCTCAAAACCGTCTCTTCCACCATCTTGCATATCCCGGCCGCCGTCTTGCCCTTATACTTTTCGATCGATACAGGACCATGGATGATTACCTTAAGGCGGACACTTTTTTGCCGGCTGACCCTCTTCGCATTTTCCTTGAGCGTCTGCGGCCTATGCCACGCGATCTCCGCATCGTCCCTGTAATGCAGGGTCACAGGCAGTAAAGCAATCTCAGGGTTGAGCTCCGTCACCTTAAAGATGCCTCTGTTGAAGGGCAATCGCTCGGAGATACGGCCGGTCGTGCCCTGAGGGAAGACCGTGATGCTCCCGCCCGGATACCTGTCAGCAACAGTTTTAACCACCCTCAGCCTTTCCCTCGTTGAACCACGATCGAAAAAAACCACGCCCATCAGCCAGGCGATCTGCCCGATAATCGGGTAATACTTTACCTCCGCCTTGCTCACAAATACCGTCGAGAACAGGGCAGAGAGCACGAAGATGTCGAGGAAACTGGAGTGGTTCGAGATAATTAGAAAACCTTTCTTGTTTTTCTTAAAGGCGCGATAATTCTTGACCCTGTCAATTTTAACCCGATAAATGAGGAGGCAGATTCCGGAGTAGAACCTGACCAGCTTAGGGCCTATGATCCGCCGCCAGGGATAAAAGAGAAGGAGGAGAAATAAATATACCGGTGCAAGTACAACCGTCACAATCAGGAACAGGGCCGTCTTTAAATAAAACATACCCTAAGATAGCACGTCCGCTCGGAAGAGCGGAAGAACCGATCTTACTACTCGCCTTTCATGACTTGCTCCCATCTCCCGTGCTTCAAACTTCTGCGCTGATTCGTATGACCCCCGTCATAGCATTTTACCGGTTCCCGTAGGATAATTAGTCATAATACAGGAGGTACAGATATGGAAATTCTTGAGCTGAAGAATTTGATAAAGTTCTACCCCGACAAGATAGGCAGGGAGATGCTCTCCGATAAACCGGAGATGAGGATAGCCCTTATGTGCCTTGAGCCCGGCCAGGAGCTCACCCCCCACAAGGCCCCTCTTCGTCTTCTCATGTATGTGGTGGAGGGAAGAGGGACCGTCAAGATCGGTGAAGAGGAGGTAGAGGCATACGAAAAAACATGCATACTCTGCGACCCGCTTGTTCAGCACGGCTTTAAGGCGGACAAGGGAAGCAGGTTTGTGGTGATGGCTGTGGTGACGCCGGTAGATTGAACGCCCGGCGGCAAGACCGCTGGGAATATATTAATATCATCAAATGGAGGTAACACGAATGTATCTGGTCAATGTAAACTTTGACTGCTGCACCGGCTGTGGCGAATGTGTGAACATCTGCCCGGTCAGTGTATACCAGATGGGGGCCAACGGCAAGACCGACCCTTATCAGGCAGGGGAATGCGTCGGCTGCATGAGCTGCGTCGAGGTATGCCCCGATAAGTGCATCGAAGTCAGAGAGATGTAGTCGACCGAAGGGCGAGTATAACGCCCGCCCTTCCTCGTCCCGCACTTTTCCAATAAATTATATCCCCGTATCGTTTATAATAATTACCCGAATCCCCTCTGAAAGGAAATTGAGAAGATGAAAGAGCGTCTCATCGAACTGGTTCTGGAAAAGGCGTTTAAATACAGCGAAGAACCTGTCTTCAAGCTCGTATCAGGAAGGATGAGCAATTATTATTTCAACTGTAAGGCGGTCACCCTCCATCCGGAAGGCATGCACCTCATCGGCAATATCATCTTCGAGATGATTAAAGATTCGGGTGCCAAGGGGATCGGCGGACTCACCCTGGGGGCCGACCCTATTGCTGACGCTGTCGCCTATACTTCTTTCCTGAAGGGCAGACCATTTGAGGCCTTTGTCGTCCGGAAGTCCGCGAAGTCCCACGGGACAATGCAATGGATAGAGGGCAATATATCGGGCGGCGACAGGGTCGTGATCGTCGACGACGTCATCACAACAGGCAATTCGACCATCGAGGCGATCAACAAGGCAAAGGAGGCCGGTCTCTGCGTTGTTAAGGTGATCGCCCTCGTCGACAGAGAGGAAGGGGGCAGGGAAAATATCGAGGCCCTGGGGCATACGGTCGAGGCGGTCGTCACGCGCGAAGAGGTGATGGCGCTCTATAAGGCTAAGAACCGGCAAGATATTTGTCCCTGAAGTTTTTTACCCGCTCTCTTTTTTTCTCAAGGGCATCCACAAAGGCCCTGACTTGTTGAAACCCCAAGAAAGCCGCAGCATATTTCAGCTTCTCCTCTTCCCTCTTGAGGACGTTTTCACCCCTCAGCCTGAGAAAACTCTCAAGGGTACGGTAAAAAAGATATGAGTCTTTTATGGATTCTGCTTCTTCTTGCTGAATGTACCCTGCCCTTCGGAGTCTGTCCAGCGCCTTTACCGTGCCCTGCACCAGAAGCTTTTCTTCTTCCCCGCAATGGGCGAGCTGGAGATATTGAGCGGTGAATTCTACGTCCTCGATGCCGCCGGGACCGAGTTTGATATCATAGCCCTGGGCCTCTTTCGAAAGCTCCTTCAATATCCTCTCTCTCATCTGCCTAATGTCAGATGCCGATATCTCCCGTCCCCTGGCCATCAGGGTCTCCCTTGCGAGGGCGATAAAAGACAAACCTGTTTTCATATTCCCGGCAACGGGCCTGGCCTTCAGAAGGGCCTGGAACTCCCAGAAGGCGGCGGCCTTCGCATAGTATTTTTTGAAGCTCCCGAGGGATGAGACAAGAACACCCTTTTCCCCCTCCGGTCTGAGCCTTGTATCGATGCGGTATGCGACACCCTCTTTAGTATAGGAGATGAGCATCCTGAGCAGTTTCTCTGCGGTCCTGGTCTCTTCCTGTCCAGGTTCTTCCGGGGCGACGAATATGACGTCCAGGTCGGACCCGAAGGTTATCTCCCGTCCGCCGAGTTTGCCGAAGCCTATGACCGCCAGGCCATGGGCCCTCTCACTGAGGCTTTTCATGCAGGCGGACAATATGGCCTCGGCCGTCTTGGAGAGGCCCTTGCCCACCTCAGTAACCCCGGCCTTTTTCTGCAAGAATATCATGCCCAGTCTGATCTCTTCGGTCTGCTTCACAAGTCTCACCGCATCGTTTACCGATCTTCCCTCTGCGATGCTGTTTCCTATTTCTTCCTCCAATAGCCTCAGGGTCTTTCCGTGCCTCTCCTGCCATCCGATCATCTCAAGATACTGAGGCCTACCGATCAGCATCTTCGAAAGATATTCGGACTGCGAAAAGACATAGGTAAGCATATCTATCAGCCGCCTCTCCCTGCCGAAGATCTCGATATATGACTCGTTCGTGCTCAGGAGGCCTGCAAAGGACTGAAGGTAATTCAGGACCATATCCGGCGCACCACTCTTCAGCGCGGAATCGACGAACAGCGGGAGTATCTCTCCGAGAAGCCTTCTGCCCCTCAGAGTCTGGAATGTGAAGGTGCTGTCTTTTATCGACTGGATATTACGGACGGCCCTGTCGATCTCCCTGAGCCCTGCGTCTGTGAGATACTCCCTGAGTTCGGCATCCGACAGTTCTTCATCAAAGAAGGTCCCGCTCACAGTCGGCTCTTCTTTCCTGCCTGAGAAGAGGGAGTTGTAAATGTCTCTGACCCTGGACCTCCTGCCCTCCAGGTCCGATACAAAGGCCGCCGCGTCCGTAAACCCCATTTTTCTCCCGAGAACTTCCAGTTCGGCCACGCCCGAAGGCAACGTATGGGTCTGCAGGTTGTTCAGCTGCTGAAGCCTGTGTTCTAGCGTCCTCAGATACCGGTAATTGTCCGAGAGGACAAAGTAATCTTCCTGCCCCACAAGCGCCTTCTGGAGGAGCATATGCAGAACCTTAAGCGTACTCCTCTCCCTCAATAGCGGCTCCCGCCCCCCGTAGATCAGCTGAAGGGCCTGCGCGAAAAATTCAATCTCCCGTATGCCGCCGTAGCCTCTTTTGATGTCCCCTCTTTTGAAGGTCGAATCGATCCTCGTCTTCAGACTCCTTATCTCGTCTATCGCACCGTAGTCCAGATATTTCCGGTAGACAAAAGGTCTTATCATCTCCATGAAGCCGCTGCCGAGTTCCGCATCACCCGCGGCCGGCCTTGCCCTTATCAGCATCGCCCTCTCCCATGCCCTTCCCCATGATTCGTAGTACATCTCGTACCCCCGCAATGCGAGGGCGATATCGCCCTTCTGTCCCTCAGGCCTCAGCCTCAGGTCTACCCTGTAGGCAAAACCCCCTCCGGTATTTAGCGACAGGAACCGCGTGAGCGTCTCGCCGACCTTGCGGTAATACTCGTGGCTGCTTATCCTGTTGACCCTCATCCCCTGGCCCGTCAGCACTCCGCTCGTCTCCCCGAGTTCGGTGCCGTATACATAGATCAGGTCTACGTCTGAGCTGAAGTTCAATTCCTCTCCCCCGAGTTTTCCCAGCGCAACAACCGAAAAGGCATCGGCGGGAGGGGCGCCGTATGTCTCACGCATAGATTCCCTCACGACTACAAGGGAATTCTCCAGGACCACGTCGGCAAGCGCACTCAGCTCATACATGACATCTACAAGGTCGGCCTTCTTCAGTATGTCCCTGAGCGTCATCCTGAGGGTCTCCCTCATCTTGAATTCACGGACCACGTCCATTTGAATGTCCAGGGACGGCTGCAGCAACGACCTGTATGAGTGGGGCGCTTCTCCGCCTTTTTCTCCCAGAGAACCTTTTAGAGATGAATTCAGCGCCTCTTTGTCCTGGGGCAGATGCAGGTCTTTCAGGACATCGAACAAAATATCAGGGTTCGAAATGCAGTAATTCGCCAGGAACTGGCTGAAGCTGAAGAGCAGGGAAACGTCCCTGAGATTCGCCCCGAGCTCTTCTGCCCTTGCAGGATTTTCAGAGATGAAGGTCGAAAGGTTGTTCAGCGCCCGGTCAGGGTCCGGGGTCGCATATGCAGCATCTTTCAGCAACTCCTGTTTCATCAACTATCATGATACACGATTCGCGCCGACTGCGGACAGATCCACACGCCCTTAACCAAAAAAATGCAATACATGAAGAGACACACTCCAAAAAACTTTATAATGACGCAACTTGCCCGCTTACGTTATCAAATCCCCTTATGTGAACAATATTCTTCCTTAAGATGCAGTGATCTTACAAAGGTGGCGCAGATAAAGTTTTTTTTCCGCGTGTCTCTCATTTCTTTATTAAATGCGTTCTAGATCAATTTCCCGGGCGCGGCGAAAAAATTACTTGACTGTACGAGCCAAAACAACCTCACTGCACACTGAGTTCTCGAAAAATTGCATGGAAACCCCGATGCACGTCGAATTCAAGAAATTTTTGAGTCGTGTTCGGGAAATTCGGCCGCCATAAAAAAACACAGGTAAAAGATTATCTTCTCTCTGATTCCCAAAGCCTCGGGTCAATCGAATCCCGTATCCCTTCACCCAGGAGATTGTAGCCGAGCACCGTAATCAATATCGCAAGGCCGGGGAAGACCGAGAGCCACCAGGCTATCTCTATATTGTCCTTGCCCAGGGTAAGGATGTTGCCCCAACTCGGTGTCGGGGGCTGTACCCCAATGCCGAGAAAGCTCAGGGCCGATTCGACAAGCACTGCGCCCGCAACGCCGAGGACGGCCGACACTAGCACCGGGGCCATGCTGTTTATCATGATATGTCTGAAGATTATTCTGAAGTCGCTCGCGCCGATGGCCTTTGCTGCAAGGACATATTCCCGTTCCTTTATGGAAAGAAACTCAGCTCTTACAAGACGCGCTACCCCCATCCATGAGGTGAGCCCTATCACAATCATAATATTCCAGATACTAGGTTCGATAAATGCAATGACAGCAAGGATAAGAAAAAAGGTCGGGATCGTAAGCATGATATCGATGAACCTCATTATTACTCTTTCTGTCCAGCCCCCGTAATATCCTGAAAGGGCGCCGAAAAAAAGGCCTATTACCGTAGCTATTCCCACGGCAACGAAACCCACTTTCAGGGATATGCCCGCACCCCAGATCATCCTGCTCAGCACATCTCTGCCGAGGTCATCAGTCCCAAATGGATGGTGAATATCGGGGGAAACAAGGATATGTTTCCTGTCGATATCATCCGGATCATAGGGAGAAATAAGAGGTGCAGATACTGCGACAAAGAAAAGAAGGCCCACAATGATGCCTCCTGCCACCGCAAGTTTGTTTTTGCTGAACCTTTTCCAGAACAGATTTTTCAGCCTGTAATTGCCCATAAATTATTTCGCCCTTATCCTCGGGTCTGCAAGCATGTAACCTATATCGGCAAGCAGGTTCCCAAGCAGTGTCAATATCGCACCGATTGTCAGAATCCCCATGATCAGCGGATAGTCCCTTCCCATTACTCCGTTAAAGAAAAGTTGTCCCATACCCGGGATGCCAAATATATTTTCGAAGATTACGCTTCCTCCTATCAGGCCCGGGACCGAAAGCCCGAGCAGAGTGATAAGCGGCAAGAGCGCATTCCTGAAGGCATGTCTGTAGATGACTTTGTTTTCCTGCAGGCCTTTTGCCCTTGCAACAGTCACATAATCCTGACGTATCACCTCGAGCATGCTGCTTCGCATGTACCGGGAAAGTCCGGCAAGCCCTCCGAAAGAGGAGACAAATACCGGGAGTATAAGATGCTTCAGCCTGTCCACAACCTTAGCTCCTATAGACAGGGAATCATAATTCATGGACTTAAGACCGGATACAGGAAGCCATTCCAGATATACCCCAAAGAGCATCATGAGCAAAAGAGCGAGCCAGAATGAGGGGATCGCGAAACCGATGAACACCGTGACGGTCGTGATCCTGTCATAAAGTGTATTTTGATGAGTGGCTGAAGATATGCCGATGGGTATAGCGATGAGAAAGATGATCACCAATTCAAGCAGGTTGAGCATGAATGTTATAAACAGTTTCCGTTCGAGCAAAGGCTGCTTTTTGTCCCAGATCTTCTGCATCACCGGCCTTCTGTCAGTGGAGAAGGACTCGCCGAAATCGAACTTTACTATCCTCTTCAGCCACAACCCATACTGCACAATGACCGGCTTGTCGAGGCCGTAGTATTTTTCAAGCCTCTCCCTGGCCTCAGGTGTTATCTTGGGGTTCAGCTCGGAAAAAACATCCGTCGGCTTGCCCGGTGCAAGATGGATGATAAAGAAGGAGATGAGCGTTATCCCCAACAGGGTAGGTATCATCTCAAAGAGTCGCTTGATCAAATATGTCAGCATCTATGGCTCCAGGTTGTGCCGCTGGAGTTTCTTCGGCACATACCATTTCGGCAGATTATACTCGATGCCTATAGGGGAAGGTTTAATCCCTTTGAACCTGGCATGGACGATCGGCGTTGCGTCAGGGACATAAAGGAAGATATACGGCAGCTCATCAGCGAGTATTTCCTGTATCCGGAAATAGGCCTTCTTTCTCTCGGCGATATCATATGTCCTCCGCCCTTTTTCGAGGAGTTCATCCACCTCTGGATTGCTGTAGCTGATAAAATTCAGCTCCTTTTCCCTTGTCTTAGATGAGTGCCAGATGTCGTACTGGTCAGGGTCGAGGCTTATGCTCCACCCTAGTATCACCGCCTCAAACCGCTTCTTGTCGATGAACTGATTTATGAATGTCGACCACTCAAGTTTCCTAATCTCGACCTTGATCCCAATCTTCGCAAGCCTCCACTGTATGATGGTGGCGGTATTCTCCCTCAGTTTGTTCCCTGTGTTCGTGAAGATAGTAAACTTAAATGGTCTGCCGTCCTTTACTAAAATCCCATCGCTTCCAGCTTCCCATCCAGCCTCTTTTAGAAGCTGCTTTGCCTTCTCAGGGTTATAGTCGTATTTTTTTACATCAGGATTATACGGCCAAGTATTCGG
>Ga0316628_100002829_pt1 | contig 13084 bp, 10 predicted proteins | sample OWC_Aug_M2_C1_D5_FD_207648 | JGI IMG/M metagenome (GOLD analysis project Ga0316628, IMG submission 207648) | Wetland soil microbial communities from Old Woman Creek delta, Ohio, United States - OWC_Aug_M2_C1_D5_C | ecosystem: Environmental > Terrestrial > Soil > Wetlands | place: USA: Ohio... | reverse complement strand
GTAGAGGCGCCCCACGGTGCGCTCGTTCGCCTCCAGGAGGCGATCGATCCTCACCCGGTGGATCGCCCGCTGCCGCCGCGCCCGGAACGCGCCGAGATCCACCACCGCCGGGCTCGCGCGTCGCTTCGGCACGCCGGGACGGTATGCCATCGGGTTTTCCCTTCCAAGCGGCGGGTTTGCAGATAGGTTCCGCCCCCCCATGTTCCGCAAGCTGCTCATCGCCAACCGCGGGGAGATCGCCCGCCGCATCAACGCGGTGGCGAGGGGAATGGGGCTGAAGACCGTCGCCGTCTACTCCGACGCCGACGAGAAGCTCCCGTTCGTGCGCGAGGCCGACGAGGCGGTGCGGATCGGGCCCCCGCCGGCGAAGGACAGCTACCTGAACGTGGCCGCGGTGCTGGACGCGGCCAGGCGCACCGGCGCCGAGGCCATCCACCCGGGGTACGGCTTCCTCAGCGAGAACGGCGACTTCGCCAAAGCGTGCACCGACGCCGGGCTGGTGTTCGTCGGCCCGCCGCCGGAGGCGATGGCCCGGATGAAGAACAAGGCCGAGGCCCGCAGGCTCGCCCAGGCCGCGGGCGTCCCGGTGGTGCCGGGCTCTCTGGGCGTGGTGCCGGACGCGGCGCAGGCGCAGGTGGAGGCGGACCGGATCGGCTACCCGCTGCTGTGCAAGGCCGCGGGGGGAGGCGGCGGCATCGGGATGGCGGTGGCCAGGGACGCCTCGGAGGTGGAGAAGGCGTTCCGCCAGTGCGCCGACCGCGCCAAGGCGGCGTTCGGGCGCGAGGGCGTGTACCTGGAGCGCTACTTCCCCGCGCCCCGCCACATCGAGGTGCAGATCCTCGGCGACCACCACGGCAACCTGATCCACTGCCTGGAGCGCGAGTGCACCATCCAGCGGCGCCACCAGAAGGTGGTAGAGGAGGCGCCCTCGCCCCTGTTCGAGGGCGGCAAGCACGCGGAGCTGCGCCCCAGGCTGTTCGAGGCGGCGAAGGCGGCGGCCTTGGCCTTCGGCTACGCCAACGCCGGCACGGCGGAGTTCCTCTACTCCGACGGCGGCTTCTACTTCATCGAGATGAACGCCCGCCTCCAGGTGGAGCACCCCGTCACCGAGCTCACCACCGGGGTGGACCTCATCGGCTGGCAGCTCCGCATCGCCGCCGGGGAGACGCTCACGGTGAGGCAGGACGACGTGCAGCGGAAGGGCGCGGCGATGGAGTTCCGCATCTACGCCGAGGACCCGGTGAAGTTCCTCCCCTCGCCCGGCCCGCTGAAGGTGTTCCAGGCGCCCAAGGGCGAGGGCGTCCGCCTCGACGCCGGCTACGAGGCGGGGAACGTCGTCACCCCGAACTACGATCCGATGATCGCGAAGCTGATCATCTCCGGGAAGGACCGCGCCCAGGTGCTCTCCCGCGCCGAGGCGGCGCTCGCCGGCTTCGAGATCGAAGGCATCAAGACCAACGTCCCGCTCCACCGGCGGATCGTCGCCGATCCCGCGTTCCGCGCCGGGGAGCTGGACACCCACTTCCTGGAGCACCACGCCAAGCCGTAGGAGGCACCATGGCGGACGTCCCCGCGCACATCACCGGAACGGTTTGGAAGATCCCGGTCTCCGTCGGCCAGAAGGTCGCCGCCGGAGACACCCTGGTCATCCTGGAGTCGATGAAGATGGAGATGCCCGTCGAGGCGCCGGACGCCGGGACGGTGAAGGAGATCCGGGTCAAGGAGGCGCAGCCGGTGAACGAGGGCGACGTCCTGGTGGTCCTCGGCTAGCGCCAGGCGCCATGGAGCCCGGAATCCACCAAGAGGATCGCCCCGGCGGCGTCCGCGTCCTCACCGTCTCGAATCCGAAGAAGCGCAACGCGCTCGACCCCGAGCTTTTGCGCCAGCTTCGCGAGGCGCTCTCGCCCGAGCGCGCCTTGGGGGTCCGGGCCCTGCTCGTGAGGGGCGACGGCGACCACTTCTGCTCCGGCTATGATCTCTCCGGGCTGGACCGGATCCCCGACCAGGGGCCGCTGCCGGACGACGCGCTGCAGGACGCGTTCTCGGCGGTGGAGGCGTTCCCCGCGGTGACCGTGGCGCTGGTGCGCGGCGCGGCCATCGGCGCCGGGTGCGAGCTCGCGGCCAGCTGCGACCTGCGGGTCTTCACCGACGACGCCTTCATCTCCATCCCGCCGGCGAAGCTGGGCGTGGTCTACGCCCCGGAAGGGCTGGCGCGGGTCTCGGCGCTGGCCGGCCCCTCGCGCGCCAAGGTGCTCTTCTTCACCGGCCGCCGGGTGAAGGCGGCGCAGGCGTTGGAGTGGGGGCTGTGCGAGGAGCTCCACCCGGCGGCGTCGGCCGAGAGGGCCGCGCTGGAGCTCTGCTCGGAGCTCGCGCAGAACGCGCCGCTCGCGCTCCAGGGGATGAAGCGCGCCTTCCGCGCGCTCTCGCGGGGCCCGATCCCGGAGGCGGAGCGCGAGGAGCTCCGCAGGCTCCGGCGGGCGGCGTTCCAGAGCGGGGACGCGCGCGAGGGGCGCCAGGCGATCCAGGAGAAGCGGCCGCCCCGGTTCTCCGGCCGCTAGGCTAGGCGCCGCCGAACAGGTCCGACATCTTCAGCCGCAGCGCCGAGGCGATCTTGTACAGCGAGGAGATCGACGCCGACGACTCGGCGCGCTCGATCTGCGACAGCAGCGACACCGAGAGCCCGGTCCGCCGCGCCAGCTGCTTCAGCGTGAGGTCCTGGGTCTTGCGGGCGTCGCGGATGGTGCGGCCGATCTCGCGGTGCAGATCCGCCTCCGGGTCCTTGGAGAGGCCCTTGTTCGCCAGCGCGGCGCGCACCGTCTCCAGGAACTCCGGAGGATCGATCGGCTTGCGCACGTAGTCGGACGCCTGCGCCTTGAGGGAGGCGACCGCGGTCTCGACGTTCGGGTAGGCGGTGGAGACGATCACCGCCACGTCGGTGTCGACCTTGCGGATCGCCTCCAGGACCTCGGTGCCGCTCATCTGCGGCATCATCATGTCCAGGATCACCAGGTGGAAGTCCTGGCCCCTCAGCGTCTCGACCGTCTTGGTGGGATCCGTCAGGGTCACCACCTCGTACCCCTCCTTGGTCAAGATGAGCTTGAGGTAGTCGCAGTTGTCCTGCTCGTCGTCGACCACCAAGATTCTGATCTGCACACCGCCTCCTTCCGGCGGGTGACTAGCACACCGGAGGGGGACCGGGTGTCCTGATCGTCGAACCGCTACTGCTTGTTCTTCTCGTACTCCTGGATGATCTCGCGCACCTTGGGCGCCAGCGGATCGTCGGGCGCCAGGTCGACGAACGCCTTGTAGTGCCGCGCCGCCGTCTCCAGCTCCTTGAGCTTGGCGTACGCCGAGCCGAGGTACATGTGGCAGCGCGCCTGGGCCTTGTCGACCTTGAGGCAGTGGATGAGGGTGTCGCGCGCCTGGGTGTACTGCTTCTTCTTCATCAGCAGCATGCCCTCGTCGAGGAGCTTCGCCGCGTCCTCGGCGGGGTTCTGCTCCACCTTGGCCGCGGCCGGCTGGGTCTTCGGCTTGTGGGCCTCTGCCTTCGCCTGCGCCTGGTCCACCTTCGCCTTCAGCTTCTCGTACTCCTTGGCGAACGACAGCGTGCCCTGCGCCTGCGCCAGCAGGCTCGCCGCCTCGTCGAGCCGATTGCCGTCCAGCGCCTTCTGGGCCAGGTCCAGGTTCCTCTTCGCCGCCACCTCGACGCGCGCCTGCTCCAGCGCGTCCTTCATGTCCGCCGGCCGGGAGTCCTCCGGCACGCCCTCCAGCAAGCCGACCGCCTTGGGGAAGTCGCGGGCGTCCATGGCCGCCCGGGCGTCCTTCATCTTCTGCTGCAGCTCCGCGGGCGAGACCTTGGGCGCGGCCTTCACCGGCGGGTGCGACTCCGGCCCCGGCTCGGCCGCCGGCTGATCGGGGTTGGTCTGGCCGACGGTGGCCACCGGCTTCGTCACCGGCGTCACCGGTCGGTGGGTCGCCACCCAGACGGCGACGCCCGCGAGCAGCACCACCGCCGCCCCCGCGAGCCCGATCCAGAGCCCCTTGCCGCGGCCCGCCGTCTCCGCCGCCTGCGTCTCGGGCACGAAGCGGAAGCTCTCGCCCGCGCCGACGAACCGCAGCTTGACGTGCCCCAGCTCGAGGACGTCCCCGGAGGCCAGCGCCGACTGGGCGTACGGATCGCCGTTGATCCGCAGGCCGTTGGCCGACTGGAGGTCGACGACGCGCCACTCCCCGGCCTGGTCCCGCAGGAGCTTGGCGTGCATCCGCGACATCGACCGGTGGTCGATCTGGATGTCGTTCTCCTCGGTGCGGCCGATGCGCAGCTCGGTGCGGACGCAGGCGAACTCGCGCCCCGCCATCTCGGTGTTGAGCACCACCAGCCGCGGCGCCTCGGAGGGATCGATGTCCTCGGCGGCGGCGCGCGGTGCGCCCTCCAGCTGATCCATGTGGATGATGGAGGTGGACTGGTGGGTCTTCGGCGGCCCGGCGGGCGCGGGCCCGGCGGCGGCGGCGTCGGGGAGGATCTCCGCGTCCGCCTCCAGGACCGGAGGCTCCGGCTCGGGGGCCGGCTCCGGGCGCAAAGGCGAGCGGGGGCGGGCGGGCTCGGGGCTGGCCGGCTGCAACACCGGAGGCGGCGGCGTGGTGTGCTGCCCCTGCGGCGCCCCGGCCTGGGCGGCGGCGCCCTCCTCCTGGACCGCGAGATCGTAGTCGCCGATCTGGATCAGGTCGCCGCCGTGGACCGGCACCTGCCCGGCGATCTTGTCGCCGTTGATCCGGATGCCGTTGTAGCTGCCGAGGTCCTCGACGACGACGTGCCCGTTCTGGCGCACGAGCCGGGCGTGCCGCCTGGAGACGTTCCGCTCGGTGAGGCGGATCGTATTCCCCTCCTGGCGCCCGATGGTGATCTCGTCGCGCACGAAGGGGACGACCGTCTTGTGGCCCTCGTCGTCTTCTATGATCAGCTTCAGCACGGTTTGGCCCGGGCCCTGTATAGCAAAGCCAATCCGGGGCTCACAAGCTCACATCCCCTTTGAATGACAGGGGAAATTGGGCGCATGGGCGACGCGAGGGGCCCCTGTCCATCGGGCGATCGGACGCGGCGCGCCGGGCCGGCTTCCGCCAAGGGCAGAGAATTACTGCGTTGCCGCACCCGGCGGCGGATCGCAAAGGGGGCTCCGGGGGGAGGATTGCGCCGTAGAGTGAGCGGCCATGCGACGTCGCGCGAGCGGAATGGGAGCGTTGGCGCTGGGCCTGGCGCTGTGCCTTCCGGCGGCGGCCGAGGAGGGCCCGGCGGCGGAGATCGCGAGGAAGAGCCGCGAGCGGGGCGCGCTCAACCTCCTGGACCTCGAGGCGGAGCTGAAGCTGACCACGGCGGCGAAGGACGGCTCGACGCGCGAGCAGGTGCTGGCCACGGCCGCGAGGCGGATCGACGGCCGGGTGCGTTCGATCTCGCGGTTCAGCGCGCCGCCGTCGGTGGCGGGCGTGGCGGTGCTCTCGGTGGAGGGGGACGGGGCCGAAGGCGACGAGCTCTCGCTCTGGCTCCCGAAGCTGAGGCGGGTGCGCAAGGTGGCGCGGAGCCAGCGCGGCGAGTCGTTCATGCAGACCGACTTCAGCTACGCGGACCTGGGCGCGCCCGCCGGGGTCCAGGACCAGGACCTGGCCCGCGACCCCGACGAGGTGGTGGAGGGGAGGCCGGCGTTCGTGCTCCGCGGCAGGGCCGGAGCCGGCTCGCCCTACGGCGCGGTCCGGATCTGGGTGGACCAGGAGACCTTCGTCCCGCTGAAGGCGGAGTACCGGGACAAGGAAGGCAAGCCGTTCAAGGCCTACCGGGCGCTGAAGCTCCGGCGCTTCGGGGAGAGGACGCTCGCCGCCAGCGCGGTGATGGAGAACCTCCAGACCGGCTCTCGGACCACGGTGGAGATCCTCCGGCTCGGCCCCTCGAGGCTCCCGGACGACGCGTTCACCGAGCGGGCGCTGGAGCGCGGGTGAGCGCGGCGGCCGCCCTCTGGGTGTTGGCCGCGGTTGCCGCGTCCGCCGGGGCGCCCGATGCCGGGTCCTCCTCGGGTCTCCTCGCCATCGAGCCGTTCGAAAGAAGCTCGGTGCGGGTCTGGGGGCGCCTGGGCTCGCGCGCCGGCATCGACACCCGGTTCGATCCGCCGCCTCCGGATGCCGCGCCGGAGGACGACTTCGATCTGCGGGTCCGCGCCTCGGTCGGCGCCGACGTGAAGCTCTCGGAGGGGCTGCGCGCCGTGGTGGAGGCCCGCGCGCGCTGGCGCGGCGCAGCCCGCGGCCGCTTCGCGCACCCGAGGGCCGAATGGGAGGCGGAGCTCGGCGAGGCGTACGCCGACTTCTACCTCCCGCGCGTGGACCTCCGCGTCGGGCAGCAGATCATCCCCTTCGGCGCCAACGCGGCGTTCGCCCCGGCGGACGCCCTGGAGCCGCGCGATCTCCGCGAGGGGCTGCTGCTCGCGGACCCGGAGGACGTCCGGCTGCCGGTGTTCGCGGTCCGGGCGCGGGGGGACCTGGGGCCTGTGCGCTGGACCGCGGCGTACGTCCCGTTCTTCGTGCCCGACCGGTACGCGCTCTTCGGCGAGGACGAGGCGCTCCTCCAGCCGGGGTGGGGGATCCCCGCTCCGCCCGAGCTCGACCCGACGATCGAGTGGCGGCTCCAGGAGCACCTGCTCGAGACGCACCGCCCGCCGGACAGCGGCCTCGACGGCGATCTCGGCCTGCGCGTGCAGGCGAAGGTCGGGCCTCTGGACCTCGGGGCCTCCTGGGTGACCCTCCACCAGAAGCTCCCGGTGGTGACGCTCGATCCCGAGCTGCAGTACCTGGTGGACGCGGCGGCGCGCGGGCGGGATCCCGACCCCGCGGTGCTCCTGAGCGTCGAGAACCGCCTCGCCGCCGGCGAGTCCCTCTCCTCCGGCACCTATCCGCGCCAGCACCTCTTCTCGGCGGAGGCCTCGGCGCTGTGGGGCCAGGCGCAGCTCGACTTCGACGCCACCTTCACCCCGCGGCAGACGTTCATCGGCGAGCGCCTCGAGCCTTTGGCGAAGCCGGCGATCACGCTCGTGCTCGGCGCGACCTTGGCGGAGGAGTCGGACTGGGCCTGGTCGATCGCCTGGGTGGTGCTCGCCGTGCCGGGCGTGGGGGCGGACGAGCTGCTCGCGCTCATCGAGCCCGCGACGGCGCGCGGCGCCGGGAGGACCGCCTGGCTCCACCTGGCCGCCGGCGCGGTGAGCTACTCGATGCTCGATCGCGACCTCGTGCTCTCGGTGCGGGCGCTGGTGGAGCCCCTGCAGGGCTCGTGGGCCGCCGCCCCCGAGGTCCGCTACCGCTTCGCGAAGCGCTGCGCCGGCTTCCTCGCCGCCGAGATCTACGAGGGCTCGCCGTTCAGCCTCCTTGGCTACTGGCGCCGCAACAGCCAGGTCGTCGCCGGGTTGGAGATCGACCTGTTCTAGGTCGCGTGCTAGCTAGGGCGCCCCATGCGGACCGCCGCAATCGCCCTCGCCGCCGCGCTGTTCGCCGCCGCCCCGAAGCCGGGCCCCGCGCCCGACGAGGAGCAGATCCGCGGCTGCTTCGGCGAGTACCAGAAGGCGCTCTCCGCCCGGAACGGCAGGGCCGCGGTGGCGCTGATGGACGCGGTTACCATCGAGTACTACGGCCGGATGCGCGCGCTCGCCCTCCAGGCGGACGCCGCCCAGGTCCGGAAGCTCCCCGTGCTGGATAAGTTGATGGTCCTCCGCCTCCGGAGCGGGGTGCCCCTGGAGAAGCTGCGCGCGATGAAGGCCGAGGACGTCCTGGCGATGGGGGTCGATCAGGGCTGGGTCGGCGCCAGCGCGGGGGACAGCGGGCTCGGGTCGATCCAGGTCGCGCGCCCCGAGGCCCGGGCGGAGGCCGTGGTGCGCGGCAAGCCGTCCGGGTTGCAGTTCGTCTTCCGGCTCGAGGGCGGCAGGTGGAAGCTCGACCTGGTGGGGCTGCTCGCGGCCGCGGGCCCCGCGTTCGCCGCCGCCGCCGCGCAGTCGCAGATGCCGGAGGACGCTTTCGTGGTGCGGGTCCTGGAGATGGCGACGGGGACCAAGCTCCCGCCGGGCATCTGGGACGCGCCGCAGCCGGCGGGGAAGTAACCCCGCGGGAGGAGACGTTTGGGAACCGAGATGGAGCAGCGGGACGCTGAACGCAGGCCGGACGAGCCGCAGGGCGGCCAGGGATTCCTCGAGGCGGCGCTCGGGCGCCCGTTCCTCGAGCGGGTGGGCCGCTACGCCGCGCGGATCCCGGACCGCTGGCAGGTCGCCGCATTCGCCGCCGCGCTCGGCGGGCTCCTGCTGATCCCGTACCTCGGCGCCGTCGGGCTGTGGGATCCCTGGGAGGTCCACTACAGCGAGGTGGGCCGGATGATGCTGCACCGGCGCGACTTCCTGTACCCGTTCTGGGAGAGCACCTGGTTCCTCTCCAAGCCGCCCTTGACGATGTGGATCCAGGCGCTGGCGATGGCGATCGTCGGGACCAACCGCACCCAGGGCGCGCTGGCGCTCTACACCGAGTGGGGGATCCGGCTGCCGTTCGCGCTGCTCTCCATCGGCTCGCTGGCGCTGCTGGCGACCGCGGTGTCGCGGGTGGCGTCCCGGCGGGCGGCGCTGGCGTCGGTGGTGGCGCTTTTGACGATGCCGATGTTCTTCCTCATCAGCCGGCAGGCGGTGACGGACGTGCCGATGGTGGCGCTGATCACCTGCGCCATGTCGTGCGCGATCATCGCCCTGCTGGACCCGAAGACGAAGCACCGCACCGGCTGGTGGTTCGGGTTCCACGTCTCGGTCGCGCTGACGCTGCTGGCGAAGGAGATGCTCGCCGCCATCCCGCCGGCGGCGCTGCTCCTCTACGCCGCGTTCTGCGTGCTGCCCTGGAACGCCGAGGCCTGGCGCGACCACGCGCGCTGGCTCACCGAGCCCTCCTTCCGCAAGGAGGTGAAGGAGGGCAGCCGGCCGATGCCCACGCTCTGGGACTACATGTTCCGGATGCGCCTGCTGAGCGGGATCGGCGTGTTCCTCGCCATCGCCGCCCCCTGGTACGCGATGATGTTCGCGTTCGACGGCATCGACGACGAGAACCTGAACTTCGTCCAGCGGATCATCCACGACAACTTCCAGCGCCTCGGCGCCGGGGTGCACACCACCACGCCGGGCGGGGACTTCACCTACTTCATCCAGCAGGGCGGCTACGCCATCTTCCCCTGGGTGGCGCTCCTCCCCGGGGTGGTGGCGCTGCTGGCGCGGATCCGGCTGCGCTCCAAGGACCGCACCGACCAGCTCGCGTCGCTGACCTTCTTCTGGATGCTGCTGAGCTTCGCGCTGTTCGCGTTCTCGGCGACCAAGTTCCACCACTACGTGTTCCCGGTGCTGCCTCCGCTGGCGGTGCTGATGGGGCTCTACATCGACAAGCTCTGGGAGGAGGGCGTCGCCGCCCACGCGATGTCGCTGATCATCGGCGCCGTGCTCTTCGCCCTGGTGGGCAGGGACCTCGCCGACAACCCCAAGAACTTCACCGACCTGTTCGTCTACAACTACGACCGCCCGTACCCCACGGAGCTGGTGACCGATCCGCTCACCCTGTTCGGGTACCGGCCGCTGTGGACCGGCGATCTGCTGACGCTGCTGCTCCTCGCGATCGGCGGCTACCTCGCCGCCGAGTCGTTCCGCGAAAACCAGCAGCGGAACGTGCCCGGGCGGGCGATGGCCATCCTCCTGGCGCTGTGCGGGCTGGCGCTGCTCGGCGCGCTGAGCACCCGCGGCCAGGAGTCGCCGGTGCTGTTCCTGGGGCTGGCGGCGGCGGTGGTGGCGATCTTCCTCGGCTACGAGGCGAGCCGCGGCCCGAAGGCGGAGCGCCCCGGGCTGTTCGCGATGGCGGGAGTCGCCGGCGCCGCCGCGGTGGTGCTCATCGCGTCCGGGTACCCGCTGCGCCCCGGCACCGACCCCCTGCTGCCGGTGCTGACGCAGACGGTGAACATCAAGACGATGATGGGCATCGCCTTCCTCGTCGGCGGGGTGCTCTGCGCTCTCGGGGCGCTCCAGCGCGCCAGGACCATGCTCTTCGGCAGCTTCGTCACCCTCGCGCTGGGCTTCGCCTTCTGGTTCAACTGGGACCACTGGGTCGACCTGTCGCACCAGTGGACCCAGCGCGACCAGTTCTGGCGCTACTGGGATCAGCGCAAGCCCGGCGAGCCGATCGCCGCCTTCCTCATGAACTGGCGCGGCGAGACCTTCTACTCGAAGAACACGGTGAAGCAGATCAAGGAGAACCCGAGGATGGCGGCGTACGCCAACCTCCCCGGGCGGAAGTGGGCCCTGGTGGAGCACTACCGCCTGAACCTGCTCAAGGGGGCGATCGGCCCGAACAAGATCGTCACCCCCGTCGATCCGGAGCTGAACAACAAGTTCGTGCTCGTCACCATCGACTGGGCGCCTGGCGCGCCGTAGGGGAACCTGCCAAGGATCCGGAACCACCGAGGAGGAACTGGGAATGGGACTGTTCGACAAGATCGCCGGCGAGACGCAGCGCAACTTCATCGCCCGCGCCGACGAGGCGAAGGACCACATCATCTACAAGTACCCGGAGCGGAACGTCCGGATGATGACCCAGCTCACGGTGGGGCCGGACGAGGTGGCCCTGTTCGTGAAGGACGGCCAGATCGCCGGGAAGCTCGGGCCCGGCGGGAAGCACACGCTGGACACCAACAACGTCCCCTTCATCTCCCGGCTGCTGGAGAAGTTCACCGGCGGGAACCTGTTCGTCGCCGAGATCTACTTCGTCAGCACCCGCGAGTTCCCGCAGCTCAAGTTCGGCGGGCCCATCGGCGACGTGCGCGATCCGGAGACCGGGCTGGGCATCGGCACCATGGTGTACGGCGACTTCTCGGTGAGGGTGACGGACCCGGAGAAGCTGATCGTCGGCCTGGTGGGCGCCCAGCGGGTGAGCAACGACGACTTCCTCGGGTGGTTCAAGAGCATGGTGCTGAAGGTGATCCGCGACCGGGTCGCGGAGCTCCTGGTGAAGAAGCGGTGGCCGCTGCTCGACGTCACCTCCGGCGCCTACACCGAGGAGATCGAGACCGAGGTGATCACCGGGGTGAAGCCGCACGTCGACGGCTACGGCCTCTCGGTCATCCGGCTGGGGAACTTCATCATCAGCATCAAGCCGGAGGACGAGACGACGCTGAAGAAGTTCTCCAAGGACGTGGCCTACTCGCGGGTGGCGGGCGGCTTCCAGCAGTACGCGCAGGGGCAGGCGATGCTGGGCGCGGCCGAGGGGATGGCGAAGGGCGGCGAAGGCGGCGGCGCGGCGCTGCAGGGGATGGGGCTCGGGGTCGGCTTCGGGATGGCGAACATGTTCGCGCAGCAGCAGCAGCGCCCGCCTGCGGGCGGCGCTCCCCAGGCGGGCGGGAGCTTCTGCCCGAGCTGCGGCCAGCCGGCGTCGGGGAAGTTCTGCGCCAACTGCGGCAAGCCGCTGGCGGTGCCCCAGGCGAAGAAGTGCGCCGACTGCGCCACCGAGCTCGCGGCGGGCGCGAAGTTCTGCCCCAACTGCGGCAAGCCCGCGCCCGCGTAGCCTTTCTCCGCGCTCACGGGCTGCCCGCGTCCGGCGCCGCCTCCGGGAGGCGCGCGGGCTGGGGATCCGGCTCGCGCGCCAGCTTGGCGCTGAGCTTCATCGGCACCTTGAGGGTGGTCGCGAGCCGCAAGAGCAGGACGTCGGGGCGCACGCCGTCGTCGCCCACCCGCACCGCCAGCTCGCGCGCGTTGAGCGCGGTGCCGAACGCCCACAGCGACTGGAGGAACGCGCCCGCCGCCCCGGTCCCCCACCACCTCGGGCCGAAGCGCGCCTTGAGCTGCGCCTGGATCTGCGCCGCCAGGAACCAGCCGCGGAACTCGTCCGCCGACTGGAAGAAGTCCTCGGTGTCCGCCAGGTAGCGCTCGGCGTCCTCGTCCGTGAGCGGCAGCTCGAAGGTGCGCTCCATGATCGCCTTGTAGACCGCCTTGGCGTCCTCGCCCCCGCGGCGGCGGAGCTCGAGCTGGTAGAGCAGGTGGCCCGCGGCGCTGCGCACCATGAACAGCTTGTGCGCGCTGGTCGCCCACAGGTACGCGGTGAGCCGGTCGCCGGAGAGCCCCGCCTTCTCCTCGAGCCACACCGGGTCCTCGACCAGGTCCTCGAACAGGTCCGCGAACGCCTCCGACTGGGCGCCGGCGCCCAGCTTCGCCAGCTCGAAGCGCTTCTCGCGGGTGAAGGCCAGGTGGAGCGCGTGCCCCAGCTCGTGCAGCAGCGACGCCTGCGCGTGCAGGCCGGGGCGGGGGAGGAACGAGAGGCGCACATCCCCGGGGACGATGGGCGCCACTGTCAGCGGGCGCGGGTTCTTCCGCGGGCGGGCGGCGGAGTCGATGCGGAAGCCGGGGATCGACGACACCGGGACGCCGGCGCCGGACAGGGTCTCCTGGGCCCTGGGGAGGATCGCCTCCGCGGGGAAGAACGCGTCCACCCCCCGCGGGCGGAACAGCCGCGGCAGGTCCGGGCGCCGCACCTCCGAGAACGGGATCGACAGCTCGCGGCGCGACAGCTCGTCCATCACCTGGAGGTACGCCGGGCGGGTGAGCTGGAGGATCTCGTCGGCGAGCAGCCCGAGGCGATCCAGGTCCACCTGCCGGAGCTCGGCGCCGAACGCCTCGTACGACGGGTACCCCAGCTCCTGGAGGACGGCGTGGATCCGCTCGTCCCTCCGCCGCAGCAGCGGCGTCAGCCGCTCCACCGCGACCGTGGCGCCGCTGTAGAGCGCCCGCCGCTCCGCCGCGCCCGGCTCGTTGGCCAGCAGCCTCTCCAGCTCGCGATAGCGGTGCTCCTTGCCGGAGGCGGTGAAGGTGAGCGCCGATTCCAGGTTCGCCTGCGCCTCGTTCAGATCCGCCAGCTGGGCCGAGAGCCGCTCGCCCACGAAGTACACCAGGAGGTGGGTGAGCGCGCGGACCTCCTGCGCGTCGGAGCTGATCTGCCGGAGCCGATCGATCTTCCGGATGTTGGCCGCCGAGAACAGCTGGTCGCGCCCCTGGTA
>Ga0316628_100002828_pt1 | contig 13084 bp, 19 predicted proteins | sample OWC_Aug_M2_C1_D5_FD_207648 | JGI IMG/M metagenome (GOLD analysis project Ga0316628, IMG submission 207648) | Wetland soil microbial communities from Old Woman Creek delta, Ohio, United States - OWC_Aug_M2_C1_D5_C | ecosystem: Environmental > Terrestrial > Soil > Wetlands | place: USA: Ohio... | reverse complement strand
CTCGGATGTGCTGGACGTGGGAACCGAACAAGACGAGCTCTGTATCCTGTACGAGGATACAGATATAACGCGACAGGTCGTTCCTTTCTGGACTCACGCGGCTACTCGCAAGTGCCAGATCCCCAAGACCGCCAAGTTCGCCAAGCTGCTGTTCAAACTGGACAACAACAATAACGCAACAGGGCGTCTTTTGCTGTCCTTCGCTGACGCAAACAATGGGTACTTCATGGGGCAATGGATGACCTCCACATCCGTGGTGACCAAGACCTGTTATGAGACAATCGATGTCCCGATTGTATCGGGAACATACGATACCGCTCTATACCGCGACGTGTCCGGGGGAACCGCCGGACAAACCAAAACATCGGCCTGGGCTTTGGGCTTTACACTCTGAGGTGAAATATGGCCAGATTTCTAGAGGGGTGGCCACGGACGGTTAACACGCGCCCCCGCGAGGCGGGAGTGTACAATACCGAGCTTCGCTATGTGGACGGGGACCAGATCCAGCTGAATACGGCGCGAGAGAACGAATACGCCTTGGTCCCGGTGTTCAACCCCATTACGGGAGACTGCCGTCCCCTGAAATATAAGCGCTCTGAGGCCAAAACCTTGGACTTCATCAATGAGGAGATCAACGGGCGTCAGGTCGGGGCAGCCAGAACCGCCCACACTGGTTGGGATATCAGAGTTCTGGTCAAAAACGACTTCAACGACTGGGGGCTGTTGGCCACGCCGCATATGGGCGCGGTTGTCGTGCCCACGGGATACGGTGACTACCTCTCTGGTCCCCTCTGGTACGTGTGCCTGACGGCAGGCGTGGGCGGGGCAAACGCGTTGCCCTTCGTGAACGTAGATAACGAAATCTTGTATAAAGGGACCGATGGAGATGGGCCTTATTCTGAAATGTGTATCGTGTCGATGGACGACACGCTCACCCGTGAGGCAATCCCATTTTGGACTGTACCGACAACACACAAAGCCCAGATCCCCAAAACAGCCAGGAAAGCCAAGATAGGTTGGTACCTGTACAATAACCATGCCACTGCCGCACAGCTGCAGCTAGATTTCAACACTGTAACGTCGCCAGCCGTCCTGTCTAACTGGGCGTCTAGCGTGAATGATTCCGTAGAGGAACTGAACGGTTCAATCGACGTCCCCATCCCTGCCGGGACTTACGATACGGCCCTGTACAAAACTATCTCCGGAGGTAGTTCGGGGACCACTGCGGTTTCTGCCTGGGCTTTGGGGTTTTCGCTGTGACCGTACTCCTCGAGGATTGGCCGGCAGCTCCCGATTGGGTCACTGTCGAGCACAATCTAGAGCTGCGCTGGGTGACCGAATCCAAGGTGTCGTTAGGGCGGGCTGACGGACAGTCAACCGCTTATCTGCCCGTGGCAAACACGGCTGGGCATCGACGAATCGCAAAAATCGACTCGGAGATCGAGGTTGACTTCGCGGCAACCGGGCTGAATGCCCGCCAGGTGGGGACAGCGCGAACGCCAAACACGGGATGGGATATCCACGCCTTCGTCAAAAACGACCTGACACAAATTGCCTGCGTTGCCGTGCCGCACTATACAGTCCCCGCCGCGATTGCGGGTTGGGGCGTGTTCAAATCGGGTGGCTGCCGTTACGTCTGCCCAAACGGGGAAGACCCCGCCAATCCGGGAGTCTACGACCGAGTGACCATGTTCGGCAACAGCGGCAAACGGACCAACTACCGATCTTGCGGCGTCACCATGCAGATCGTGGCTGGCCGCACTGCCACAGTGCGCACTGTAATACCGTTTTCGACGGTCCCTACAGTTTGCAAAGCTCAGGTGCCCAAAACAGCTAAAACCGTATGGCTCCGTGTCACAGCCCGCAACCCCAACAACAACGACGGGGACTTCAAACTGTTTCGTGATGCGGTCTGCAACGACCCACTATTCGTGCTTGAGGAAATCAGCAACAGCGCCCCCGGGGATTCCAGAACCAAGGAGCTGTTCATCCCTATCCCAATTGGCGAAGCCACAACTGATACTGCAGTATACTCCCAATGGGACGGGGCCCCCGGAAATCCCAGTTACGATGTCTTTGTATTGGGGTACGACCTGTAAACCGGAAACGGCTTCGCCATTTCAATCGTACGGCCTTCGACGGGTTCCTCCCTGGTCATCCATCGTCTTGGAAGCTGAGGGGCGTTAAACGCATTTTAGGAGGCCAGATCGGCCTCAGCGTGGGAAAGCCCAATCAGTACTACCCCCCATCACCACTGCGTACAGCCCTTCTGCCGCTGCATAGCACTCGACGTAGATTAAGTTCTTTCCGGCATACGCCAGTGAATAATCGGCGTCGCGAACGAACCGCTGATAGCGGGGAGCGATACGTTGCCGCGTCGGGTCGACATAGATCGGGGCGTTGCCTCGTAATTTCGCCATGGCGGACCTGAAGCTCAGTTCTTCATGTCCCTCTTGAACCCAGTTGCGGCGTGCCACCTCACGGACGAAGAGGTCCTGCAGTTCCTCAGGAGGAGCCATATCCAATTTCAAGATCACATGTCCAAGAGTGTTGATCCACCAGCCGGGCCGATCCGGCGCCTGGTCCTGATCCAAGGGGAAGAACAGGGGCATTTCCGGCTGGTCGTTGACGTCCTTGTAGACGACCGGATATTTCTTCCCTCGCATCGTGAGCTCGGCTGTGAGCACCGGTGGGGGCTCCTCCGGCTTGAGCGCCCACCTCACGTCGTCGCACATCCCACAGGCCATGCCGTAATAGTTAAACAATACCTGTTCCGCCTTAACCTCCGCCTCGTTTTTGCGGGGGGCTTCCACCTCGAATTCGTAAGTCCTTTCGACTTTACAGGTTATTTGCCATTTCACGTATCACCTCCTTTCCGTGCGAAAAACAACGCCAATTCCAACAGATCCGACACCTCACCTCGCTTGAGCTCGGCCAGTTCGGATGCCTCGATCCAGAGTGGGCCAAGTGGCCCCATCCGGCGAGCTATCCAGGACAGGCGCGACAATGCCTGCCTCTGACGATCCGTCGCTTCCAGGTACCGCCAGGAACCGCGCTTCACCTGCCGGTCCAGGTGGCCTTCCGCCTCGAGGCGCCGCAGAATGGCGCGCACCTCGCCGATGGTGCGGTGGACGCGGACGGCTGGGTCGGAGATATGCAATAGTTCAGTCGCAATCTCCCCTGGGGTCATGTCCTCTCGACGTCTTCGCGGCGAAAGCTCGTCAGCCAGCTCCTGTGATCCGCCAAGCGCCGCCTCGTAGCTGAGGCTCATTTCCGCAAGCTGGTCTCGCGGATCGAGAATGATAGCCTCGGTCTTCCTGGGAGCGGCTCGAAGCACCCTGCCCAGCTCCTGTATCGCGGCGACCCGATTCCTCGCCGGACGGCGCAAGCAAAGCCACCTGAGCCAGGGCAGGTCGACCCCTTCCCGCAGGACGTCGACGTGGACAAGAGCTCGAAGCGAACCCTTCTCCAGCTCGCGCAGAAAGACACGCCGAGCGGTAGTGCAGACCTGCGAATGGATGGCCTTGGTTGGTATCCCCTGCTCTGTCAACGTCTTAGCGCAGAGCTCCGCGTCGTCTATCGTGAGCGCGTTCACAATCCCCGGTCCTTCAGTTTTCTTGATCATGTTCAGACAGGCGGTTTCTATGTCCGTGTCCTCACCGTCCCAGTTGACCACACGCCAGGGGACGATCACGCCATCGGCCAGAGCTCGCTTCCAGTCGTAGTCGTAAAGCAGGTCGACGAACAGCCCCAAAGAGCGGATCTTCTCGGGCAGATAGGGGGTCGCGGTCAGCCCGACCACGGCGCGGGGGGCGAGCAAACGATTCGTCTCGACCATCGTCGCACATTCTGTCCGGTGGGCCTCGTCCACGATCCACAAGTCGCAGGGATAGCCCAGGCAGCACAAGTCCCAGGCCAGCTCTGGAGCGCTATTGTTGCAAGCCAGCAGGACGCGGTGGTCGCCGGGGTGTGTTTCGCCATGGGTATAACGCAACCCGGCTAGTACCCCACCATCGGCCAGAGACCGGGATAGCTGTTCGACCAGGGCAATCGTGGGCGTGGTGATTACCAAGTGCCCATGCCTGTGCAACCTCCATTGCTTCGCCATCTCCAGGATCAAGCGGCTCTTCCCAGCTCCCATGACAGCCGAGATCATTGACCGGGCGAGAGAATCGCCCGTAACGATTGGTCCAGCCAGGAACAGAGCCTCGGACTGCCAAGTACGAAGGAGATTGGTCACGGCCACATATCTCCTGTCTGCGCCTGCTCTATCCGTGCTTTCGCGGCGCGGAACCGCTCCTCGTTGACCTCTGCCCCTACCGCCCTCCGTCCGTTCTGTTCTGCCGCGATCAGTGTTGAGGCCATGCCCGTACAAGGATCGACTACGGACATGCCTACGCGGCTGTAATCGCGGATCAGGCAACCCATCAGATTGAGTGGCTTCTGGCCGATCAAGCTCTGGTCGTCCTTCTGGTACAGGTAATACCCAGGCAGGCTGCCCCATTCGGACCATTCAGTTGATCGCGGCCTGGAAATATGGAGCCAGGTCGTCACGCTGGTGGGGCCATCACCAGCCAGTCGAGGCATTCCGGTTTTGTTAATCACCGGCACCGGAGCGAAGGCGTAGCGCTTATGCAGCGCCACCCACTGATCGAAGACAGGCCAGAGTTCGTGGTCTGTGAATATCACCCACCATCCTCGCACATGCACCTGAGCCCAGTCGATCAGGCCCTTGGCGTCGCCGGGTTGCCAGTGTACATAGGAGATGGAATTGCGCATCCTCGATTGGCCATTGTGGCACCGCTCTGAGTGCGGTGGGTCGGTGATCATCACATCGGCCTGTATGTCGGCCAGGACATCGACGTAGTCGCCATGTCGCAGATCGATAGTCACCAATCACCTCCTCCACCAGGTAGGGACTGGGATCGGGATTGTGGCCACAATATAATTGGCGGATACAATCCGGGCCCCGTCAATCTCGTCGTATCTCATTACGTAGAGCAGATCGCTCTGCATGTGGATCCAGAGTGTCTTGGGCCAATTCGCCAGCAACTTCTGCAACGCAGCGATTGCGCACTTCTCGTCGTCTCCCGCTTTCACGTCTTTTTCTCCTGGAGAGCCGCTTCAGGGTACAGTTCCAACAGCTTAGAAATCTTAGCCTGGACCTCAGGGGAGGGCTTCTTGGGGGACCTCTCGGGATACAACTCAGTTAGGTCTCGCCCAATGTAACAGCCATGATGCGACTCACAGTACACCCACCAGGGAGTGAGCCGACAGACCGTGGAGCCTGATGGCTGTTCGAGGGCGTAAACACACCGTTTGCACGGACAAAACCTATAACCGGCGTTCAACTGAAACCTGTCTTCTTCTGTTGTCATCGGATCTCCTCCTCCGGTATCGACTCAGGCCGAAACAGCCCCAATTGACCGCGACAGCGCCAGGGAGTCTTGAGCGGTCGCGGATCGCTCAGAACCCACCCCCACGGGGCAAGCACATCGTCGTACCACGGACTGGGCGTGTCATGACAACACTGTTCCACCTTGATAGTGCCCAGCAAACAACCACGCACCAAAGAGCTAAACGGCGGTATCTCCACACCGAGAGCTGCGGCATATAGCCAGCACCAGGCGTACTCGGCGCGAGTCATACCGGACGCCGCGTGGATCCAGATGCGGATCGGTGTCCGGATACACCAGGACCGATTTTCAACGTCCTTATGACCCGCCATGATCAGCCACGCCCAGGGCTGACGAACGCTTAACGCCATCATGGTCGTCACCAATCACCTCCATCAGCAGGCATCACGTACACCTGCCCGGCTGCAACGTATAGCCACAGCGACGTCGGCCACCGCTTAGCCAACCGGCGCAATGCCCTGATTACATACCGCTCATCCGCAAGTCTTCCCATTGCTCTCAATCCTCGCCTGCATCCTCGCCAACTCCACCTTGAGTCTATCGATCTCATCGGCAGCTGCTTGGAGTAGTTCGGCTCCACCCATAGAGGCGAGCAGATGGCCATACTCCAATCGATCCGCGAGCCTGTCTATCGCCGCCTCGAGGGTTTTATTCGTCCTACATTTCATCTCCTCACCATCCTCTCAATCCTCGCCTGCACCCTCGCCCAGAGCGCGATGCAGAGCGCGTCGGCCTGGTCGTCGTCTTCAGGTCCGTCAATGCCGGCCCGCTTGCACTCAATTGTCGCTCGCGCCATACTCAGCGCCTTCGACGCCGCGACCTTGGAGCGCCAGACGTTGACATGCGCCAGGTAGACCCTCGCCTCGGGGCAAATCACCCGGACTGCCGTGTGCCAGATCGAGCTGGCCATCATAAGCACGCGCTCTGTGCGACGGCCAGCATAATGAGGAGGGGGTACCTCGACGGCAGCGAGGGTCACGGCGTGCATCACATCGGAGCAGTACTCCCGCTGCAGGTCCATGAGCGCCCGGGTTGCCCTGGTCACCAAGTCCTCGATGCCACCTCGACGGTAGAGGACAGTCTCCAGGTGCACTACCCTGCCCCGTCCATCGAGTAGGGCTAGGCCTGTTCGTCTCAGTGCCGCGTCAACGCCGAGGATCATAGCTTACCTTTCTCAACTCCTTCCATTAGCTTCTCCCATCGCACCTCCACCTCCATCAGGTCGAGATCCTGTAGGGGTGCTTCACCTTCAGACCGCCTGGGTATTTCAAGCTCACCTCGACCAGGTCTTCTTCTTCTTCAGACCGCATATCCTGCCTCCTTGGCCTCCTTGGCCCACTGGTCCTCCTGTGCCTGCGTCGCCTTGTCCTCGGTCGAGGGGGCTGGAGGTTCTGGTACCGCCTCGGCTTCGCGGACCTGCCGACCCAGGGCGGTGTCGTCGTCGTCGAGCAAGCCGCTGGCTACCTCGGGCAGGTCCATTGCCTTACCCAGGGCTCGGATGGCCGACTTCAAGCACATTGCGGGCCAGTCCGTCTCCCAGAGTGGGGGGTCGTCTCCGTGCGGCTGGGAGAGGACTTTGGCCTTGATTCGCTCGAGGTCGTCGCGCCACAGGACGCGCCAGACCTTCGTGCCGTCTGGCATTACTCCGACTGCATAGGCTGCGCGCAGATCGTCTGCTGGTCCCGGGTCCTGATCGCAAGTGTGCTCTATCTCTTCGTGGTAATAATCCACGCGGAAATGCTCGCCCGGACGAACTATCTGAGCGAGAATACGAGAGAACCCGAGCTCTCTGCAGAGCAGGTGCCGGATCCCCTGATACCCCGTAAGGTAGGTGAGGTAATACACCTCGGAGTTTTTCTTACGGCGTGGAATATAATTGGCGTGTCCAGTCGAGAGTGTCGTGGAAAGCCCCCGCTTGGCCGTCTCGATCACTGACTGCACAATCGAGGCGGGGGTGCACTCGTCGATATGTTTGATCGTCTGCGCCCGGTCGCAGAAAGTGCGCAGATGCCGCGCCCAGTCCCAGCCAGGGGCGGCTGCTGTCTTGATCTGTTCTAGTGCTGCCCCCAGAATCGTCTCAGTCCTTGTCTTTGCCGCTGCCATTGGTTTTCTCCTGCTGTTTACGTCTCACGTCCACGCTGCTTATCGTGGTTTTAATACCGTCCAACTCACCCCGGATCCCCTTGGCCTGTCCGATTATCGCACCAAGTCGACCCTTGATCTGGTCGACCACTGACTCAGCCAGCTTGGCGCGTCCCTGCCAGACGGGCAGATCCCGGCATAGCTGCACGGCCTCGGGAGGCAGGGCGGCCAATTCCAGGTACCCAGCAGCCTGTGGCGCTTCGCCCGCGACGGGCTCTTCTTGAGCCGTCGTCGCGGGCGGAGGGAGCGCCACGTCTGGGGGTGGCGGCGGGGAATTCGCAACCTCGCTACTACTACCCGATGACGTGGCCACGGGCGGGGTGGGTAAGGCCTCGACCGTGCTGGGCCCAGGGAATCTGGGCCAGGATTGTGGCGCCTTGCCTTGCAGGCAAAGCGCCTTGAGAGCTTCTCCAGTGGCTGGCAGTTCATGAGCCGCCAGCTTAGAAGCCACCCAGGTGAGGACCTGGTCGTCTGGATGCCCATCGGTGAGCACCCAGACGAGGTATCTTGGCCAGATCTCTCGCGGGGAGAATCGCCCGGTGCGAAGCACGCGGGCGAGATATTCTTTGAGCGCTCCCGGGTCGAGGCCGACCCAGGAGGCAAGAGATTGACTGATCTCCACCTATTCCTCCCCTTCCTCCTCGGAGTCCTCTTCCTCTTCGGCGTCGAAGACACCGAGGAGCTGCCCGAAGGGGGTATCGCAGCTGTAGAGCACTACCGTCCGAGGAGACTCCCCATGACGGTGGACACGCTTGATCCCGCACGAGGAGAGCTCAATGGCGGGGATACCGCACGACGCCATCTTTTCATCCAGCCCGCGCTCCAGCGTTAGCGCGGCCATGGATGGGGACTGGCGATCCCGATAATCCCCTTGAATTCCTTCAGCCCATCTATCCCCCCACTGACCACCGTACTGCTCTGCGAGCACCTCGCAAAGCAGCTCCTGGACAGCGCTGTCCATGTCGTACCCGGCGGCGATCCCGGTCCTGATGCGCACTGAGCGCTCTGATGCCCAGGCGATCAAAACGGCCTTGGCGGCATCCTTTGCGGCGTGCTCTGCCACCTCGGCGTCGCTCGCGACCGCCAGCTCCGCATCGCGAGCAGCCAGCAGATAAAGGCGAGCAGACTCCGTACCCGCGAGGAAATCCGCCACGCGCGGGTCTTTGCGCTCGGTGGAGGTGAGCGCGGCAAGCCGAACGCCCTCGGTCACACTGTTGCCGTGGCGGACCCAGACGTCCGCCAGGTCGGTGGTTGCCAGCAAGGCGATGATGCGCTGCTCCGAGAGGGACGCAGCCTTCGCGGTCTCCTCAGCCGCCTCCACCATGTGCGCTCTGAGCGCAGTCATCACCTCAGGCCAGGTGGCCGAGGTGACGTGCAATTGGCTTGTCTGGTATTGGTCGATAAACGGCGCCAAGGCGCCGCGCTCCTCGGGTGTGAGCTGCCCGAGCTCTCCCACACTCGGGCAATAGGTCATGTCCCCGTATTGGGTACGACCAGCTGTGAGGGCTGCGCTCAACCTGATGACCAACCTGATACTGATCTCCTCCATCGTCTTTCTCCTGCCCCACCCGGGGGCGATGCGGCATCGGCGCACCCTGGCGCCGTGCCTGTGGTTAACCTCTCCTCACGATAGCCTGGGGAGGGGGAGAGGCGATCCTCCCCAGGCGGCCAGAGGCACCCTGTCTCCAGCTCGGGTCAGGGGGCCTACCGTCCCGCGTATGGACGCAGCGCAAGGAGCAACGCCGCGCGATAGGCCTCCTGGCCCCAGCCGGAACTGGGGCAGGCGGTCCTCACCCTGTCCGGATGAGGACGCCCAGCTCGAAATGTCCGGCCAGGACTGCCTGGCCCAACGCTCCCTTATCTCCCGGAGCAATCCGGGGGGAGCCCGGTGGCAGCGCCAGGCGGAAGACCAGCGCCTGATCTCCAGGCTCCATCCGGATGGTATGTCGGTTGACGACGATCGGCGTGCCGAGGAGCACGCCGAGCGCAATGGCAGTCTCCTCGTATCCGATGGTACTGATGACCTCCGGACCAGCTTCGTACCACTCCCGTGCCTGGACGGGACACACCAGGCGGTACTTATATTTCCCGGGCGCCGTGATAACGGCGCTGTTGAGTAACCATCTCATCTCAGATCCTCCTCCTCATCGAACTCTAGCAGCTTTGCCCGGTTCTCGGGCTCCGCCACTCTGTTGGCCTCAGCCTCGGCCGCCCGGCGCCTGGCCTGGCGCTCAGCGCGCTGGTCGAGGAGATCCTCCATCGTGGGGATCTCCTGCAAGGGCAGGAGCCCTACTTCGCGGATCTCCAGTATACTGGCTCTCTCCGCCATCCTCTGGCAGAGAGCCATAAAATTCGCCGTTCCCGTCCTGCGGAGAACAAGCCTCGCCGCTCGCTCTTCGAGCCGGCCGTCGTGGTCAGCGCGGCGAGGTTCCCACCAGCGGGAAGGGCGCGAGGCCACCTTTTGCTCGAGCTCCCACCAGGCATCTGCCCAGCGCAACCGCCTATCCCGGGATAGCTCGCGCATCAAGCGGACCAACCTGCCACCCTCCATATACTTACACTTCCACCAATAAGGGAGTGTCTTTTCCGAGGGCGGGCGCCAGCATAGACGCTTACTCGCAACGTCGTTCTGCCGGTCTATCTCCGCCTGCAGCTCGCCCGGGAAACTGGCATACTCGTCGCTCCCGCGCCTACGTTTGCCGCGGTAGGCGGCGGCCTGCCGAGCCACCTCGGCAGGAGTGGGATTGGGAGTGGGAGTGGGAGTGGGGGTGGTGGGAGCGAGAAACCGCTCTTCTGCCCAGGCGCGGAAGATGTCCTCCGCCTGGCTCTGCAGGTATTCCTGCGACCAGGCCGGAGGATCCTCCAGGATGTAGCCCTGGATTGCCGACCTGCCCACGTCGGGCAGGTGAAATGAGACCTGCCCATAGGGGGTCTCAAAATAGGCGACCTGCTCGTCGGTCTGGTCGTCGAGCTCTTCGATGGTGCACCAGCAGTGCGGGTGTACCTGCAGAGCCCAGAGGACCAACGAGCTCTTGACGTCGTACCAGGCCGGGTCGTCGACCTTGGCGGCCCTGTTGACTAGGTTGGCCAGGAGCACCAACCCGTCTGGATCCCGGACGACTTCGTCCAGGGTGGCCTGGGGGAGGACCAGGCGCTGTAGGGCGGCGCTGTCCTCCCCCCAAATGTTTTGGGGTGGAGCTTGATCCCCGCCCGGGATGGCGGGGATACGGTCGGTCCAGGACCGAGCCTGGCCGACCCGGAAGCCGGTCAACTCTGTGGGCAGCTCTAGCATGGCTGCCCTCTCGGTAGCTCGGTCCATGGTCCTCCCCCAACCTCTCCCCAGTGTTGGTGCCCCCGGGGTGGGAGAGGATGTCCCCCGGGGGCTTCTGGCATCCGCCAGACTGGGAATGGGTTAATCCCTCAATGCCCCAGTCCTCAGAGACCGGGCAGTTGTTCCGACGATGTACTGGCCCGGCTGGACCAGCACATCAGGGTGCCTGATCCCATCCACCGCTCCGTGGACAAGGAGCACCGGCTCCGTCACTAGGAGCTGGCGGCCATATTCACCACCATGCTGATCGCAATAGAGGACTGGGGTGACAAAGGTGTGATGCCCCGAGCCAGTGGTCTCATGGAGGAAGGCCTCCTGGGGATAGGCCTTCCCATTGGCCTTTTTCAAGAGAAAATCTCCCTGTTGATATTCTGGGCTTTCAGCGCCGATGCCCAGCTTGCGCAGCCGGGCAAGGGCCTTCTCAGGCGGGCATTCCAGCCAGCCCTTGGTGGCTGGCGGCCTATGGATATAAATCGCGCCAGAATCCCCGCGAAAGATCACGAGCACCCAGCGCTGATCGCCTGAGTATCGGCGCTCCCTCCAATCACGCATTGACGCGTGACCGGTCAGGATGATCACGTCGCCGCCGTCGCGGCGCCCGTCGAGCTCACACTCGACGGTCTTGTTTTTTTGGTACCCCTCTGTGTAGGGCATGATAACGGTCACCTCGTCATCCTGAATGTGAGTCCCAGGTAAACAGGCAGACCGAGCCCAACGACGCCCGGGAGAGACTTCCTGGTTGGTAATCTTAATGGTGATGGTCTTCATATCCTCTCCTCATCCTCTCCGTGTGGTGTGCGCCCAGGCGGGTGGAGAGGACGCGGCCCGCCCGGGCTCTGCTGCTGGCATCCAGATCCAGCTGGGGCTGCTCACCCCAGGCCGTCCATGCCTCGAGCGGCCAGCACGGCCTCCTGGCCCTGCTCGGCCGCCCGGCGGTCGGCCCCGATCAACCTGTTGATCAGGGCCGACAGGGCGGCCACTGCCGCCCGGAGTGCCCGGTCCTCGCAATTAAGTTGGAAGTACCGGCCCCGGTGGGCGGTACGAATCTGAGCGAGAACCGACGCCCTCGCTTGGTTGAGATTTTTTTGGATTTTTTGGATCTTCTGGATGGTGGTATCCATGTTTCCTCTCCTCATCCTCTCCGATGTTGCGCCCAGGCGGGTGGAGAGGGCGACCCGCCCGGGCTCTGTTGGCATCCGTCTCCAGCTCGGGCCAATCTCTCCTTGCGGGAGGGGCTGACCCCAGCCGGAGCTGGGTGGCTGGTGGCCGGTTCCACCTTGCGCTAAGGTACCCTCCGGATGCCATTTCCGGAGGGCTCGCCGATTTTCTTGGACTTCGGCTACCTTCTGGCTCACTCCCCACGCAGGCCAGTCCGCGGGGTGCAACACCGCTCAGGTACCTGAGCGTCCTGGTACTACACCCGCTCCCAGGATCCCCCTTTCTGTTCGGGGGTATTGACCGCAGGCTCGTCACGCCGCCTGCTTTTGCGCCGCTGATCTCCCGCAGCGGTACAGGGCCACCCCCCGTGGCGGGGGCGAGGTACTCGTAGGCGGTGCAAGCACCGCCTCCCCATTTCGCTCGCACCGGAAAGACAATGCACCCCCCGTGCCAATTTCCTGGATAGCGCCAGGCCAGATTTTAGGCCATGTGGGACAGTTTGCTACAATGCGGTATGTGGAGAATCGCCACAATCGACTGGGGAGAAACGCCCCAATGCGGGGAAAATAGCCACACCAATACCTCTATATAGGGATCTCCGCGTAGATCGGTACCAGCTCTCCGTCCAGCTGCTCCTCCGGGAGCCATTCGTGCCCGCAGTGGGGGCAGACCACGGACGAAGCAGGGACCAGAGCCTCACAGCGCGGGCAGCGCTTCACGCGCACCTCGCGAGCGCGCATCCCCCTGGCCTCGACCGCCTGGTCGTGCAACGCCCTGGTCCAATTCCGCTCCTCGTCGGCGAACCCGTGGCGCGCGAAATTGCCTGCATGATCGAGCACCACGCACTCTCTTTTCCCAGGCGCTGGCCTCGAGCCACGACCGATTTGCTGAAGGTGCAGCCCAAGGGAGAGGGTAGGCCTCAAGAGCTGTATACAACCCAGCTCCGGGAAATCTACCCCCTCGGTGAGAACGGCTACGTTGCAGAGCACCCTGAGCGCTCCCTCCCGCATGGCCTGGAACAGTTCCCTCCGCTTCA
>Ga0316628_100002827_pt1 | contig 13085 bp, 4 predicted proteins | sample OWC_Aug_M2_C1_D5_FD_207648 | JGI IMG/M metagenome (GOLD analysis project Ga0316628, IMG submission 207648) | Wetland soil microbial communities from Old Woman Creek delta, Ohio, United States - OWC_Aug_M2_C1_D5_C | ecosystem: Environmental > Terrestrial > Soil > Wetlands | place: USA: Ohio... | reverse complement strand
AATTCTACAACGTCAATGGAAGGACCAAATGGACCTTCAACATCTTTTCGATGAAAGACAAGAAGTCCGTTGTGCTCGACGACAAAATCGCCGAAGCCCGGACTTCGGCGAATGGCGAGAGCCTCATCCTCAAGAAGGAGTCGAAACTCTATTCGACGTGCTTCGAAACCGCATATCAATCGAAAAAGGTGGGCAAAGAGATCGACCTCTCGGGCATGCTTTATCGCGTGTCGCCGCTCGATGAGTGGAACCAGATCCTCAGCGACGCCTGGCGCTGGTATCGCGATTTCTTTTACGACAGAGACATGCACGGGCGCGACTGGAAGGCGATGGGAGAGAAGTATCGCGCATACCTGAAGGACATCCGCTCGCGCGATCAGCTCAACTGGGTTTTGTCGGAGATGGTCGGGGAACTGTGCGTTTCCCATACCTACATTTCCGGTGGGGACTCCGGTGCAGAACCGCGCAAGCAGCCGCCCGTGTTTACGGGCCTCCTGGGAGCCGATCTCGCCGCGGACGGGAAAACCGGCCTTTACCGATTCGCGAAAATCTACGGCCCGACGCAATACTACTCGGAGATCGAAACGCCGCTGCGGCGGCCGGACATCAACGTCAAGGAAGGCGACTATCTGCTGGCAGTCAACGGTACCAAAATCCGTGTGCCGGAAAATTATTTCAGGCTTCTGCAGGTCGGCGCGAACGAGTACGTTACGATCATGGTCAACAGCGATCCGTCGGAAGCCGGCGCGCGCACCTACCGGGTCAAGCCCGCCGCCTCCGACCAGCAGGCGCGATACGCGCGCTGGGTTTCCGACAACATCGACAAGGTGCTCGCGGCTTCGCACGGCGAGGTCGGCTACATGCACATTACGGCAATGGGAGGCGGCGGGATCATGCAGTTCGACAAATTCTGGCGCGCCTTCCGCTACAAGAAGGGCCTGCTGATCGACGTGCGCGGCAATGGCGGCGGCTGGACGGAATATTTTATGATCGACAAGCTGGAACGCCGACAGGTCGCGTACAACGTCCTGCAGGGAATGGAGCCCTACCGTTACCCGAACCCGGCCTCACGCGCGCATTACGTTCTGATCTCGAACGAAGACAACGGTTCCGACGGCGAGGCTTTTGTGGAACACTTCAAGGCACGCAAGCTGGGCACCGTCGTGGGAGTTCCTTCCTGGGGAGGACTGGTCGGCATCGTCAATGGGCAGCGAACCATCGACAACGGAAGGGTCGAGCAGTCGAACAACGCCTTCTACGGAAAGGACGGGAAGTGGCTTGTGGAAAATCACGGAGCCGACCCGGACGTGATCCAGGACAACGACCCGGCATCGGTGGTAGCGGGCAAGGACCTTCAGCTGGAGAAAGCGCTGGAGGTAGCCACGAAAAAGATCAAAGACGAGCCTTTGGTCTTTCCTCCCGTCCCCCAATACCCCAAAAAGTAAAATTCGTTGCCAGGCACCCAATTTAATCTTCGCGAAGATTAAATTGGGTGCCTGGCAACGATATTCCGATTTTAATCAAGAGACGGCTTTTTGCAGGCGGTCGGCGAGGGTGCGCAGGACTTTGACACGGGCGAAGTGCTTGTCGTTGGCTTCGACCAGGGTCCACGGCGCGAGGCGGGTGCTTGTGCGTTCGGCGATGTCGTTCACGGCCTGCTCGTAGGCGTCCCACTTTTCGCGGTTACGCCAGTCCTCGTCGGTCAGCTTCCACTGCTTGTATAAAGTGGTCTCGCGTTCCTTGAAGCGCCGGTACTGCTCTTCGTTCGTGATGTGCAGCCAGTACTTTACGAGCACGATGCCGTGTCGAACCAGCTGCTCCTCGAAGTGGTTGATCTCTGCGTAGGCACGCATCCACTCGCTCTCCGAGGCGAAGCCCTCGACTCGCTCCACGAGGACCCGGCCGTACCAGCTGCGGTCGAATATTGTCACGCGCCCTGCGCGGGACAGGTGCCGCCAGAAACGCCAGAGATAGTGGTGCGCCTTCTCCTCGTCGGAGGGCGCTGCGATGGGGATGATCTGGTAATCGTGGGCGTCCAGCGCCGCGGTCAGGCGCCGGACGGCGCCTCCTTTTCCCGCGGCGTCCCACCCTTCGAATATGAGGATGACCGAAGTCCCTTTTCCCTGGGCCTTGCGGAAAAGCCTGTTGACCCGTCCCTGCTGCTTTTTCAGCTCGGTGCCGTAAGCTTCGCGCGTCAGCGACTGGGTCATGTCCAGCGACTGGAGGATGGTCGGCCCCTTGATGGCGGAGGAGCTCCCCGCCCCCGGTTTTTTCTTTGCCGCCGCGCCTTTCGAGGGCACGGACCCCGCCTTATTTCTTTCTTCGGACGCCACGAGGTGTTTCCGGATGGCGTCGCGGACCGCGGTGGCTACCGTAAGGTATCGATAGCGCTCGTCCACGCCTTCGACGATCGTCCAGGGAGCCTGGCCGGTGCTCGTGCGCATGATTGCCCGCTCGGCCGCCGCCACGAAGCGGCCGAATTTGCGCCAGTTCTTCCAGTCCTTCTCGGTCACGCGCCAGCTCTGGAGCGGGTCTTTTTCGAGCTCCTTAAAGCGCTTTGCCTGTGCCTTCTTGCTCATGTGCATCCAGAACTTGAGCAGCAGCGTTCCGTCATCCGCCAGCATTTTTTCGAAAGTCACGACGTCGTCCAGAGCCTCGTCGAAGAGCGCCTGGTCGACCTTCCCGTGGACCCGCTCGAGCACGGGTCGCGAGTACCACGAACTCAGGAAGATGCCGATCTTTCCCCTGGGAGGCAGATCGCGCCAATAACGCCAGAATTCGGGCCGCTCGCTCTCTTCCTCGGACGGCTTGCCGTAGGCATGGGTGATGATCCAGCGCGGGTCCATCCACTCGTTGAGGAGATTGACCGTCTCGTGTTTTCCCGCCCCGTCGACGCCCGCGAAGACGATGACGACGGGAAAGTCGGCCAGCCGCAGCCGCTGCTGCAGTGCGAGCAGCTCCATTCTGAGTTTCGGGGCTGCTTTGTCGAACTCATCCTTCGGAACCTTGCGTCCCAATTCGGCAGCTTCGAACATGGCTTTGCCCTCGGTGGGCGTAGCTTACAACAACAACCGCCAAGACACAAAGACACCAGGGCACAAAGTCACAATAAATAAAAACTATGGAGTCTTGGGGGGGTGGTGGTTTAATTAGCGCCGGCCAACTCAATCCCCAGGAGGACCAACATGCCCCGACTATGCGCGGCTTTCGCTCTGTTGTTCGCGGTTTCACTTCCGGCGGCCGACCCGGCCGCTCCGCTTCTCCTTCAGCAGCCCACACTATCTGAGACCCGGATCGCCTTCGTGTTTGCAAGCGATCTCTGGTCCGTTGCCCGGGAGGGGGGCGACGCAGAGCGGTTGACGACCTCGCCGGGGCGCGAGTACGGCCCCCATTTTTCACCCGACGGCAACAGAATCGCATTCACGGGCGAATACGACGGCAACGTCGATGTGTTCGTCATGCCGGCGGCCGGCGGCGTGCCGAAGCGCCTGACCTGGCATCCGGCGGCGGACGAGGTCCTCGGCTGGACACCCGACGGCAAGAGAATTCTGTTCACCTCGACGCGCACGTCCAACTCGCGCTTTTCGAAACTCTTCACCGTTTCCCCCGAAGGGGGACTCGAAGAGGAGCTTCCGCTTCCCATGGGCTTTGAAGGCGCCTACTCGCCCGACGGCTCCCAGATCGCTTATGTGCCGATCCGCCGCGCATTCTACGCCTGGAAGCGCTACCGCGGAGGCACGGCAACGCCGGTCTGGATCGCGAACCTCGCCACGAGCCGTATCGAGAAAGTGCCGCGCGAGGGCTCCAACGACTTCGAGCCGATGTGGTCGGCGGGCAAGGTGTGGTTCCTGTCGGACCGCAGCGGGCCCGTGACGCTGTTCTCGTATGACCCGAAAACGAAAAAGGTCGCGCAGGCCGTCGCCAATACCGGCCTGGATTTCAAATCCGCCAATGCCGGACCGGGCGCGATCGTATACGAGCAGTTCGGCTCCATCAATCTCTACGACCTGAAGAGCGGCAAGACGAAACAGGTGCCCATCAACGTCACCGGCGATTTCCCGGAAGTGCGCGAGCACCTCGACCGGGTTGGCCAGCGCCTGATTACCGCACACGTTTCCCCGGGAGCAGCACGGGCCGTGTTCGAGGCTCGCGGCGAGATCCTCACCGTCCCGGCCGAAAAAGGCGATTCCCGGAACCTGACCAACTCGCCGACGGTGGACGAACGCCAGCCGGTGTGGTCGCCGGACGGCAAGTCCATCGCCTACTTTTCGGACGAATCCGGCGAGTACATGCTTCACATCAAGAATCAGAACGGCATGGGCGACCCGGTGAAGATCGCTCTCGGCGAGCAGCCCGGCTTCTATTTCAATCCGCAGTGGTCCCCGGATTCCAAAAAGATCGCTTACGTGGATTCCCACCGGAATCTGTGGTTCATCGACATCGGCGACAAGAAGGCGGTCAAAGTGGACCAGGATCCATACTGGGCCGTCGCGTTCATCGCGCCCTCCTGGTCGCCGGACTCGAAGTGGATCGCCTATCCCCGCCGGCTGCGCAACTTCCTGAGCGCGGTATTTGTCTACTCGATCTCGGACGGCAAATCGACGCAGATTACGGACGGCATGAGCGACGCCAGGAACCCCGTCTTCGACAAAGAAGGAAAATACCTGTATTTCACCGCTTCTACCGACGTAGGCGCTGCGCTTCAGCCGGACATCCATGCCTTTTCCCACCCCAGTTCGAGGAGCATCTATCTCGCGGTCCTCGACAAGACGCTCCCCTCGCCCCTTGCGCCGGAAAGCGATGAAGAAAAGGCCCAGGATGAAAAGAAGCCCGAGGAGGCAAAGAAGCCCGAAGCAGCCAAACCGGAGCCGGCCAAGCCCGAGGGGGCGAAGCCTGACGCCGCGAAAAAAGACGTCGTCGTCAAGATTGACCTCGAGAACATTCTCCAGCGCATCGTCGCCCTGCCGATGCCGCCGCGCCGCTATACCGACCTTCAAGTCGGGAAGCCCGGGGTGCTGTTTGCCGTCGAATCGCCCGGATTCGGGCCGGGCCTGCCGCAGGGGCAGGGCAGCACGGTTCATCGCTACGACCTCAAGGCGCGTAAATCCGACATCGCGATTTCGGGAGTCGGATTCTTCGAGATTGCGCGCAACGGCGAAAAGATTTTCTACCGGCAGGGTCCCCGATGGTACATCGCTCCTCTGCGGCCGATGGCGCCGGCGGGTGCCGGCGGAGGGACCGGCGCACCGCCCGCCGGAGGCGCCCCCGGCGCAGGTCCGGGAGGGCCCACGCCGCTCAACACCGAGGCGCTCGAGGTGCGGGTCGATCCGCGCGAGGAATGGAAACACATGTACCACGAAGTGTGGAGGATGGAGCGCGACTTCTTCTACGATCCCAACTTCCACGGCCTCGATCTCAGTGCGGCGGAAAAGAAGTACGAGCCTTATCTCGCCGGCATCAACTCGCGCGCCGATCTGAATTATCTGTTTGCCGAGATGCTGGGCGAGATGACGGTCGGGCATCTCGGAGTGGGAGGCGGCGACCAGCCCGAGGTCAAGCGCGTCCAGACCGGGCTGCTCGGGTGCGACTACAAAATCGAAAACGGCCGCTACCGTTTCGCGCGCATTTTCAACGGCGAGAACTGGAATCCTGACCAGCGGGCGCCGCTGACGCAGCCCGGCGTCAATGTCACGGCCGGCGAATACCTGCTGGCGGTGAACGGCCGCGACCTGCGGGCCGCGGACAATGTCTATTCGTTCTTCGAAGCGACGTCGGGCAAAAACGTCATCCTGAGGGTCGGACCCAACGCCGACGGAAGCGGGGCTAGGGACGTGACCGTCGTGCCGGTATCGTCCGAAGGGCAGCTGCGCAATCTCGCCTGGATCGAGGACAACCGCCGCAAGGTGGATCAGATGACGGGCGGCCGGGTTGCTTACGTCTACATGCCCGACACGGCCTTCGGCGGCTATACAAACTTCAATCGCTACTTCTATGCGCAGGTGGGCAAAGAAGCCGCCATCATCGACGAACGATTCAACGCCGGCGGCAATCTCGCCACGGACATCATCGAAATCCTCCAACGCAAGCTGATGAGCATGGTGGCTTCGCGCGACGGTGAACTCGAACAGCAGCCGCAGGGTGCGATTTTCGGGCCCAAGGTGATGCTCATCAACGAATTCGCCGGTTCGGGCGGCGACGCCATGCCCTGGTACTTCAAGCGCGCCGGGGTCGGGAAGCTGATCGGGAAGCGCACCTGGGGCGGCCTGGTCGGCCGCGCCTACGCGCCGCCGCTCATGGACGGTGGATTCGTGACGGCGCCGGGCTCCGGTGTGTTCAATCCGATGACCGGCCAGTGGGAGGTCGAGAACATAGGAATCGCGCCCGACATAGAGGTTGAGCTCGACCCGGAGATGGTGCGGCAGGGCAAAGACCCGCAGCTCGAAAAGGCCGTCGAAGTCGTGATGGCCGAGCTGGCGCGGACGCCGCTGCCCAAGCCAAAGCGACCTCCCTATCCGAACTACCACAAGAGTCGCTGAGTCTGAGGTGAACGACCGGCACCTGGAAATGCTGGGGCACGGGAGAACCGGGAACTTGAGGGCACGGCACGCCGTGCCCTCGTGCTGGTTTTATACCTGACGACATAAATCGCGACCTTTTTCTTTGCGGTCTTTGAATATTGAATTCGTTACTTCTTCGCTTTTTGCGAAGATTTTTCATGGGACGCGGATCTGCGCGGATGAACACAGATCCTATCGACCGGCAGACGGAACATGAAAATCCGCGTTAATCCGCGCAGATCCGCGTCCAGATTTTTTGTTGCGGCCCTGGGCTGCGTTACGGTCTTAGCGGTTCACGCTTTTTTGGTCGCGCACTTATGTCGCTATCTATAGCTCGGACAGCGAAAGGGACTCGAGGCTTCAAATAAGAGTCTTTGTGTCCTTGGTGCCTTTGTGGTTTGCTTCTTCAAGCCTTCATGCGGCGGCCTTTTTCCTCGTAGGTGAAGATCCATCCCGCCAGCTTGCCGGGATCGATTTCCTCGAGCCCCTTCCAGAAGTCCCGGTTGTCGAACGTGCGGGAGCTTGTTTCGTCATCGGAAAGGCTCTCCACCATTTCCAGGATTCCCCTGATTCTCTTCTGCCAGAGCCTCACATTGGCGGTCCGCAGATCCACCCAACCGTCGTGTGCCCAGCGGTCGATGTTTCGTGCGCTCGCAGGCAGCTCCTCCTCACCGCGGAAAGGAGGGATTTTGATGTTTTCCGCGCGCAGGAGGGACTTGCCGTCCGGCAGAAGAATCGGGATCCCGATGGAAATGATCTGGGAGCGGAGCCGGCGATCCCGTCGCAGGAGGCCGGTCAGCTTGCGGCTCACCGCCGCCGGATTGCTCTTGAGCACGGCGCGCATGGTCTTGAACGCGCGCCTGAGCAGGAAGGACTCGTACAGCAGCTTGGAAAGCCGCGGCGGCCCGAGCATCTCGAAGGCGACGCTGTCGACCTTGTGTTCGTACTCCAGTTTGTGCATCAGGGTCATGGCGGTGTTGAACATGAAGCCCGCGCGGTAGGTCGGCGCCAGCGTGGCGTTGTCCAGCGCGTTGATAATGTCGTGTCCGGTGTTGCCCGCCCTGATCTCGAACACCGCGTTTTCGGCGATCTCCTCGGGTGTCACGAATTCCATCTGGCCGGGCCTGGCAATGGCTTCGAATTCCCCGTGCGAGAAGATTCCGTTTTCCCCGGTATCGATGAACACCGACTTGAGGGTCTCCCCAGTCGGCCTGGCGGCGGTCTTCGCATGCAGCTTCAGCACCGTGTCGATCCTGGTGGCCTTCCGGAGCGGACAGTCGACCAGCCGGACCGGCTGGCCTTTTTTCAGGACTTCGCCGTACTTGATCCTCTTCCAGGCGATGGCTGCGGCCGGCTTGATCTCTTTGGTGATCGGCGCATCGGGCGTGCGTCCCATCAGGAAAAGGAGCAGCGTGTGCGCACCGGCGACGGACGATTTCGAGAGCAGGACCCTCGAGGGGCGCTCCTCGCTGTGCGTGTACGGAATGTTGAGCCCCATTCCCCCCGTTCCGCTCGTTCCGATCTTCAGATAGATCTTCGTATGCGCGTCCTTCATCGAGCGGTACATGATCTGGACATGGCGGATAAGTTGCGGAACGTAAAGCGTGCACAGGAGACGCTCGGTCGTGGTGTACAGCGCTTCCATGTCCACCGGGGGCTGCTTTGCGCCGCCCCGGGCGGGGCCGCGCGCGGCTTTCAGGTGCTTCATCACTTCACGCGTGACCTGAAAGATGTCCTGATACGCGATGGCGGTCGCGGAATTCACGGCGTCGACGACGATCTCGGGCCTGTAGTTTTGAATAAGCCGGTAGAGGCTCGAGCGCCTCAGCAGGGCTTCCGTCAGTTCCTCGACCATGTCTTCGATGAACATCGCGCGGTACTTCGAGTTGGCGAGGATTTCATCGCGGCTCATGTCTTTGAGCTCTTCACGAGCGAAAATGTTTCCCCACCATGGAACGAAGAAATCCCTGCCCGCCCGCGGATAATCCTTGCGCAGGCCACGCACCGCTTCGAGCGCTTCCTCCTTGCGGAGCGACGTGATGATCATGCGTCTCGGATTTTCTTCCATGAATTTCCGGCAAATCGCCGATCCCACCAGTCCCCACCCACCTATCACCAGAACAGTTTTTTCTCTTATATCCATATACTTGCCCCAGTTCTTTGGGGTCTTTGCGGTTCAGTTTTCAATGCGAACCGCAAAGACCACGAAGACTCATTTTCCCGGCTCTACTCGGAATGTGCGGATCTGCCAGGGGTGGAACTCGAGGAATTCTCCAACGACCTTGGTTCCGTTTCCCAGCAGGTCGACTTCCGTCAACCGGGAGTGCCGCACTCGCGCAGTTCCGTTGCGGCCCTGGTATTCGTACATGCGGGCGTAGATCTTACCGCCTTCGCTGTAGAGCGACGAGAGAATTACGTTCGGAGATTCGAGATAGAGCAGGTGATACTCGTCGTGCAGGAGCCCCGATCCGGAAGTCCCCTTCAGATACGGCGCCGGGAAATTGTACTCGAGCGCTCGCCGGTGGAGGTCGCTTGCGCGCCAATCCCCGGCAAACGGGTAGAGGGCAAACTCGTAGGCGTAGTCGCCTGTGAGCATCCGCGTTCCCCAGATGTAGTACATCGCGAAAGTCAGTGGAACTGAAAAACCACCGTCGGCTTCGCGGACCGATCCCATGGTCCCGCGATTGAAGATCGCCATCCCGTTCTTCCCGTCCGAGAGCGCGGTCCAATAGTTGCCTTCGACATAGCGGTCGGCGGTCTCCGCGATCGCGAACGGCAGGTCCCGGACGCCGAAGAGTTTTTCACCCAGGGCCGGGAAAAGCTTGAAGCGCAGCTTCTTTTCATGCACGAACGCGGAAACGGCGTCGCGCTGCTGGTCGCTCACCTGCCCGATCTTCTGCCCGTCGAAGCGGAATTCGACCCGGCAATCGATCTGCGGACTGTCGGCCCGGAAGGCGAGCTGCAGTGTGTAGGGAATGTCCGCGATGAATCCGAATTCCCTGGCGACCGCCCGGATCGCCGGATTTCCGGCAGTCTCGATCGTCCACCTGCCTTGAGACTCGCTCTCCTTCCCGTCGATGACCCCGGCGAAAAAACCGCTGCGCTTTCCGAGCGCAAACAACTGAGCGCCGGTCTTGTTGTCGCGCCCGGACGCGATACCGCCCTTCGGGTCCAATTGCACCTCGAGAAATGGCGTCGCGATGCGCAGCCCGGCCTTGTCCACCTCGAGGCGGGGCCAGTCTCGCGACGGACTCACGGCATCCGGCGCGATGGAGTAGGCTGCGAGGGTCAAGCCGGGAACCTCAGCCGCGAACGCCAGGCGCGAGTCCAGAATGCTGCCGTCGGAAAAACGATGCGCCTGAAGAATGACCGAAGGCACGGCGCGTCCTCCCTGGGAAACCCTAAAGGATCGGGCTTCCCCCTTTACGTGGGAAGCCATCTCCACTTCGATCCACTGGCGTCGCGTCCAGGAAAGCGGATTGAACACGGTGACCTGCACGATTCCGCTGGTCTTCATCCTGGCGGCGGCGAACCGCAGCGAGGCGTCTGCCACCGAGGTCGACGCTGCGGTGGACTTCTCGAGGAACTCGCGCGCGTCCGGCAGCAGCCCGACGATCTGGACGTCATGATGTTGTCCGACCAGCAGATTCTTCCAGGCCCTCTGCAACGGCTTCTCGTGGGATTCGCCGCCCTCGGAAAGCTCCATCGTGGCGAGGCGCTCCGCGGTCAGAACCTGCACTTCAGCCTGCCGGCCGCGGTTCCAGATTTCGTTGCCGCAGTAGCCCCAGGGCATGCGCACCTTGAAGTCGTCGGGGAGAGTCTTGAACAGCGCGGAAGGTTTTGGAAAAAGGTCGAGCAGCTCGTCCACCAGGATCCACTTGAATCCGGGCTTCCCTTCGTATTGGCGGACAAGCTCCTCGCGCCGGAGGCCCGAGTCGTCGGCGCGCGTAGCCGCAAGCGGCTGGATGTGCTTGAACTTTTCACGGAATTCTTCGAGCGACGTGCTGCACTCGGGCCCGGGAAAGCGGGTCAATATCCAGTTGTCGATCGGGGTCTTGCCGAATTCGGCGCCTTCCTCGACGTATGTCGGTATCGTCGCGACGCGCGAGCCGTCGAGACCGACCCACCAGCCGATCGGCTCGTTGAACGTAGGATTGTACCCGTACATCATGAAGTGCGTGCGCATGATCGCGCCCTTGAAACCGAATCCAGCGAGGATCTGCGGGATCTGGCTGTGCATCGCGTGCTCGCTCATGAAGTAGATCGACGGAGAGTATCCGAGTCGCTCGCGGTCGGCTCGTACGGCATATGCGATCTGGCGGATGTTGGATTCCTCGCTGATAAACTGCGAAAGCGGCTGGCCGTAGGTGCACGTTCCGATTCCGAAGCGCCCGGCATACTTCCGCAGGTAGCCGCGCAGCTCATCCAGGAGATCGGGACGGTTTTCCGCGAGGTAGTCGTAAAGATAGGCTTCGTTGTCGAGGCCGATCTTGAACCCGGGGTAGCGGTCGAGCCAGGAGATTGCGTTGCGCAGCCGTTCGGCAAAGTGATCCGCGCCCCAGAGGATCAGCCCGCCGTGATCGTACGTGATCATGTACAGCGGGGTGGGTGCGCCGGCCGCCACGGCGCATGCGAGCAAGAGGATAGGGATCATGAAAAGGGCAACGCGTCTCATGACCCCCCCTTTGTAGCACGAATTGTGTCTTGGTGTCTTGGTGTCTTGGCGGTTGTGTTTATTTGTCGCGCGGCCTGGCACTGGATCGTACCTGGGATAGGATTGCGTTGAGCCTTTCTTTGTCGGGCGGATTCGGCACCGCGTCGAGGAACCACGAAGCCCACAAAGACCGCGAGGGCGTCAAATGGATTGTCTTTGAGGTCTTTGCGGTTCAGCGTTTGGAGGTGGCCGACGCTGCGTTGACTCGGGGTGTGGAGGCCCATATCATAGGTGGGCAAGAGGTGGCATTTGAGATCAGTCGTCAAGTCAGCACTGACTGCAATCCTGATCGTGTACGGGTGCGTGGCGACCGGAGCGCAGTCCGGACCGACCACCTCGTTCACGTTAGTGAATATCGCTCCGGCCGCCGGCATCGACTACAAGGAAATCAATTACGCGACGGACATGAAGTACCCCTTCGAGACGCTGGGAGGGGCCGTTGCCGCGCTCGATTACGACAATGACGGGTTCGTCGACCTCTTCTTTTTGAACGGCGCTCCCTCCCCGGAACACTTGAGAACCGATCCCGCCTCGTTCAACCGCCTCTACAGGAACAACGGCAATGGAACCTTCAAGGACGTCACCGAGGCCGCCGGGCTCACCGGGAAGGGAATCAAAGGATATCCCCAGGGCGTCGCAACCGGGGATTATGACAACGACGGCTTCGTCGACATCTACGTCACGAACTACGGCGACAACGTTCTCTACCGCAACAACGGCAACGGAACCTTCACCGATGTCACGGCCAAGGCGGGCGTGGCCATGAGCAGGCATCCGTTCAAGGCAAGCGCCTGCTGGTTGGACGTGGACAACGACGGGTGGTTGGATCTGTTTGTCACGCATTACTTCCAATGGACCTTTAAGGACAACGCCGACGATTACTGCGGTCAGAGGAAGCCGGGATACCGCGCCTACTGCACGCCCGATGTCTTCAAGCCTCTCCCCAACGTCCTCTACAGGAACAACGGGGACGGCACCTTCACCGACATATCGGAACAGGCGGGAATGAACAAGTACCTGGGGAAGGGGATGGGAGTTGCCATCAACGATTACGACAACGACGGCCTGATGGACATCTTTGTTACCAACGACAAGATGCCCAACTTCCTTTACCACAACGTGGGGCACGGCGTATTCAAGGAGGTCGCGCTGCGCTCGGGAGTCTATGCCAACGAAAGCGCTACCATGGTCTCCGGAATGGGGTGCGACTTCAACGACTACAACAACGACGGGAAGCCGGACATCTTTTATTCGGACCTGGTGAGCGAAGCGTTCACCCTGTTCACGAATATGGGCAAGGGGATCTTCGTCGACGACACTTTTCCCTCCGGTATGGGCCTGCTATCGGCAAAGCACAGCGGCTGGAGCGTAAAGTTCACAGATCTGGACAACGACGGCTGGAAAGACATCTTCGTCGGGGGATCGCACGTCATGGACAACATCGAACTGGTCCGGCCGGAAGTGCGCTACAAGGAGCCCTGTTTCCTCTTCCGGAATCTGGGCAACGGCAAGTTCGAGGACATCGGGAGCAGGCTGGGACCGGATTTTAAGGTGTCGGGAGCCAATCGGGGAGTGGCCGTCGCGGATTTCGACAGCGACGGATCGCTCGAAGTGGCGGTCTGCCGCTTGAACGACAGTGCGCTGCTTTTCAAGAAGAAGGGCGGGGCCGCCAATCACTGGCTTCTCCTGCAGCTCAGCGGCACGAGAAGCAACCGGGACGGCATAGGCGCCCAAGTTCAACTGACGCTGCCTTCCGGGCTCAGGCAATGCGAAGTCGTCAGCACGGCTAATGGGATTTACTCTGCCAGCGACAA
>Ga0316628_100002826_pt1 | contig 13086 bp, 12 predicted proteins | sample OWC_Aug_M2_C1_D5_FD_207648 | JGI IMG/M metagenome (GOLD analysis project Ga0316628, IMG submission 207648) | Wetland soil microbial communities from Old Woman Creek delta, Ohio, United States - OWC_Aug_M2_C1_D5_C | ecosystem: Environmental > Terrestrial > Soil > Wetlands | place: USA: Ohio... | reverse complement strand
CGGCGACTCCACCAACTCGCCGCGTGCCCGCCAGCGCCCCATCGGGGTGTGCGGCTCGACGGTGAGACCGTACAGCGAGAGGTGCGACGGCTCGAGCTCGATCGCGCGCCGAACATCGCGGCGCCAGTCGCGCTCGACGGCCGAGGGCAGCGCGAAGATCAGGTCGAGCGAGATGTTGTCGACTCCGCCGCGCCGCGCGGCGTCCACCGCGCGTCCGATGGCCGCCGCATCGTGCGACCGGTGCATCCACGCCAGCACGCGATCGTCGAACGACTGTCCGCCAAGCGACAACCGATTGACACCGGCCGCGCGCCAATCGGCGGCCGCCTCGACGGTGACGTCCTCCGGATTCGCCTCGAGCGTCACCTCGGCACCTGGCGCCAGCGTGATCCGCTCGCGAAGCGCCGCCAGGAGGCGCGCCACGCCGCTTCCGCCGAGCCGCGACGGCGTGCCGCCGCCGAAGTAGAGCGTGTCCACGTTCCACGGCTCGGCGCCCGCGAATCGAAGGTCCAGCTCTCCGGTCAGGGCGCCGATGAATTCGGCCTCGGGCACGGCGCGGCGGACCGCGATGGAAAAATCGCAGTACGCGCAGCGGCGGGCGCAGAACGGAACGTGGACGTAGACGTGGCGTGGGCGCACCTCGAAATATAGGACGCGCGCGGGCGCTACCGGGCCCTACCGTCGGCGCACCTCGCCGGTGAACGCGCACTCGATGATGCCACGCAGCTCGAGCGCGGTGACGGCGGTGAGGCAGCGCGCGACGGGCATCGCCGCTCGCGCGCACAGCTCGTCGAGCGACGCCACGCTCTTCTCGAGCGCGCTCCAGACGCGCGCCTCGTCTTCTCCATGCAGCTCGGGCGCCCGCGGCGCGCGCACCTCGAGTCCGGCGAGCGCGAGCGCGTCGGCCACGGATGTGATGACGTGCGCGCCGTCCCGGAGAAGCTGGTTGCTCCCCACGCTGTGCGGCGAGTCGATCGGGCCCGGCACGGCGGCGACGTCGCGCCCGAGATTGGAGGCGTGCGTCGCCGTGTTCAGCGCGCCGCTCGACTCCGGGGCCTCGACGACGATGACGAGGCGCGCCAGCGCGGCGATGATTCGGTTTCGCCGCGGAAAGGAGCCCTGGTCCGATCGGGCACCGGGGGGAAGCTCGGACAGCACGAGCCCCTCGGCGGCGATCTGGCGGTGCAGCGCCGAATGCGCGCGGGGATAGGCGATGTCGGCGCCCGTGCCGAGCACCGCGACCGTGCGTCCGCCGCCGTCGAGCGCCGCGCGATGCGCGCACGCATCGATGCCGAGCGCCATGCCGCTCACGACGCACGCGCCGGCACGCGTGAACGCCGACGCGAGCTCGCGGGTGACTCGCAGGCCGTAGCTCGTCGCGCGGCGGGTCCCGACGATCGCGACCACGGGCTCGGCGAGGGTGCTCCATCGGCCGCGAAACCAGAGCACCGGCGGCGGATCGTGCAGGTGAAGCAACGCCGGCGGGTACTCGTCGTCGGCGACCGTGGTGATGCCGAGGTCCGCCGCCGCGGCGCTGGCGAGCGCGGCGTCCGCGGCGGCGTAAGCACGAGCCGCGGCGCTCGGATTCACGGCGGTATCGATCGCGCGCGCGGCGGACCGAAATCGTTCGAGCAGCTCGCGATGCCCCACCGGGCCGACGTCGGCCGCGAGCGAGAGCGCGAGAATCGCGCGCTGCTCGTCAGGGGAGCGGAACGGAGTCGTCGCGGCGGACACTCGTCTTCTTCAGGTCGAGCAGTCGCGACCACCACGCCGCGAGCAGGGGCTCCAGGCCGGTGCGGCCGGCGGCGCTGATGGCGTACACGCCAAATGCGTCCGGCGCGTCGATGGGCGGCGGCTCGTCGTCGCCGAGGAGGTCCATCTTGGTGAAGACGACGCAGTGCGGTTTGCGCGCCAGCTCGCCGGAGTATTCCTCGATCTCGTGGCGGAGCTGGTCGTACTCCGCCTGCCAATCGATGGCATCCACGGGCACGAGAAACGCCAGCAGGCGCGTGCGCTCGATGTGCCGCAGGAACTGCAGCCCGAGGCCGCGGCCTTCGTGGGCGCCCTCGATGATGCCGGGGAGATCGGCGACGACGAACGTGCGGCCGCCGCTGAGCTGCGTGACGCCGAGGTTGGGGCTCAGCGTGGTGAACGGGTAGTCGCCGATCTTGGGCCGCGCCGCGGAGATGACGGAGAGCAGCGTGGACTTTCCCGCGTTCGGCTGGCCGACGAGGCCGACGTCGGCGATGAGCTTGAGCTCGAGCTCGAGCGTGCGGGCCTCGCCGTCCTCGCCCGGCTGGTATTCGCGCGGGGCCTGGTGCGTGGCGGTGGCGAAGTGCGCGTTGCCCTTGCCGCCGCGCCCACCGTGCGCGACGACGACCCGCTGGCCGCTCTCGAGCACCTCGCCCAGCCGCTCCGATGTTTCGAGATCCGTGATGACCGTTCCGACGGGCACGGGCAGCACGATGTCGGGGCCGGACCGCCCCGAGCGGTTCGCTCCCGACCCGTGATCGCCCGCTTCGGCGTTCCACGAATCGCGGTACGTGTAGTCGAGCAGCGTCGAGAGATTGTCGTCGCCCACGATGATGACGTCGCCGCCGCGGCCGCCGTCGCCGCCGTCCGGCCCGCCCATGGGCACGAACTTCTCCCGCCGGAACGAGATGATGCCCGAGCCGCCGGAGCCCGCCCTGACGTTCACCACCACGCGATCGATGAACATGGCGCTATTTGCCTCGCACGCGGGCCCAGAGCATGCGCACCGTTCTCGTGCGCTCGGCGCCGAGCAGGTCGGCGAGCGCGTCGATGGCGGTGTCCACCACGGCGGGCGCGACCCCGGCGTTCACCGCGCCGTGGAGGTGCGAATGGAGCTGGCGGTCCTGCAGGGACGCGGCGCATGCCGCGACGATGCACAGCTCCCGCCGCGGTAGGTCGAGCCCGGGACGTGACAGCACTTTTCCGTAGCCCTCGGTGATCATCCAGTCGTCGAGCGACGGATGCAGCCGCCGCACGTTCTCGCGTAGTCGCTCGTACATGGCTCCGTAGACGATCTCACACGTTCGCTCTCCGTCGGCCCGCCACGCATCCGGATCGGGTGCCCCGGCGGCGGTCGCCCGCTCCGGGTGCACGCGGCGCCAGGCGCGCATGGCGTTGAGCGCGCGGGGAAATCCCGCGAACAGATACGTTTGCAGCACGAGCTCCTCCACCCAGGGCGCCGGGATAAGACCGGCGGCGCCGGCGAGGGCGTCGGCCATCGCCGTCTCGCTGCCGGCGGTGATCGCGGCGGCCAGCCGCACGAGCGACCGCGTGGCGTCGTCGAGGTCGCGCAAACTGTCGCCGGCCGTGGCGGGGAGCATCATCGATTGTCGGCGAGTGGTGGCGAAGGAACGCGCGCGGTCAAACGCAACGCGCGCGGTCAACCGGCGAGGCGAATCTCGCCGACCGATTCGCCTCGCGTGTTGCGCACCGGACGGCGGAGGTACTCCTCGAGGCGCGGTGGCAGGGGCTCCGGCAGGACGCCGAGCAGCTGGAGCACGCGGAGCATGGCCGGGAACTGCGCGCGTTGCGCGCCGTCCGCGACTTTCACGGCGAAGCCGATGCCCAATTCCGGCACGCACGCCGAGTGGACGCCTTCGGCGCCGATCTTCGCCACGACGCGCCCGTCGGTCTCCTCGATGAGCACGGAGTCGAACCGGTCGGTGCCGCCGATGAGGAAGGGTCTGGTGCGCATGGCGTTGACGATGCGCGCCGGCACGTCGTCGCCGGCGCGCACGGCTCGCGCGAGACGCGACCAGGCGCGCGCCATGTTCTCGAGCGGCAGGGCGAACGCCACGACACCGCAGCCGTCCACCGCCTCGCCCACGTCGCTCTCCGCCATCCCGGCCCAGGTGGCCACGGCTTGCAGGCAGCACCGCTGCACCGGATGGTCGGCTCGCTCGTACCCGTACGTGGGCCAGCCGGCCGTCTGCGCGCGCGCGAGCATCGCGGCGTGCTTGCCCGAACAGTTGTTGTGCGCGCGCGTGAGCCGGGCACCGGACTCGCGCAGCAGCTTGAGTCCGCGCGCCGAGAGCGGGTCGTGCGGGCCGCACGCGAGGTCGCCCTCCTCGAGGCCGATGTCGTTGAGCATCGCTTCGGCGATGGCGACGTGCTCGGGTTCGCCGCCGTGGGACGCGCACGCCAGCGCGAGCTGGTCGTCGCCCCAGCGCAGATCGTCGAAGCCGCCGGACTCCAACAGGGGCATCACCTGGAACGGCTTCGCGCAGGACCGCCACGAGCTGACGATGTGGGGCGAGTGAGCCACGCCGAGCAGTGCGTCGTTCGGTCCGACGATCGCGGCGTGCACGCAATGGCGGGATTCGATGTCGTCGCCGCGTGTCACGACGACGTCCAGCTGTAGCGATTCCATGAATGAGCCATCCGCGTTCGCGGGGACGAGCGCCGGGTTCGCGCGCTCCCCGACCGGCGATTCGAAACCTAACCGCGCGGCGGTGTGGCGAGGGCAGTGTCTCGCGTCAGGCCGCCGAGTGTGCCGGTGGCGCGGCCCACGCGGCGACGACGATCCCGGCCAGAATGAGCGCGCCGCCGATGAAGGTCGCCGCGCCGGGCACCTCGTGGATACCGGGGAGCGTCGCGGCGAGAAAGGTGGCGCCGACGGGCTCGCCGAGCAGCGTGAGATTCACGACGTACGCCGGCAGGTACTTCAACGCCCAATTCAGACCGGTGTGGCCGAAGAGCATCGGCCCCACGGCGAGCGCGAGAAAGATCTCGAGCTCGCGCGTCGGCTGTCCGAGCACCGGCGCGTGCACGCCGGCGGCGAGCATGAGCAGCACGACGAAGCACGTGCCGTATACCAGGGCCACGTAGGGCCAGATGTCGAGCGTCGATCGCAGGCGCCGGCCCACGACCACGTAACATGCCGCCGTGACGGCGCCGGCCAGCGCCAGCATGTCGCCCAGCAGGCCGTGACGGCGCGACGCGCTGGACGCGACGAGGTCGGGGAGCGCGACGACGAGCGCGCCGCCCATCGCGACGGCGATGCCGATCCACTGGCGGCGGCTGGGCGGCTCGCGAAGCCAGCCCGCGGACAGCAGCGCGACGATGGCCGGTTGCATGTTCACCAGCACGACGGAGGCCGCCACCGTCGTGAGGCCGATGGACGCGTTCCACGTCCAGAAGTGGATGGCGAGCATCACGCCCGCGCCGGCGGCGAGCAGCGCGCCCGGGCGGTCGAGGCGCCGCCACTGCCGCCACGTGCCCGTGGTGAGCAGCGCGGCGAGGATGATCACGAGCGAGAAGCCGAGGCGCCAGATCGCGATCGTCAGCGGGTGCGCGTGCGACAGGCGCACGAGCGGTCCGGCGAACGAGACGCCGACGAGCGCCAGGCAGAGGACGAGCGAGGCCGGCGTGCGCGGGTGCGTGGGGGCGGCGCGGGGGGAGGACACCGGTCGGAACCTACCACGCCGCCCCGCGCGGGCGGAATCGCGCGGGAAAAATCCGCGGCGCTACTTGCAGCGCAACACGCAGATCATGCCGCGCAGGTAGCGGTGCGGATCCTTGCGCACGTCGTCGAGGATCGCGCCCAGATCGGTCGTGAGCTTGTCGAGCCGATCGTACAGCGTCGGGTCGTTCAGTAGCCGGCCCGCCGGGCCGCTGCCGTTCGACAACGCCTTCATGAGCGAGTCGCCGGCGACCGCCATGTTCACGATGTGCGTGTACAGCGTGTCGTCGCGCAGCAACTTGCCGATCGTGCCGTTCCGGTCGTTGAGCGAGACCACCAGCGAGTCGGCCGACGTGATGACCGCGACGAACCGGTTGTAGAGCGTGGGGTCGTTCAACAGCTTGCCGACGCTGCCGTCGGGATTCTCGAAGGCGGCGAGCATCGTGTTGGCGCGGGCCAGTGTTCCGAGGAGCTGGTCGTAGAGCCCGCGGTTGGTGACGAGCTGGCCGAGGGTGCCCCGCCCCTCCACCAGGCCGCTCGTGATCTTGCGCAGATCCTCCGTGAGGCCGACCATGTCGTCCACCGCGCCCGAGGCCTTCGCGAGCACCGCCTCATAGTCCAGTGACCGCGCGATGGCGATGGTGTCGCCGGGCCGCAGCGCCGCGAAGCGCGGCGTGCCGACGGAGATGTCGATCACCTTGTCGCCGAGCAGGCCGAGCGTGCGGATCTTCGCTCTGGAGTCGCCGCGCACCTGGCTCTCGAGGTCATGGTTCAGCGCCAACCGCACGCGCAAGTGGCGTGTGGTATCGTTGCTCACCGGAAGGAACTCGATCGCCGTGATGGTTCCCGCGAACTGCCCCGCCACGAATACCGGACCGCCCTCCCGCAGGCCGCTGGCCTCGGGCAGGAACGCGAGCAGCTCGTAGCGCCTGGAAAACAGGCTGGCCGCCTGGCCGAGCTTGTAGATGGCCACTCCGAGCACGCCCAGGGCCCCCAGGATGAGCGCGCCCACCTTGAGCTGATCCCACGTGAGGAACGACGAGCGTTTCATGCTCAGAACCCGCCCAGAAAATCTCGGACGTACGGATCTTCGCTCGCCGTCATCTCCTCCGGCGTGCCGAAGAACACGATGCGCCGCTCGTGCAACAGGGCCACCGCGCTCGCCATCCGGAACACCGAGCGGATGTCGTGCGATACCACGATGCTCGTCACGCCGAGCTCGCGCTGGAGCTTCAGGATGAGCCCCGTGATCGTGGCGGTCGTGAGCGGATCGAGCCCCGACGTCGGCTCGTCGTACAGCATGATCTCCGGGTTGTTGGCCATCCCTCGTGCGATGCCGACGCGCTTACGCATGCCGCCCGACAGCTCCGATGGGAGCTGCTCCATCACGCGGTCCGCGTCCAGGTCCACGAACTCGAGCTTCTCGCGAACGCGCGCCTCGATCTCGGCCTCGCTCATCTGCGTGTGCTCGCGCAGCGGATAGGCGACGTTCTCGAACACGGTCATCGAGTCGAACAGCGCCGCGCCCTGGAACACCATGCCCATCGCCTGGCGCACGACGAGCGCCTCCTCGAACGTGAGCGGCGTGATGTCGTCGCCGCCGATCAGCACGCGGCCGCGCTCCGGCACGAGCAGTCGCAGAATCAGCTTGAGGATGGTCGATTTGCCGGTGCCGGACTCACCGACAATGCACACCGTGTCGCCCTCGTGGACCGCGAACGAGACGTCCTCGAGGATCGGGACGTCGAAGGCGAGCGACAGGTGCTCCAGCGCGACCATGGGCACCCCCCGGTCGCGCGGTCGCGCCGCGCCGGCGCGTCCGCCCACCGCGAGCTCCGTGCGGATGGCGCGCCGAACGGCGGCCGACTTCCGGCCTCCCGCCACGCCGACGTTCGCGTCGTCAGCCATACGTGAGCACCGACAACAGGAGCTGCGTGATGAAATAGTCCACGACGAGGATCAGGATGCTCGACGTCACGACCGTGCGCGTGGTGCTCTGCCCCACGCCCTCCGTGCCGCCGGTCGTGCCCAGGCCGAAATAGCAGGCGGTGATCGAGATCAGGCCGCCGAACACGAACGGCTTCGACAGCCCCTGGACGAAGTCGTTCGGCAGGTAGCGGAGCGTGAACCCGTCGGACGCGATCTGGTCCCACACCGTGCGCCAGTACTGCGCGCTCGGCAGACCGACGACGAACGAGGCGATGATGTTGCCGCCGATGATGCCGACGAAGTCGTTGATGATCGTGAGGACGGGCAACATGACGAGCGCGGCGATCACCCGCGGCGTCACGAGCTTCTTGATCGGATCCGTGCCAAGCGTGTTCAGCGCGTCGATCTGCTCCGTGACGCGCATCGAGCCGAGCTGGGCGGCGATCCCCGAGCCCACTCGGCCGGCCACCATCAGCCCCGCCAGCACCGGTCCCAACTCGCGGATCATCGACGCCGAGACCAGGTTGCCGATGTACATCGTGGCGCCGAACGTCTTGAGCTGCACCGACGACTGCAGCGCGAGCACCATGCCGGTGAACAGCCCCGTGAGCAGCACGATGCCCAGTGAGCGGACGCCGATCTCGTCCATCTGCTGGACCACGTCCTGGCCGTAGAACGGCCGCGCGACGATGAATCGCAGCGACTTGCCGGCGAGAACGAAATACTCCTGCAGCGTCAGGATCTTGCCCTTCGCCGCGTCGTTGATGCGAGTGAGGAGTACGGACAAGCGAATGCGCTCGGTGGGCTTGCGAATTGCCGACGGACGAGGCCGTAAGGGCAAGGCCTGTGCCGGAGACAGCCGTTGTTCGGTTGACCCTGCTTGGCCGCGGCATAGCTTGTTCGGCCATGCCACGCTCCCTTGCCCGCGAACGCCTGCTCGCGCTGCTCGACACGGCCGCCACGCGCCGCGTCGCCGTGGTCGGCGACGCCATGCTCGACGTCTACCTCCGCGGCGACGTGGAGCGCATCTCCCCCGAGGCGCCGGTGCCCGTGGTGCGGGTGCTCGACCGGCGCTACGCGCTCGGCGGCGCGGGCAACGTGGCGCAGAACGTTCGCGCCGTGGGGGCACGGTGCGACCTCGTCGCCGCGATCGGCGACGATCCCGGTGGCCGGCAGCTCTGTTCGATGCTCGGCGCGATCGACGCGGACGTCGCGTCGCTCGTCACCGTCGACCGGCCCACGACCACCAAGACGCGCATCGTCGCCCGGTCGCAGCAGGTGGTCCGGGTGGACGAGGAGGTGGACGCCGATCTCGACGGCCAGGAGGTGGAGCGACTGCTCGCCGCGCTGCGCGCGGCCGCCGACCGCGCCGACGCGCTGGTGCTCGAGGACTACAACAAGGGCGTGCTCGTGCCGCGGGTGATCGAGCTCGCGCTCTCGGTCGCGCGCGAACGACGCATTCCGGTGGTCGTCGATCCCAAGTACCGCAACTTCTTTCTCTATCGCGGCGCCACGATCTTCAAGCCAAACCGCCGCGAGCTCGAGGCCGCGCTCGGCGCCGAGGTGGACCTCGAGCACCCGGAGGCGCTCCCGGCGACGTTCAACCGGCTGGGCGTGGAGCACCTGCTGCTCACGCTGGGCGAGCGCGGCATGGCGCTGATCTCGGCGGGTGGGGAGATCAAGCGGATTCCCACGGTCGCCCGGGAGGTGTACGACGTCGTGGGCGCGGGGGATACCGTGACCGCGTATCTGGCGCTCGCGCTCGCGGCGGGCGGCAGCGCGGCGGAGGCGGCGATCATCGCGAACTTTGCCGCCGGGGTGGAAGTCGGCAAGCTCGGCGCCGCGACCGTTTCCGCGGACGAGGTCGTGGACGCCTACGACGCCTTCATGGCGAGCTGACGGGCGGCGCCGGCGGCGGACCGCCGGCGCGACCGCTCAGGGCAGGCGCCCGGTCGCCACCCGGAGATTGTCGTAGTAGATGGTCTGCGCGATCGGCGACCCGTCGCCGATGTACGGCGAGAGCATGAGCTGCGACCACTGGATGCTGGGCCGCGCTCCGGTGCGAAAGCGCACGTCGTGCCGATCGATGACCAGCGACCCGTTGAACCAGTATTGCAGCACGCCGTCTGGCTGGCCGACGCCGTTCGCGATGGAGTTCATCTGGAAGTACACCTCCACGAAGTTCCAATCGCTCTTGTATCCCGGCCCCGGGTTCGGCTGGAACACGATTGGTCCGGCGAGATTCTTGGCGCTGTACCAGATGGATGCATCGCGGTAGCAGATGCCGTTGAACCCAGCCTCCACCGCGCTGTTGCAGCTTCCGGTCGAGCGATTCTCCGTCACGCCAATGAGGTCGAGCGGTGGCGTTCCGAGGACGCTGTTGACGGTCTTGTTGTCCTGGACGGCGATCACGGGAACGCCGCCATTCGGCTGGTAGTTGTGCTCGACGTAGAGCGTCATCCAGTTGTTCGCCGGGCCGTCGTAGTCGCCATCCATGTTGCTGAGGACGTAGATCTCGTGCGGGTGGTAGGTCTTTCCCGAGCCCACCCAGTTCGTGCTGTACTTCACGTAGTAGCTGACGTACAGCGTGGTGGTCGGGGTGAACTTGTGGCGCGAGCCGAGGCCCCTCACCGGAAAGGTGCCGCCGGCATTGAACGTGAACTGCGCGGATTTCGTGCTGCCAGGAATGTGTTCGGTGGACGAGAGCGCCACGTCGGTGTTGTCGTACCAGCCGCGCGCCGTCAGATTTGCGTCCTCGAAGTCTTCCTGAAACAACAGCGTGGCGCTGGGCGCCGGAGTTCCGCCGCCCACCCCTCCCCCTCCCCCCGATCCCGCGCCTCCACCCGAACCAGGAGTGGAGTCCGGCGTCAGGGGCGGGGTCGACTGGGCACCACACGCCCCCAGGATCGCGACCACAGCGCCGATCATGAGACGAGTATTCAATGAACGATTCCTCGGTTGCGTCGGCGACCGAGCGGTGCCCGAACGACTCGGCAAGCGTTGGCTGCCGCCACGGTCTCCCATTTTTCACCGGCGCGACCGTCGCGCCGACGCTGCTATATTCACAAGCGCCCGGTCCCGTAGCTCAGTTGGTTAGAGCAAGCGACTCATAATCGCCAGGTCGTGGGTTCAAGTCCCACCGGGACCACTCGTGTTCGGCGTCAGGTCAATCGCGGCCCAGCGCCCATGCTCGGCGCACTACCGTCGTCATTCGTGCGCGAATAACTTTCAAGACTCGGTCGCGTAGCTCAGCTGGTTAGAGCGCCGGTCTCACATACCGGAGGTCACAGGTTCAAGTCCTGTCGCGACCATACCCATCCCTCGCCACGCGGGGGATTCTTTTTTCCGCACCGCTATGCCGGCGCCGGGGCCTTGCCGTTGGTCAGCCGCGCCCCCGCTTGGCGGAGTCGTCCGGCCAGCGCTTCGTCCACGCGCGCCTCCACGAGTAGCTCGTCGCCCTCCATCCGCTGGCCGACCACGTCGCCATCCCGATGAATTTCGGCGAGCAGGCGGCCGTCGGACGGCGACATGCGGATCTGCGTGAGCGGGCGCCGCAGGCGAATGGCCGACGCCAGCGCGCGGCGCAGCGGCTCGAGGCCCCCGTCCGTCACCGTCGACACGAAGACCGACGACGGCACCAGCGCGCCGATCCGCTCCTGGAGCGCGACCAGCGCGCCATGGTCGAGCAGATCGATCTTGTTGAAGACGAGGAGCTTCGGGCGGTCGCTGACCCCCAGCTCGTCGAGCACCTGCTCCACCACCACGCGCTGATCCTCCCAGGTGGGCGAGCTGGCGTCGATGACGTGCAGGAGCAGGTCGGCCTCGCGCGTCTCCTCGAGCGTCGCGCGGAACGACGCGACGAGATGGTGTGGCAGCTTGCGGATGAAGCCGACGGTGTCGGTGAGCAGCACGTGGGCGTGGTCGCCCAGGTCCACGTCGCGGGTGAGCGGGTCGAGCGTCGCGAACAGCCGGTTCTCCACGACGATGTCGCTCGAGCCGGACAGTGCGCGCAGGATCGACGACTTGCCGGTGTTGGTGTAGCCCACCAGCGACGCCTTGAACTCGCCCTGCCGCGACTGGCGTTGCACGGCGCGCCCCTTCTGGACGTCGCGCAGCCGCTCGCGCAGGACCTTGATACGCTGGTTGATCAGGCGGCGGTCGGTCTCGAGCTGCGTTTCGCCGGGGCCTCGCATGCCGATACCGCCCCGGAACTTCTCGAGGTGGGTCCACATGCGCGTCAGGCGCGGCAGCATGTACTCGAGCTGCGCCAGCTCCACCTGAATCTTGGCCTCGCTCGTGCGCGCCCGGGTGGCGAAGATGTCCAGGATCAGCTCGGCGCGGTCCATGACGCGCCGGCCAATGGCGTCCTCGATGTTCTTGCCCTGACTGGGCGAGAGCTCGTCGTCGAAGATCACGAGCGTGGCCCCGTCGTGCTCCACGCGCTCGCGCAGCTCGTCGATCTTGCCGGCGCCGAGGTAGGTGCCCGGATGGGGACGGTCGATCTGCTGGGTGAGCTCGCCGACGACGGTCGCGCCGGCGGTGTCGGCCAGCTCGGCGAGCTCGCGCAGGTGGTCGTCGATGGCGCGGCGGGCGCCCGGCCGCTTGAGCGGCGCGCCCACGAGCAGCGCCCGCTCCTCCGGCGGCGCGACGACGATCGGTTCTCGGCTTATGTGACTGTCCTCTTTAGGAAAAGACCATTGGTGAGCAACGCGCTACCGCGACATGCCCGTCGTCGTGAACCGCCCGGTCGACGTGTACGGCACCGTGAAGCTGCCTACCGGCGACCCCACCGTCACGTCGCCCAGCACATGGTAGTTCACCGCCCCCGTGTTCAACAGGCTGCGCCCCGCGGCGCCGAGCCCGGCGTAGCTGAAGCTCACCGGAATCGTCACCGTCGTGGAATCGCTGTCCTGCACGGTGAAGCGGTTGTCCGTCGAGCCGTCGGCGATCGTGATGCTGTCGCCGGCCATGTTCAGGCGGTAGGTCAGGTGCGTCGCGTCGAGCCGGTAGTGATTCGGATTGTACACGCTCAACAACACGTCGAGCTGGCCGCCGGTCAACCCCAACCCGCGGACCCGCACGTCCTTCAGGCTCACGATCGGATTCTGAAACGCCGCCCGGCCGAGCGCCGAGCACCCCGCCACGGCGAACGTCGCCGACGCCGCCACCGCCAATGCGAGTTTTCTCACGCCTCCTCCCAGTTGGACCCCCATCACTTGGAATTCTCGCTGCCGCCTTTCCCGCCGCCTTCCGGCCCTTCCTCCTCCGCCCGCCGCCGAAGCTCCTCCCACCAGGCCAGGCGCTTCGCGATCTCCTTCTCGAAACCGAACGGTCCCGGCTCGTAGAACCGCGACCCCCGCAGCCGCTCCGGAAGGTACTCCTGCGGGATGTATGCCTCCGGCGCGTCGTGCGCGTATTGATACCCCGCGTGGTACCCCAGTTCCTTCATGAGCTTCGTGGGCGCGTTCCGGATGTGCAACGGGACCCCCTCGGCTGGATGCTCGCGAGCCGCCTCGAGCGCCGCGCTCAGCGCCACCTTGGCGCGGTTCGACTTGGGCGCGGTCGCGAGGTAGACGATCATCTCCGCCAGCGGAAGGTAGCCTTCTGGCGGACCGAGCATGTGATACGCGTCACGCGCCGCCACGGCGAGCTTCAGCGCCTCGGGGTCGGCGAGCCCGATGTCCTCGGCCGCCATCGCGATGGCGCGCCGGAACATGATCATC
>Ga0316628_100002825_pt1 | contig 13087 bp, 6 predicted proteins | sample OWC_Aug_M2_C1_D5_FD_207648 | JGI IMG/M metagenome (GOLD analysis project Ga0316628, IMG submission 207648) | Wetland soil microbial communities from Old Woman Creek delta, Ohio, United States - OWC_Aug_M2_C1_D5_C | ecosystem: Environmental > Terrestrial > Soil > Wetlands | place: USA: Ohio... | reverse complement strand
GCAGTCGATCCAGCCGGCAACGCCTACGTCATCGGATATACCACATCCACCGAGGCGACCTTCCCAGTGGCGGTTGGCCCGGACCTCACCTACAACGGGGAAGGGGACGCCTTCATCGCCAAGGTCAGGCCGGACGGCAGCGGCCTCGACTACTGCGGCTACATCGGCGGGTCGAGCCCCGACGAAGGCAATGGTATCGCGGTCGACATCGCCGGCAACGCCTACGTGACCGGCGAAACCGACTCGACCGAAGCGAGCTTCCCAGTGACGGTTGGCCCGGACCTCACCCACAACGGCTACTCCGGCATCAATGACGCCTTCGTGACCAAGGTCAGCGCCTTCGAGCCGGACATCTTCGCCGACGGCTTCGAGTCCGGCGACACCTCGGCCTGGTCGTTCACGCAGCCGTAGGGTGCTATCGTTCGTGATCGCAAGCGCCCGGGCTCCCACCCGGGCGCTCGCGCGTCAGTTCTCGATCGCGGACCGGCGGCCGCCTCGCTCAGGCGGCGGCCGCGGCGGGGTACTCCTCGAGCAGGCGCTCGGCGAGGGCGTGCAGCCGCTCGTGGACCCCTTCGCCGATGACCGTCTCCTCGAACTGCTCGAAGCCGTTCGCCAGCCGGTCGAGCACCTCGGGCGGCAGGGCCCGCTCGGCGGCCGGGAAGAGGATCGCGTCCTCCTTCTGGATGTGCATCCCGAGCAGGGGGACGAAGGCGCCGGCACTTTCCCGGACCTGGCGGATCTCGTCGCTCGTGAGCGATCCCTGGCCGGCGCCGATGGCGGTCAGCTCACGAACCCGGGCGCGGCCCAGGTTGTGCTCGCCGACCATGACGAAGATGGGACCGGCGTTGCGCGGGAACCCGTGCTCGCCGAGCGCCTCGAACAGCTGCTCCTCCTCCTTGCCGTGGTGGCAGCGGTCGGCGAACTCGCGGAAGAACTCGGCGTACTCGGCCAGGCGCTGGCGCGCGTCCGGCTGTCCCGCCTCGAGCTGCCCGACGAAGGACCACAGCGAGCCGAGGACCTTCTCGATGAAGCGATGCTCTCGCATCAGGGTGTCGATGACTTGTGACATGGTGTACTCCTTTCCGAGTACGGCGCCCGTGGTCACGGGCACAAAGCTGTCGGCGGCGCACGCATGGCACGCCGGGGTCGTGAGCGGAGCGCCGGCCGTCTGCCGCTCGTCGACCGGTTTGCGATGGAACGACCATCCGAACCTGATGCCGGCGACGAAGTAGGCGAGGGCGCCGACGCCGGCCAGGAAGACCGTGTCGCCGACCATCCTGAGCCAGCGCAGGAGCTGGAGCGCCGGCAGCTGGAGGAAGGCGTCACTGCGCGCGTACCACAGCCCGTGCTCGATGCTGGCCGCGGCCTGGGCGAGGCCGATCGGCAACAGGCTGAGCACGATCATCAGGGCGAGGCCGGCGTTCATCCCCCAGAAGGCGAAGCGCAGCCAGCCCTCCCGCCACTCGAGCTCCGGCTTGAGTCGCCGCAGCACGAGCAGGACCAGGCCCAGGCCGAGCAGCCCGTAGACGCCGAACAGGGCGGCGTGGGCGTGGACCGGGGTGGTGTTGAGGCCCTGCATGTAGTAGAGCGCGAAGGGCGGGTTGATGAGGAACCCGAAGACCCCGGCCCCGACCAGGTTCCAGAAGGCGACCCCGAGGAAGAAGCGGGCCGGCCACCGGTACTTGGCCATCCAGGCCGCGCTGCGGCCGAGCCTTGCGGTCTGCCACGCCTCGTAGCCGATGAGGGCGAGGGGGACCACCTCGAGGGCGCTGAAGCAGGCGCCGATGGCCATGATCGAAACCGGCGTGCCGCTGAAGTAGAGGTGGTGGAAGGTGCCGGGGATGCCGCCGAAGAGGAAGATGGCGGTCGAGGCGAGGGTGGCGCGGGTGGCGTTCTCCGGCCGCACCAGGCCCAGGCGCGAGAAGACGAAGGCCAAGCTGGCGGTGGCGAAGACCTCCATGAAGCCCTCGACCCAGAGGTGCACCACCCACCATCGCCAGTACTCCATGACCGAGAGGTGGGTGCGGGCGCCGTAGAAGAACCCGGCCCCGTAGAACAGCCCGATGGCGGCCGCCGAGCCGGCGAAGAGCAGCACCAGCTGGCGCATGTTGTCCCGCCGCTTCAGCGCCGGCCAGAACCCGCGCAGCATCAGGGCGAGCCAGAGGATGAGGCCGCCGAACAGGGCGACCTGCCAGGCCCGTCCGAGGTCGACGTACTCGTAGCCCTGGTGGCCGAACCAGAAGCTGAGGTCGAGGTTGCCGAACAGCTGCTGAATCGAGAGCCACTCGCCGCCCAACGACCCGGCGACGACCAGGACCAGGGCCCCGAACAGCACGTTGACCCCGAGCCGCTGATGGCGCGGCTCGCGTCCGCCCACGGCCGGGGCCAGGAAGAGACCCGCCGCGAGAAACGCGGTGGCGATCCAGAAGACGGCGAGCTGGACGTGCCAGGTGCGGGTGACGGCGTAGGGCAGAAGGCTGGCGAGGGGGATGCCGAAGAAGGAGCTGCCCTGGACCGTGTAGTGGGCGGTCAGCGCGCCGAGCAGGACCTGGACCCCGAACAGGGCGATGACCGTGTACGCGTACTTGGCCACCGCCCGCATCGAGGGCGTGAGCGTGATCTCGTCCAGGGGATCCCGTTCCGGGGCCGGAACCGAGGGCTCCTCCCGTTCGCGGGCGAGCTTCAGCCAGACCAGCGCGCCGATGCCGCCGATCAGCAGCACGACGCTGATCACCGACCACATCAGGTTGGCGGTGGTCGGCCGATTGCCGACCAGCTCGTCCGCGGGCCAGTTGTTGGTGTAGGTGACGGTCGACCCCGGCCGCTCGGTGGTGCACGACCAGGCCGCCCAGAAGAAGAAGCTGGTCAATGCCTGCCGCCTCCCGGCGTCGGGCACGGCGTTCTCATGCAGCGCGTAGGCCTCGCGCAGCTTGGCGCTGGCGGGGTCGTCCGAGAACAGGCTCAGGTAGTGGGCCGCGGTCCGAGCGATCGCCTCGGCCCTGGCCGCGGACACGGTGACGATCCCGGTGTCCGGGCTGTAGGTGTTGCTGCGCATCTCCCGGCGAACTGCCTCCTCGAGGCCGGCCCGCTGCTCGGCGTCGATCCGTCCGGGCTCGACCCCGTAGCGGGAGACGCTGAGGATGGCGAGCAACGCCTCGGCCTCGCGGTGCACCCAGTCGGCGGTCCAGTCCGGCGCCTGGTACGCCCCGTGACCCCAGATGGAGCCCACCTGCTGACCGCCCAGGCTCTGCCACACCTGCTGCCCGGTGAGGATCTGGTCGCGGGTGGTCAGGGTCCGGCCGTCCGCGGTCACAACGGAGTCGGGGATCGGCGGCGCCTTGCGGTAGACCTCGGTGCCGAAGAACCCGAGCACCCCGAAGGCGAAGAGCAGGACAGCTCCCAGGGCGATCCAGTACGCGCGATGCTGCATCTTCATGAGCCGCTCCTGTCCCTTCTGCAAGTCCTAGTCGTGCTCGGCGTGCTCGTGGTGCGATGCCGCGGAAACGGCGGCCTGGTGGAGGCCCTCGACGTAGTGGGTGTAGGCCACGTAGGCGGCGACGAACTCACGGCCCGCCGCGACGCTGTCGGCCTTGTGCTCGTTCGCGGTTGCGGCCCTCTCGAATCGTTCCTGAATGCCCTCGGCGACGTGGGTCTGCATGGCCGAGGTCAGCGTCTCGACCGAGCCGGTCGCGAGCGCCTGATCGGCCAGGGCCACCGCTGGGTCGACCGCTCCCGCCGGCTTCAGCCCGGTGAACGGGGCGCCCTCACCGGCGCGGTGGATCCTGACCAGGCTCTCGAAGAAGTAGCTGTCGGCCAGCTCTCGCGCCTCGTCGCTCAGGCCGCGGACGGCGAGGGTGCGCGCGAAGGCGGCCCGTACCTCGGGCTCGTCGCCCGGCTGCACCCACTTGAGCACCGGCGTGACGTCGCCGCTCGCGAGCGCGGCGCGGGCGTCGGTAACGACCGGGCCGCCGAGGGTGTCGCAGTGGGCCCACCCGAGTGAGGGCACCGCGAGTGCCAGGAGAGCTGCGGTTGCGAGAGACAAGGTCCATGGGGTCTGATTCATGGTCCACCTCCGAACGGTTGCGATCCCGCCGCCGAGGCTGCGAAGTCGCTCACCCGGTACGAGAGCACGTCCGATGCCAACAGTGAACTCATTTATTCATAGTTATTTACTTCGCCTAGTTGTGATTTCTATAACGAAAAGATGTTGTGTTCGCGACAACTCTGTTATATGATTCGCAACGATGGACCAGCTCGACACCCTGCTCGACATCGCCCTCGACCTGACCGCGGCTCTCAGCGCTGAGGATCGCTATCAACGCCTGCTCGGTGCCGTGAGGCGGGTCGTGCCGTACGACGCTGCGGCCCTCCTCCGCCTGGACCACGACGTGCTTGCGCCTATGGCGGCGGTTGGGCTGTCCGAGGACGCTCTCGGCCGCCAGTACCCGTTGCGCGAGAACCCTCGCCTGGAGATCATCTGCCGCTCCCGCGAGCCCGTCTTCTTCCCCACCGACACCGACCTCCCGGATCCCTTCGACGGCCTGCTCGAGCACGACCCACGGGCGCACACCGGGGTGCATGCCTGTCTCGGATGCCCGCTGTGGGTCGAGGACGAGCTGCTCGGGGTCCTGACTGCCGACGCCCTGTCGGCGACGGCCTTCGACGGCATCGACCGCCGCTTCCTGGCGGCGATCGGCGGCCTCGCCGCCGCGGCCATGCGGACCAGCGACCTGATCGAGGCCCTCGAGCGATCGATCGAGCGCCACGACCTGGTCGCTCACGACCTGATGCAGGCAGACACGCAGCGCGAAGGACACGAGATCATCGGCGTGAGCAAGGCCATCAACCGCCTGCGCCAGCAGATCGAGCTGGTGGGAAGGTCGGACTTCACGGTCCTCATCACCGGCGAGACTGGCACCGGCAAGGAGCTGGTGGCGCGGGCGGTCCACGCCGCGTCCGCTCGCCGTGAGCAACCCCTCATCTACCTCAACTGCTCGGCGCTGCCGGAGTCACTGGTCGAGAGCGAGCTCTTCGGCCACCTCAGAGGGGCGTTTACCGGTGCGACGGCGGACCGCGCCGGGAAGTTCGAGGTCGCCGACCAGGGCACGCTCTTCCTCGACGAGATCGGCGAGCTGCCGTTGACCGTGCAACCCAAGCTGCTGCGCGCGCTCCAGCACGGCGAGATCCAGCGCGTCGGATCCGATGCGGCGCGCACGGTCGACGTGCGCATCGTCGCGGCCACCAACCGCACGCTCGATCGCGAGGTCGAGGCCGGCAGGTTTCGCGCCGACCTCTTCCATCGGCTCAACGTCTACCCGCTGCACGTCCCGCCCCTGCGCGAGCGGCCGGAGGACGTCCCGCTGCTGGCCGGATTCTTCTGCGACGTGGCTCGCCGCCGACTCGGCAGCGGGCCGGTGCGGCTGACTGCGGAGGCGTTGGCGGCGCTGCGCCGCTACTCCTGGCCCGGCAACGTGCGCGAGCTCGAGAACGTACTCTCCCGGGTCGCGCTGCGCAGCTCGATCCACGTCCCGCGCGAGGAGCCCGTGGTCCTCGAGGAGGCGAGCTTCCTGCCGGCGCTGGCAGAGGCGCCTGGAGCGCTCTCCGCGGCGCCCGCCCAGGCTTCAGACCTGCCCGTACCTGGGGAGAAGCCGTTGCGCGTTGCCGTGGAGGACTTCCAACGGGCCGTGATCTCGCGCGCGGTCGCCAGCTGCGGAGGCAACTGGTCGGCCGCTGCCCGGGCGCTCGGCCTGCACCGCTCGAACCTCCACCACCTCGCCGCTCGCCTGGGGTTGAAGTAGCGAGCGGTGGAGGCGTCGCTGCCCGCATGCTCGCGACATCAACGCCCCCGCTCCGGACACGCGCCGTCGGCGCCCCCCTCCCCCGCCCCGCGCCGCACGTCGCGACCGGCACCGTTCGCGAGCTCGAGACAGAGACCGCTGTCGCCGGCGCAGATCCGGCCGTTGCTGGTGCTATCCTCGACATATCTGCAGCCGTGGGCCCGCTTCGCGCCATCGCATGAGGCGCACCCGCGCGGCCGATCCGGCTTCGTGGATCGGCCGCCACATGAACCACGGGCGTCGAGCGCACGAGACGCCCGCTACACCGGCGCATCCAGCGCCGAAGAAGGGACAGGACCATGTCAGTGGCGAAGATCTCGGAAATCTCGGCGGCCTCCAAAACCAGCTTCGAGGACGCGATCGCGGAGGGCATCAAGCGGGCCAACAAGACCCTGAAGAACGTCACCGGGGTGTGGATCCAGGACCAGAAGATCGACGTCGAAAAGGGCAAGATCGCCCGCTACCGCGTCAACATGAAGGTGACCTTCGTGCTCAAGGACTAGCCTGATCCTCGCGGCCGGCAGAGAGGGATGCCGCCCCAGGCGCGTGACGCACCGCAGCCGCTCCGCGACTCGCACCGCCTGGTCTGCATCCCGATCGAGACGATGCAGGTTCGCCGGCCCTGGCGCTGAGGCGTCAGGTCGCGCGAGGGTTCGCGGATACGCACGAGCTCACGAGAGCGCTGCCGGATGGCTTCGACACCGCCGTCGAGGTGGGTGGTCTCACGCTCGCCGGCGGTCGGCAGCAGCGGAACCTGAGTTGCCACCGCGCCCCAGTCGCTGAGATGGAGTGCCAAATGTGGCACGCCGCTCGGGGCGTGCCCACGCGAAGGGGCTACCATGGACTCGAGCGAAGGGAGTGTCCAATGGCGCGCATGACTCGCACTGTTGTCCTCGTGGTCTTCACCATGGTGGCGGCGAGCTCGGTCCTGGCCGCAGGAGGCCCCGCCTGGCCGCGGACCATCACCCACCCCGATGCGACCGTGGTCATCTACCAGCCTCAGGTGGATCGCTTCGACGGTGACGAGCTCGAGGGCCGAGCAGCGGTCTCGGTCACCCCGGACGGCGCGTCCGAGCCGGTCTTCGGCGCGGTGTGGATGACGGCGCGGCTGGAGACCGATCGCGACGCCCGGCTGGTGCGAATCGTCGACGTCAGGGTCGAGGACGTGCGCCTGCCGGACGCGAGCGACGACGCCAGGGATCGGCTCGGGGCGCTGCTCGAGCAGGAGATCCCGCGGCTCGAGATCGAGATGGACCTCGACCTCCTCCTCGCCGATCTCGCCGAAGCCCAGCCACCAGGCGTGGAGGGGCTGAGGCACGACCCGCCGCGGATCCTCGTCCGCTACCAGCCGGCGGTCCTGATCCTGGTCGACGGCGAGCCGACCTACGAGCAGCCCGGCGAGTCCTCGGTCGAGCGGGTCGTCAACACCCCGTTCCTGCTCGCCCGCTACCTCGGTACCCACTACCTCTCGAGCGACAACGGCTGGTTCGAGGCGCAGGACATCAGCGGGCCGTGGAGTCCGATCTCGCGGCCGCCTGCCCCGGTGCGGGAGCTGGCCGAGGGAAGGAAGGAGGCGGCACAGGCCGGGGGGCGGAGCAGGGAGGAACGCGACGCGAGGGTGCCCGAGATCGTGGTCTCCTTCGAGCCGGCGGAGCTGATCTTCGTCGACGGTGAGCCGCAGCTCGCCCCGATCGGCGACGCCGGCCTGCTCAACGTCACCAACACCGACAGCGACGTGGTCTTCTCGGTCGAGTCGCAGGCCTACTTCGTGCTCCTGTCCGGGCGCTGGTACCGCGGCCGGACGCTGGACGGCCCCTGGGAGTGGGTGGCCAACGACGACCTCCCGCCGGCCTTTGCCGCCATCCCCGACGCCTCGGCGCTCGGCTACCTGCGGGCCAGCGTGGCCGGTACCGAGGAGGCTCAGGAGGCGATGCTCGACCAGGTCATCCCGCAGACGACCGCGGTCCGGCGCGACGACAGCTCGCTGGTGGTGGTGTACGACGGGCCGCCGAGCTTCGTCGTCATTGACGGCACCCCGTTGCACTACGCCGTCAACACCTCCTCGTCCGTGATCCTCCACGAAGGCTTCTACTACGCCTGCGACCAGGGCGTGTGGTACGAGGCGCCGACCCCGAACGGGCCGTGGCGGGTGTGCGTCGTCGTTCCCACCGTCATCTACACCATCCCGCCCTCCTCTCCGGTCTACAGCGTCACCTACGTCCGGGTCTACTCGGCGACTCCCGAGGTCGTCTACGTCGGCTACACCCCGGGCTACCTCGGCAGCTACGTGGCGCACGGGTGCGTGGTCTACGGCACCGGCTGGTACTACCGACCCTGGTGGGCGCACTACTACTACCCGCGGCCCGTCACCTGGGGCTACCACGTTCGCTACAACCCCTGGTACGGGTGGAGCTTCGGCATGAGCTACTCGACCTGCCCCTTCACCTTCACGATCGGCTGGGGCGACCCCTGCTGCGGCGGGTGGTGGGGGCCGGGCTGGTATCGCCCGTACCCGTGGTACGGCTCCCCGTACGGCTACGGCTATCGCGACGGCTACCGCCACGGCTACTGGCACGGCTGGGAGGGGGACCACCACCAACCACCAGCCGGCGCCACGCGCCCACCGACAAAGCCGGGGCGGAAGGGCTCGGGCCGGCCTCTGCCACCCCAGAACCTGTACGCCCGCGACAGCAATCGCATCCGGCAGGCCAAGCTGCCGGAGAGCGGCCGCGAGCGGCCGGTGCCGGCCAGGGACCGGGCCAACGATGTGATCGCCGACCAGGACGGGACGGTCTACCGTCGCAATACCGGGGGCTCGTGGGAGCGACGGGAGAGCGGGACCTGGCGGACGAGCGAGCGCCCGACGAAAGAGCCGGCGCAGACGCCGAGCACCGGCTCGCCGCGAAACCCGAGCACCGACGGCACCTCGCGGCCCGGGACCGGCGCGTCGCGAATCCCCAGCACCCCGACGACCTCCTCCGGCACCGTGACGAGGCCGTCCTCGACCGCGCCCTCCACGGTCGAGCGCGACTGGGCCGCCCGCCAGCGCGGCCAGGTACGCGCGCAGACCTACCGGAGCGCACCGGCGGCCCGCACCGCGCCACCCGCGCCCAAGGTGAAGACCTCCAAGTCAACAACCGCGGCCAAGGAGACCGGGAAGCAGCAGCGGTAGGGGCCGGGCATAGCGGCCTGCTCGGGCATCCCGGCGCTGTAGCCGTCGCTACCGCCAGTCGCCAAAGAGCTGGAAGGACGCCCAGAAGTAGGGTTGGGCGGCGTCGAGCCGGCGGCCGGGGTCCGCCTCCCCGGGGACGGACACGGGCCCCCGGATCAGGTCGAGCTGGGCCTGCCGCAGCGCCTCGTCCCGGTCCGCGCCCCTCTCCAGGTAGGCGTAGAAATGGCTCATCAGCACCGCCGTGGACTCATCGGCCACGCTCCACAGGGAGGCCAGCACGCTCCGAGCTCCGGCGTACTGAAACGCCCGGGTGAGCCCGATGAGCCCCTCGCCGCCCGCCTCCTGACCGAGGGCAGTGTTGCAGGCGGAGAGCGCCACCAGGTCGGCGTCGAGGCGCATCCGCTCCATGATCTCCCAGGCTTGCAGCAGCCCGTTGTCCCGCTCCTCGCCGGGGTCGACCGGGATGGTCAGGGCCAGGGCGGAGTTGAGGGGAACCCGCGGGTTCAGCAGCCCGTGGCAGGCGAAGTGGACGATCCGCGACGCCCGGTCCACCGCCTTGGCCCGCTCCTCGGTCGCCTCCCCCTCCAAGAACAGTCGGGCCCGTTCCCCGAAGATGCCACCGATCGCCTCCGCCTCGACCCGGGTGGAGGGGAGCGGGGTGAGCACGCCGCCCTGCGCCAGCAGCTCCCGCACCCGGGCGTCGCTGTACCCCGCCCCGTCCGCCGGCGCCGGGTACGCCGGGTCGGCGAGCACCGTCACGACGCCGTCGCGGGGCTGGTCACCATCCGGCCGCGCCCGCTTGAGCTCGGCGAAAACGGTGGCCGACATGGCCAGGTGCAGCGGCCGCCACTCGACCAGGTACCCGCCGGTCTCGCCGTCGCCCGAGGGCTCGCGCACCAGAGCGGCGAAGGGCAGCGAGTGAAGCGGACCGTCAGGCAGGATCAGCACCCGCCGGCTGCGCTCCACCCACGCGTCGGCCGGTCGGATCAGCAGGTCGTAGAGGTGGCGGCTCTCTTCCCGCAGCTTCTCCGGCGCAGCCGCCTGGACCGCCCCCCGGGTGATCAGCCGGCGGAGCCCGGCCACCCCCTCTTCAAGCGCCTCACGCCCCGGCTCGAGCGGAAACACCGCCAGCCCTTCCTCCGGCGACAGGGCGAACAGGGTGCTGCCGGCCTCCCCCACGCTGTAGGACAGGAGCAGCGTGCCAGGGTCGAGCGCCGCACGAGCCCCAGCCGCGCCCAGGGGCTCGGGCCGCCGCAACGTGGCCAGGCGCGGTGAGGTCGACCGGATCCGCTGCAGCAGCCGCTCCCGCTCCGCCTGCAGCTCCCCCAGCCGGGCCCGGCCGGCCTCGAGCCGTCCGTCCGCCTCCGCCTCGGGCGGCAGGCCGGCCAGCTCCTGCTGCGCCTGGTCCGCCTCCCGGGCCAGCTTCCTCCAGGCCTCCTCCAGCTCCGCCGGGATCTCGCCCGGAGAGGCCAGGTTCCGCATCGCCAGCATCTCCAGGAAGCTCTGCGCCCGGTAACGCTCGAGCACGTGGAAGGCGTCCGCCGGCCGGCCCTGCTCCAGCAGCAGCTCCACGTAGTCGCGGTAGAGCTCGGCGAAGGCGGAGCGGAAGCCGGCGCGGACCTCCGCCGACCCGCCCACCTTGCCCAACACCGCCTCCAGCGCCTCCAGCGCCAGGCGGTACTCCTCCAGCGCCTCTGCCGGGCGGCCCTGCCGCCAGTAGACCCGGCCCAGAGTCCAAAGGGCCTGCGCCTCGTCTTGCGTGCCCGGCAGGTAGCGCCGGGCGTGGTCCGCCGCCTGTCTGCCGACCGCCTCTGCCCCGGTCAAGTCGTTCAGCAACAGCCGGCTTCGGGCGACGCCGTTCAGCGAATCGCTCTTGATCGACCCCTGCAGGTTGTGGGCCTCGATGAACGCGACCGCCTGGGTGAACCGTTCGAGGGCCCGCTCCGGATTGCCGGCCTCCAGCTCGTTGATGCCCATGATTGTGATCATTCCGCCGATGTCCGGTGTGTCCGGCGAGAGGCCCGCCATGATCGCCCACGCTTTCTCGTACAGCTCGTTGGCCTCCATCCAGCTACCCATTCCCGACAGGGCATTCGCCACGTTGACCATCCGGCCTGCCGATTCCACCGAGCTCTCACCGCTGACCTCCACGGCCAGCTCGAGCGCCTGTCGGTGGTGGCGCAAGGCGGTCGGGTAGTCGTAGCGGCAGGCGGCCACGTTTCCCAACAGGAGGTGCGCGTTGCTGAAGAGCGTGGGTTCGCGGGGGAGGCTCTGGGCCAGGAGCAGCGCCTCTTCGGCAAGCCGTTCCGCCTGGTCCAGCTCGTCCGTCATGCGACGGATGCTCGCCAGGTACAACATGAGGCTCGCGGTGAGGTGCCCGCTCGGTGCGCGCCGGCGGCTGATGCGCAGGGCTTCCGCGCAGTACTCGTCCGCCTGCTCGAGGTCCTCCCGGGCCTGCGCGGCGTCGAGCAACCAGCGCAGCACGTTCACGGTGAGATCGCTTTCGGGCGCCAGCTCGCGGGCCGTGGCCAGTGCCTGCTCCCACCACCTCACCGCCCGCGGGTGGTCCACCCGCCAGTAGGCCAGGAGCCCCAGGCTGTACCGCACCCGGGCGACCTCCAGGCTCCCCGGGGCCAGCCGCTCGCACAGGGCCAGCGCCTGCGCGGCGGACCGCTCGCTCTCCTCGTACCAGGCATCCCCGCACAGCCGGTCCGCGTCCGCGGCCTTGACCAGGCCCAGCGCCAATCGCAGGCTGTCCCCCCACGCCTCCGCCATTACCGGCAGCTGGGCGCGATAGACCTGGGCGGCACGCTCGTACTTTCGCTGCTGGGTCCACGCGTCCCCCTCGGCCAGACCCACGACCGCCGTGGCCATCGGATCCCGCAACCGGCCGGCGGCCGCGCCGGCGGCGGCGTACGCCGCATCGGCCCGTTCCCACGAGCGGGCCTCCACCAGGGCGTTGCCCCGCTGCAGGCCGAGCCAGCACTCCGTGGCCCAATCGCCGACCGCCTGCGCCCGGCGGATCGCCTCCTCCCACCGGGCCGCCCCTTCCTGCACTCTCTTCTCCCGGAAGAGGGACGCACCTTCGGCGTAGAGCGCGGCCGCTGCAGGATCCAGTTGGGGCCGAACGGTCGTGGTCCAGTCGCCCCGCGCGACCGTCCAGCTCATCTCGTGCCCGTCCCGCACGCCTGCGACCACCACCGTCCCCCGCGGCGCCTGCTCCCAGACCACGGCCAGCCAGTCCACCCAGCTGCCGATCTCGCCGTGGGCCCCGCACGGGTTGGCCGGAGGGTTCGGCAGACGCTCCCACCCGGTCAGCGTGTCCCCTGGCCGGATCCCGGCCCGGGCCGGCGCCGAGTCCAGGCCGGTCTCCACCACCACCACCCCGGCGCCCTCGCGAACGGCCTCCGCCGCGGCCGCGTGTCCGCCCAGCACCGCCAGCCAGACGAGGAGGGCGCCACCTACACGTACCGCCCGGCCGAGCCGTCTTCCGTTCATGCCGATCCTCCCCCGCTGGGCGAAGGGCCGTCCGGCCAAACCCCGCCCTCGTCGCAAAGTGAAGGCTGCCTGCTCATCCGATCGACGAGAATTCCGCAGACGAACCGAGCACCACGGCTGGCAAGAAGTGTAGGACTTCCACAGCGGTTGGTGACCGCGGTGCGAACGGCTGGCCGCGCCCTCGGCACGAACCCCGTCTTCACGCCATCGTTTCGCGCAGCGGGTGGGACAAGGGCTGCCGTCGGGTCCCGGTCCCGTCCAGCGACGGCAACGCCGCCGAGAAGCTGTGCGAGCGGGCAGGGTCGGTAGAATCCCCTGCCAGGGAGGAGCTCGGTGGTGGTGGCGCGCAGGGACCGGGAGATCGTGGTCGTGGGGGCGGCGGAGCACAACTTGCAGGGCGTCGACCTGCGCCTGCCACGCCGCAGCCTGATCGTCGTCACCGGCGTGTCCGGCTCGGGCAAGTCCTCGCTCGCCTTCGACACCCTGTTCCGGGAAGGTCAGCGTCGCTTCCTCGAGACCCTGCCCGCCTACGCCCGCCAGTTCGTCGGCGGCCTGGCGCGGCCGGCGGTGCGCAGCATCG
>Ga0316628_100002824_pt1 | contig 13087 bp, 11 predicted proteins | sample OWC_Aug_M2_C1_D5_FD_207648 | JGI IMG/M metagenome (GOLD analysis project Ga0316628, IMG submission 207648) | Wetland soil microbial communities from Old Woman Creek delta, Ohio, United States - OWC_Aug_M2_C1_D5_C | ecosystem: Environmental > Terrestrial > Soil > Wetlands | place: USA: Ohio... | reverse complement strand
GTTCTTGTTGATGAATTGCAGCAGGTCGTCCTCGATGCACTTCTGGTTCTGGGAGGTGGGGGGGACGATCTTGGCATCCTGAATCAGCCCCCGCTCATCGACCCGGTAGCGATGGACGAGGATGCCCCGGGGCGCCTCGGAACAACCATAGCCAAGGCCGACCCGCGGCTGGGCCGGAACGGCTGGGGCCTCGGGCATCTCATATTGATCGATGAGTCGCAGGGCGTCGTCGCAGGCATGGAGGGTCTCCACGCTCCGCACGATGATGCTCTGGAAGGGGTTGCGACAGACAGGGCCCAGCCCGACCTCGCGGGCAGCCTCCTGGGCCAGGGGGGAAAGGCGGTCGAAGTTCAAGTTGTAACGGGCCAAAGGGCCCACGTGGTAGGGGCCCCGCCCCTTCAGGGCTGAGTGCAGGGCGTTGGAATAGGAGATGTGCTCCTCGGCAAAGTGCTGATCGTATTCCTGGAGCGCAATATCCAACCCTTTGCTGGAGACCAATCGCCCTCCGATGAGAGGATACTCATCCGGGTGACGCAAGGAGACGAACTCGTAGTCCTGCTCGAAATCCGGAAACGGAAGCGTGGCCGTCCAGCGGACGGTCTCGTAAGCGGCATCCCGCGCCCACTTGAGCTCCTCGGCGATCTTCGCGAAATCCCACCTCTTCGGGACGCTGTAAAACCCTCCCACCCGCATATTGATGGGATGGATTTCCCTTCCCCCCAGGAGGATCATCAGCTCGTTTCCCACCTTCTTCAACTGGAGGCCCTGCTTCACGATATCCGGGTAATCCTTCGCCATCCGGATTGCATCCTCATACCCCAGAAAATCCGGGGCGTGGAGCAGATAGACATGCAAGATGTGACTCTCGATCCACTCCCCATAGTAAATCAGGCGGCGGAGCGCGCGGAGTTGACCTTCCACCTGGATGCCGAGGGCATCCTCCATTGCGGTGACCGCACTGGTCTGGTAGGCGATGGGGCAGATCCCGCAGATCCGGGCGGTAATGTCGGGGGCTTCGCTGAAATGGCGGCCGCGCAGGAAGGCCTCGAAGAGCCGGGGCGGCTCGTAGATCTTGAACTTCACGTCGACCACCCGGCCGCCCCTGATCCTCACCGAGAAGGCGCCCTCTCCTTCCACTCGGGCCAGGGCATCGACTTTGATCGTCTTACTTTTCATGGGATTCGCTTTCTTTGCGGAACGGCTCCGTATAACCATAAAAGGTGCGGAAGGCTCGGACGAGGCCATCTTCGGTCATCCCCTGCTTTTCCCCAAACCAGGTAGCCAACGACCGGGTATTCGGGGTCTCCTTGGGGCCGTAGCAAGAATAACAGCCCCGCCTGTAGGCAGGGCAGATGGCACCGCATCCCGCCTGAGTAACCGGACCCATACAGGGCGTGCCCATGACCATCACACAAACCGTTCCCTGCACTTTGCACTCCATGCAGACGCTATGCCGGGGCGTATTGGGTTTCCGTCCATGAAGATAGGCACTGATGACCTCCAGTAGCTGTGCTTTGTTGATGGGACATCCTTGCAGCTCGTGATCAACGGCTACATGATCGTGTATGGGAGTAGATTTATTCAGGGTGTCGATATACGCCGGGGTGGCATAGACCAGCGAAATGAATTCCTTGACATCCTTGAAGTTCCGTAACGTCTGGATCCCTCCCGCCGTAGCACAGACACCGATGGTAACCAGAATTTTCGAGATTCGACGGATCTTGTGGATCCTCTCCGCGTCATGGGGGGTGAGGATGGAGCCTTCCACCAGGGAAAGGTCATAGGGGCCTTGTATCACGGCACGAGAAGCCTCGAGGAAGTTAGCGATCTCGATCTCCCCCGTCACCGTTAGAAGCTCGTCTTCGCAATCCAGCAGGCTCAATTGGCAGCCATCGCAAGAAGCAAATTTCCAGACGGCGAGCTTTGGTTTCCGCTTGGGTGTCATCTCATATCTCTCGTTTCGCGAACAGGTCCTGGATGCGGTCGACGCGAAATATAGGACCGTCCTTGCAAATGAAATGAGGACCAAACTGGCAGTGCCCGCACAGGCCGATTCCGCATTTCATGTTACGTTCCATTGAAATATGGATGGTTTGAGGACCCAGCCCCCGGTTACGGAGCTCCAGGATGGCAAAACGCATCATCACCTCAGGACCGCAGATCATGGCCAGCGTGTTGATGGGATCGAAGTGCGCCTTGGAGAGCAGGGTGGTGACCACTCCTACATTGCCCTGCCATCCTCCTGCGGCTTGATCCACCGTGACGTGGACTTCGAGATCGGCTCGGACACGCCATTTCTCCAGCTCCCGCTTATAGAGAAGATCGCCGGGCGTGCGCGCACCATAAAGAAGGAATACCTTGCCGAACTTTTCCCGCTGGGAAAATACCTGGTACAATACCGGGCGAAGTGGCGCGAGCCCAATCCCTCCGGCCATGATGACCAGATCATTGCCCGCCGCTTCTTCGAGGGGCCAGCAGCCCCCAAAGGGACCGCGCACTCCCAGCACCTCTCCCCGCGCCAACTTGCGCAGGGCCCTGGTAACTATGCCCACCTCCCGGATGGTGTGAACGAGTTTCCCGGCATCTCCCGGATCGCCACTGATGGATATGGGAACCTCTCCCACCCCGAACACATAGAGCATATTGAACTGCCCGGCCGCAAATGGGAACCGGCCCTTCCCATTCATGGGGATTAGCTGCTGGGTAAACGTATCGTACGTTTCCCTCTTAACCCGCTCCACCCGAAAAGGAACCGGTTGCATGGGCTCAACCGAGCTATCTCTGGTCTGGATTTGTCTTTCCGGTGTCTTTGCCATAGACATCCAATAACTGAACCCTCGCTGCTTCCAGGCGCTTCACCATGATCGTGGAAAAGCGCTTCATCAACTCGTACCCGAAGTCGTGATCCTCCTCGCACTTGGCTCGCAGGCATTTTCCATCGAAGGCAATCGCCCGGGTGAGCTCGATAGCCTGAACGTCGAAGCGCGCCTGATACGGAGAGATCAACCAGGACCAGCCTAAGACTTCTCCCTCATCCAGAGTCTGGATGACGATGGGACCTCTCCCCGGGACGTAGAGTTGGACTGCCACTTTGCCATGGCGCAGGACGAAGAATTGGTGGGCTTCCTCACCCTCGCGCAGGAGGAATTCTCCCTGGTTGAAGCGCACATTCGAGGCACACCCCAGGATCAGCTTTATGTAGTCGGACTTGATGCCTTGGAAGAATGGATGCTCTCTGATGATGGGCTCGATCGTTTCCATATCTCTACCCTTTCGCGGGGATGGGTGCCCCGCCTCCCGGTTGACCTCTGCGGATGGCATTCGCCTCCTCGGTGATATCGATCCCTACGGGGCACCAGGTTATACAACGCCCGCAACCAACACAACCGGACATGCCGAACTGGTCGATCCAAGTGGCCAGCTTGTGAGTCATCCATTGACGGTAGCGAGACTTGGTGGTTGCCCGGACGGATCCACCGTGAATATAAGAATGGTCCATGGTGAAGCAGGAGTACCAGGAACGGATCCGCTCTGCCCTTTTTCCATCCAAACTGGTAAAGTCCTCCACCTCCACACAGAAGCAGGTGGGACAGACCAGGGTGCAGTTCCCGCAGGAGAGGCAGCGCAATGCCACCTCGTCCCAGCGCGGATGCTCCAGATTACCATACAGGAGCTCTTTGATATCGGTGGTATCCATGGTGCGGCCCATGTGGCCTGCGGCTTCTTTCAGGATACGCTCGGCCGCCTCTTTTTCCGCATCCGCTGCCCACTCGTGTTTCACCTGATCCACGATCTTCGAGCCCCGCTCGGTCCCCACCTCCACCAGGAAGTAATGCCGTCCTTTCTCCAAGATTTCGGTTAGGGCCAAGTCATATCCGGAAGAGGCTTTAGGACCGGTTCCCATGGAGGCACAAAAACAGGTGCCGCAGGGCTGGGCGCAGTTCACCGCGACAACGAAGTTGTCTTTTCGCCGCAGCAGGTATTCCGAATCGGGGTAATTCTCCGCCATGCATATCTTGTCTTGAATCGCAATGGCATGGAGGTCGCATGGGCGGACTCCGACGAAGGCAAAGGGAGGGATCGAGGCCTGCCGGGCTTCTTCGAGCATTTGGAAGGCATGAAAACGGTCCTCTCCCGTTTCCGCCTGCCACAGACGGACCTTAGGGACGAGGAGGAATTGCTTCCACGATTGCTGGCCCACCGCATAGCCGAAGAGCGCCTCATCGTCACGCCTTTGCAACCGGAAGCTGCCACCCTCTTGCAGATCTCCCCACCCCAGGGGAAGATCTGCCGCAGAAGATAATTCGCCATAAATGAGGGCGCCACTGTCGATCTTGGGTCCGAAGATCCGATACCCCGCCTGGGCGATCCCTTGCAGCAATAGGGAAAAGTCTCGCCGCTCTAATACGATCGATTCCATCGCAGTTGTCTTCGCCATATCTTAAGGCCAGCCTCGATCGCGGATCATTGCTTCCCTTGCCAGGGTCTGTCCATCTCGAAACCATCCAGCCATCTATGAGCATAGAGCGCCTGCTTGGGCAGGCGCTCATTTAGATCCGCCTACGATTAGATAATTAGATAAGAATAGACAGCATGTCAAGAATATATTGCGAAGAGGGGACTTTTTTGGCCCTCCACCTCTCCTTGATTTGAGACGGCTCATGACAGGAGGCCGGACGAGGAAGGAAAGAAAGGACCCATCGGTTGCGTCGATCCTCCGGAGATGTTATCCTCATTTCCATGCGGAAAGGCCTGCTTTCGACCCTCCTTTCTCTGATCGCAACTTCCTCTCCCAATCCCCTTCGCGAGGCCTGGGTCGCCTCACTTCTATTTCTCGTCTTGCTCCTCGAGTCGCCCGCGGCAGCTCCGCTCGAAGAGCCTGACCTCGAGGACCTTTCCCGGGCGAAGGCTCATCACCGGAACTCGGGGTTCGTCAATCCTTGGCCCGGTGGAAATGAGATGGCATCGTTCTGGAAGTTGCTGCGATGGCTTCTCGGTCCCAACCCTTACGCTCTGGCCAAGCGCAATCCTCCCCAATTCCCCGTGATCCAACCCCGGATGGAGGAGATTCAAAAGCAGGGGGATTCCATCACCTACCTGGGGCACGCCACGTTCTGGTTTCACCTTCAGGGCAAGGATATCCTCACCGACCCCGTTCTGGGAGGTGTATGGCCCTTCGTTTCTCGCCATGCCCCTTTTCCCGTCTCGTCCGGGGAACTGCCACGCCCCCAGGTGGTGCTCATCTCCCACGGCCATTACGACCACCTGGACAAAGAAAGCCTTCGCCGCCTCGGAACGGATCCCCTGTACCTGACCCCTCTCGGCTACCAAGATCTGTTCTCGGCAATTCTTCCCGGATCTTCGGTGAAAGAACTGGACTGGTTCGAGGAATTCACCTACCGGGGGATCTCTTACCGCTTCCTGCCCGCCCAGCACTGGACCAAGCGCACCCCCTTCGATACCAATCGCCGGCTGTGGGGCTCCTGGCTGATTCAGGCAGGGGAGCGCAAGATCTTCTTCTGTGGGGACTCGGGCTATTTCTTCGGATTCCGAGAATACGGGAGAAAGTTCGGCCCCATGGACGCGGCCATCCTGCCCATCGGAGCCTATGAGCCGCGGTGGTTCATGAAGGCCCACCACATGAATCCCGCGGAGGCGGTCCGAGCCTTTCTTGACTTGCGGGCGCAAGTGTTCTTGCCGCAGCAGTGGGGAGTCTTCGATTTGACGAGCGAGCCGCTGGATCTCCCGCCTTCCGCCTTTCGCGAGGCGGCCGCAGCCGCCAACATCAGCGAAGATCGCGCGCCCCTCCTGCGACATGGGGAGACCTGGTTTTTCCCCTAAGGGCAGCAGAGGAGAGGGACAGAATCCCAGGCATCTTCCACCCCTCGCAGCCTTGCCGCGGGGGCTTCTTTCCCCCACCAGAAAAAAGGAGCAACCATGAAACGGATCACCAGAGAGAATGCCCGCGAATATGTCTTCGACCGCAACCTGCCGCCGAGGTTGCGGGTTTCCCCGGGGGAGAAATTCGTCGTGGAAACTGAAGATGCAGCCAGTGGACATCTGCGAGAGGAAGGCAAATCCCCTTTGGATCGGCCGCGGGCCTTACTGGATCCGTGTCCTCCCCTGGCCAATCCGGTGGGCGGTCCCATCTTTATCGCAGGGGTGAAAAAGGGGGATCTCTTGGCCATCAAGGTCGAAGAGATCCTGGTGGCCCCGGATCAGAGCTATACCTTTGCCGATCGCCGGGGGCCCCTTCATGACACCTTGAAGTGGTCCAAAGCTGCCGAACCCTGGACCCATCTTCTCCGCCATCAGGTCGGGCCCAGCGGCACCATGAGGGACGGCAAGATCTGGTTCAACGAAAGGATTTCGTGGCCGGTCGCGCCCTTCATCGGAACCATTGCCGTGGCGCCGGAGCGGGAAGTGATCACCAGCATCTATGGCCAGGGAATCGGAGGGGGGAATCTCGACTGTCAGGACGTGAAGCCGGGAAACACCTTCTTCGTAAACGCCCAAAATGAGGGCGGGTTTCTCTTCGTCGGCGACGTGCATGCTTCCCAGGGAGATACCGAGTTTTCGAGCACCGCAGCCGAGACCAGGGCGGAGGTCACGCTTTCCGTAGAGGTGATTCCGGGCAAGAAGATCCCTTATCCCCGGATCGAGACCCCAACCAGCCTGATTGCCCTATACAACTCCCGGCCACTCGAGCACGCGGTTACCAAGGCTGCTTTCCTTCTGATGGAATGGCTGGTAGCCGAGCACGGCATGAGCCAGCGTGATGCCTACCTGCAGGTGGCCGTGAATCCCGGCGTCAAGGTTCACGTTTACCAGATGATCCCTGAGATGCCCCTTTTTTACACCGCAGGAGTGGAGTTTCCGCGTGATTGCATTTAGACCGGGCGGCGCCGAAGGCACCCGGTCGCAGCCGAAAATCCGTCTTCAGCCCCTTCAGATAGCGGGTGCCTCCTTTATGCCCTGACTATCTCCTCTCGTATTTGCCCATCAATCGGCCTTCTGCCAAGATTTGACCTTCCATCGGCCCCAGGAGTTCCTCCTTCGTGGCCCCGGGCGAAAGATCGATTTCGCTGCCCAGGGCATAGACCCGGAAGAAGTACCGATGGGGAGTCCCTCGGGGTGGGCATGGGCCTCCGTAGCCGATTCTCTTGAAGTCGTTGGTTCCCTGCCGTGCACCGCTGGGAAGGACTTCTTGGGTCGGAACCGCTTCGGGCAACTCGGTGACAGACGGCGGAAGGCCATAGAGGACCCAGTGGACCCAGGCTCCCCCCGGAGCATCCGGGTCATCACAGATCAGGGCGATGCTTTGGGTGCCCGGAGGAGGCTCGCTCCACCGCAGGGGAGGGGAGATGTCCTCGCCCTCGCAGGTATATTTGGCCGGAATGAACGCCCCTTCCACAAAAGCAGAGCTGCTTACCAGAATAGTCACCTTACTACCTCCTGAGGCGATGTTTGGGGATGCCCGCCAGAGACCGTGAACCGGGCAAACGTGCCCCTAAGCCTATTTACCTCCCTAAACTCTTCGTTGTCAATAGCTTCGTCGTCCTTTGGCTTCGAGCTCCTGCAACTGCCGGACTTTTTCCCTGACCTGATCGGCAATCAGGTGGGCTTCTTCCACTTCCGGCGGCTTCCCGGCAAGGTCCACCTCATCGAAGCGCAGGGGCTTGCCGAAGACGATCCTCATCTTTCCGGGCCTGGGCCACCATCTGTTCCGCGGCAGAATCTGAAAAGTCCCGTCGATCCATGCCGGCACGACGGCGACCCCGTGGGCCTTCGCCAGGGTCCCGATCCCCTTCTTGAACTCCTTGAGGTCCCCATCCCAGGATCTTTCCCCTTCCGCAAAGATACAGAGGGCTCGCTTGCGCCGCAGAACGTAGGAGGAGAGCGCAAAAGCCTTCAGCCAGTCGGTTTCCGGGGCAATGGGTATCACGTGGACCATCCGGGCAAAGCGAGAGAGGGGCCACGGCCGGAAATAGGGCTCATAGCCCTGGAAATGCAATATGCGAAAGATTTCGGGAGGAAGCGCGACGGCGACCACAAATCCATCCAGGTTACTGAGGTGATTGGGGGCGATGATGAAAGGAGGATCGGGGAGGTTCTCCACCCCCTTCACCTTCAGGTCAAAGAGGATCCTGAACAGACTCCGAAGGATCTTCAGCAAAATCAGAACGAGGGACCACTCCGCCCCGCTCTGATAGAGCCCGATCTTCTTCTTTTCCTCCTCGGACGGCTCGCCGGTGAAAAGCCCCTCTCCTCGGGGGACCTCGCGCCTTGCCGAAGGCGCTCCCCCCAACCCCTTGATCCTCGCCACCAGATCTCCTACCGTCTGGATCTCCGATTCAAAGGACTCCGGGAGCTTCACGGAGAAAGCGTCCTCCAGGGCCACGATGAGCTCTATCCGCTGAAGCGAATCCAGGCCCAGGTCGAGCTCCAGGTTATCCGAGGAATGGATGGCGCTCTTTTTCCCTCGCAGCACAGTTATGCACTCCACAACCCTCCTTCCCGTTTCGTCATCCAGGAGGCCCCTGTCCCTCTCATCCTCCTCTTCCCTTCGGGGTATCTCTCGCATAAAATCCTTCAACAGGTGCCGCTTCACCTTACCCATGGGGGTACGGGGCAGCGGTTGGGCGATTAGACCAAAGCCCTTCAGGGCTTTGTAAGAAGGCAAGCCAGCGGAAACCCGGTGGATTGCCCCCTCGACCGCGTCCTGGAGGTTGCCTATTTTCGTTTCCCTGGCGTATTCGAGATTCGGCACGATGAGCCCGTAGAGGCCCCTCACCTCTCCGCCCTCCTCCCATTCCAAGACGCCGATCTCTTTGATTACCGGGATCTTCCCATATTCCTCTTCTACCTCCTCCGGATAGACCTTCTTTCCCGAACTCAGGACGATCACCTCTTTCTTCCTCCCGGTGATAAAGAGGTATTTCTCCTCGTCGAGACAGCCGAGATCTCCCGTCAGGAACCACCCATCCCTCATCACTGCTGCCGTCCCCTCCGGATTTCTGTAATAGCCTTTCATGATCATGGGCCCTTTGGCTGCAATCTCCCCTTCGCCGGCCTCGGAGGGATCCACGATCTTTACCTCCGCCAGGGGAAGGGCCTTCCCCGCGGAGCCGGGCTTCCTCCTCTCGATGGGATTGAAGGTGATTACCGGAGAAGTCTCGGTCAGGCCATATCCTTCCAGGACCGTGAAACCAAGGCCCTCCAGATCTTCCATCACCTGCGGATCCAGTCTCGCCCCACCGCTCGTAAGAAGCCGGAATTGTTCCCCAAAGGCCTGGTGGGCTCGCCGAAAGATGAGCTTTCCCAGGTTCCAATCCATTCGTCTTCTCAGCCTGCGGCACGCAGCCAAAAGCCCAAGGAGAGGAAGAGAGACGAGGACCGTCCTCGCCTTGAGTCTCCTGATCATTCCATCCCGGAGCAGTTCGAGCATTTGCGGGACTGCCATGAAGATCGATACCCCCCTCTCCCGGATTGCGGAAAGGAGTTCGGGTCCCTTCAAGCTGGGAGCAAGGGTGATGGTGGCGCCCATAAAGATAGGGAGCAAGAAGGTGCAGGTGAGGGAATAGGTGTGATGCAAGGGCAGGGCTGCCAGGACATTATCCTGCTGCTTGACGATCCCGAATTCGATGATGGCAAGCGCGTCGGAGGAGAAGTTCCCGTGAGACAGCATCACTCCTTTTGGCCTGCCCGTGGTGCCGGAGGTGTAGACGATGGAAGCCAGATCTTCCGGAAGGATGCGGGGACAGGAATTCATCTGCGGGGTCTCGCAGATCTCCTTGAAGCCCGGGGAATCGAAGTTGACCGTCCTGATCGAATCTCCCACCCTGGTCCGGGTCTTCCCACTGCAAAACAACAAGGTCGCTTCCGAATCGACCAGGAGATTCTCGATCTCTCGGGGGCCAAGCTGAGATTCGATTGGCACCGTGACCCCGCCTGCCACCAGGATTCCGAGATAGGAGGCACACCACTCAAACCGATTTTCCGAGAGGAGAGCGATGCGGGAGCCAGGCCCGACTCCCGACCTTATCAGATGAGAGGCGATCCCCTGCACAATACGAAGGAACTGTCCGTAGCTCAGTTCCTTCCACACCTGATCAAAATAGTTGAAGGCGGGGTGATCCGGGTGCAGGGAAGCAGCCTTCAGAAAGGGATCAAGAATCGTCTGCTTTCCGTCAATCTCCATCTTTCTTCTCCATAGATAATCGCTGGTAGTGCCGAACAGGAGGCGAGAGGCTGCGAGTGGATCGCTTTCTTATGTGCCCACGAAGAAAATCGATTCACTTTGTCATCGAGGTGCTATAGTAGCATCTTGTGAGGAGGACAAGATCTTGTCAATCGATTTCTTCGAATTTTTGTTCCCCACATGAAGGATTGACAAGCTGGAGCGGGGAGAGTAAATAGCAGAAGAGGGAATGATCGAGCGCCGACTCTTAGATCGTGGTCCCCTTCTTGCGCTAGGGCTCAGGAGCCGAAAGGAGCTGTTAGAGCAATGTCCGAGCGGTGGCAGAAGATATTGGGGGTGTCGGGAGAGGCCATGGGCACACCCCAAAGAAAGTCCGCCGCAAGTGCCCAACCTCCAGGCGAAGAGACTCTGCTCGATTCCTATTCGCAGGTGGTCATAGGGGTCGCCGAGAAGCTCAGTCCCGCCGTGGTGCACATAAGCGTTGCCGGGCGCGACAAAAGGCAACCGAGGGGAAGCGGCTCCGGATTGATCATCACCCCGGACGGCTACGCCCTGACGAACAGGCACGTGGTGCACGGGGCGAGATCGATTGAGATTACCCTCAACGACGGCCGTGCATTCACGGCGGAACCGGTGGGTGAAGATGCCCCGACCGATGTGGCGGTGCTCCGGATCTCCTCCACCAATTTACCCGTCGCAGACCTTGGCGATTCGCAATCCCTCAGGGTCGGGCAGCTGGTGGTGGCAATCGGCAATCCTCTCGGCTTCCAATGCACGGTGACGGCCGGGGTGATCAGTGCCCTCGGACGGACGCTGCGTACCGAATCGGGCCGGGTGGTGGAAAACGTCATCCAGACCGATGCGGCCCTGAATCCCGGAAGCTCCGGAGGACCCCTGGTCAACTCGGAAGGAAAAGCGATCGGCATCAACACCGCCATCATCTACCCCGCTCAAGGCCTCTGCTTCGCGATCCCCATCAATGCGGTCAAGAGGGTGGCAGGAATGCTGATCGCCACCGGGAAGGTCAGTCGGGGCTATTTGGGAATCATGGCCCAGCCGATCCGCTTCTATGCCCATCTCAAACGGGTCTTCAAGCTGAATCAGGAAAGCGGCGCCATGGTGATGGAAGTGTCACCTAACAGCCCGGCCCAGAGGGCAGGACTCAAGGCCAGGGATGTGATCGTGAGCATTGCCGGCACCCCCATATCCAGCGTGGACGACCTGCTCCGCTTCCTGGATGAACACCCCCCGGGAGAGAACTACGAGATGCTCATTCTGCGCCAAGGAATTGCTATGAAGCTGACTGTGAGTCCAGAACCAGCACCTGCCCAGGATTAGCGGAAAAAATGGAGAACTGCCCCCGCCTCGGACCAAGAGGGTTTAACATAAGAAAATCCGCAGCGAGACTTTGAAAATGCATGGCGAGCGCAATCCTGCAGCTTCATGCGGAATGAGCGAGCGAACTCGAAATGGAATCCGAGAATTCCATGCAGGTAAGGTCCTCTTTCTTCGTAGTCTTTGTGCCTTTGCCACCATTGGGCGGATCGTGGAGATAGCAGGCACCGGGCAGATCTCACCGGAGGATCACAACCCCTTTCTTGTTTGAGGGCAAGAGAGTCGGCCACTCGCATAGTCCAGGCAAGCTCTTCGGCGGCTGTTGGAGGTATGTCTCTTTCTCATCCCCTTTTGCAGCTTCGATTAGCAGAGATACGAACAAGACGGGCCGCTATCCATAGGAGGATCCAGCTATGTCGATGACGGAGACGATCATATGCAGTTTCATAGTCGTGTTTTTTCCTTTGCTACCAGCCTATATCCTCTATAAGATGCTACCCTCTACTACAACAGTAAGCGGACCCTTTAAGGGCCTTACCATCAACCTGACCGGTGCATTCGGAGGGTACTTCATCTTGGTTCTGCTTTTGCTGGGTTTTGTTGCGACTCGGTTCACGTCTTCAAAGTACCAGTATGATTCCTGGCGGATTAAGGGCACCGCCGGCTTTCAGCAGACTGCCAATGCCCCGGACCTAAGGGCCATTTCCCTCTTTATGCGTCCGCCCAATCCAGTGATAAACGAAGACGGGAGCTTCGAGATGGAAGTGATGGCCAAGAAGGGATCCGACTTCCCCTTCTTGATCGTGGATCACCCAGGCTTCAAGAGAGAGGTCGTAAGCCTCCGGAAGGAACCCGATCCCTATGCGAAGCCCTATGTCAAGGAATATGATGACAAGGCGAAACAGATTATCATCAAAACGCCTGTTCTTCTCCAGGAGCAGAGAAGGACTTCGTACTCTGCGTCAGGGGGCCAAACACCTCAACCGATCGATTGATATGGGGGATCAGACCATGCGAACAAAACCAAGAGGCAATAAATGCATGACGACCATTCGGTTTGCTTCCATATTCTTGCTTTTCGTAGGCCTCTTAACCGTGACGAATCTTGCCTATGGTGGCAATGTGGAAGGGAGGGTGAATTATCAGGGGCCTTCCGGAGCCATTTCTCCGGCTCCCCACATCCAGGTCAGCCTTGCTGATCCCAATCAAAAACTCTCCTCCTCCACCTTTACCGGATTTGACGGCATGTATTACTTCTACAATGTTCCCTCTGGCCAATACATCCTGGAAATAAAACCTTCTGAGAACAAGCCAGCGATCAGTTACCGGATCACCGTGCGGAATCAGCCTCGCACTTCCATAAAGCCCATCCTGGTTCCCCGGTGAGAGCAAATGGAAAAATACATAGACGCTCTTACCCATTTCCTTGCAGACCGGAATTGAAATGATTTGGGGGGGCTGGCCTTGTGACCCACCCCTCACTCACCCACCCACCGCAACGGGTGGCCCTTGCCTCCTCCAGACGAGGAAGAAACCGTTATACTAAGGACC
>Ga0316628_100002823_pt1 | contig 13090 bp, 12 predicted proteins | sample OWC_Aug_M2_C1_D5_FD_207648 | JGI IMG/M metagenome (GOLD analysis project Ga0316628, IMG submission 207648) | Wetland soil microbial communities from Old Woman Creek delta, Ohio, United States - OWC_Aug_M2_C1_D5_C | ecosystem: Environmental > Terrestrial > Soil > Wetlands | place: USA: Ohio... | reverse complement strand
GCGCAGCGCAATCTCGAGATCGCCTACTTCAACACGGGCTATTACGATACTCGAATACCGGAGTTGAAGGACCGCCTGCGCCAGCGGCCGGCCGATCGCGACGCGCGCTGGGAGCTGGGGCGCACGTTGGCGCTGCTCGGCCGCCAGGACGAAGCCGCCGACGAGTTTCGAGCGCTCCTGCAGCACGTGCCCGAGGACGTCGGTGCGCTGTTGCAACTCGCGCTCGCCGAGAAGCAGTCCGGCGACATGGATCGTGCGCACGAGTACCTGCAGCGGGCGCTCACGCTCGATCCGGAGAGCTCGCTCCTGCACTTCACACTGGGCGAGGTCCTGTATCATCGCGGGCTGAACGAGGATGCGCTCCGCGCCCTCCAGCGCGCCGTCGAGCTGAATCCGGAAAACCACGACGCGCTGTACCTGATGGGGTTCGTCCTCGGCGACATCGGCCGGCACGAGGAAGCGCAGGCCGTGACCAAGCGCGCCGTGCAGCTCAATCCGTCGCTGTCACGCGCCCACGCCAACCTCTCGCTGGAGCGACGGCGTGACGGCGCGCTGGACCAGGCGCCCGAGAAGCACGAACTGCGCATCTCGGGTGAAGGCGCGCTGGCCCACTACAACCTCGGCCTCGCCTTCCGGAGCAAGGGCTACTACCACGAGGCACTCGGTGAATACCGCGTCGCGCTGGAACGCGGTGAGGAACGCGATCTCGTGCTGCAGGCGATGGCCGAGGTGCATCTGCTCACGCGCGCGCCGGCCGAGGCTCTGGCACTGTACGAGGACTTGCTGCGGCGGCAGCCGGACAGCCCGAAGCTGTGGAACGAGCGCGGCGTGGCGCTGCACCAACAGGGCCGCTTTGCCGACGCGGAGGCGAGCTACCGTCGTGCGCTGGACGCGGAACCGTCGTACGCGCTGGCGCGCAACAACCTGGGCGTCGCGCTGTATCACAGCGGCGCCGTCGAGGACGCGGCCAAGGCGTTCGAGCTCGCGCTCGAGGCACAGCCCGCGTTCCTCAAGTCTCGGCTCAACCTGGCGCTCCTGCTGAGCAGGGGAAAGCGGTTCTCGCCGGCGCTCGCCGCCTACCGGCAGGTGCTCGCCGCGGAGGCAGAGCACCCGCTGGCATGGAATGGCGTGGGCGTCGTGCTCTCGGCGCTGAGACGGTTTGCCGACGCGCGCAACGCGTTCGCGCGCGCGATCCAGGCGCGGCCGGACTACGCCGAAGCGCACTACAACCTGAGCTTCGCGTTGTCGAACCTCGGCGACTTCGAGGGAGCGCTCCGCGAGACGCGGCGCGCGCTCGAGCTGGACCCCTACTACGTCCCGCAGAAGTTCGAGCTCGCGATGGACATGGAGTACGAGGATCCGGATCTGTCGATTCAACCGGATCTCGGCGGCGAGCACACGGCCGACGCCGCGGTCGCCGACTTCACGTTCGATCCCGAGTCGCTGGACACGCTGTTCACCGAGCTCGCTCCGATCGCGCCGACACCGCCTCGCGCCGCGCACCGCAACGGCGACACGTCGCCGTACTCCATGGCGACTGATTATCTGTCGAAGGGGCTGTACGATCGGGCGTCCGCGGAGATCACGCGCGCGATGATGCGCGGTCATGGACGCGGTGAAGGCCTCGCGCTGCTCGGCGACGTGTTCGTCAAACAGGGATTGTTCGGCGAAGCGCTGGAGCGATATCGCGAGTCGCTGCAGCTCGAGCCGGATCTCTGGCGCGCGATGGTCGGCGAGGTGGTGTCGCTGCTCCGACTCGGCCGCGCGGGAGAAGCGCGCCCGCTCTCGCAGCGCCTGCGACTTCGTGCGCCGACCGATCCCGATGTCCTCGTGCTCGTGGCAACGGCCTGCGCCGACTCCGGTGATCCGGCCGCGGCGCTGTCGACGCTGGAGCACGCGCGCCGGGCGGCGCCGGCGCGCGCCGACGTCCTGCACAAGGTGGGCGACATCGCGCAGTCGCTCGGGGATCACGAGGGGGCGATCCTCGCCTATCGCCAGGCGCTGCAGCTCGACGGCGACCTGGCGGTCGTACGTTTTCAGCTCGCGCGCCTGCTCGAAGCCAAGGGACACAACCGCGAGGCGGAGCAGGAGCTGATCGCCGCGCTCGAGGCGGTACCGACCTACTCCGAGGCGACGCTCGAGCTGGCGCTGCTGCGCCGACGGCTCGGCCAGCCCGCCGACGCGCGCGATCTGCTCATCGAGCTGCTGCATCGCGACCCCTACCACCTCGACGCGCTGATCGCGCTCGGCGAGATCCTCCTCGTGCTCGGGCGCAAGCGCGACGCCGTGCACGCGTTCGCGCGCGTCCTGCGCTTCGATCCGAATCACGTCGGCGCACTGTTCCACGAAGGCGCGATGCTCGCCGAGCAGCACCGGTACCGCGACGCGGTCGAACGGTGGCGGCGGGTCGTCGACCTCGGCCCGTCCACCGAGTACGCTCGCCGCGCGCGGCGCGAGATGCGCACGGCGGGCGATCTCGAGCTGATCCTCGCTCACCGCCGAGCGAGCTAGCCATGGCGATCGAAGGTCCGCTCCGCGAGCTCGGCATCCACGACGTCTTCCAGCTCCTCGACCTGAGCCGGAAGACGGGCATGCTGCGCGTGTCGTCCGAGCTGCGCGAGGACGAGGGTGTCGTGTTCTTCGACGCGGGCCGCGTCGTGCAGGCGGCCATTCGCAGCAAGCCGACGCCGGCGCTCGACGCGACGGCCATGTCCCGACGCGAGCTGGAGCGTCAGATCCGGCTGCAGATCGAGAACGTCGTGTTCGAGCTGATGTCGTGGCAGGAAGGGTTCTTCTCGTTCGAGGAACGCTCACGCGACCGGATGCCTCGCGACACACGGATCTCGGTGTCAACGGAATCGCTGCTCATGGAGGGCGCGCGGCGCATCGACGAATGGTCGCGTATCGCCGACGTGATTCCGAATCTCGAGGTGATCCCGGAGCTCGCGCCGGTCGACGGCCAGCACGGCGGGCCGATGCTCGATCTGCTGCCGCACGAGTGGCAGGTCCTCACGATGATCGACGGCGCGCGCGACCTCCGTGCCATCGCCGCGTCGCTCGGCCGCGATGAATTCGGGATCGCGAAGATCGTCTACGGCCTCGCGACAACGGGCGTCGTCGACGTTCGCCGGGCCGCGCCACGCACTCCGACCGACGGCGCCGTGGCCGGCGTCGCGCCGCCCGCCGGCACGGCGCGCGTCGTGGCGGAGGAGCTCGCCGTGGCTCGGGCCGCCGTCGAGCAGTTGTTGCGTGCGTCGCCGAATGGTGCCGCCGCGCCGGAAGCGCGCGACGCGCTCGAAGCGTTGGCGCGTTTGCAGCGTGTCCTCGTGGAGCGCGTCGATGGCTGACGACGTCCGCCGGTGGAGCGACGAGCTCGCGCGCGATCCGAATAGTCTCGTGTTTCTCGAGCTGGGCGAGACGCTGCGCCGGCAGCGTCTGCTCGACGTGGCGCACAAGATCGCGCTGCGCGGCCTCGAGCGGCATCCGCAAAACGCCGATGCACACGATCTCATCGCGCGAATCGCGGTCGATCGCGGCGACCTGCAGACGGCGCGCGAGCGCTGGGCGACAGTGCTGCAGCTCGTGCCCGGTCATGCGGGCGCACTCAAGGGCATGGGATACCTGTCCTTTCAGGAGGGCCGTCTCACCGAGGCGGAGCAGTACCTGTCGCACGTTGCGGCCACGGATGGAGGGGGGGACGACCGCGTGACGAGCGCGCTCGCGACCGTACGCCGGACGTCGATGTCGTTGCCGGCAGTGCCCGAGCCGCCCGCCAATGCGGCTGGCGCGGAAACCGCAAGCGAGTCGTTGCCGCATGATCCGCAGTGTCTGTTCGCCGATCTGCTCGTGGACGACGCACAGACCGCGCTGCTGCTCGACGCCGGCGGCTACGTGCTCGGCGGCATCTACCTCGATGGAGACGGCGCGGATGTGTCGAGCGACGTGGGCGCGCAGTTGAGCGGCATCACCGACGAGGTTCGGCGCGCCATGCGGCACCTGGACATCGGGGAGTGGCGATCGATCACGTTCGAGACGCAGGTCGCGGTGGTCGCCATGGCGCCGTCGGCGGATGCGAGCCTCGTCGTCGTCGCGGCATCGCGCGCGACGCCGCTCGGCCTCGTCCGCCGCCTGCTCGAGCGCTGCGGAAGGCGCGCGTCGGCCTGGCTCGAACGCGGAGGCGCGGAATGACGCCGCCGCTGCGTCCGATCGTCGATGGGCTCACCCGGCAGCGTGGCGTTCGGGCGAGCTTGGTCGTCTCCGAGCATGACGGGCTCGTCATCGAGTCCAGCTTGCGATTTGGCCAGGACGGCGACCGGGTGGCCGCGTTGGCCGCGTCGATGTACCGGAAGGCCCGGTTATCGGCGGCTGCGGCATGCCTGGGCGCCGTCGCTTTTCTGCAGTTGGACGCGGACCGGGGGCGCATCTGCGCCGTGGGCGGTCGCAACGATCTCGTGATCGTCGTCGTCGCCGAGCCTGGCGCGAACGTCGGGCTGATTCGGGTGGAACTCTTCAAGGCGCTGGAGATGCTCGCATGAACATCGCCACGGTCGAGTCGTGGATCGAGGCGCCGCTCAAGCGCTACGTCGACGAGGTGCACGCGCATCTCGCGCTGCTTCTCCATCCGTCGGGACAGGTACTCGCGCAGGCGGGGTTCACCCGCGAGGTCGACGTGATGAGCGCCTGCGCGCTCGCCGCGGCGGTGTACGCGACTGCCGGTGAGCTTGGCCGTCACGTGGAGGGGCGCGCCTTTGGCGGGCTCCATTACGCCGGTCCGCAAAAGCAGCTCTTCCTGGCGCCGGTCGCGACGTCGCGCGGCACGTTCGTGTGTCTCACCGTCTTCGACGACGCGTCGTCGCTCGGCCTCGTGCGCCTGTATTTCGCGGAGCTGTGCCGCGATCTGGCGGATGCCGCGCCGCCACTCGCGGCGCGCACCGCGGCGCCATCGTTCATGAACTTTGAGGCGGACCTCAACCGGAACCTCGCCGCGCTCTTTGGGCGCGACGAGGTGATGTGATACCGTGTCGCTCGTCAACTACGCCACGCGCGAGATCACGTGCAAGATCGTCTACTACGGGCCCGGTCGGTCCGGCAAGACGACGAACCTGCACTACATCTACGGCCAGGTGCCGGACGATCGCAAAGGCAAGATGGTGTCGCTGGCCACGCAGACGGATCGCACGCTGTTCTTCGATTTTCTGCCGCTGGACCTTGGCACGATCTCGGGGTTCACGACCCGGTTTCAGCTCTACACGGTGCCGGGCCAGGTCTACTATCAGACGACGCGCAAGCTCGTGCTGCAGGGCGCCGACGGCGTGGTGTTCGTTGCGGACAGCCAGGCGCACCAACTCGCCGAGAACATCGAGAGCCTCCAGGACCTGCACGCGAATCTGGCCGAGCAGGGTGTCGATGCTCGCTCGGTGCCGCTCGTGCTGCAATACAACAAGCAGGACCTGCCGCGCGATTTCATCCTGGGCGCGGCGGATCTCAGCGACGCCCTGAACTTTCGAGGCGTGCCGGAGTTCGCGGCCGACGCCCTGCATGGCCCCGGTGTGTTCGAGACCCTGCGCGCGATCTCGGAGCTCGTGCTCAAGCGGCTGAGCGCGGGCACCGCGCCGGCAGCGGTGTCGAGAGCGCCGGCGATGGCGCGGTAGCGGCGCGCGGACCATGGCGATCGACCCCTCGCTCCGCTTCGACACGTTCATCGTCGGCTCGGCGAACCGCCTCGCCGTCGCCGCGGCGCGCGCCGTCGCCGATTCGCCGGGCACCACGTACAACCCGCTGTTCATGTACAGCGCCTCGGGGCTCGGCAAGACGCATCTCATGAGCGCGATCGGCAATCACGTGAAGCGCACGAAGGCGTTGCCGGTGGAGCTCGTGACGCTCGACGACTTTGTGGGCGAGCTGCACGAGGCGATCGCGGCCGGCGACACCGAGGCATTTCAGAACCGGTATCTCCAGGTCGGCGTGCTGCTCATCGACGACACACAGTTTCTGACGGGACATCCCGAGACGCAGAGCGAGCTGCTGCGCATCTTCAACACGCTGCAGGCGGATGGCCGGCAGCTCGTGATGACGAGCGACCGGCCGCCGGCCGACATCGCCGACGTGGACCAGCGGCTGATCACGCGGCTCTCGGGTGGGCTGATCGTCGATCTCGGAATGCCCGACTACGAAACGCGCATGGCCATCCTCAAGGCCAAGTGCGAGCAGCGCGGCGTGCGCTTTCAAGCCGGCGTGATCGACGAAGTCGGCCGGATCGAGTTCAAGAACGTGCGCGAGCTGCAGGGCGCGCTCAACCGCCTCATCGCATTTCAGACGCTCGGCGAAAAGGAACTGACCGCCGAGGCGGTCGGGGTCGTACTCGGCGACCTCGCGGAGCACCGGTCGCGTACGTCGCCGGTGAAGGTGAGCGGCGAGTTCGCGAGCTTCGTGAGCGAGGTGGCGTCCGTCGTGGCGCAGCACGTCGACCAGTGGAAGCACCGTCTCACCGAAGCGATCGCGTACTGGGAGAGCGAAGGCTTTCGCGCCGGCGCGCTGTCGCGTGCCCTCCACTCCGACGGGCCGCCGCGCAGCGTCGAGACGCTCCTCCGCGAGTTCGACGCGAAGATTGCCCGGCTCCGCGAGCTGCACAAGCAAATCGCGCGCGTCGATTCCGCGCTCGTCGCGCACGAGGCGTTTCGCGACCCCGACCGCCTCCCCGAAGCGGAGCAGCTCGCCGAGCGCGCGCTGCGACAAACGCCGCCGCCGCCTGGACCGTCGGCCGCCTTCACGCGCGCGGGATTCGAGACCGGCGCGAGCAACCAGCTCGCGGTGCGGGCCGCGGACGCCATCGTGTCGGTGCCGGGGACGCGATACAACCCACTGTTCGTCCACGGACCGAGCGGCGTCGGCAAGACGCACCTGGTGAACGCCATCGGCAATGGTCTCGTGACGAGCGCCGGCATCTCCCCGGTGGCATGCGTGCCCGCGCAGATGTTCGTCGACGAGCTGATCGCGGCGCTGCAGGAAGGAACCGTGGACCGCTGGCGCTCCCGATATCGAGGCGTCGGCGCGCTCTTGCTCGACGACGTGCAATTCGTCGCCGGCAAGGAGCGCACGCAAGAGGAATTGTTCCACGTCTTCAATGCGCTTTACGCCGACGGCAAGCAGCTCGTGTTTGCCAGCGATCGCCCGCCGCGCGAGCTCTCCGGGCTCGAGGACCGTTTGCGGTCGCGATTCGAGGGTGGTCTCGTGGTGCCGATGCAATCGCCCGACCGCGCGCTGCGCGAGCGATTGTACGCGCGGTACCTGCGCGACCTCGGCGTGGAGCCGACGGGCGAGATGCTGGGCTATCTCGCGGAGACTCCCGTGTCGAGCGTTCGCGAGATCATAGGAGTGGCCAATCGAATCGTCGCGTCGGCCGAAGTGGCCGTCGTTCCGGTCACGATCGGCTTCATCCGCGCCGAGCTCGAGCCCGATGAGACGGAGTTGGCACGCGCCGCGGCAATGCGCACCGCCGCCGACTCGTTCTTTCTCGATCGCGAAAAGGTGATCTGGCAGTGGCCGGACCACGGCTCGCGCCTCATCGAGGAGCCCCGATGAACGCGCGCAGTCTCGCAGACAGCCAGCTTGCCGCAAGGCGGAGGGTTGGCTGATGGCGATCCGCGGCAGCTTGAAGGAGGCGAGCCTCCCCGACGTGCTCCAGTTACTGGCAATGGGTCAAAAGACCGGCTGCCTGAGCGTGAGCCACCGAAACAACTTCGGCTACATCTACTTCGATCGCGGGCGCATCTCCTACGCGTCGGTCGTGAATCGGCGCGACCGGCTGGGCGACATGCTCGTCAAGACCGGTTTGATCACGCAGACCCAGCTCGACTCAACGGTCGAGCTGCAGAACCGGCGTCGTGACGAGCGGCTCGGGCATTTGCTCGTGGAGCAGGGTGTGATCGGCGCTAAGCAGCTCGACGACGCGATCGATGTGCAGATTCGCGAAGCCGTGTACTTCCTGTTCACGTGGAACGAGGGGACGTTCAACTTCGAGGCGGACGTCATACCCGATCCGCACGACCATCTCGTGTCGATCAATCCCGAGTCACTCCTCCTCGAAGGCGCGCGGCGCGTGGACGAGTGGGGGTTGATCGAGAAGAAGATTCCCAGCTTCGACATCGTCTTTCAGATGGAACGGAAGCGTGTTCTGCAGAGCGACGCGGAGCTGACGGACGAGCAGGCGGCCGTGCTGGCGCTCGTGAACGGCGAGCGCGACGTGCAGGCGATCATCGACGAGTCGGGACTGGTCGAGTTCGAAGCTGGCAAGGCGCTGTACGGCTTGCTCGCGGCTGGCTTCATCCATCGCGTTGGCAAATCGGCGCGGGCGCTGCCCGCGGTGTCGGAGAGCCGCGCCGACGAACATCTCAACCTCGGCATCGCCTTCTACAAGACGGGGATGTTCGACGAAGCACTCCGCGAATTCCGTCGCGTGATGGAACTTCGCGACGGCGACTCGACGGCGCGGTTCTACGTCGGGCTCGTGTACTCGCGACAGGGCAACTGGGCCGAGGCGTCGGCCGCGTTCGTCGAGTGCACGTCGCACGCCGGCGCAAGCGCGGCGGCATTCCACAATCTCGCGTTCACGCTCGAGCAGCAGAAGCGATACGAGGAGGCGCGCGCCGCACTCGACGAGGCCATGCGACGCGGCGGCAACGAACACGCGCGCGTGCACACGTCCATCGGCATCGTGAGCCTTCTGTCCGGCGACTTGAACGGCGCCGACGCGGCGTTCACGACGGCGCGCCCCTTCTTTGGCCGGCGTCCCCCCAGCGCGGCATGGTATCACTACGCCGCGCTGGCCAAGGCGCTGCTCGGCCAGACGTCGCGCGCCGCCGCCATCCTCACCGAAGGCGTGGCGGCCAATCCGCGATCGGCGGTGCTGCTGAACAATCTCGCCGCGGTGCTCGAACGGGTCGGCGAGTACGACGCGGCACTGGCCGCGGTGGAGCGCGGTCTGCAGGAGGAGCCGGGAATGGCCCAGCTCCACAAGACGCTGGGCGATTTGCGGTACCGCGCAACGCGGTACGACGAAGCGCTGGAATCCTATGTCCGGGCGACGAAGGTGAGCCCCGATCTCGGGGCCGACGTGTACCTCAAGCTCGGCAACATCCGGCTTCGCCGGCGGGAGCGCGAGGAAGCGGTTCGTTCATGGGAGCGCGCGCTCGAGCTCGATCCAGACAACGCCATCGTCCGCACGAACCTCGAGTCGATCCGGCAGGTGTTCTGATGGACGCCTCGCTGGGCGATTTCTCCGGGCTCACGCGCAAGATCACCCTCGAGCGCGGCTTCGGGTGCGCAAGCTACAAGGAGAAGTGTCTCCGCCGCCGCGTCGCCGTCCGGATGCGCGCGCGCGGCGTGCACACGTACGAGGACTATGCGCGTCTGCTCGACGTTGACGCGTCGGAGTACGAGCGTCTCCTCGACGCGCTCACGATCAACGTCACGAAGCTGTTTCGAAACTGGGAAGCCTACGACGCGCTCGCCAGGCAGGTCATCCCGGAGCTGTGGTCCCGTGACAGGGAGGCGATCCGCGTGTGGAGCGCCGGCTGTTCGTCCGGCCACGAGCCATACTCGCTGGCGATTCTCTTCCACCGACACGCCGCGGCGAGCGACGCGCTCCCGCAGCTCCGCCGCGTCGACGTGCTCGGCACGGACATCGACCGGTCGTGCCTCGCCGCGGCCAAGCGGGGCGAGTACGTCGAGGCGGACTTTGCCGACACGCCCGCCGAGCTGCGCGCGCAGTACTTCACCGACAGCGCGCCGTTCACCGTCGTGCCGGCGATCCGCGCGATGGTGCGCTTCGAGTATCGCGACCTGCTGAGCGCGCGGCCGCACGCCGCCACCTGCGATTTGATCGTCTGCCGCAACGTGCTGATCTACTTCGACCGTGAGACGCAGATCCGGGTTTTCGAGCTGTTCCACGAATCGCTCGCTCCAGGCGGCTACCTGATGCTCGGAAAGGTCGAGACGCTGCTCGGACCGTCGCGCGGAAAGTTCACCGCGGTCGATGCGCGCCAGCGCATCTTCAGGCGAACATGAGCGCCACCCTTTCGGAAGTCCGCGTCAAGGTGGCGGATTACGCCGTCGCCGATAGCGGCATGCTCTCCACGATCGGGCTCGGCTCGTGCGTCGCGATCGTGCTGTACGACGCGGAGTCGGCGGTCGGCGGCCTGGCGCACGTGCTCCTGCCCAACGAGACGATGTCTCGCGACCGGTCCAATCCGGCGAAGTTTCCGGCGACGGCCGTGCCGCTGCTGCTCGACGAGATGCGCCGGCTTGGCGCCCAGGTCGGTCGCGTGCGCGCCAAGATCGCCGGCGGCGCCAGCATGTTCGGCAATCTCATGGGGACGGGCGGCATGAACATCGGCGAGCGCAACGTGCAGGCCGTGCGTCGCGCGCTCGAGATGGCGGGAATTCCCGTGGTCGCCGACGACACCGGCAGCGACTACGGCCGCAGCGTCTTCTTCTTTCTCGACGACGGCCGCGTCGAGGTACGCTCGCTCCGGAAGGGATCACGTGTCCTCTGACCGATTGCGCGTCCTCGTCGTGGACGACAGTGCGTTCATGCGCCAGCTCGCGTCGCAGGTGATCGACGACTCGGGCGAGTTCGTCGTCGCCGGCACGGCGCGGAACGGCTACGACGCGCTGAAACAGATTCGGGCGCTCGATCCCGACATCGTGACGCTCGACGTCGACATGCCGGAGCTCGACGGCCTGGGCGCGCTCGCCTGCATCATGAACGAGACCCCGCGTCCCGTCGTGATGCTGAGCGCGGGAACGACGGCGAGCGGCATGTCGGCCACCGTCAAGGCGCTCGAGTTGGGCGCGGTCGACTTCGTGCTCAAGCCGTCCGGCTCGATCAGCCTCGACCTCGCGCGAATCGGCGGACGATTGCTCGAGGCATTGCGCGCGGCGGCACGCGCCAATCCCGCCGGGCTCCGCACCCTCGCGCACCGCACGCTTCCGCGCCACACGCCCATCTCGGTCGACGTGTCCGCTCCGGACACGGCACCGGCGACGAACGTGGTCGTCATCGCGGCATCGACCGGCGGACCACGCGCGCTCACCGCCGTGCTGCCGCGCCTTCCGCGCTCGCTTGGCGCCGCGGTGCTCGTCGTCCAACACATGCCCGCCGGTTTCACGCGAAGCTTTGCCCAACGGCTCGACACGGTGAGCCCGATGCGCGCCGAAGAGGCGCAGGACGGCGAGACGATCGTGAACGGCCGCATCTACGTCGCGCCCGGCGGCAGGCACATGACGGTTCGCGATGGCGGACAGGGCACCGAAATCGCGCTCGACGATGGGCCGCCATTGTGGGGCGTCCGCCCTGCCGCCGACCATCTCTTTCGCTCGGCTGCAAAGCTGTTCGGTCCAACGGCGGTGGCCGTGGTGCTCACCGGCATGGGCCGCGACGGCGCCGAGGGGACGCGGGCCATTCGCGGCGCCGGCGGCCGCGCGGTGGTCCAGGATCGCGAGACGTCGACGATCTTCGGCATGCCGCACGCGGCGCTCGAGCACGCCGGCGCGGACCGTGTGTTGCCACTCGGCGACATCGGAAACGCAATCATCGAGCTTCTGGAGTCGGTGCGCCATGTTTCGTGACGGCGCCGCTCGGCTTCTCGTCTTTCGCGTGGGCAGCGAACGGTTCGCCGTCGAGCTGTCCGCTGTCGCCGAGGTGATCGAGACACCGGCGGTGCAGCCGGTGCCGGACGCCCCACCAACGCTCCTCGGCATCACGATGCTGCGCGGAGAGCTGGTGCCGATCCACGATCTTCGTCCCCTGCTGCACGCCGGCGCCGGCTCGATGGGCGGCGCGCTGTTGTTCGCGCGCGACGGCCGCGTCGTCGGGCTCGCCATCGACGACGTCTACGACGCGCTGATCGTCGAGGAGCACGAATTGCGGCCGGCGCCCGGGGCAGACGGCGCCGACGCGCTGCTCGTCGGTTTGGTGCGACGCGAATCCGAGCTATTCGCGGTGCTCGACCTGGAAGCGCTGCTCGCGGCCGTTCGCATGGACACGGAGGGACAACGCGCATGAAGACCGACGTCGTCAAGCTGGTGATCTTCCGAATCGGCGACGATCTCTTCGCCGCCGAAGTCCTCGCCGTCGACCGCGTGCTGCGGTACACGCAGCCCAATCCGGTGCCTGACGTGCCACGCTGGATCGAGGGCGTGATCGAGCATCGTGAGAACGTGATTCCCGTGGTCGACCTGCGGCGGCGCATCGAGCGGCCCAACCTGGCGATCAGCGCGTCCACGCGCATTCTCGTGCTCAACACGTCGGACGGATACGTGGGCGCCATCGCCGACGCCGTGGTAGAAGTCGCGGTCGTGCCGGCGACTGCCATGTCGGCGCCGCCGCCGTTGTTCAAGGGACTCGCCGCCGACGCAGTGCGCGGCATCGCCAAGGTCCACGACCAGCTCGTCGTGGTGCTCGACGTCGACCGCGTGCTCACCCGCGCCGACCGTGTCGTACTCGACGAGCACGCGGCGGCAGCGGCGGGAGATCGTGACTGAGGCGACGCTCGACTCGCTTCGTGCAGCGCACGAAGCGCTGGTTGCGCGCTTGTCCGGGGCCGAGACCGAAGCCGAGCTGATTCCCCTCAAGCGCGACATCGGCGCGCTCTTCAAGAGCGTCGAACACCAGATCGCCGAGCTCACCGCGCTGCGCGAAAGCACCCTCGAGCTGATCGAGGCGTGGAAGACGCTCAAGAAGGCGCAGCCGTCGAACGCGCCGCAGCTCGACGGGGCGCCGCCGGCCGTGCACGCCGACCACATCGGCGCGTCGACGTTCATCGAGAAAGGGTGGAGCATGATCTCGGCCGGCGACTACACCGGCGCCGAGCGCGTGCTGTCGAAGGCGCTGCAACTCTCGCCCGATAATCCGCAGGCCGAGTCGCTCCTCGGGTGGGCGCAGATGCTCCAGGACAACTTCGACGATGCGCTGCTCAATTTTCAGAAAGTTCTCGTGCGCGAGCCCCAGAATGCGCTGGCGCGCGTGAACGTGGGCTACATCTGCCTCAAGAAGCGCATCTTTGGCGAAGCCATCGAGCACCTGTCGCGT
>Ga0316628_100002822_pt1 | contig 13090 bp, 11 predicted proteins | sample OWC_Aug_M2_C1_D5_FD_207648 | JGI IMG/M metagenome (GOLD analysis project Ga0316628, IMG submission 207648) | Wetland soil microbial communities from Old Woman Creek delta, Ohio, United States - OWC_Aug_M2_C1_D5_C | ecosystem: Environmental > Terrestrial > Soil > Wetlands | place: USA: Ohio... | reverse complement strand
ATAATTGATATTTCGTTCCTCCCTCGCGGCTTTGAGGAACGATGGATCGAACTCGGCTTGTCCCAAGATCGCATTCGGAAATCCTACGAGCAAAATAACGATGAAGGCGGCGTAGTGAGTTCTATAATGCCACCGGCGTCTCATGCGATTCTCCGCTTAATGTACGGCGTTCACTCAACATAGAGCTTAGCTTTGATCAGCCAGGCCTCACCTACCCTAAAGAGGATAACGATGCCAAGCATAACGAGCGCAATAACGCTGACGACCTCCGATCTCCCGGCTTCCCAGTACTTGAGAATCGTAACCGAAAGCACCTCATTTCCGGGAGAATAGAGCAGAACCGACGCGCTTAGCTCGCGTAAAAAGATAAAGAACAACAGAAGAGCCCCCGCGGTAAACCCGGGGCGCAACAATGCCAGGTAGATTTTCATAAAGGTCTGCCACCAGCTAGCCCCGCAAGCTCTCGAAGACTCTTCCAGGTCCTCGCTGATTTGAACGATCGTGCCCGACATGCTCCGCACCCCGATGGGCAGGCCAATGGTTAAGTAGGCGATCAACAGTATCCAGATGGTGCCGTAGAGCACGATCGGGCCCGGCAGCAGAATATAGGCCCATAAAAGGCCTAGCGCTAAGACCATCCCCGGCAAGCTCCACGGTACCCAAGAGAGAAAATCCAGGGCTCCTTTACCCCAGAATTTCGTTCTGAAGATGATGTACGCGATGACCGCCGAAAGCAGCATGCACAGCACGGCCCCTCCAGCGGCGAGAACCAGACTGTTTCTCAGCGCGCGCCAGAACAAAAGATCGGAAAAAGCCTGTCGGTAATTATCGAGGGTCAACAGCTTGAAATCATAGAGACCGAAAATGGTGAAGAACGAGCTCAACAGGAGCTGGGAAACAGGAAGCACCAAAGCAATGAAAAAGTAACCCACGCAAAGCCCGAAAGTAACCCACCTCCAGCCACCAAGATCGACTGGCCGGGGCCGATAACCTTTCCCGGTGACCGTGAAATATTTCTTGCCGGCCATGATACGGCGCTGGATGAGCACGCCCGTGAATGTGATCACCATGAGCAGAGCCGCGAGCGCCATCGCGCGCGGATAGTCCGCCGGCGTGCGTTGAGTGAGGGCTGCGTAGATCTCCGTTGTGAAAACGAAGATCTTGGCAGGAAGACCGAAGAACAGCGCGCTCTCGAACGCCTCCAATCCCCGGATGAACGCTAGCAGTCCTGCGCCCATGATGGCTGGAGCCATGAGAGGGAGGGTTACGCGAAAGAACGTCTTGAGCCCGCCAGCCCCGGAGGCGCGCGACGCCTCCTCGAGGGCGGGATCCGTCGCGCGAAAAGCACCGACCACCAGAAGAAAAACGAACGCAGCGGAGTAATGGGTCATGTGCCATATGATTCCAGCGTAGGAGTAGATATTAAAAAGGGGACGGTCAAGCCCGAAGAACAGCATGAAAAATTTATTAATGATTCCAACAGTCGGGTTTGCGAGCATGGCCCACGCTATCGCAGTCAAGATCGGAGGAACAAAAAAGGGCAGCGTGACAAATGTTTCAAGCAGACGTGGGTAGGGCGTGTTAGTGCGAGTTATGACCCACGCAAAAAATACTCCAAGGATAACGGCGAAGATTGTCTTTACCGCCGCGATCACCAGACTATTCAGAAGGACCCGATAAGTTGAGGAGTCTGTATAGGCTTCTCTGTACGCTGTCCATGTAAAACTTGCCGCCTCCCCGGGGGCAGCGTCTCTAACGCTGCCAAACAACAGCATCACGACGGGATAGAGAGTCAAAAAACCAACCATTAGCAGCGTCGCGTTCATCAAGATAGGGGCCACGTCGACGCGTCTGTCCGGCACGTCCGCTTTCCAACTCGATACCGCATCGCAGAGTCTTCCTTCGATCATTTTGTTGTCTGTCTAACAGAACCGGCAAATGCCAGTCTTCAAGTTAAGCGATGAGCAACGCCGCCGATGCGTTAAGGGGTCACGTTTCCCTTGATCACAAGAAGTCGTACGAGGATGGCGGATACTGCTTCCGTGCCTATTTCACTTCCTGACCTATTTGACCCACCAATCCCACTTCCACGCGTTCTCTCGATACGGGATCGGCGAAATACGTGACATACCGGAGCACCGCGGCGCGCTCGAGCGGAGTTAGGATAGTTTTAAATCCGGGCATCGCCGTATTCGGTTTACCATTGGTGATCACAGAAAAAAGGTAGTTTTCAGTTTGTTTGGTCAACCAGGCGGCGTCGGTGAAGTCCCTTGGCTCCGGGGAAAGTATTTGGCCGACGCTGCCACCCCCGTTGCCCGCTGTGCCGTGGCAACCGGCACAGTACGTGTTAAAGACGGCTTGGCCCGCTTTGTAAGCCGCCAGGCTCCTGGCGACGGCGGGAATCTCCTCAGAGGGAACCGGCACGGGCTTGGCGATTTCCACGCCGCGATTCAAGCGCTGAAGAAATGCGATCAGCGCGCGGATTTCATCGTCGGGAAGATACGTAAGCGAGGGCATAAAACTATTGGGCAGAACCGCGCGCGGGTTGACGAAATACGCCATGTACCAATCCGAGGTCCGTCGCGGAGTTTTTCGTAAATCAGGCACAAAACCCGCCCAATCCTCCGTCACGTGCAAAAGCACGGTCTGCGCATGGCAGGTTGAAAAGCAGGGCTCGCGCTGAAAAACCTTCCACCCCTTCTCCTCCAACGGGCTCATGGCTCTCTCACGAGAAGGTTCAGGGGCGGTGATGCAACCTGTGAGGACGGTCGCGACCAGCAGGAGTCCCAACAGTTTCCGCGGCAAGATCTTTCTCATCGGCGCTCACCAAGGTAGCGCACAAGCGCCTTGACTTGCAGATTGTTGAGATAGAGCTGAGGCATTTTACCGCCGGGAAGAATTTCGTCGGGATCTTTGAGAAGGCGCTCCAGATTTTCCGAGTTGCGCTTGCGGCCGATGTACGTAAGCGCCGGCCCAACCTCCCCACCCGAGATGCCGATGGTGTGACATATATTGCACCCCGCCCCGTGAAACAATTTTTTGCCGTCGTAAGTAAACACGATCCGGCTTGCGATTTTGAGTTCCTCCGGGTCTGCGCTCTTGGGCGCAGCTAAACGTTCTTCAGCAGGCAGTTCGCGCACAACCCGCCGGGCCAACAACGGCAAGTAGCGCAACCGGTCGCGGCTGTCCAATAGCGTCATGAGAAAGATCGTCACATCTTGAATCTCGTCGCGCTTTAAGGAGAACACCGGCATGGTCGAGCCGGCAACCACGCCTTGCGGTCTGACCGTATGGGCATAGATCCATGTCCAGCTGCGTTGGCTCCCCACCGTGCTCAAGTCCGGCCCTTCCTCGCCACCCTCACCGTCAATTTTGTGGCACGCTAAACACATGTAACGGTTCACGAGCTCCCTGCCGCGAACGACCGAATCCGTAGCTTGGGGCGGCAATGTCTTCGTGCCGTGGCAATTATAACAAGCCGCCTGCATGTATTTGCCTCTGAGAAGGGGCTTCGCGGCGACCTCCCCCTCGCCGTGCGCCTCCAGCGTCGTCACGGCTCTGCCTTCACCCCCATGACAGCCGACACAGCCGAAACGTTCCGGCGGATGGTTTTTCAGCAACGAAGAGTGGGTGCGCAGAGGAGCGACAAAACCTTGAAATGCCGGATTATCATAACCAAGATGGCAAGTCACACAGCGCTCCACTGTCGCATTCCCGTTCAGTTGAAGCTGTTTGATCTCTGTGCGCAGATTGCTCGCCCACGCTTTCTGCGCGCCTTTCTGCGCCCGACGGAGAGCTTCACGATAGTAGGCCCCTTGATAGCGCTGCCATTCCTGCACCGAGGCATCCCATAAAGTCCAGCCTAGGATAAGCGTCAACGTTAACCCGAAGGCACCGAGCCATTTTTCCATAAGCAAGACGCTTTCAATGTGGCCCGGGCCAGTTTTCCCACGGCCAATAGAAGTTCCAATTGGGGCCGCGGAAGTATATGCCGAGGGCGGTCGTTACTAAGATACCGAGCAGAATGAGCGTCCAAAAATTGATCATGGCCAAGCGCTCGCGGGAAAACCACACCCCCACACCGCGCGGGATGCGGTCGAAGTAGGGCAATGCCAGCAGATAAAGCATGAGTAACGTCGGCACGCCGACCCCACCCCAAAAAGCCGAGTAGCCCACGAGTTCCTGAAGGCCGAGAAAGTACCAAGGGGCTTTAGAAGGGTTGTTCGGGCGCAACGGATTCGCTTCCTCCTCAAGCGGCGCGTTGAATAGGAGAGATGCCACCATGAGACCGATCATCAGCACCAAGAAAACCAAGAGCTCGGCGTAAACGACCTGCGGGAAAGTCGGCACTACGCTATCGCCTCGCGCCGTCTGCGCGGCCGCTTCGTCCTCGCCAGCCCGTTTTTCAAAGGGATGGGCGAGACCGCCGTCCTTGATCACCCGCCATATATGATAGTTGATCATGAGCGATGCCACGGCGGGAATGGCGATGACATGCAACGTATAAAAACGCAGCAGCGCATCGCTGCCTACGCTGTCGCCGCCGAGAAGCACAAACCGCAGTTTTGGCCCGAGCACCGGCGCGTAACTCACGATGTTCGTACCCACCGTGACCGCCCAAAAGGAAAGTTGGTCCCAAGGAAGAAGGTAACCGGTAAAACTAAGCGCGAGTGTCAGCACCAGCAAGGCAACGCCTAAGACCCAGTTGAATTCGCGCGGCGGTTTGTAAGCTCCGGTATAGAAAACCCGGCACATGTGCAGCGCCACCGCGACCACCATCGCTTCGGCGGCCCAGCGATGAAGATTGCGCATTACGCGGCCGAACATGATCGTATAGTTGAGATCCAAAATCCGGCCATAGGCCGCCCCGGTGGACGGCTCATAGTAGAACATCAGAAAAATTCCCGTGATCCACTCGATGATGAACAGGTAAAGACAAATCAAACCGAGGCCGAGCGTGGTTTGCGCTTTGATGCTGCGGCTATAAACCCGCGTGGGATGCACATGCAAGATGAGGTTATTGACCACCGCTGCGAGTTGCTGCCGCGCAGTGGTCGGATAGCTGCCGCGAAACACCGAGCGGTAGAAACGCCCCGGCAGTTGGCGGGCGGAAACTAGACCACGGGCAAATTTTTGATAAACGTCGCTGATCATCGGTTCACGCATCCCAAAAGCTGAATAGCTCCGTCGGGGAAATCGAAGACCGCTTGCGCATTACCCTCACGGCTCGCATAGAGCTTCGTCGCAGCAGGATTTTTTTCCACCCAAAATAATGTGCGATCTCGGCATTCCGTGATATCGGTGATTTCTTTCGGCGACTGCGATGGAACGATCTTGGTTACGGAAAGCGAAGTGGCTTTTCCGATCCGTCTCACCTCTACATCGCGAAACCGTCCCTTGACCCAGGCCTGCGCCAAAACCAAAAGTTCCTCGCTGGCGGCAGACCAGCCAAAGGTGCCAAATGCGCCGTCGCCGGCACGCGCCCAGGCAGCCTTTGATTCGCCGACGAGGTCCATCACGGACAAAACGTTCCCGGGAGGAACCCCCGGCGCAGGCAAATAATCGGGCGGCAACTTATCCAGTTCTGCCGATAAGTACCCCAGCCGCAAGCCGTCAGGCGAGATCCGCGGGATGCCAATCGAATCCGGCGCGGCGATGATTTTGGTCAATTTGGTGCCATCGGGATTCATCGACCAGATGCTTTGTCTCAGCATACCGCGAAACGGGAGCCATCCTTGCAAGTAGATAAGCTTGGACTGGCTCGACCACGCGAAGGGAACCGGTATTCCCTCTTCGGGAGCCGTGTGCGAATTCGATTTCACAATGACCCGTGTCTCCCCTCGCTCCAGATCGGCGAGCCCGATATGCCATATCACATGCGTGCTTCGGCTGGCTCTCAAATTCATGGCGGCATAGGCGAGCGTTTTCCCCTCCGGGTCCAACGCAAACCCCAGGAACGCGGAATCGCTCCCCGGTTGAAGGACCAGACTTTTTCCATGACGCCAATTCATGATCTCGACTGTGTTCTTCCCTGGATTGGGACTCTCGCGCACCACATAGGCCAAAAGATTCGGCGCCAGCGAGACCATCAGAGGGCCGGTCTCCTTGCCGCTCGCAATCTGAATCACCTGCCGGCTCGAAGTGTCGAAAAGACCGAGAGTCGTCAGCCCCCAGCGAGCGAGCGCGACGAGAAGCCCCGTCTGCGGCAGAGCTGAGCCGAGAAGTCCCTCAGAATTTTCTTTTTTCGGGCGCAGGATTTCTCGAGATTCGGGTAACGGCTGTGTGAGCGGAATCCCTTGCTGCGCCGCTGGAGCGTCCGCAGCACTTACAGCAGGCAAGCTATGCCCCAGCCAAATTAAGCAACCCCCTAACACAAAACAGCGGAAAGGTATTCTAAGCATGGCGAGAAAAAAACTAGGTGAATTTGTAGAAGGTCTGCTTTCGCACCGAACGCCATGTATCGACGACCAGCTGGCCGTCGGGATCCTGGAAAATTTGAAACCATGGCAAAGGTCGGGGCGCCGGCCCACCGACCACGCGACCCGTGGAATCAAATCGGCTGCCGTGGCACGGACATTGAAAGCCCCATTCCACTCGCGCAACCGTACAACCGAGATGAGTACACGCCGCTGACATGGCCCCGATGCCATCTGCGGTGGATGTTATAAACAGACGGCTCTCGGGCAAAAATATTTGGCGCCCCTGGGGAAATTCTTCAGGCTTACCGACTTTAAAGACAGTCGGGGCGCCGAAAATCACATCGGGAATCAGAAATCGAAAGGACCCCACAGTCATCAGCGCGGCCGGAATTCCCGCGCTGCCCCAAGCCAGCCAAGTTAGAAATTCTTGCCGGGAAATTTTCCTCATCTAGACTAGATCCTCCGTGATGATCTCATGAAGTTAAAAAAGTCTCCGCAATTTCCGTACCATAGATCGCAATCTTCCCTTTGAACTCAAAGACTGGAGATTTGCAAATCTTTTAACGAGCGGAACCGCCGGGGAACAAAATATTTACTAGGAATGAGAATTGGCGCTTATGAATTCCAATCTTATGGGCAAGAATCCCAGCCGTGATCCGTGCGAAGGATTCAGGGCCAGCGTTGAGCTTTGTTAACGTGGCTTGACGATGAGCAGGATAACGGCTAAGTAAGGTCCAACCATAAGAGCTAGGAATTTCTAGGATTCATGAGCTTTACTGCAGCAAGCCTCGCCTTGCGACCACCGGGATCCGGCTTACTTAAACTGAAACCCCAGCCATAATTTAAGAACTTCACCGGCTATGTTCGTGCAGTTGGCCTGATCCTTGAATATCGAAAGCAGAACCTGGCAAACCTTCAAGGACTTAGCCCAATTCTCATATGCTGACCCTTTTGCTAATACTCCGCATCATTCACATCGGCGCAGCATGTTATCTGGTAGGTTCGTCGCTCTACGGCTATTATCTTTTGCGCCCCGCACTTACATTGATTCCTCCGGCTCACTCGGTTGTCGTCGCGCAAAGAGTGGGAACACTGTTCACCTACACCGGTTGGACAGCCATAGGGCTTGCTCTGCTGACCGGCATCTTGCGCCTGTATCTTATCGGACGCCTGTGGTTACTTTTCACGTTGGAACTATACGCTCATGGTCCCGGGCGCTCGCTCGCTCTCATGATTTTATGTTGGTTTGTGAGTGTGATCAGCTCATCGATTATGACATTTGTGCTTCGCCCGCGGCTGATAAGGAAATTACTGGTGAGTTCGAATCCGACTCTGGCCGACGTAGAGAAAAGGCGCACAACCCAAATCTTGGCCGGAACTTGGCTGGAACGCTTCCAGCTAACGAACCTGATCGCATGGGCTTTGGCCACAATCTTCGGGACTTCCGTATCGTTCGGAGGAATTTTTTGAAACCCGAAATCCGGCGCATGAAACGGCTGATTCAACGCGGAGCCGTTTCTCCTTTCTACCGACGTAAATTCAAACCCATAAAAAAACTTCGTGTCCCTGACCTGGAAACCTTTAGCCGAAAGATACCGCCTTTCACGCTGGAAGAGCTGGTGGAGGAAAAAACCGCAAGCGGAGATCCGTATTCTTTGCGCTGGTGTGAAAAAAAAAGCCCACTGCTCGCATTCCAGCTCGAATACGATACGGAACCGCGCCTTTACTTGCCGCTGGACCGCCTGGCTCTAAAGGGTTACGCCGAGGCGCTCACGCGCTGTTGGTCTCTCCTCGGCTTGGCGCGAGGAGATAGAGTCGCCATCTTCGATTACGGAACCAGCCCGGTGACCTACCTGGCCTCTGGCTCTTATACTCCCTATTTGGGCAGGGGCGCTGCCGAGGCGCTGGCCTGCACGCCCATCTGCAACGATGGAGTCTCAAACATGAGCCAGCGGGCGGTGGAAATCTTGAAAACCATTCGCCCGCGCATTTTTTTTCTCCGAAGCGATTGTCTGCAGCCGTTTATCCACCAAGCAGACGCCGCGGCGCTACGTTGCTCCGATTACATCGGTGCTCTCGTGGTCACCGAAAGCGAAGGCGCGCTGAGTCGAATGGAACAGTCAACCTTTGAGAAAAAACTAGGCGTGCCCATATACCGAATGTTGCGCATCGATGTCGCGATGTTTCTGGCCGTGGAATGCCCGCACTGTCGTTTGCTGCATACCTGGCGGGATCTTTACTTTGTTGAGAATCGCCAGGATGCCGATGAAGAGATTGTCGACGGCGCTGTGCGCAGTCCGCTGTTGATCACCAATTGGTTTGCTCTGAGCTGTCCGACGCTTCGCTATCTTAGTCAGATCCGAGGGTCACTCAAAGCGCCGGGATGCCCTCACGGGCCGCACGACCAGCGGATCGCCATATGAGCAGCGATGGGCGGCGCTCACCTCGGTTTATAGACGGCAAGGACTTTTGGTCCGAAGCACGCGTTGCGAAATTTCAATTTAGAAAAATCAAGGCAATACTGCGGCACGCCAGCCTTAACCTTCCGTTCTACCAGCGCCGCTTCAAAGAAAGCGGCTTTGACCCGGCCGCCGTCCACACCCTGCATGATTTTTGGCGGGTTCCTACGTTTAAGAAGGTAGAGATCATCCAGGAAGTAAGGAGCAAGGGGTATTTTGATTTTGCTATGGAGGACGCCGTTCGCGGCGGCCCCGCCGTGTTATGCATGACCTCAGGAACTCTCGGCACCACCTTCTTGCATCTGCCCCGAAAGTGGCGCTCGATTCGCGGGGACTCGCTGCTGCGCGCCTACTGGTGGTGCGGGCTGCGGCCGGGAATGCGGATGTTAATGGCTGCTCCAGCCTGGCACAGTCTGGCGGTGCCGGAGACGCGGATCATAGAAAAACTGGGTGTCGCCTGCGTGATCCCGTGGGGAACTTTTCTGCCGCGTTTTTCAGGAAACTTTATCAGTGTCCTTACGGACCTTAAGCCGGACTTCGTCTCCATGTTTCTCCCTATGTTGCACGCCCTGGTGGCCGAGTTGCGCAGACGCCATGTCGCTCCCGCTACCGCCTTCCGCAGCGTTAAATCCCTCCTTCTCGTCGGCGCGCCCATGACGCCCCGCTCTCGGGAAAAATTGCGCGATGAACTCGGGGTGTCCGAAATCTTTGAGGGGCTTGGGAATCCGGAAGGATTGACCGCCATGGAATGCTCATTTCATTGCGGCCATCACATTTTTATGGACGGTTGCTATGTCGAGATCCTCGACCCTAAAACCGGCGCGCGGCTACCTCCTGGGCAAAGAGGGACTGTGGTTATTACTTCGCTGATTCCTTACGGGTCAATTTACATTCGCTACGATACGGAAGATCTCGGAGAAATCCTGCCCGGCTCCTGCGCATGCGGGCGCAGCTGGCCTCTCATGGAGGTCTATGACAGGCGCACAAACATCGTGCAGGTCGCCGGCAAAGAGATTGTCCCCTATGACGTGCGGCTCTGCGTGGATGCCATTCCGGAGATGGTCGGCATACCTTTCGCCCTGGTGCGCGCGGCAGAGAGCAGACCTTATCTGAAGCTGGTGATTCAAAAACTTTCCGCGGACGGCAGCAACGGATTAGAAAACCGGTTGAAGAATTTAATTGGTGAACATTTGCAGCTCGAGGCGCAGATCGAATGGGCCTTGGAGCTGCCGGAGCGCTGGAAGGGTGTAACCGTCATCGAAGAAAAGGATTGGAGGGCGGCCCATGTCTAAGGGAGCGCTCGGCCTTACGGCCGGCTATTGGCCGGAGGATGTTTATCGCTACTTGGCCGTTCCGGGAATAGCTATCGATGACGGCCTGGTTGCGCGGCCGGGGAAAAGAACGCCGGATCGGCCGGCGCTCATCGGCCATCAAGGTCCCGTTAGCTACAAACAGTTAATCGCCGACATCGATCAAATCATGAAGACCGTCCTGACTTGCCTCGAAGGGAAAAGCGGTCGCATCGTGGTCGCGTTGAACGATCCACTGGAGGTGGTCAGGGTTGTCTTCGGCGCTCTCAAGGCACGCGCCACCGTGTTTCTTATGAACGTGTCCCTGGCGCCCGAGGATCTCGCCCCGCAGTTGCAAAAATTTCAACCTGACTTCGCCATCGCCGATGACGCATTTCGCCGCGTCATTCAAACTTCGATCGAAAGCGTCCGGATCGTTTCTTTGCCTGAGTTGCGTGAGAGCAAACCTGCAACGGCAGCACCGCGCGGCCGGCAGGATCTCGCCGCTCCGGCTCTCGCTCTGGCGACAGACGACGGCGGTTTGGCTTATCACAGTCATCGATCGATTCTTGCGGGCGCTGTATCGTGGAGTACGTTTGTGCCGCTTAAGGCCGAGGATCTCGTTTTGGCAGCGCAGCCGCTTTATACGTGGGAAGGGCTTTGCAGCCTTTTCCCCATTCTGTTTCGCGGCGGAACCTGCCTCGTGGCCGATCTCCAAGATCCGGACGCGCTTGCGCGAGGCGTTAAGGAACACCGCCCCATCTACACCATGCTTTCCCGGCCCGCAGCCAGACTGCTGTATCAGTCGACGTACAAATCGGTAGTCCAGGCGTTCAGAGAGAGCCTGCACGGGTTATTTGTTTCGACCACGGGGCCGTTTACGGCGATCGGACGGATGCGGCTAAAAAACCTGCTCGGCAAACCCGCTTTGTTGGCATTCGGATCGGCTGAGGCCGGACCGGTTTTTTCTTCTCATCCCACTTGGTATCTCGATACCGCAGTGGGAATTCCTGTGACCAATGTCGATGTCTGGCCGTTGAATCCGGCGAACGGCAATCCATTGGAAGTACCGTGGGAAACCATCGAATATGGCGAAGTCGGCGTCAAGTCTCCGATGACCGCCGCCGATTACCATTCGCCGGAAGAAAAAGAAAAGCGCGTCAAGGGTGGATGGCTACGCACCAAGATTGTAGCCACAATGGACCCCAACGGCCTATTCTACATCCAGTCGAAGGTTCCGGACTGACTTAAGGCTTTCGGCCTTCTGTCCTCGCGAAATTAGGAAAGCGCGCGGCTGCGGTTCCCAGTTCCTAAGAATTCACGCGAAGCCTCGCTAGCATTTTCGCAAGCAAAAACACGCGCGCCATTGGTGGCATCTCACTTGCTTGATTGCTTGCCCTTAAAGAGCCGACTTGCTGGGGGCAATAAAACTTTCCTACCATGGCACTTCCTGTCAAGAAACCAAAGGGACAGCTTCTATCCAAACGCGAGAAGGTTATTCGATTTATGGAACTCCGAGGCCTCGCGGATTGGATCGAGGCAAAATTCAACCTCTATTACAAGCCGGTGGCATCGGTTCCGAACGCTCCCAATTTCGTCGAGCTCATGGATCTCGATGTAAAAAAAGACGACCTGATGGAATTGCTCATTAACATCTGCGCGGACTATTGGGACAAAGAATACGAGCTGGATGAAGCGCTGGTTTTCCTGGAAACGGATGCCGGTAAGAAGTTGGTAGACCGTTCCGGGGAGTTGTCGCGAAATTTAAACGACGCTTTCGATCACTACATCAAATCGAAACTCGACGAAAAGGTTCAGGCGTTCAAACGCTCCGTATTGCAGTAGCGCCAGTAATTTTTATCGGTCAACAAGAAAACTCACCGCGGAGACACAGAGTTCGCCGAGAGTTCGTAGGGTGCGCTCGGCGCACCGTTGGTGCTGACCCCTCTTGCATCTCCCCCGCACGCGGGGGCGAGAACCAACAGAAAAAGTTCGCTGTAGCGCGTCGTCGTCAGTAGTTAGCGGATTCCCAGTTCGCTTGCGGCTTCCTTTACGATAGAAAAATCCCGCACGCGGTCGAGTGTCACGTGCGCCGGCGCGCCGCTTTGCTGGCGCCAGCGTTCGATAATCTCCTGGATGTAATCGTCGCCGATCTGGCCATTATCGCTCAACGTGGGCATGAGCATGTCATAAGAAGAGGCCGCGGTCTCCCGGTCGAGCTTGTATTCCGACATAATGAAATCGATGGTTTCTTTGGGATGGGTTTTCATCCACCGATCAGTTTTCAATAGGACGCGGAGGAAACGTTTCACCTGATCCCTCTTGTCTTTGATTTTGTTAATGCTCGATCCCACGCCGTTCGCTGCCCGCGTATAATCTTTGGCCAGTCCAAGAGACTTCATACCAGCGTGAAGGGCCATAAGATGGGTTGGCGGCGAAAAGGTCGTTGCTTGAACACGGCCCGTGGTCAAGGCCGCGAGCCTTTGCCGGTCGTTACCGGCGCCGATCATGGTGTAGTCTTTGTCTTTTAATCCGTTGGCTCGGAGGATTTGACGGAACACATAGGCGGCAACGCTGAAGATATCATTTTGCGCTACGACTTTGCCTCTGAGATCGGCAAAGCTGTGGATCTCCGGACGCGCGACGACCATGTAGGGAGGTTTGTCCTGCATGACCTCGATGCCGATTACGGGCGCGCCCTGCAATGCCGCGTTAACCGTCGATTCAAAGGCAAAGTTATAATCGATATTGCCGGCGACCAACGCCGCCATCGCCACCGAAACTCGCATCAAGATGATTTCCAGCGCCATTCCTTCCTGGCGGTCGATGCCGAGCTTACGAGCCAACGCCGCATGCATGAAATTCATGGCGACCGTGGGCACTGCGGTCCTGATCGTCTCGATCTCCGCCGCGTGAACCGAGA
>Ga0316628_100002821_pt1 | contig 13092 bp, 18 predicted proteins | sample OWC_Aug_M2_C1_D5_FD_207648 | JGI IMG/M metagenome (GOLD analysis project Ga0316628, IMG submission 207648) | Wetland soil microbial communities from Old Woman Creek delta, Ohio, United States - OWC_Aug_M2_C1_D5_C | ecosystem: Environmental > Terrestrial > Soil > Wetlands | place: USA: Ohio... | reverse complement strand
GCGCGAGGGACGGCACGCGGAGTCCGCCGGCATGTTCGCGCGCGCCTTCGCCGCCGGCGGCGGGCCCGAGGCCCTGCTCGAGAACGCCGCCGCGCTCTGGGCCGCCGGCGACCGCGACCAGGCGGTCCGCGCCCTCGAGATGTGGGGGACTCACTTCGTGGACGGCCCGGCGCGGGTTGCGGACGCCCGCCGCGAGCTCGAAAGGGGCTCCCAGCCGGCCTAGGCAAGCTCGGCGCACGCCGGCCACGCCGCGCCACGCGGCGCGCCACCGGCCCGGCCACCGCCTACCTGGCCGCCCGACCCTTCCGGAGCAGAACCAGGGAATAGGAAAGGTAGATGACCGCGGCCACCACGTAGGCCGCGACCATGAAGCCGCCGTTCTCAGGCATCGGCACGCTCCGCTGCGGCGCGGGCCCGCGCCTCGGCGAGCCGCGCCAGGGCGAAGCGGTACCGCAGCAGGACCGCGAAGAACAGCGTGAACACCGCCAGCGAGAAGAACAGCGTGACGCGCATCGACCCGGGCAGCGTCGGCCCACCCGCCCTCAGCACCACAGGCATCGGGTGGACGGTGCGGAAGAGGTACACGCTCACATAGATGAAAGGCACCAGCAGCGAGCCGAGAATGCCCAGGACCGCGGCGTAGCGCGCGCGCCGCTCGGGCTCCTGGACTGCCCCGCGGAGCACCAGGTAGGCAAGGACCACGAACCAGAGGAACAGCGTGAGCGTGAGCCTCGCGTCCCACGTCCACCACGTCCCCCAGACCGGCTTGCCCCAGATCGGGCCCGTCACCAGCACCACCGTCGTGAACACCATCCCCACCTCGGCCGCCGCAGCCGCGAGAAGGTCGAGGCGCGGGTCCTTGCGGACGAGGTAGGCCAGGCTCACCGACCCGACTATGCCGAACGCGAGGAACGCCACCCACGCCGACGGCACGTGCACGTAGAAGATCTTCTGGGCCAGGCCCTGCGCGGCCTCCGGCGGCGTGAACGCGAGGGCGCGCACGTAGACCGCCGCCATCAGCAGCAGGCTCACTGCGATCCACGGCGCGGTCCGCCGCAGCGTGCGCTGGGCCCGTTCGGCCGGCGTCATTCCTCGATCGTGGACTCGAAGAGGAGAATGCATGCGGCGACGAAGATCACGTCGTAGCCCAGCAGCAATCTGAGCCAGCCGAAGGCCGCGGAGAACGGACGCCCCGCGAACAGGTGCGCGGTCAGCTGCACTGCCGCCGTGACCGGGGGCACGAGGAACGGCAGCAGCAGCACCGGCAACATCAGCTCGGCAAGCCGGGTGTTCACAGCCATGGAGCTCATCAGAGTCCCCACAGCCACGAACCCCAGTGTCGCGAGCGCGATGACCAGGACGAGCGGGCCGAGCACCGGCACTACCGGCACGTTGAAGAACAGCGCGAACAGTGGCAGCGCCACGGCTTCGACCGCCCCGACGAACACCAGGTTCGCCGCCACCTTTCCGACGTAGACGGCCGTGCGGCTGGCCGGCGACAGCAGCAGCCCGTCGAGCGCCCGGTTCTCCCGCTCCAGGCCGAACGCCCGGTTCAGGCCGAGCATGCCGGCGAACGTGAAGGTGATCCACAGGGCGCCGGGCGCGAGGCTGTGCGCGCTCACGGCCGTCGGGTCGCGGGCGAAGTTGAGGATCGCGAGGACGAGCGCCGTGAACACGAGGGCCGACGCGAAGGCCGTGCGGCTCCGAAACTCCAGGAGCACGTCCTTGGCCGCGATGGCCCACGCGACGCGCACCAGGTCACGCACGGCCGGCGGTCGCCTCCGAGTAGCGGTCCCGATACGCCGCCAGGTCGCCGGCCGCCGGCCCGAACTCCGCGAACCGCCCGGCCACCTGGATCGCCACATGCGTCGCCAGCTCCAGCCCCTCGTCGATGTTGTGCGTGACGAGGACCATCGTCCGCCGCTCCGCGCGGAGCCTCAGCAGGAGATCGCGCAGCACGGCCGCCGCCCGCTGGTCCAGCCCGCTGAACGGCTCGTCCAGGAGCACAACCCGCGGCTCGTGGAGCAGCGCCCGCGCGATCGCCAGGCGCTGCACCATGCCCCGGCTGAACGTCGCCACGAGATCCCCGGAACGGCCCGCCAGACCCACGCCCTCCAGGGCGCGCTCCACCGCGGCGCGGTCCCGGAGACCGTAGAGGCGTGCGTAGAAGCGCAGGTTCTCGGCCGCAGTGAGCCCGTCGTAGAGAAGCGAGTAGTGCGCAATCAGGCCGACCCTGCGCCGATGCGCCTCATCGGCGCGCCCCGGCGGGACGCCGTCCAGCAGCACCTCGCCACGATGCGGCAGGAGCAGTCCCGCCACAACCCGGAGCAGCGTCGTCTTCCCGGCGCCGTTGGGCCCGAATACCGCCAGCGAGTCCCCCTCGCCCAGGGCGAAGTCGATGCCGCATAGAGCCCTGACATGCCCGAAGCGCCGCTCCAGACCCCGGACCGTCAGCGCCGTTCCCGCCACCCCAACGGCTGGCTGCGTCACGGCAGCGGCCACACGGGAGACTCCACCGTCCGAACCGCCCGGTCCGGACGGTGGCCGGCGGCGCCGCCCCGGGCGCAGAGCAGCAACCCGCGTCCCGGCCTCGCGCCGAGTGAACGGCCCGGCGCACGGCCGTCGATCGAACCTGTCGTCATGTGGCGCGGTAATATGTGGCGGCGGAACCCGCGGTGTGAAGGAGAGGCGGACAGTCAGCCCTGCGGACCGCCTTCGAGCTCGAAGCGATCCTCGAGTCCGGTCATCACGAGCATGAAGCGCAGTTCCTCGGAGGCTCCCCGCAGGCGGACCGGGCGCCGCACCTCAGCGGCCAGAGCCTGCACGAATACCAGGACGCCCAGCCCCGAGCTGTCCACGAAACCGGTGTTCGACAAATCGACGACGAGAGGCTGGCCCTCGACCTCGACCTTGAGCCGATCGAGGACATCGAGTGCCTCCTTACGAAACAGCGCCCGGGTGTCGACTCTGAGGGACGCCGGCGCCCGCACCACGCACTCCGCCATAGTAACGCGAAGCTACAGAACGTTCAGTGCCAGCGAGGCCAACAGTCGGCGCCACCATACGTTGCGGCTTGGCGCGTGATCCTCGTCACGACGCCTGGCCGGGCGTTTCGCAACCGATGGCGTAAGCTGCGACCCGCGGCGCTGATCCCTCCCCCTTGCGCTCGCCAAAAGAAGAGGGGCCCGGTGTGGACCGGGCCCCTTCCCGCCTGGACTGGTCTTGCGGTCAGATCTTCGTCACGTTCGCGGCCTGGAGGCCCTTGGGGCCCTCCCGGACCTCGAACTCCACCTTGTCGTTCTCCTTCAACGACTTAAAGCCATCAGCCTGGATGGCCGAGTAGTGAACGAAGACATCCGGGCCCCCCTCGCGCTCGATGAACCCGAACCCCTTCGCGTCGTTGAACCACTTGACCCGGCCAGTGATGCGAGACATACCCGACTCCTCTTGCAGGTGGCACGGAACGACGAATCTCTGGCCGCCCGCCGTCGCAGGGCAACGGAGATCCGCTCACGAGCGCCAAGACATTAAGTTCCGACAATTCTAAGCGCAAGACTCCCCGCCACTTCGGCGAGCCGGCGGGCGGGCCGGCGCCACGCGCGGCTCGCGACCTACGTGGCGGGAGGCGTCCCGGGCGAGCGGAGCCCGGCGACCGAGACGGCGAGGATAGCAGTAATGAGCACTGCGGAAACCACGCACCAGCGGCAGAGGTCGCGTATGAGGGCGACCTCCAGAAACGTCAGGTAGGCGGCGAAGGCAACTCCGATCGCCGACAGCGCGACCAGGAGGCGCGTCGGCCCCGGGTGCTCCGCCCATCGCCCTTCAAGCCCTGCCAGCGCCACCACCAGCAGAGCCAGGTAGCCGCCGACTCCATACGCTGCGATCGGTATCCCGAACAGCACGGCCCACTTGCTGGCCTGCACGCGCTCGCACGATCCGCCGCTGCCGCACGCCAGCTCTCCAACTATCCCCAGCTTGTACAGCAGCAGATAGGCCGACACCAGGAGCCCGAGCATGGACAGCATGGCCGCAGCCATCCGGTGGCGCATGGGGCGCTATCTCCTTGGGGGGGCCGACGGTCCCGCCGCGCCGGCGGGCGCCCCGCGCGGAGCGCCGCCCACCGGAGCGAGCGAGTCCACGATCGCCCTGATCTGGTCGTATCCCAGCACGTCCGGCCACTGCCGGCCATTCACGAAGAAGGTCGGCGTGGCGTTCACCCCCAGGCGCCGCCCTTCGGCAGCGCCCGCGTCCACCACCGCCTGCGCCCGCCCGGTGTCCATGCAGTCCGCGAAGCGCGTCACGTCCAAGCCGAGGCCCTCGGCGTAGCCGCGAAGTCGCCGTTCGGCCCGGCGATCCTCCACCCACTCGCCTTGCCGGTTCAGGATCGCACCCATCATCTCCCAGAAGCGCCCCTGCTCGCCGGCGCAGGCCGCCGACAGGTGGGCGACAGGGGAGTTGGCGCGGCCCTCGAGCGGGAAGTCAACAAACCTCCACCTGAGGCGGCCGGTGGGAATGAGCCGGTCACGGACGAGCGGGAAGTCGAGGATCTCGAAGTTCGCGCAATGCGGGCAACTGAAGTCCGAAAACACCGCGATCTCCACCGGGGCTGAGTCACTGCCCAGCTGGTGTCCGACCGCGCCTCCTGACGCCACCGGGGTCAGCGGGACGCTCGCGAGAGTCTCGGCCACGCTCCCCGTCGCAGGGCGCCTGGCAACCTGCCCCGCTATCAAGGCCACCCCGGCGATGGCTATCACGCCTAGCGCCAGGTAGAAGCTCCTCACGGGCCGTCCTGCGGCCATCCGTCCTCCTCCTCCTCGGTATCGCGATCCGCGTCCGGACTCCACTCGCGGGAAGCCTCGGCGACGATCCTCCGGTGTTCCGCCTGCTCGGGCGTCTCGAACGTGCTGCGGACCTCGAACCGGAACAACTCCGACCGGATGTCGCCGAGCTCCTTCATGAGACGGGGCGACTCTCCCAGGAGCCGGCCCTCGGCGTCGAGCGCCACGATGCGCTGCGCCAACTCGCGGAGCATCTTCACCAGCCGCTCCGCCCGCTCCGGACCGTACGTCTCGTCGGTCAGCGGCACCCTCCGGCGGTTGGCGGGTCTCGCCGAGCGGCCCGCCCCTTCCTATCATACCCATCGTGCTCCCGGCCGCCAACTCCTCTCCGCGCCTTGCGTCGGCGCAGAGCCTGCTCGACCTCGCGGCGATGGCGGGGGCGCCGTTGCGATTCGGCAACTCCGCCCGGGTCCTGCGCGACGGGGGCCTTGCCTTCCCCGCCATGCTCGCCGCCATCCGGGCGGCGCGCAGCAGCGTCTGCTTCGAGAACTTCATCATGGCCGACGACGCCACCGGAAGGGACTTCGCGATGGCGCTGGAGCGGGCGCAGTCGCGGGGCGCGCGGGTGCGGGTGCTGTACGACCCGGTCGGCACCCTGCTGGTGCGGGGGGGCTCGGTGGCGTGGCGGCTGCGGCGTTCCCGGATCGAGACGCGGGCCTTCCGCCCTCTCTCGCCGCTGGCCCCGTGGAGCTGGATCCGGCTGCGCCACCGCGACCACCGCAAGCTGCTGGTCTGCGACGGCAGGAACGCGGTCGTCGGCGGCATCTGCATCGCCGACCACTGGGCCCCGGCCGAGCGGGGCGGCGGAGGCTGGCGCGACACGGCGCTGTTCGTGCGGGGCCCGGTGGTCGCCGATCTCCAGCTCGCCTTCGAGCGCATGTGGCACAGGGCCAGCAACCTCTCGCGTGCCGCAGCCCCGCCGAGCCCGCCACAGGAGACCAAGGGCGACGCCGCCGCCCTCGCGGTGAGCGACAGACCGGGAGCGCACCGCGTGGCCTCCATCTACGAGTGGCTCGCCGACCGGGCCGAGGACTCCATCGACCTGACGGACGCCTACTTCGCGGCACCGCCTCTGGTGACCGAGGCGCTGAAGCGGGCGGCAGCCCGGGGAGTGCGCCTGCGGCTGCTCCTGCCGGGCCGGAACAACCACCCGGTAATGGGGCTGGCCGCCCGACGCGTGTACTCCCCACTGCTCGAGGCCGGCGCCGAGATCTACGAGTGGGACGGGGTGATGCTCCATGCCAAGACGGCGGTGGTGGACGGCGTCGTATCTCTGGTGGGCTCCAGCAACCTCGATCCCTTCTCGCTGCACCGGAACTACGAACTCAACCTCCTGGTCGGGGACCCGGCGGTCGGCGCGCAGATGCGGGAGTTGTTCGTCGCCGATCTGGCCGGGGCCACCCGCGTGGATCCAGCCGAGTGGGAGCGTCGCCCTCTGCGGGCCCGCGTCGCGGAGCGCCTCGCCACCTTCGCCGCCTCGCTTCTGTGAGCGGACCCCGGACTTCCGCCCCCCACGAGGTCGGGGCCACCGCGGCGTGGGACGCGGCGGAACTTGGCGCGCCAGATATGAGGTATGTACATTACGCAGGCTAGGGGATAGCCCCTGCTGCCGACCGGAGGGGTAATGTCGAAGAAGAAGAGCCGCCGCAAGGAGTACGTGCCCAGCGCGGAGGAGCAGGCCAGGGACGAGTTGTTCAGTCACATCCTCCGCTGCGGCGTGTTGGAGGCGGCCGAGGAACAGCGCAAGGAGTGGTTCGACGACACCATGGAGTATCTGGCGGAGCGGTACGAGGACCTGACGCGCGAGCAGGTGGAGGGGTTGCGCACTCTGGGCGAGCGCTACTGCCAGCCGGTCGTGGCCCGGAAGGAGAGCGTCGAAGCCGGCGTGGCCTGATCCGTCGGCCGGACTGCTCGATAGACGCCCCGGGACTCAGCCTCCCGGGGCGTTGCCTTTCCTCCACCGGTACCCGACCGAGGCCCGCAGCCCCCCGCCCACGCCGATCTCCACGAACGAGCCGTCCCCCCCGCCGGGGTTCCTCTCGGCGCCCAAGACGAGAAGCAGGTACGGCCTGGCGCCGTCGCCCGCCGCCTGGAGTGACAGCCCCCCGCCGCCGTAGACCGCGCTGCCGGCCCGCTTGCGGGGGTCGAGCAGAAAGTGCCATGCCACGTCCGCGCGGGCGGCGAGCCGCCCTCCCTCCAGGACTCCGGCCATCAGCGACGCCGCGACCCTGGTGCGGCGCACATCCCTCCACGCGAAGCCCCCACCCACGGCCCCGAAGAGGGGCTGGGACGCGATCCCGATGGCGTGCAGCTGCGTCTCGCGCGGCCCACGCGCCTGCGCCGCGGCCGCGGAGGAGCACGCGAGCAGAGCCACGACCGCCAGGGCGCTATGACTCGAGCGCCAGCTCATGCCGGAGCGCGATGTCTCGCGCCAGCGAGTGCGTCACCGAGCAGTACTTCTGCAGCGACAACTCGATCGCCTGCCGAGCGTGCTCTTCCGAGAGACCGGACGCCTTGATCCTGTACGTGAGCGTGATGGCAGTGAAGCGCTTCGGATGCTCGTCCCTGCGCGCGCCTTCCACGTCCACGGAGAAGGCGACCAGCTTGACCCGCTTCTTCTCGAGAATGGACACGACGTCCGCGCCGGTGCAGCCGGCGAGGGCCAGGAGCAGCGCCTCCATCGGAGAAGGCCCCTCCGGACCGCCGGCGTCGAGAACCGTCGGCGCCTTTCCTGCGACACCACCCTCGAAGACCATACCCCGGCGCCACGTCAGGGTGGCCCGCTTCGTGTCCGCCATCAGCCGCCCCCCCCCCGTCTGGTCGACAGCCCGACCAGGAAGCGGTGCCGGCCCATCCGGTCGAGGGCGTGGTACTCGATCAGCCAGTTGAACGACGGCCGCAAGGCGAGCTCGAAGCCCATCGCCGCCGTGGGCCAGAGCCTCTCCTCGCCTCCGGACTCCTGCTTGAAGTAGCCGAGGCCCAGCCCCACGTACGGAATGGCAGGGGCGCGGTCGGGCTGGAAGCGGTACACCACCTCGAGGGCGAGGTGCAGCGCGGTATTGGAGCCCGAGCCGCTGTACTCGAACGACGGCCGCAGGCGCACGACAGGCGACCACAGCTCCGCCACGTCGAGAGCCGAGCCGAGCACCAGGGACGTGCCGTCGCTGATGTCGATACCGCCGCGAGTGGAGAAGCCGATGAGGTCCACCCGCAGGCCCCCCGGGCCGGATTCCCTGCTGGAGGACGGCGGCTGGAACTCCTGAGCGCGCAGGCACGAGCCGGAGAGCGCCAGCGCGGCGAGGACCGCTGGGAGCCGGGAGCCGTGGGTCATGGGGGAGTCCTCCTCTCGATGATCAGTCGTGTGTTCCGTCCGCCCCTCGCACCGCCAGGCGGCCGTAGTCGGCGAGCGCGTAGAGCCCGATCGCAGCGGTCGCCCAGGCGAGGGGGCGGAGCAGCGTCGAGTCGAGCAGCCAGGCGCACAGAGTGAGACACTGGCCCACGGTGACCGCCTTGCCGCCGACGCGCGCCGGCGAGCTGTACGGCCGCCGCGCCAGAACGCTCGCCAGATACCCCAGCGGCGTGAGGATGTCCCTCAGGAGCACGCCCGCGACCTCGAGCGGCGACAGGGCACCCGACAGGCCCAGCACACCGAAGCCCGTGAGATAGAACAGCTTGTCCGCCACCGGATCGATCTTCGCTCCGAGGCGCGACGGTCCCAGCCGCCGCGCGATCCAACCGTCCAGGAGATCGGAAGCGGCCGCCGCCGCCACAACCGCGACGCGCACCGCCGCGTCGGGGACGAAGGCGAACACCACCGCGAGAGGAATGCGCGACGCGGAGATGAGGTTGGCGGGCGAGAAGAAGCGCTCCGAGCGCTCTTGCCGCTCTGCGGCGCGGGCCCTACCTTCCGGCTTCATATGGATCCGGCGCTCCTCAAGCAGGCCGCCATCTTCGCGGACCTCGACGACGGCGAGCTCGCGCGCGTCATCGAGGTGTGCCGCGAGCAGAAGTTCCAGGGCGCGGAGACCATCTTCAAGGAAGGCGAGCCGGGCAACCGGCTGTACATCATCGCCGAGGGCGAGGTGCGGATCAGCCGCAACATCCCGGGCAGCGGCGAGGAGGCGCTCGCCGTGCTGAAGCCCGGTGCGTGCTTCGGCGAGATGGCCATCTTCGACCGCTCGGAGCGCTCGACGGACGCCATCGCCAATGCCGACAGCAAGCTCGTGACCATCACGCGCTCGGACTTCGAGTTGCTGCTGGACTTCAACCGCGACATCGCGTACAAGGTGCTCTGGGCCGTGGTCCGGCTCCTCTCGGCGCGCCTGCGCGTGACCAACGACAACCTGCGCTCGTTCCTCGCGATGTCGATGTTCTGACCCCAAGCTCTGGGGTCCCGCTCCGACTTCAGATGTGCCGCCGCCGCTCCGGCTGGAGCGAAGGGCCGAGCTTCGGTCGCATCCGTGCGTGTGGTGGCGGGGTCGCCGGGGCCGAGTGCGGCGCGGCTCCGGGGGGGGCGCCATGCGAAGCCGGGCGGGCCGGCGGGTCTCAACGGACTATGCGCACCAACCCCGCTTCGGCGCAGCCCAAGAGGAAGCTCTCCGCGTCCGTGGCGGGGATCGCGACGCCGGTGAGCGCCGTGCCGCGCGCCGCCGCTCCCGCAAGGTACTCCTCGATGGAGCGCCCTGCGAACGCCGCGTCGCGGTCGCGCATCCCCCTGACGATCTCGTCCCACGTGCCGATGTAGTGCGCGCCGTCGCGGGTCGCCACCCGGTGCACCTCGCCGCTGCGGCTCCGCTTGCGCATCTCCTGCAGCTCGGTGAGCAGCGTGCTGAAGAGCTCCAGCTGGGCGGGGTCGCGCATGCCCGTGCCGTCGGGGCCCGCCGCCTCGAGCTCGGCCAGCAGCAGGTCGGTGGGGTCGTCGTCGCCCGCGAGGTCGGCGAGCCGGACCAGCCATGGCTTCAGCTCCGGATCGCCGTCCGGCAACCGATAGACCGACCTCTTCAGCTCGAGCACGCGCCAGATGCCGAGCTCGTCCCAGTGATCGGACGGGTTGGTGGCCTCGAACTCGGTCAGGGCGCGCTCGTAGTCGCCCCGGTCGTACAGGAGGTTCGCCAGGTAGATGCGCGCCTCGGAGTGGGCCGGGTCGATGGCGAGCGCCCGGCGCAGCCAGAGCAGCGCGTCCTTCTCCCGCGCCAGCCGGTGCGCGGCGTAGCCGACGCACGCGGCTCCCTCCGCGCTCTCGGGATGCCGCTTCGCAGCGAGCTCGAAGTAGCGTTGCGCGGCCTCCAGCTGGTTCTCGCGGAACAGGGCGCGGCCGATCTGGAGCACGAGGTCGAGGTCCCTGTCGAAGCCCAGGGCCAGCACCTTGTCGAAACACCCCAGCGCCGCCTCCCGCTCCCCGAGCTTCAGCAGCACCTCGCCCAGGCCGGCGAGCGCCTCCTCGTGCTCCGGGTCGGCGACCAGCGCGGCCTCGAACGCCCGCCGCGCCCACGCGAACTCCTCCCGCCCGAGCTGCGCGTAGCCCATGCCGACCTGCAGCTCGACCGCGTCCGGATAGAGTTGGAGCCCTTCGCGCAGCTGCTCGACCGCCTCGTCGTAGAGTCCCTCGTTGTACAACTGGTGAGCACGCTCGTCGTACTCATCAGAGCTCAGGAAGGGATCGGGCATCGACGCGGGACTCCCGGGGTGGTTGCGCTATCATAAGAACCGCTCGCACGCGGAGCAAGACTGCAGATCGGGTGGGGACAGGCGCGGCCGGCCGCGCCGCGGTCCCGCGCTCTCAGCCCGCCGGTCGCACCGCGAACTGGTAGCTGCCGGTGCGACGGTCCTCGGCGTAGCTGTTGGCGAGGATCCGGTACGTGCGCCCCGCCATCACGTCGTAGGTCAGCTGCGAGTCGGTGCCGGATCCTCCGTCGTCGTCGGTGGCGAGGGTGCGCCCCTCCTCGTCCTGCAGGATCAGGTAGGCATCGAAGTCGTGCGAACGGAGGTCCACGCGGATCTGCCCTGCCGCCGTCGGCCGGAACACGAAGACGTCGGCGTAGGTGCCGTCGCCCATCACGGTGTCGCCCTCCTCGAGCCGGCCCGCGTGCGTCTCCCCCAGCCGCACCTCCACGACCCGGCCCGGCTCCGCCGCCGCGCCGGCGAGCCCCAGCGCCAGCTCGTAGAGACCCTCCGAGTAGCCCTCGCCGAAGCAGCGGACGATGATGCGGTAGCGCCCGCCGCGCTCGAGATGCGCCGCGATGAAGGAGTCGGTGCCTTCGCCGAGGCCGTCGTCGTTCTCGGCCACCGTGACGCCCGACGGGTCCTGCAGCTCCAGATAGGCGTCGAACGCCCCGGACCGGAGCTCGATCATCGCCTCCTGCCCCGGCCTCGCGTCGAACTCCCACACATCCTGGAGCCCGCCGCCCGCGCGCGCCGCATCGCCGCGCTCCAACCTCCCGGCCATGCGCTCGCCGAAAGCGATGCGCGCCGAGCGGCCCGCCGCCGTCACGGACGATGACGCCGCCAGACCGAGCGTGTAGCGCCCGCCCGTCCGGCCCGCCGTGTACGCCGCAACGACGGCCGTGTACTTGCCGGTGCGGGGCAGCGCCGTCACGATGCGCGCGTTGGTGCCGTCGCCTCCGTCGTCGTTGGAGTCCACGGCCATCTCGTCGAGCCGCAGCACGAGATAGACGTCGAATCCCTCGGATATCGCGTCGAGCCGGACCACCTGCCCCGCGCGACCCTCGAAGGTCCAGCGGTCCTCCACACCCCGCGTGCCCACCGCGTCGCCGGACTCGAGACGCCCTTCCCTCGTCTCGCCCACGCCGATGGAGGCCGCCGCGCCGGGATCGGCGTACGCGCCGGCGTCGTCGAGCAGCGTCAGACGGTAGACGCCGGTGCGCGGCACGTCGCCGAAGCTGGACGCGAGTATCGTGTAGCGGCCCGCCGCCGTCCGGAACGAGACGGCGCTGTTGCGCCCCCCGAGGCCATCGTCGTCCGAGCCCACCTGCCTGCCGTCGGGTCCGAGCACCACGAGATACGAGTCCAGATCCTCCGACCGAAGCTCGACGCGGAGTCTCGCGCCGGGGCGCGCATCGAACACCCAGCGGTCCTGGTACGGCCCCTCGGGCGACTGCTCGTCGCCCGGCTCCAGCAGGCCTTCCTCCTCAGCGCCGGGGGCGATCGACGCCACGGCTCCCGCCTGCGGCACGCGCGGAGCCTCCCAGGTGCCCGCGGACAGCGTGTACACGCCACGGGCCGAATCGCCCAGCGCAGTGGCGATGACCCGGTAGGTGCCGTCCCGCGACAGCACTACCCGGAGCCGGGCGTTCAGCTCGCCGCCCGAGTCGTCGTCCGAGCCGAGAGTGTTGCCATCGGGGTCCGCCAAGACCAGGTAGCCGTCGAAATCGGTCGAGACCAGATCCAGCGCCAGCCGCTCGCCGCGACGCCCCTGGAGCTGCCAGGTGTGGTAGGGCGCGCGGCTGACGCGGCGCACCGGATCGCGCGAGGTGAGCGAGTCGGTCACCGGCCTGCCGACGAAGAGGGCCCGGGTCGTCTGCCCGGCGAGGGGTGAGGAGAGCACGCCTGCCAGCAGCGCCAACAGCATCGCTCGACCGGTCATCGGGCGGCCCTCACTTCGAGAGATGGTACGGCACGCTGACGCAGATCTTGCCGCTGCGGAAGAGCAGGGCACCCTTCACGAGGAGCGCGGTGTTGTTGTGGAGCAGGTTCTGCCACCACTTGCTGGGAACGATCTCCGGCAGCACGACCGTCACCAGCGCTCCCTCCTCGTCCTGTGACTCCCGATCCACCTGGTCGATGTACGCCAACAGCGGGCCGAGGACCGAGCGATACGGAGACTCGAGCACGACCAGGGGTACCCCGTTGTCCCACAGGGCCCACTGCTCCTCCATGCGCTCGCCGTCCTCCGGGCGCGTCGCGATGTAGACCGCGCGGACGTCGTTCGAGACGCTGAGAGCGTAGGTGAGCGCGTTCGCCACGCCGCGATGGATGCCCGACACGGGCACGATGGCGGTGTGGCGGCGCGGCGCCACCGCGCTCCACTCCTCCATCGCCAGCGCCTTGCCGAACGCGGTGTAGTGGTCCTTGAGGAGCAGGAAGAACAGGATGAGCAGCGGGATGACGAGGACGACGATCCAGGCCCCCTGCCGAAACTTAGTCACGGCGAAGATGGCCACGACGAGGGCGGTCGCGGCGGCTCCGGTGCCGCTGATCCCCATCACCCAACCCCAGCCCCGCTCCCTCAGCCGCA
>Ga0316628_100002820_pt1 | contig 13094 bp, 12 predicted proteins | sample OWC_Aug_M2_C1_D5_FD_207648 | JGI IMG/M metagenome (GOLD analysis project Ga0316628, IMG submission 207648) | Wetland soil microbial communities from Old Woman Creek delta, Ohio, United States - OWC_Aug_M2_C1_D5_C | ecosystem: Environmental > Terrestrial > Soil > Wetlands | place: USA: Ohio... | reverse complement strand
CAGCACCCGGGTGATCTCGACGTAGACGAAGTGGATGGCGGCGATCTTGCCCGGCCAGTCGGCCTCGTGATGCGGCCAGGCGATCCAAGTAGCGGCGTGGGGCTCGAACTCGGCCGGCATCCGGTAGCCGAGGGTGTCGGGCATGTCCGGGAGCGCCCGCCCGCCTGCCCCGGTTTGACGCCTTCTTGGAGCGCCTCGTTTTCCCGCTTGACTCCGATGTGCACTCATAGTCTGCTCCGCCCATGCCACGTCACGTGAGCGGCCCGAAGCCGCCGCGCAAACCCACCGCCAAGGACACCACCGCAACACCGTTGCTCGACCCGCGCGACGTGCGCGCCTATCTGCTCAAGTGCGCCGCCAAGATCGCCCCGGCGGACGTGCAGACTCTGCTCGCTCAATCCGATGAGGTGCGCCGCAAAGCGGCGCCCGACCAGCCGCGTCACGAGCTCTTTCACCGGCAGATCGACCTGGCACTCCAGCTCCTCGACGATCACGCGGCGTCGGAGTGCACGCAGATTCCGTATCACACCGTGAGCTTGCTGGCAGCCGCGCTGTTCTACTGGCTGGAGCCGATGGACTTCATTCCCGACTTCATTCCGGGCATCGGCACCACCGACGACGCGCTGGTGCTCGAGCTGGCCTACGAGCTGGCCGCGCCGGGGGTGGAGCGCTACTGCAGGTTCAAGGATATTCCGATCGACTGGGTCCTGCCGAAGCGCGTCGCAACGTCGCCCCAGCAGCCAGCCCGCAACCGGGACGCGCATCGCCCCCCGAAGCTCTGATCCGGTCGCGGTTCAGCCCACCAGATCGGTGGCGCTGCACGACTGGATGCCGAGCTCCTGCAGCAGGCGTTCTTTCACCTGCACCGCCGCTTTCTCCGAACCGACGCCACCTTCTTCCACGCGAATGCGGCCGCCCGCGATCTGGTCGTGTCCGCCGGCGTGATGGCTGCCGAGCACCTTCTGCAGCAGGTCGCCGGCATTCACGTCGCGACACGTGGTGCGCAGCGACACGTACAGCGCGCCCTGGTAGTACCCCATCGCCACCGCCCACTCGACCTCTTCGAGCCGGAGCAGGAAGTCGGCCACCTCCGCAACCATGTCGGGATAGCGCACCTCACCGATCGACGACATGACGACCTTCTCGTAGATCACCGCCTCCTCGATCGCGTCACGAAAGGCGCGGAAGTACTCTCGCGGCACGCGGGCGTTCTCGATTCTCGCCAACCGCCGCTTGTTGGTATGCGGATAGAGGAACTGACTGGCGTGGATGTCCGCCGCCGTCGCCTCGCGGCCGAGGTGCTGCGTCTCCGCCGCGATCCCGTAGAACAGCGCCGTGGCGATCTTGGTCTCGACCTCGAGGCGCGACTCCTGGAGGTACTCGGTGAGGATCGACGACGTCGCGCCGTACTCCTCGCGCAGGTCGAAGAACGGGATGAGATGCGTGTCACAGTACGCCGGGTGGTGGTCGATCACGATGGTGGGGACGAAGCCCGCGGGCAGAGAGTTGTTGATGCGCCCGGGCTGCGTGTCCACCAGCGCCACCAAGGTGTCGTCGTCGAACGCGATCTCGTTGACCGGCACCAGAGAGATGTTCAAGTACTTGAGCATGGTGCGGTTCTCGGCGCGGCCGACGATGCCGCCGAGAGCGATGACACTCTCCTTCTTCAGCCGGTGGCGAACGATGTACTGCAGGGTCACCGCGCTCGCCAACGCGTCCGGGTCGGGATTGTCGTGAGGCAAGATGACGAACGGCCCGGGCCGGTCGAGCGCACCGAGCAGGGTCGCCAGCACCCCCTTACCCGAGCTGTTGGCCATACTCGGCTTCTATAGTCTGCGGCACGCCGGCCACGCAAGGTGGGAAACCGCGCGTGTGTCTCCTCCCGGGCAGTGTCTCATTCTGAGCATGGCCTTCTCTGGCGCGCAGAATCCTCCACCGGGGCCGATGCAATCGAGCCACGGCCGAACACCGCGCCGCGACCGCAGGGCGGCGTCATCCGAGGAAGGCGAAGAAACGCTGCAGCAGATCGTGACGCACGCCCTCCGGGACGTCCTCGTCGGGAAGGCACGACAGGTCGCTGCGATACCAGTGACAGGCCGAGACGTAGAAGTAGTCGAACACGACGTCGAAGACGACTCGTGCCGCGAGCGCATAGTCGCCATCGCGCAGCGCCACCACCGACAGCTCCTCGTCCACGAACACATCGTGGGAGTGCATGGCGCGGAACAGGTTCACGCGCGCGCCGATGCACCGCCTCAGACCGGAGTACGATGCCTCGTCGAGCAGCCACTGGCTCACGATGTTTCCCCCCGCAGTGCGCAGAACACGGTGGCTCGATCCCCCTGCCTGGACATGCTATCCAGGTTGAGAAACCAAAAGCAAGGACTCTTCTATGAGCCAGACGCAATCGGTCGCCGCAACCGAACGGTTCTTTCTCGATCGCTTCGGGTTGAGCGAAAGCCTGCTCGAGCAGATCGTCGGCGGCGCCGTCGCGCGCAAGGCGGACTACGCCGACGTGTACTTCGAGTTTCGCACCGTCGAGAGCTTCAGCCTCGAGGACGGCATCGTCAAGAAGGCGAACAAGAACGTGTCGCAGGGCGCCGGCGTGCGGGTGGTGGCCGGCGACAAAACCGGCTACGCCCACTCGGACGACGTGACCGTCGAGAATCTGCAGTTGGCCAGCCGGACGGCGCAAGCGATCGCGCAGCAGGGCGGCCCGTCGCAGGCGGTCTCGGTTCGCGGGCAACAGCCCACTCACGACCTCTACACGCTCGCCCACTCGCCGCTCGACGTCGCGCTCGGGGACAAGATCGCGCTGCTCAACCAGATCGACATCGCGGCGCGACGCCTCGACAGCCGCATCAAGAACGTGTTCGCCACCCTCGCCGTCGAGCACAAGCTGGTTCTCATCGCCGGATCGACCGGGTTCATCGTCGGCGACGTTCAGCCGCTGCTGCGTCTGAACGTCACCTGCATCGCCGAGGAGGGACAGCTACGCCAGCACGGAACCTACGGCGGCGGGGGCCGTGTCGAGTTCGACTTTCTGACCGATGGCGAGCGCTACCTGCGCTGGACCCGAACCGCCGCCGAGCAGGCACTGCGCAACCTGCATGCCGTCGATGCTCCCGCCGGGTCGCTGACCGTCGTCCTCGGTCCCGGCTGGCCGGGGGTCCTCTTGCACGAGGCGGTCGGGCACGGCCTCGAGGGCGACTTCAACCGCAAACAAACCTCCGCGTTCGCCGGCCGCCTGGGCGAGCAAGTGGCCTCGCCGCTGTGCACGGTGGTCGACGACGGCACGATCCGCAACCGTCGCGGCTCGCTCAACGTCGACGACGAGGGCACGCCGACCGGCCGCACGGTCTTGATCGAGAAGGGCATCCTGCGCGGCTACCTGCAGGACCGCATGAACGCGCGGCTGATGGGAATGCCGCTGACCGGCAACGGTCGCCGCGAGAGCTTCGCTCACATCCCGATGCCGCGCATGACCAACACCTTCATGCTCGCGGGCGAATCGACGCCGGACGAGATCATCCGCTCGGTCGATCGCGGGCTCTACGCCGCCCACTTCGGCGGCGGTCAGGTCGACATCACCAACGGCAAGTTCGTGTTCTCCGCCACCGAGGCCTACTTGATCGAGAACGGCCAAATCACCCAACCGGTCAAAGGGGCCACTCTGATCGGCAGCGGCCCCGAGGCGCTCAAGCGGGTGAGCATGGTCGGCAACGACATGCAGCTCGACGAAGGGGTAGGCACCTGCGGCAAGGACGGCCAGTCCGTTCCGGTCGGTGTCGGGCTGCCGACGATCCGCATCGACGGGATCACCGTCGGCGGCACCCGCACCTGAGCGCCGAAGGGAAGAGGGTCGCGCATGAGTGCACAGCCGCTCGAGGAGATCGCCGAACTGCTGCTGAAAGCCGCAAGGCAGCACGGGGCCACGGCCGCCGACGTCGTCGCCGCCGAGGGTGATTCGCTCTCGGTCGGCGTCCGCCTCGGCGAGGTCGAAAAGCTCAAGCAGTCGCGCGCCAAGCACCTGGGGCTGCGCGTGTTCGTCAACCAATCGACCGCGATCTCCGCCACCGCGGACTTCAGCCGCGAAGCGCTGGTGAAACTGGCGGAGGAGACCTGCGCCCTGGCGCGCATCACCGCTCCGGATCCTTTCGCCGGGTTGCCCCCCGCCGATGACCTGGCAAGGGAGATCCTCGATCTCGAACTGTACGACCCCGACGTTGAAACCGTGACCCCGGAGCACGGCATCGCGCAGGCACGCGCCGCCGAGGCGGTTGCTCTGGGGGCCGATCCCCGCATCACCAACTCGGAGGGGGCAGAGTTCAGCTCCGGTTACGATCGCGTTGTCTACGCCTCGAGCACCGGCTTCCTGGGCAGCTACCGCGACTCCGGGTTTTCGCTCTCGGTCGTGCCGATTGCGACCGAGAACGGCGGCATGCAGCGCGACTACTGGTACTCGTCGCACCGCAGGCTGCGCGCCCTCGAGGAGCCCGAGGCCGTCGGGCGCAAAGCCGCGCAGAGAACCCTGCGCCGGCTCGGCGCGCGGCAGGTCGACACCTGCGAGGTACCGGTCGTCTTCGACCCGGAAACCGCTGCGAGCTTGCTGCGTCACCTGGCCGGGGCGGTCTCGGGGTACGCCCTCTACAAGGGCAGCTCCTTTCTGATCGGGAAGCTCGGACAAACGATCGCCCCCGAGTTCCTGACCATTTACGACGACGGAACGCTGGTGGGCGCGCTCGGCTCGAAGCCCTTCGATGGCGAGGGCGTGATCACCCGGCGCAACGCCGTGGTCGAAAAAGGCGTGCTCCGCAGCTACCTCCTCGACACCTACTCGGCCCGCAAGCTCGACAGCCGCACCACCGGCAACGCCAGCCGCAGCGTCGCGGATGCACCCCACGTGGGCACAACCAACCTCTTCCCGGCGGCAGGGGAACAGTCTCCGGAGGAGATCCTGCGCGGCATTCCCAAGGGACTGTACGTAACCGAGCTGATCGGCATGGGCGTCAACCCGGTCACCGGCGACTACTCGCGCGGCGCCGTCGGCCAGTGGATCGTGGACGGGGAGCTCGCCTATCCGGTCGAGGAAATCACGATCGCCGGCAACCTGCTGCAGATGTTCCAAGGGATCGAGGCCATCGGGAGCGACCTGGAGCTCCGGCACTCGGTCTCCGCGCCGACCATCAAGATCGGCCGCATGACCGTGGCCGGACGATAGAAAGCGGCAGCCGTAAGGCGCAAAGCGGACAGCCGGCCGTTCGCCTTGGCTTTCCGCTTTGCGCTATCGCTGCCAATTCGTTCGTAAATTCGGCCGAGATGCGCTATAGGTGGCGGCTGTATGTGGCGGTGGGTGGCTGTCGTGGGCCTGGTGGTACCACTGGCCGGTTGCGGGTTCTCCGCTCGCCGATCGCCGTCGCAACTGCCACCGGCAGCGACGGCCGGAGCAACGCAAACGGGCGTCGCCTCGTGGTACGGCCCCGGCTTCCACGGTCACCCCACCTCGAGTGGCGAGATCTACGACCAGAACGAGCTCACCGCCGCACACCAGACGCTGCCCTTGGGAACGCGCGTCGAGGTCACCAACCTGGACAACGGCCGTTCCGTCGAAGTGCGCATCAATGATCGCGGTCCGTTCGTCGATGGCCGTGTCATCGACCTGTCCTACGCCGCCGCTCGCTCGCTCGGGATGGTCGGGCCGGGCACCGTTCCCGTCCGGCTCGAAGTGTTGAACGGATCGAGCCCGCACCTCGAAGCGGCGGCGTTTGCGGTGCAAGTGGGCTCGTTTGCCGACCCCAACAACGCTTACCGGCTGAAGTCGGCTCTGGAAAAGCGTTTCGAGCACGTGCGCATCGCGCCGCTCCAGGGCAACGGCCAGCGCTACTATCGCGTGCGCGTGGGTCGTTTCGAGAGCCGCGACGACGCGGTCGCTCTGGCGCGCTCGGTGGCCCCGCTCGGCTTGCCGGCCATCATCGTGGAGGACGGAGTCGCCCCCTGAGCCGCGGGCGCCGGCACGCCGTGTTGGCACGATGGCTCCCGAGCGTCGAGGCGCTCATCCTGCTGGCGATCACCCTGCCGGCGGCGCTGCTCACGCGGCAGCCCAGCCTCTGGTTCCTGTTGCCGTTCGGGCTCATCTTTCTGCGGCGGCGCGACTATGGCGACTACGGGCTCGACCTCGACGCCTGGCGCCAGTGGGGCGATCTCCGCTTTCATTTGCTCAACATCGCCGGCGTGTTTCTGCCCTACGTCGTCGGGCATTGTCTCCTGGCGCGCTTCTGGTTCGGGCAGCATTTCGTCCTCGGATGGCCCGATCAGCCCGCGTGGCTCGTGGTCGACCAGCTGCTCGGTGTCGGGCTTCCCGAGGAGTTCTTCTTCCGTGGCTATCTGCAGTCGCAGCTCAACCGGTCCTTCGGACGACCGTTCGAAGTGCTCGGCGCGCGCTGCGGCCTCGGGCTGGTGGTAGCGGCCGCCCTGTTCGCCGCGTGCCACGTCCCACTGGGCGGGCCGGGACAGCTCATCGTCTTCTTTCCCGGCCTGTGGTACGGCTGGTTGCGTGAGCGGACCGACAGCGTGGTGGTGCCGACCGTCTACCACGCCGTCAGCAACGTGCTCTTGCAGGTGATGCTGTCGAGTCTGCGCTGACGCGATCTGGCCACTCGCGTTACCGAATTAACGGTCAGCGCCCCTTCGACACCCACTCTCTGTCCGGCACTCTCACACGCCCGCAGGGGCTGTCAGACAGAACACGCATAGGCATCTGGCGTGCCAATTGCTTCGAGATCGGGCAATTGCAGGGAGGGGAACCGTCTCTATGGATATCACTCAGCTGCTCACATTCGCGCATCAGCAAGGGGCCTCTGACGTTCATCTCAGCGCCAACGAGCCGCCGATGCTGCGCATCCACGGGGACATGAAGCGGCTCGAGCATGCTGCGCTGACCCGCGAGGAAGTTCATCACATGTGTTTCGACATCATGTCGGACATGCTGCGCAAGACCTTCGATGAGACCCACGACGTCGACTTTTCGTTCGAGCTCGGCGACATCGCGCGCTTTCGCGTCAACGTCTTCCTCCAGCGCAAGGGCGAGGCGGCGGTGTTCCGGACCATTCCGTCGAAGGTCATGACGATGGAGCAGCTCGGTCTTCCGCCGGTGCTGCGGGAGATCTGCGACAAGGAAAAGGGGCTGGTGCTGGTCACCGGCCCAACCGGGTCGGGCAAGTCGACCAGCCTGGCCGCCATGATCGACTACATCAACGACAGCTACGAGGGTCACATTCTGACCATCGAGGACCCGGTCGAGTTCGTGCACGAGTCGAAGAAATGCCTGATCAACCAGCGCGAGGTCGGCACCCATACCCTGTCGTTCGCCAACGCGCTGCGCGGCGCCCTGCGTGAAGATCCCGACGTGATTCTGGTCGGCGAAATGCGCGACCTCGAGACGATTTCGCTGGCATTGACGGCCGCCGAGACCGGCCACCTGGTGTTCGCCACCGTGCACACCTCGAGCGCGCCGAAGACGGTCGACCGCATCATCGACGTGTTCCCGGCCGCCCAGCAGGGTCAGATCCGGACGATGTTCGCCGAATCGATCCAGGCGGTCATCACCCAGACCCTCCTCAAGCAACGAGTCGGCGGGCGGATCGCGGCGCTGGAGATCCTGATCGGCACGCCGGCGGTGCGCAACCTGATCCGCGAAGGCAAGATTCACCAACTGCCGTCGGCGATGCAGACGGGCCAAGCGGTCGGCATGCAAACGCTCGACATGGCGCTGGTCGAGTTGGTCAAGAAGAACATGGTGTCCGTGGAAGAGGCGCAGTCGCGCACCTTGACGCCGAACCTGTTCGGACCCGGTGGGGACGGACGCGGCGGCGCAGTGCCGCGTCCCCGCCCGGCACAACCGATCGCCGGTCGGGCATAGTCGCCATGGCCGACATCCGCTCGCTCCTCACCGAAATGGGCGCTCGCAACGCCTCCGATCTCTATCTCACGGCGGACAGCCCGCCGATCCTGCGCATCGAGGGCATCACCGAGGCCTTCGGCGACGAGGTGCTCACCGCCCCCGAGGTGGAGGAGCTGGCGAACTCGTTGATGACCGAGAAGCAGCGAGCGAACTTCGAGGAGAAGCTCGAGATGAACTTGGCGCTCGCCTCGGGCCGCCTGGGACGCTTTCGCGTCAACGTCTTCCGGCAGCGCGGCGCCGTCGGCGTGGTGATCCGACAAATCAAGGTGCAGATCCCCACGATCGAGAGCCTCGGGCTGCCGGAGATCCTGAAAACGATTACGATCAGCCGACGCGGGTTGGTCCTGGTCACGGGCGCCACCGGCTCCGGTAAGTCGACCTCCCTGGCCGCCATGATCGACTTCCGCAACGAGAACACCTGCGGTCACATCGTCACCATCGAGGACCCGATCGAGTTCGTTCATCCGCACAAGCGCTGCCTGCTGACGCAGCGCGAGGTGGGTTTCGACACGCTGTCGTTCAACGAGGCCCTGCGCAACACGCTGCGGCAGGCTCCCGACGTCATCCTGATCGGCGAGGTCCGCGACCTGGAGACCATGGAGGCCGCGATCACCTTCGCCGAGACGGGCCACCTGTGTCTGGCGACGCTGCACTCGAACAATGCCAACCAGGCGATCGAGCGGGTGATGAACTTCTTCCCGGAGAACCGACACGCCGAGATCTACCTGCAGCTCTCGCTCAACCTGCGCGCCATCATCTCGCAGCGTCTGGTGCCGGGGGTGGACGGCCGGCGAGTCGCGGCGTTGGAGATTCTCATCGACACGCCGCGGGTGAAGGACCTGATCAAGAAGGGCGAGGTGGACATCCTCAAGGAGGCGATGCAGCAGAGCACGCTCGAGGGCGGACAGACCTTCGATCAGGCGCTCTACGATCTCTACGCCGCCGGGCGCATCAGCGACGAGCAGGCGCTCGCCAACGCCGACAGCGCGAACAACCTGCGCATCCGGATCAAGAACCTCGACCTGCAGAACGCCGGCAGGGCCGAGGCCGAAGCGGGCCACAAGCCCAGGCCGGGAGCGAACACCGACGGGCTGCGGATCGAGGGCATCGCGCCATCCTCGACCTTCCGCCGTCTCTAGCCGGGCGGACCGGCAGCCCTGCTTCAGTGGCCGGTGCGCTGGATCAGCAGCCGCTTGGCGCTGCTCGCGACCGCCGACGAAATGTTCTTGCTCTTGGCCAGCAGACGCAGCTCGCGCTCGCTGAGCGAGTTCACGCAGCGCAGCGCGATGGCCACCGGGGTCTTCGGGTTGCTCACCAGCGCCGAGCGCACCTGAGGGTTGTGCGACCACTCCTTGTGCTCGCCCACGATGCGCAAGATGTCAGTATCGAGGTTGCGGTTGCGAGCGATGCCTACGATCTCGTCGTCGGTGATGCGCGGGTTCTGCAGGACGAAGCGCGCCACCATGCGGTTACTGTCGCGGACGAGGATGGCGCGGGCGTCGCGGTTGCCCTTGAGCGCGGCCTTCAGCTTCTCCCCCACTTTCATCTGCAGGATCTGATAGTAGAGGCTGCGGTTCACCTCCTCTTCGGCGGCCGGCGGCGCCGTGGAAGGCTCGGGCTCCTCGATCAACGCCTGCGGGAGCTCGTAGGGATCGCTGCCGCGGTCGATCTGCTCGACCAGCGCGGTCACCTGCTCGGGGGTCAGCTCGTCACCCATCGCGTCTTGCCCGCTAGCTCTTCGCTGCGCGCGCAGCCTCGCTGTCCTTGACGATCTTCTCGGTCAGGTGCGCCGGCACCTCGTCGTAGTGATCGAACGCCATCGTGAACGAGCCGCGCCCGCTGGTGATCGAGCGCAGATCGGGCGCGTACTTCAACACCTCGGCCATCGGCACCTGGGCGCGGATCACCTGCGAACCCGACTTGGGATCGACGCCGAGCACGCGGCCGCGCCGGCTGTTGAGGTCGCCGATGACGTCGCCCATGCACTCGTCCGGAACGGCGATCTCCATGTTCATCACCGGCTCGAGCAGCACCGGCTTGGCTTGGCCGACGGCCGATTTGAAGCCGAGCGAGGCGGCGATCTTGAACGCCATTTCCGACGAGTCGACGGTGTGGAAGGAGCCGTCGTAAACGGTCACCTTGACGTCGACCATGGGATAGTGCGCCAGGACACCCTCGTTCATCGCTTCGCGCACCCCCTTCTCGACCGCCGGAATGAACTGGCGTGGGATCACGCCGCCGACGATGGCGTCGACGAACTCGAAGCCGGTGCCGCGCGGCTGGGCCTCCACCTCGAGCCAGCACTCGCCGTACTGCCCGCGCCCGCCGCTCTGCTTCTTCAGCTTGCCCTGCGCCTTGGCGTGTCCCTTGATCGTCTCGCGATACGGGACCTTGGGCACCTTCAGCGCCACCTCGACGCCGTACTTGCGTTTGAGCTTCTCGACCGCCACCTCGACGTGGAGCTGTCCGACTCCCGACAGGATGATCTCGTGCGTCTCGGCGTCGCGGGTGACGTGCAAGGTCGGATCTTCCTCGATCATCTTGTGCAACGCGGAGGTCGCCTTCTCCTCGTCACCCTTCGACTTGGGCTCGATCGCGAACGACATCGCGATCGGAACGTCCAGCAGGCCGGAATAGAGGATGGGCGCCTTCTCATCGGCGAGCGTATCCCCCGACGTCGTCTCCTTCAGCTTCGCCACCGCGACGATCTCGCCCGCAATCGCGTGCGGCACCCCCTGCTGCTTCTTGCCCTCCAGCTTGAAGAGATGGCCGAGTCTTTCCTTGACGTCCTTGCCCACGTTCAGCACGGTGGAGTCGGCATCGACGCGTCCCGACAAGACGCGGAAGACCGAGAGCTTGCCGGCGAACGGATCGACGATGGTCTTGAACACGATGGCCGAGAAGGGCTCGTCGGCGGCCGGGCGTCGATCGATGGGCTCGTGGATTTTCGGGTCGGTGCCCGGGAACGGCCCCATCTCCGCGGGCGAGGGCAGGTAGGTTACGATCGCGTCGAGCAGCGGGGGAACGCCGATGTTCGTCCCCGCCGAGCCGCACAGAACCGGGACCAACACTCCGGCCGCCGTGCCCAGCTTGAGGGCCCGCTCGATCTCGTCGCTGGCCAGCTCGCCGGTCTCGAGGTACTTCTCGAGCAGCGCGTCGTCGGCCTCGGCCACCAGCTCCATCAGCTTCTCGCGCGCCTCGGAGGCGGCGGCTTGCAGATCGGCGGGAATCGCCTCCTCCGCCATCGAGCCGTCACCCTTCCCCACCAGGGCGCGCATGCCGACCAGGTCGATCACGCCGCGGAAGGTGTCCGCCGCGCCGATCGGAAGCTGGATCGGCACCAGCTTGGCGCCCAGCGCCTTGCCTGCATCCTCGATGGGAGCGTCGAAGCTGGCGCGCTCGCGATCCATCTTGGTGACGAAGGCCAGCCGCGGCAGCTTGAGCTCCTCGGCCCGCTTCCACAGCGCCTCGGCTTCGACCTTGATTTCGCCCGCCGCCGGCGCCAGCACGAACACCAGGCCGGTGGCGGCCCGCATGCAGTTGAGCGCGTCGGGGATGAAGTTGTTGTACCCGGGCGTATCGAGCAGCGTGATGTCGTACTTGCGCCACGTCAGGTGATGAAACGACGTGGTCAGCGTCAACTGACGGCGCACCTCCTCCGGCTCGGGACCGAAGGCCGAGGTGCCATCGTCGAGTCGGCCGACGCGCGTGGTGGCGCCGCCGTCGAACAGCATCACCTCGCCGAGGGACGTCTTGCCGACGCCCCCCTGACCTACAATGCCCAGGTTGCGGATCGCTCCTACTTCTTCGACTGGCATAATTCCTCCAAGTCAGCTGGCTGCACGATTCCGTTCAAAGATGAGCCGCAAGCCCTCGAGGGTGAGAAACTCGTCGACCTCCTCGATGGTCTCGGACTCGCGCGCGAGCAGGGGAGCGAATCCCCCGGTGGCGATCACGCGCGCCTGGACCCCGTTCTCCTTCTGGATGCGCACCACCAGGCCGTCCACCAGCGACACGTAACCATAGATCAAGCCCGATTGAATGGCGTTGACCGTGTTGCGGCCGACCACGTGTTTCGGCTTGGCGAGCTCCACGCGGTAGAGCTTGGCGGCGCGCTCGAAGAGCGCCTCGCTGGCGATGCCGAGACCGGGAGCGATGACCCCGCCGACGTACTCGCCGCGCTCGGAGATGTAGTCGAACGTGGTGGCCGTGCCGAAGTCGACCACGATGGTGGTGGCGCGCGTGCGCTCGTAGGCGGCGATGGCATTGACGATGCGATCGGCACCGACCTCGCGCGGATTGTCGTAGAGGATGGGCATGCCGGTCTTGATCCCCGGCCCGACGAAGAGCGGCGCGGTGTCCAGATAGTCGCGGCAGAGCGTCTCGATCACCGTGGTCATCGCCGGCACCACGCTCGACACGGCGATGCCGGAGACCTGCGGGGCATAGTCGGCGAGCAGGCCGCGCACCAGAAACCCGTATTCGTCGGCGGTGCGGCCGACGTCGGTCATCAACCGCCAGTGGCGGCGCAGACGCCCCTCGCCGTACAATCCCAGCACGGTGTGCGTGTTGCCGACGTCGATCGCCAGAAACATCAGGCTGCCCCCGTAGCCCGGGAACGACGGTACCCGCTCACCACGGTCACGTCTCCCGCCACGATCCTTCGTTCACTGCCATCGGACTGCCTGACTCGCAGAGCCCCGTCGTCGGCCAGACCCAACGCCGTGCCCGCGATGCGCTCCCCCTGGCTCTGCACCACAATCGCCTCGCCCGTCAAATGCGCGAGCCCTTCCCACAGCGGAGCAATCGCCGCGAAGCCCTCGCGCAGGAACAGATCGTAGCGTACCTCCAGGCGGTTCAACAGCCGCGCCGCAAAGCGGGCGCGATCGACGGGTGCGCCGGTGATCATGCGCAGCGAGGTGGCGACCTCGCGCACGTCGGGCGGAAAGTCCTCCGGCTCGCTGTTCAGGTTGACGCCGATGCCGGGAATCACGAAACGGATGCGGCCGTCGTCGGCGGTCATCTCGGTGAGAATGCCGGCGAGCTTGCACCCGCGGCTGACCAGATCGTTGGGCCACTTGATGGCAACTTCGTCGGTCCACTCGCGCACCGCCTCGGCCGCCGCCAGTCCCAG
>Ga0316628_100002819_pt1 | contig 13103 bp, 9 predicted proteins | sample OWC_Aug_M2_C1_D5_FD_207648 | JGI IMG/M metagenome (GOLD analysis project Ga0316628, IMG submission 207648) | Wetland soil microbial communities from Old Woman Creek delta, Ohio, United States - OWC_Aug_M2_C1_D5_C | ecosystem: Environmental > Terrestrial > Soil > Wetlands | place: USA: Ohio... | reverse complement strand
TCACCCGGCGGGCGATGAGAATGAGCGGATGGCTGTTGTCGCTTTCGCTTTTCGGCATGGCTCAGCCCGCCGATACCCTGACATCCCTCCAGAAAAGAGAGGCGGTCGGCCGCATCGCCGGTATCTATGAAAGCCGCTACGTTGACCCCGAACTGGGCAAGCGGATGGCCGATCTTATCCGAAGCAAGCTTTCCGCGGGCGCCTATGATGCCCCCGCGGACGGACGGGCTTTTGCCCGCCAAATCACCCAGGATCTCCGTTCCGTCATTTCCGACCTGCATCTCACCGTGGCTTTCCTGCCCGAGGAGGTCAAGAAACGCCGGTCCGCTCCGGCCGGCCTTCGGGCCGAGGAGGAGCGGAAGGAAGCCCGGCGCCGCAATCACGGTTTTCCGGAGGTCAAGGTGCTTGACGGCAACGTGGGATATCTCAGGGTGTCGTCGTTTGAGGGATCGCCGGAGGCGTATGCCACCGCCGGACACGCCCTTCAATTTCTGCGGCATTGCGATGCGCTCATCATGGACTTGCGCTTCAATCCGGGCGGAGATTCGGGGATGGTTCAATTCCTGGCCTCCCGCTTCCTCAGCGGGCCTCCGGTTTTGCTGGACGAGTTCCACTATCGGCAGGCGGATCGGATCTCGCAGCTCTGGAGCCTGCCGGTTGATTCCGGCGAATCCCTGGCCGGGATGGCCCTTTATATCCTGATCGATCGGTATACCTTTTCGGCGGCCGAGGGCCTCGCCTACGACCTTCAGGCGTTGAAGCGGGCCGTCATCCTCGGATCCGTCTCCGCCGGCGGAGCCCACATCGCCGAGGAGGAGACCCTGGCCGAGGGCTTCCTGCTGTTCATTCCCGTGGCCTATTCGAAAAATCCCATCACCCATGGCAACTTTCAAGGCAAGGGCATCCTGCCGGATGTTCCCCTGAACCCGGAAAAAGCGCTGACCGAAGCCCATCTCCTGGTCCTGGAAAAACGAATGCAGAAGGAGACGGATCCCGGTCATAAAAAAGAATTGGCGGATTTGATCCGGCGTTTGAAGGGAGAGCCGGAGATTAAGGAGGAGCTCTGATGGCGGTCCGCGGTCCCGAAAAATCCAAGCGCAATGAAAACCCGTCCCCCGGCAGGGGAAAAGCCCTCCCGGGCGACCGCCGGCTGATTCATGCCGGGAGCCTGAATGAAATCATCAATTATCTGATTTACCGCAACGCCCGTCTCTTGCGGAATAAATTTCAGAGAGACATGCGGGCGGCGGGCCTTGACATGACCCAGGAGCAATACTTTCTCCTGTTCAAGCTGTGGGCGCGGAACGGGCAATATCAGGCCGAATTAAGCGATGACTTTCTCTGTGACGCCCCCAACATCACCCGCATTCTCGACGGCATGGAGCGCCGGCGGATGATCAAGCGCGGCAGCGATCCTTCCGATCGCCGCAAGTCCCGCATCTTTCTCGCCCGGGAGGGGTTGCGGGCCCGGGCTCTTTATCGCCGGTACGTTTATGATGCCCGCCGGGCGGATTATCAGGGGCTCGGCGATGAAGACCTTCGGGAACTCCGCCGCATCCTGGGAACCATCGAAAACAACATCCTCGGGAAAAACGCTCCTTCCGGAACGGATTGAGGCGACGATCCGCCCGGCCGCGGATTCGCGGGGGATGAAATTATTTTGTTTTTGTACCGTTATCATTTAGACAGCCTCAGTACTCCTTAAAGACGACCAACCGCCAGGCGGTGTCGTAGAGGGACGTGGTCCGTCTTCAATCCGGCTTGACAGCTCCTGAACGGTCCATTATCCTCATTTTCAAGGGAAAAAAGGATCTCATGATATTAGGGGGTATGGCATTGCGACCGGCAGAAAAAAGAAATTCCCAAAATAAGGATCCAGAAATGAACATTCATAAAATTAAAACCGCCTTTCAAGCGCTTTGTAAAACTTTATCTCCGGAAATCGATGATTTATTGCCTCAGGATGGAATCAGCGGAATGATAAAGTTTTATCAAATGGAACGCGTTAAAAAATGCGACATAACGAATGACGGGGATATGCTCCTCTTCGAGTGGGGAACCTATTCTTTCACTGGTCAAAAGGAATTCCAAATCAATATCACACGGCAATTCATTCTTTCTCGTGAGGACGAGCCATACCAGCTTTCACTCAGATTCACCTTTCCAATAAATGAACGGAACCAAAGCTGGAACGCGGGTAGTTTCTGGTGTCATGGGCCTGAAGAAGTCCATGCTTTCTTATCTCAAATTGAAAATAATTTGGCGTTTCACGAAATGAGGCAACAAAAGGCCACCCGAGTCGAGCTCACTTTCGGACAATGCTAATCATGCGTCCAGACCGCGCCGCGGCCGGCGTCCCGTCCTTCGCCTTCTCTCCCGGTCACTCGTTCCGCAGGGACCGGGCCGGATTCGTCCGGACCGCTCGACCCGCTTGAAGGCCGATGATCAGGGCGGCTATCCCCAGGATGAGAATCGTGCCGGAAAGGAGGGATCCGGGGCCCAGCTTGATTCGAGTGACGAACGTGCGGAGATACATCTGGTTGATGAACCATGCCACCGGGATTGCGGCGACGGCGGCTCCGGCGAGCGATCGGGAAAATTTCCGAGAAAGGCTGAGGAAGATATCCATTGGGGACGCTCCCAGCGTCCGGCGGATGCCGAGTTCCTTGATTCGGGCTTCCGTTTCGAAAACGACCATCCCCGTCAGGCCGAGCAGCGAGATGAGAATGGCCAAAAAAGCGATTCCTCCGATAACGCCGAAGATGGCCTTGAAATAGGCCAGCGAGGCGTTGATCTGATCCTCGTGGAACTCCGCGCGGAAGAGAAGTCCGGGCCGGATCGTTTTCCATCGGGCGGTCAGGAAGCTCATGGTCTCGGGGATCCGGGAAGGATCCAGCTTGATGTTGACATACCGGTACTGACCGGGGGCGCGCCGGATGAAGAGCGGCTCGACCGACCCGTTGAAATTCTGCGATAGGAAATCGCCGACGATACCGACGACGCGCAGGGGCGTTCCGTTTTCGAAGGTGACCGTCTTGCCCAGGACGCCGTTCGGCGTCCCTCCGCCGTACTTCCGGGCCGCGGTCTCGTTGACCAGGACCTCGATCTCGCTTTCTCCCCGGACATCGGCCGCAAACCCCCTGCCGGAGACGAGACGAAGACCAAGGTTGTCCAGATAAGCGTCATCGATGGAAAAAATGCTGACGTCTTCCGGCTCGATCCGGCCCTCGATATGGGCGGCGTCAAACCAGGACACGCCGGTGGCGGGGACGAAGGAAGACGCCGAAATCCCCCGGATTCCCGGATGGCCGGCGATGCTCTGTTTGAACGTATTCAAAGCCACGCCTTGGAGATCGACGTTCAGGATGCCCGAAGGATGAAAGCCGCAATCGACCTTCTGGAGAAAGCGGATCTGGCGCAGCCCGATAATGGTGGTGGTCAGAAAAAGGAAGGAGAGGAAGAATTGAACGACAATGAGCCCTTTTCGGATGGGAAAGCGTTTCCGATCGTCCGCGGACGCCGGATCTTTCAGCACGGCGGCCGGAACGAACTTGGCGAGGTAGAGAGCGGGAAAAAAGCCGGCGATGATGCCGGCGAGGACGGCGAACAGGATAAAAGCCGGAAGGAGGTCCAGGTCGAAGCCTTCAAGGCGGAAGAATGTCCGGAATTCCGGGTTGAGACCAAGAAGGAGCGGTTTCAGGAACTGGAGAAGCATGAAAGCGAAGACGAGAGAAAGGAGGGCGATGACGACCGCTTCGCCGATGAACTGGGCGATGAGGTTGGACCGCCCGGCGCCCAGAACCTTCCGGAGGCCGATTTCGCGCCCGCGGCGGAGCGCCTTGGCCATGGACAGGTTCATGTAATTGAACCCGGCGATGGCCAGGATGACGAAGGCGATGCCCAGGAGGACGTAGACCAAGGCCATGGGGACGGCATAGGATAATTCATTCGACAGGACGATCCCCGGAGAGATTTTATCCAGCCGTTGGAGAGAAAAGCCGATCCGGAGATTCGGGAAAGCGGCGCGTCGTTGAACGATCCCGGGAAGGGCGGCCTGGACGGATTCCGGAGAGGCGTTGTCCTTGAGTTTCAGATAGACATAACTCTGGTTGAAGTCTTTCCAATCGACGAAGATTGGCTTGATCTTCCCGGACCGTTCCAGGGATTCCAGTGTGGATAGGGAAGCGAGGAGTTCGAAACGGACATGCGAGGGTTTCGGCGACAAATCCTCGACGAGACCGGTGACCCGGAAATCGCCCAGTTCGCCGATCGTCAGGACCCGGCCGATGGGATCCTGTTTGGGAAACAACTTGACGGCCAGATTCCGGGTGAGGACGGCCGTGAAAGGTTCGGACAGGGCCGAGGCCGGATTTCCCTTGTCCAAACGGAAATGAAACAGGTCGAAAAAATCCTTGTCGGCATAAAGCCCCGAGACGGGAACGATGATGTCCTCGCACCGCGCGTCCTCGTTCAGCCGGTTGCGGAGGCGGACGACGCGCTCCACCCCCGGCAGGTTTTCCAGTTCGTCTCGCAGAGGCAGGGGCGCCGTCGCCCTTTCGGAGACGGCGCCTTTATCCTCGACCGTGCTGATCACCCGGTAGATCCGTCGGGCATCCGGATTGAAACGGTCCTCGCGGTGGAAGTCGGCCAGGATCGATATCACAAGAAGTCCGAGGGAGAGGCTGACGCCGAATCCCAGGATATTGATCAGGGAGAAGATTTTCTGCTTGAGGATATTGCGAAAAGCGATCAGGGCATAATTGCGGATCATCATGAGCCTCCAGTACAGGTATTCCCCCGCAAAATGCGGGAAGGCTTTGAGAACTTGCTTCCAATACCAGCGGCCCGCGGCGGAGGGCGATGTCGCTTTGGCCTCGGATTGAAAAAGCTCTTCCAGGTCGTCGCGCGTCTGTTCGCGGATATCGAGAGGCGCCATCCGGTCCAGCATCCAGGCGGCCCGGCGGGGAGGGGAAAGCGGACGATCGGGAAAAGACGTCATGCCCGTTCGGGTCCCATTTTCAGGATTTCGGCCCAGACTTCGTCCTGAATCTCTCGGGTTTTGACCAGGGTTTGTTTCCCGATTTCGGTGATCGCATAGAAAATTTTTCTTCGCCCCCCGCGCTCGCGGACGGGGTCTCCCTGGCGGGTTTTGACGTAGCCTTTTTTCTCCAGGCGATGGAGCGGGGCGTAAATCGCCCCGATCGTCCAGGGGAATCCGCTGAGGCGGCCGACTTCCTCGCGGATGGTCACGCCGTAGGCGTTGTCACGAAGCTTCCAGATGGCCAACAGGACGATTTCCTCGGACCTTGAGAGCAAGTGCATTGCCGTATCCTTTTATTTCTATTCACTAATAAAATAAATGACCGGGAACGGAATGTCAAGATTTATTTTATTTGTGAATTCATATTCCCCGGGCCGCGTATTAAGCGGCAATCCCATCGGTCGCGGCCGCCCTGGGCACAGAATCAGGCTTTGGGATGTAACATTTACTACGATATTATCGTATATATGATTGGAATGAAAATCTCGTGGCCCATGGCAAGGAGGCCCGAATGAAGAAGCTGACCCTCAACGAGCAGATCTTCCTGATCGCCATCTGGCATCTCAAGGACAACGCGTATGGCGTGACCATCCGGGAAAAAATCGCCGAACTCACCGGGGCCGCACCGATGTTCGGAACGCTCTACAACACCCTCGACTATCTGGTGCAGAAAGAGTACGTCGTCACGGCCAAAGGCGAACCGACGGCCCAGCGGGGCGGCCACAACAAGGTCTTTTACCGTCTCACCGAGGACGGCCGGACCGCCCTCCAGAAAGCCCGGGAACTCCAGGACGCCCTGTGGCGGGGCATTCCTCATCCTGCCTTCAAGGCCAAGTGAGCCGGCCGTGCGCGCCCCCTCCCCAGAGCCTCCCCGGACGGCCCGCCGCCTGGCTATGCGGCTTTCGGGCTATCAAAAGAGATATTCCTTCGCGGGTGACCTGGAAGAAGTCTTTCAAGAAATCGCCGCGACTCAAGGCCGGGCCCGGGCGGCCCGTTGGTACCGGCGTCAGTGCCTGGCCGCGGTCCCATCCTATATCTGGTTCTCCCTCCGCTGGAGGCTGACCATGGCCGCCCGGTACCTTCTCGTCACCATGCGCGGCATCCGCCGGCATAAAGTTTTCTCCGCCGTCAACATAGTCGGCTATGCCGTCGGCCTCGCCGGCGCGATCCTGATCTTTCTCTGGATCCGCGATGAGCTGGCTTATGACCGGGGCCGCCCCGACGCCGGCCGGATCTATCGGATCGTCTCCGATTATCCCCTGGCCAATGAATTCTCGCGCAGCCCCGTCACTTCGGCCATGCTCGGACCGCGGCTTCGGGAATCCTATCCGGAGATCGAAACCCTGGTCCGGCTCGAGCGCGAAACTCGGGCCGTGGTCAAGGCCGGGGGGGAATCATTCATCGAAAACCGGTTCTTTTTCGTCGAGGCGGACGTCTTTGATATTTTTGCCTTCCCCTGGCGGAAAGGCGATCCGCGCACGGCTTTAGCCGAGCCCGGAACCGTCGTCGTCTCGCCGAGGGCCGCGCTCAAATATTTCGGCCACGACGATCCCCTGGGCAAAATCCTGAGCGTTGAAGGCCGGGGCGAATTCCGGGTCACCGGTGTGGTCGAGGGCGATGCGCCGCACTCTCACTGGCGGTTCGATTTCGCGGCCTCGTTCTCGTCGCTCGGCAAAATCGACAATCCCTGGAATCACCAGGGATGGACGTATATCCGACTCAGGCCCGGGACTGACCCTGTCTCCCTGGATCGAAAGCTGGCCGCCGACGCGGCCGCCCTGTTTCCTTTCAGCAAGGGGATCTCGTTTTTCCTCCAGCCCCTGACCGACATCCATCTCCGGTCCCGCATGATCGGGGAAATCGAGGAAAACGGCGATGCCGGGAACATCTCCATTTTCGCCGTCATCGCGGGCCTGGTCATCCTGGTCGCCGCGTTCAATTTCGTCAACCTCTCCACGGCCCGCTCGGCCGCGCGGGCCCGCGAAGTCGGCCTGCGCAAAGTCGTCGGCGCTTCTCGCGGCCAGCTCGTCGGCCAATTCCTGGGTGAAGCCTTGATCCTTTCTACCGTCGCCTTTGTCTTGGCCCTGGCCCTGGCGGGATTCTTTCTCCCGCTCTTCAACCGGCTGGCTGACCGGTCGTTTGGTTGGGGCGATCTGCTCGCTCCATCGGTTCTTTTGCCCATGATGGGGATTGTCGCCGCCGCCGGCCTCGCCGCCGGCTCGTATCCCGCCTTCCTCGTGGCCTCGTTCCAGCCGGCCGACGCGTTCCGCCGCGGGGACCGCCGCCGTTCGGGCAAGGCTTCCCTGCGCAAGATCCTGGTCATCGCTCAATTCACCGTATCCATCGCTCTCATCGCCGTGACCTTCATCGTCGGCCGGCAGATGTCCTATATCCGGTCCAAGGCCCTCGGCTACGACACCTCGTCCATTCTCCGGTTGCCGATCGATCGATCCCCCCTCAGGAAGAACACGGCCGCCTTCAAGCAGGAAATTCTCGAGCATCCGGGCATCTTGAGCGCGGCCGCGGCTATGGGGTCGCCCCTGAACGGAGCGCTGGTGAACACCAGGGAGTTGGATGGCCGCCGCGTGGAGGTCCATTATCTCCCCGTCGATCCCGACTATCTCCGCACCCTGGGGATTCGATTGGCCGCGGGCCGGGATTTTCCTCCGGGGATACCCGCCGCTTCCCCCGGAGTCATTCTCAATGAAACGGCCGTCCGGGTCTTCCGCCTTGAAAATCCGCTCGGCCGGACGATTCCTGCGATCCTGGGAAAGGACAACCCGGTCGTTATCGGAGTGGTCAAAGACTTTCACGTGAAGTCTCTGCACGCCCCCGTCCCGCCGGTCATCTTGGAAATCCAGCCTTCCTTCTTCCGGTCGCTCCTCGTTCGCTTGGCTCCGGGCGACCAGACCGCCGCTCTGACTTTCCTGGCCGCCGCGTGGCGGGAATTCTGCCCCGGTACGCCGTTCGAATACTCGTTCCTCAGCGAACAGGCCGGAACGCTCTACCGGGCGGAGTCGCGGGTGGGCCATCTCTGCGCCGTTTTCGCCGGACTGGCCGTCTTTCTCGCCGGCCTCGGTCTCTTCGGCCTGGCTTCGTATGCCGTGGAACGGCGGACTCACGAGATCGGCATCCGACGGGTCCTGGGGGCGCGCGTGTCCCAAGTCGCCTGGCTGACGGCCGGAGAATCGCTCCGCCTCGTCGCCGCGGCTAATCTCCTGGCCTGGCCGGCGGCCTACGCGGCGTCTAAAAAATGGCTGGAACGGTTCGCCTATCAAACCGGAATCGGTGTGGAAATCTTCCTTCTTTCCGGCGCGGCCGCGCTGATCATCGGCCTGGCCACCGTCGGCATCCAATCCTGGCGCGCGGCGGCCTCCAACCCCGGAAAAGCCCTGAGAGTCGAGTGAATTCGGCGCCGCATTATTTTCCACTCAGTGGACCCGGAGGACTTCTCACATCGCGCCCCAAGTATCTATAAGCCGGCTTATTCCCAGCCGAAAACAATCAACCGCCAGGCGGTGTCGTAGAGGGAGGCGGTCGTCCAGATCGCGCCGCGGCCGGCGTCCCGTCCTTCGCCTTCGGAGGCGAACCGTTCGGCCAGGCGGCGCAACTTTTCCTCAGCCCGGAGCCGGTCCCAGGCCAGGAAGTTCGTTCCGATGCGCGATTTCTCCGGATGGGAAAGGATCCGCCCTCCGGTTTCCATGACCCAGATGGACGATTTCCCGCCGGCTGACGGGACCAAGGCGGCATCCAGGAGCTTCTCTGAGGAAAAAAGGAGGCTGACCGAACCGAGGAATGCTCCGCCGGATCCGAACACCGGATATTCGACATCCGTCGCCTCGAGGCCTTCGACGGTCCGGAAGACGGCGCTCATGACCGGCATCCGGCGGTCCAGGATCCGCTTGACCTGCTCCTGATCGCTGATGTCGCTTCCTTCGAAATGGCGGTAGGCGGCCGGTTCGATCGTCACCATCTTGCCCGTCGAGTCGATGGCCGCGACGTCCACGGCGTAGGGGAGAGCCTTGACGAGATCCTCGAGCGTCGCCCGGGCGCCGTCTCCAGTCAAACCGGCGGTCCCTATTCGCTCGGCGGCCCGCTTCAGCTCGAGGTCGATCCGGGAGAATTCCACGAGGATATTTCGTCTCGCCGTTTCCAGCGCGGCCGGGGCGCGGCGTGCGGCGCAGCCGGACGGGATGAAGGCGAATATGGCAAGCGAGAGGAGGATGAACGCGACCGGGATCTTCTTCAGAAAATTCATTTCATTCCTCGTTCTCTATTTTCATCACAAGCGGGATAAAATATCCATCGATTTCGTTCCGGAACGCGCCTAAACGGCGGGGAATCAGAACATTTTCATCTCGTCGTCCAAGCCGGTCATCTGCCATCGGATGAGCGATACGGGAATAAGCCCGGCGGCCAGGAACTCGTCCAGGAATTCCTTCATACGGAATTTATCGCCGAGACGCCGGGCTTGGTCGGCCGTCAACCGGTCGATCTGGGCCTTGCCGACGACGTAGCTTGCGCCGTAGAACGGCTGGTGGAGATAGATGCGCATGTCGGTCCAAACGGTGTCCCGGTCCTTGCGCAGCCAGCCGTTCGGCGTCCACCGGCAGGCGAAATCGACCGCTTCTTCGAGAGTCCAGAGGTTGGCGTGCATCATCAGGTCGCCCATGGCCCGGGCCGCCCGGTTGGCGAGCATGACATAGACGAGCTCGCGAACGCGCGGGTTCGTGTCCATCAGCCCGGCTTGGAGGGCCGTCTCCTCGAAAGCGGTGGCCCATCCTTCGCAGCGGGAGTCCCAGATGTTGTAGAGAAGGGGAACGCTCCGGATGGGATGAGTTTCGCGGGCCAGCCGCTGGAGATCGAAGGAGTGCATGCCGTGGCAGAGCAGCGGAAGGGAATCGCGAAACTCGACTTGGAGGAAAAAATCAACCGGTTCTGGCGGGAGAGAGAACATTCCCGCGTCCTCGCTTATGGAGAGATAAGGCGGTAGGGTGAAGAGGGTTTCCCGGCGGAGAAAATTCATGAAGGTCCGGACAGCCTCGCGGCGCCGCCGACCATATTCCCGGGCGCTTCCGGCCATCGTGAGGGCGGGGAGCTTGCCGTTCCGGGCCTCCTCGAGCCGGAGGAACGTCCAGGCTCGGGCCAATTCCCTCCGCAGGATCGCCACCTGTTCGTCCCAGGCATAGGGGACGAGATGAACCTTCCGCACATACCAGTTGTAGTTGTCGATCCCGACGCCGGACGGTCGGGTCATGGCCTTGTGCTTTTCCTCGAGCCAGACACGGAAATTGTCAACGGCCGTTTTCGCCTTCTCCGCTTCGGGGACCAGGGCGGGGTGGTGCCGGCTCAATGTTCGGATGAGGTTTTCGAGGACGGCGCTTTCCTCCCGTTTCACCCGGATGCCGAGGAAGAATAAATCCTTGGCGTCCTCGACGAGGTTGGCCTTGGCCTGGGCCAGGATGGCGGGAATCGCCCGCAGCTTGGCCCGGAAAGCGGGCAAATCGCTTTCCGGGAGGGGGAAGGAATAATTGAAGAGCAGGAGCGTTTCATGGAGTTCCGGGCCCTCCCGGGCCGGGACATCGGGAGGCGAGTCCTGGACGACGGTATAAAAAGCCGGATCGCGCGTCCAGGGCCGGAGGACCCGGTGGTCGAACTCGAGCCCGTTCATCTCGGCCCGGAGGAGCTCGTAATCAACACGGCGCGGCAGCTCCCATCCGGATGGCTCGATCGCTGCCAACCGGCCTCGCCACGCGTCGAGGCCGGCGAATTGCATCTTCATCGCCGCCGCCGAATAATCCGGCACTTCGTCGATGACACGCGGTTTCACGAATTCCCGCCATTCCCGGAAGAGGGTGACCAGGTCGTCGTAGCTCGAACTTGGCGAGGCGGCCGCCGGGCCGGCCGGCGCCGCGGTCTGCTTCGTTCCGGGAGCGCATGCGGCGATCCAAAGCGCCATTGCGATCCAGATCCAATCTTTTTGTCGGTTCATGCGCGGTCCTCATTCGAATCCATCGGCGTTCGCCCTTCCTCTGTCCGGGACTATATCTTCGGCCGAGGCGGAGTGTCAAGAAACCGCAATCGCGGGAGATTGTGTTATTTCTGCGTATTCCGATGATCTCGGCCAGACTGCGATTTCTTAAACCTGGATTATTCATAAAAATTCTCAAAATTCTAATATTTCTTTTGTTTTCATTAAGATACAAAAATGAGTTTTTACCCGAGGGCGACGCTTTGCTCACCTTGTGAGCCGAAGCGGGCTTTGCAGTCCTAGGTGAGCCTTGCGAATCAGGGCAAGTCCCAAACGAGCCTTGCGAGTCGGGGCGAGACGATTGCGCCGCATCTGCTTCGTTGCGAAGGGTTCGCAATCCTCATCCACGTTGAAAACGGGGTGAGGGCAGCTTCACCCTCCGCGCCTCGCATCTGAAGCCGCATTCAAGGCTTCGAGCGGATCGTTATGATATAGCCCTGCGGCGCACGTCCCCGAAGCCGCATTGTGATCTATTGTTTTTCCGGTTTCTTTTCGGCGGAGGGGGCTGTAGCCATCTCGACTCGTGCATAATCCAGGTTAAATTGACGTTTTTATATAAAAAATGAAGTTCTAAGATGAGTTTTCCTTTAGAAAGGAGGCATATCTTATTAATAATAATAAAGATATTCTCGGTTTACCTGGGCCGCCCCCGCAAAAAAAAGGACTTGACAAGCGAAAAAAATTGCCTATACTGTTATTGTGAAGCATATACAGTATATACAAAAGATACAGAATGAACGGAAGGAGATCAGGCTTTGAAGATAATAATCGCCAACTCCTCGGCCGATCCCATTTATGAGCAGATCGGCAAGCAGATCAAAGCCCAGATTCTTTCCGGCGATTTGGAAGAGGGGAGTCCGCTTCCTTCGATCCGGCGTCTCGCCCAGGACCTTCAAATCAGCGTAATCACGACCAAGCGGGCCTACGACGAGCTCGAAGCCGAGGGCTTCATCAACACGGTCGGGGGCAAGGGGACATTCGTCGCCGTCCAGAACAAGGAGCTCCTGCGCGAAAAGAAGATGAAGATCGTCGAGGAAGCCCTGGTCCGGGCCGTCGACGAAGCCCGGTTGATGGGGATCGGTGAGGACCAGATGATCGAGATGCTTCGATTGTTATTCAAGGAGAATATGTGATGTCTGCGGCATTGGAAATCAACGGCCTTCGCAAGGCCTACAAGGGATTCGCCCTCAAGGATGTGTCCTTCGCCGTCCCGGAGGGAACGATCATGGGCTTGGTCGGTCCCAACGGGGCCGGCAAAACGACTGTCATCAAGCTCATCCTCAACCTGGTCCGGCGCGAAGCCGGGACGGTCCGAGTCTTCGGCCTGGACAATCTCGCCGAAGAAAAGGCGGCCAAGACCCGAATCGGGTTCGTCCACGAGACGCCCACCCTGGTCGAGGATATCCGGCTCGCGGATCTCGCCGCGGCGACCGCGCTGTTCTATCCGAAATGGGATCACCGGAGACTCGAGTCCTTGATGAGGGAATTCGAGCTGAATCCAGCCCAGAAATTCAAAACCCTGTCCCATGGAATGAAGATGAAATTCTCGCTGGTCCTGGCCCTGGCCCACGAGGCCGATCTCCTGGTTCTGGACGAGCCGACATCGGGCCTGGATCCCGTCTTCCGGCGCGAGCTCCTGGAACGGCTTTCGGACGTGATCCAGGACGGCCGGAAATCGGTCCTCTTCTCCACCCATATCACCTCCGACCTGGAGCGGACGGCCGACTACATCACGCTTCTCCTGGACGGGGCCGTGGTCCTGTCCTCGACCCGCGACGAGTTCCGCGACGGCTGGGCCGTGGTCAAGGGAGGGCGCGAGCTTCTCGATCCCGCCCGGCGGACCTTGTTCAAGGCCGTCCGGGAATTGACATACGGCGTGGAAGCCTTGACCAGCGACATCCCCGCGGCCCGGGCGGCCTTCCCCTCCGCCGTTTTCGACCGGGTCTCGATCGAGGACATCATGATTTTCCTGAATCCCGGAGCGCCCCATGTTTAACCTGATCCGCAGAGACCTGATCCTCCATAAAAAGG
>Ga0316628_100002818_pt1 | contig 13104 bp, 9 predicted proteins | sample OWC_Aug_M2_C1_D5_FD_207648 | JGI IMG/M metagenome (GOLD analysis project Ga0316628, IMG submission 207648) | Wetland soil microbial communities from Old Woman Creek delta, Ohio, United States - OWC_Aug_M2_C1_D5_C | ecosystem: Environmental > Terrestrial > Soil > Wetlands | place: USA: Ohio... | reverse complement strand
CTCGAGCTCCTCGCGGATGCGCTCGGCGACCTGCTCGCTGCGCTCGCCGCCGACGCCGGGCATCAGGACGGCGAGCTCGTCGCCGCCGTACCGTGCGCACACGTCGAACACCCGCACGGCGCGCCGCACCAGATCGCCGACCGCGCGCAGCAGCGCGTCGCCCGCCTGGTGGCCCAGGCGATCGTTCAGCGTCTTGAAGTTGTCGATGTCGATCATGATCATCGTCAACGGCGTGTTGTCGCGCCTGGCGCGCGCGACCTCCTCCTCGAGGCGCGCGAAGAAATAGCGGCGCGTGAAGAGCCCCGTGACGGCGTCGATCGCGGCGTCCCGTTCGCGGGCCTCGGCGATCGCCACGGTGCGCACGCGGTCGAGCGCGAGGCTCACGATGCCGCTCACGGCGCGGAGCGCCGCCAGATCGTGCCGCGAAAACTCACGGCCGTCCTGGCGATCGGCGACCGAGAGCACGCCGAGCGCGCGGTCGGCCGCCACGAACGGGACGGCGATGAACGACCGGGTGCGGTAGCGGAGCCGCGGCCGCTGGGCGATGGCGACGCGCCGGACGTCGGCCACGCGGACGGCGCGGCGCGAGCGGAACACCGTCCCGATGATGCCGACGTTCGGCGGAAACCGGAGCTGCTTGACGAGCACGGCCGGATAGCCGTGCGTGGCGACGATGGCCAGCGATTTCTGCTCCTCGTCGGCCAGCGCGAGCGATGCCTTCTCCGCGTTCACGATCTCGGCGCAGGCATCGACGATGAGCTGATACACGCGCTCCGGCTCGGTCGTCCGCGCGAGGCGGCGGGCCAGGACCTGCATGCGCCGGACGCGGCGGGCCGCGGCGCTGCCGCTGCGAGCGGCGGCGGCGAGCGCGCTCGTCAGTCGCGCCGCCAGCTGCAGGAGCATCGGCGTCGAGAGCGTCCAGTCCCCTTCGCACAACAGCCAGAGGGGCCGCCGGACGGACGTACCCACCGACAGGCAGGTCCACGTCGTGTCCGCGAAGACCGCGCGCACCGATGACGCGGTCTTGGACGGCCGCGCCGCCTCGTCGAGGCGCCGGGTCACCTGCGCCAGCGTCGCCGCCGGCACGTCGAGCGTGTCGGCGAGCACGTTCCAGGTCGAGCCGCGCCGCTCGACCAGCGCGACCGACGTCGCGAGCACCGTCGCGACGCGCACGACGACGGCGCGCGCGGCCGATTCGAAGTCCGGCATCATCTCGATTGCCGCTTCGAGCAGCCGCAGTTCCGACAGTTGATCCGGCAGCAGCAGTTTGCTCATCGTTCGCGCGCGTGCCGGGAGTCGCAACAATCGTTCCGCCCGATTCCACTGGAACCCGGCCTCGCCGCGACCGGGAGTGCGCGTCCCCGGCCACCAAAAGTCAGGGTAGTGCGGCCCTTGTCGAGGACCTCCCCGGCGGCGCGAAAGGGATCGCGCAGGACGACTTCCCGCAACGCGCGCGGCCGGCGCGACTTAGTCGCGCCGATCGGCGCGCCGCAAGCCGCGCGTCCCGCCGTCGCCGTGGCAGTGGCATTGCTCCGAACCCTGGAGTCAGGTGTCAGGCAGGAAAGCAAGGAGGAGGAGGTGCGCATGAGGCGGAACGCGCTCATCAGATTCGCTGGAGGCATGGCGCGATGGGCGGTCGCCATGGGAATGGTGCTGGTCGGCACGGCGGCCACGGCCAACGCATCCACGCTGTTGTTCCTGGAGGACGGCAACAGCCACGTCGATCTGTGCGTCAGCGATTGCGGCAGCCTGCCGGCCGGCGCGAACGGCTGGACGGTCGACGACGTGAATCGGCTCTATCAGGAGTGGTTCTGGTATCGCATCGATCCGGATCCGCTTCCCGCCGTGTCCGATCCCGGCCGGCGGCTCGATCTGATCGGCTCGCCGAGCTACACCGGCGGCGGCGGATCGACGGCCAGCGTGACGTACGAGAACGACGTGGTCAAGGCGACGATCGACTACACCTTGTCCGGCGGATTCCTCGGATCGAACACGTCCACGCTCCAGGAGATCGTCACGCTCACCAACAAGAGCAGCACCGGCTCGGTGTGGCTCAACCTGTTCCAGTACTCCGACTTCGATATGTGCGGAGCAGGCTCGGCAGACAACGCGGCGATCGGCGGGAGCGGCGGCTCGCTCGTCGCGACCCAGACTGGCTCGTGCGACGCGATCATGAGCCAGACCTTCGCTGACGGAACGTCCCACTTCGACGCGAGCGAAGCGGGCACCATTCCGGCCACCGTCGAGGCGGGGCTGGATCTGGCGGACAACCCGTCGGTCGGCGGCGTCGATGCGGCGTCGGGATTCCAGTGGACCAGCTACGCCGATTCGCTGAACTTCGCCTCGGAGAACAACACCGGGACGAACGTGAAGATCTTCGGCATCACCAAGGTCGTCGCACCGGCGGTTCCCGAGCCGATGTCGATCCTGCTGCTCGGCACGGGGCTGCTCGGCATCGGGCGCACGGCCCGTCGTCGGCGGCACGCGGCGGTTTAGTCGGCGGCCCGCGCTCCCCCTCCCCCGGCGCCTCGAGGCGCCGGGGGCGCGCGATCCGGTTCAGGGCCCTTCGCCGCGAAGGGCCCTTTCGTCGGGGACAACGAGACATTCGTCAGGAAGGATGATGACGGCCATGGCGCACGGCACTTCGGCTCGCTTCCCCATCGGCGTCCGGCGGTTCGTCGCGGCCGGCCTCGCGCTGACCGGCCTGCTGACAGCCGGCGCCTGCCGGCGCGACCCCGCGGTCGCGCGGCGCGCCTATTTCGACGCGGCCACGAGCTACGCCGCCCAGGGGAAGTACAAGGAAGCGATCATCGAGTACCGCAACGCCATCAAGATCGACCCCACGTTCGGCGAAGCGCGGTACCGGCTCGGCCAGGCGTACATGCGGACCGGCGACGCCGACGGCGCGTATCGCGAGTACATCCGCGCGGCCGACCTGATGCCCGAGAACGCGGACGCGCAGCTCACGGCCGGCAACTTCCTGCTGATCGGCGGCCAGTTCGAGGACGCCCGATCGCGGGCCCAGAAAGTGCTCGCCCGCGACCCGCGGAGCGTCGGCGCCCAGATCCTGCTCGGTAACGCCATGGCCGGCCTGCGCGATCTGGACGGCGCGGTGTCGCAGATCAAGATCGCGCTGGAGCTCGACCCCGCTCGCGTCGGCGCGTACACCATCCTCGGCCAGATGCAGCGCGCGCAGGGTGAGCTGAAGGCGGCCGAGGAGACCTTCCGCAAGGCCGTCGCGATGGCGCCGCGGTCGCTCAACGCGCACCTCGCGCTCGGCAACTATCTCTGGTCCGCCGGGCGCCTCGACGAGGCCGAACGCGAGTTCAAGCAGGCGCTCGCGCTGAACTCGTCCGACCCGCTCGCCAACCACGCGCTGGCGACGCTCTACCTCGTCACCGATCGCGTTGGCGAGGCCGAGCCGTACTTCAAGAACATGGCGGCGAATCCGGCGAACCGGTCGGGCCGGCTGCGCCTGGCGGACTACTACGTCGCCGTGTCGCGCCCGCATGACGCGATGGTCGTGCTCGAGGACGTCGCCAGGGACGCGACCCTCGGCGGCGCGGCCGCGGTGCGCCTCGCCGCGATCGCCTACGCCGAAGGACACCACGACGAAGCCCACAAGCGCATCGACGATCTGCTCAAACGCGAACCGGCCAACCCGGACGCGCTCATCGTCCGCGCGCGGCTGCTGCTGCTCGAGGACAAGCTGGATGACGCCCTTCGGTCCGCGCGCGCCTCGATCGCGAGCGATCCGTCGTCGGCCCAGGCGTACTTCACGCTCGGCACGATCCAGACGCGGCGGAAGGACTTCGAGGAGGCGACCAGGGCGTTCAACGAGATCCTCAAGCTCAGGCCCGGCGACACCAGCGCGCGCCTGCAGCTCGCCCGGCTCGCCCTCTCCACGGGCGCGGCCGACCGGGCGGCGCGGCTCGCGGCCGAGGTCACCGCCAAGGCGCCGCGCGACGCGTCGGCGCGCATGGTGCTGGCGCGGGCGCTGATGGCGAAGGGCGACTTCGACGCCGCGGAGCGCGAGATGCGGCCGCTGCTCGCCGGCCTGCCCAAGAGCTCGGCGGTCCACGCGCTCGACGGCGCCCTCGAGGCGCTCCGGCACAACGCGACCGCGGCGCGGGCGGCGTTCACGCGCGCGCTGCAGCTCGACGCCGACAACCTCGACGCGCTCGGCGGCATGGTGGCGCTCGACATCGCGGCCGGCCACGTCAACCTCGTGCTGAACGAGCTCGATGCCCGCCTCGCGCGAACGCCCGACAACCCCGACCTGCTGATGATCGCCGCGCAGACCTACGGCGCGGCGCAGGACCAGGCGAAAGCCGAGCAGGCGCTCCGGCGGATCATCGAGATCGCCCCGATGAACCTGACGGCGTACTCGATGCTCGGCCGCCTCTACCTGCAGCAGCGCCGGCTCGACGAGGCCCGCGTCGAATTTGACGCCATCACCGCGCGCTTCCCGCAGTCGGTCGGCGCGCAGACGATGGCGGCGATGATCCTGGAGATGCAGGGCCGGACGGCCGAGGCCGAAGAGCGGTACACCAGGATCGTCGCGGCGAGCCCGCGCGCGGGAGCCGCCTCGAACAACCTCGCCTGGCTGCTCTGCGAGAAGGGCGGCAACCTGGATCAGGCGCTGCAGCTCGCGCAGACCGCCAAGGCGGAAATGCCCGACGTGGCCGAAGTCAACGACACGCTCGGCTGGATCTACTACCAGAAAGGCCTGCTGGACCCGGCCATCCGCGCGCTCGGGGACGCGGTCAAGCGCGATCCGGGCTCGGCGCTGTACCAGCAGCACCTGAGTCTCGCGCAGGCGAAGCGGGCCGAGCGGCTGCGGTCGTCGGCCCTGAACCATGGACAGTACTGAGCGGTCCATGGCGCGGCCCGGACGATCGATCGCGGCGGTGGCGTGCGCGGGCGGCGCGTTCCTGGCGCTCTACGGCCACGTGTGCTGGCGGCTGGCCCAGGACTGGATGACCGACGGGAACTACTCGCACGGCATTCTGATTCCGCCGCTCGCGGCGTACTTCGTCTGGGAGCGGCGCGAGAAGCTCGCGAGCATCGAGCTCCGGCCGACCAACGCCGGTCTCGCGATCGTGGCGGCCAGCCTGGCCGTCCTCGTCGCCGGCATGCTCGGCGCGGAGCTCTTTCTCACGCGCATTTCGATGCTGGGCGTGCTCGCCGGCGGTGTCGCGTACGTGGGCGGCTGGCGCTATCTCCGCGCGCTCGCCTTCCCGATCGCCTTTCTCCTGCTGATGATTCCGATTCCGGCGATCGTCTTCAACCGGCTCGCGTTCCCGCTCCAGCTCGTCGCCTCCAGGTTCGGCGCCGCCGTGCTCTCGCTCGGCGGCGTGCCCGTGCTTCGCGAAGGCAACGTCATCATTCTCTCGAACACGACGCTCGACGTCGCCGAGGCCTGCAGCGGGATCCGGTCGCTCGTCTCGCTGATCACGCTCGGCACGGTGCTCGCGTACTTCAGGACGCCGACGATCGGCCGGCGGATCGCGATCCCCCTCGCCGCCATCCCGATCGCCATCGTCGCCAACGCGCTGCGCGTGGCCGGCACCGGCATGGCCGCGCACTATTACGGCGCGCGGGCGGCCGAGGGATTCGTTCACACGTTCTCGGGCTGGCTCGTGTTCGTCGTGGCGCTGTCGCTGCTCTGGGCCTTCGAGCGCGGCCTCAGCCAGATCCCGCTGAGACAGGCCGCGCGATGACGCGACGCCTGCTCGTGCTGAGCGCGTGCCTGGCGCTGACCGCGGGCTATCTGGCCCGGGCCGGACGGGCCGAGTCGCAGACGGCCCGCCTGTCGTTTGCCGCGTTCCCGATACAGCTCGGCGAATGGACCGCGCAGCCGGCGCCGGGTCTGGACAAGGCGGTCACCGACGCGCTCGGCGTGGACGAGTACGTGAACCGGTACTACACGGCCGGCGATCGCGCCGTGCACCTGTACATCGGGTACTACGGAAGCCAGCGCCAGGGGCGCACGATCCATTCGCCGATGAACTGCATGCCCGGTTCGGGCTGGACGCCGCTCGAGACGGGGACGCTCGCCCTCGCGGCCGGCCCCGTCCTCGCGCCGGGGGGGCGCATCGTCGTCAACGACACCGTGATTCAGAAGGGGCTCGACAAGCAGGTCGTGCTCTACTGGTACCAGAGCCATGGACGCGTCGAGTCGAGCGATTACTGGAACCGGATCTATCTGGTGCTCGACTCGATTCGACTGAACCGGACCGACGGGGCCCTCATCCGCGTCATCGCGCCGTTCGAGGACCGGCTCGACGATCCCCGCGCGGCGGCCGAGCGGACGGCGATCGACTTCGTCAACGCGATCGTGCCGCAGCTCGGCCGCTATCTGCCGACGTGAGCTCGTCGTACAGGCGCGCGTAGGCGGCGAGAAACATCCGCTCGCCGAACGCCCGCTCGGCGAGCGCGCGCGCGGCCGCCGCCCAGGCGGCGCGTGCCTCGCGCAGCCGGGCGACGGCGGCGGCGACGGCCTCCGGCGCGCGCGCCACGACGAGGCCGGCTCCGGCCGCCGACACCAGGCCGGCGATGCCGCACCCGCTCGAAACGACGGCCGGCACGCCGCACGCAAGAGCCTCGACGACCGAGTTCGGACAGGACTTGCCGAACCCGTCCTCGTACAGACACGCGACGGCGTCGGCCGACCGATAAATCTCCGGCATCCCGCGACCGGACGCGAATTCGACCGACACGTTGGGCGGCGGCGCGAGTTCGGCGAGCGCGTGGCGCGCGGCGCGCTGGTCGCCCCACTCGCGCCAGAGCAGCACGACGTCGATCTCGGGGCGCCGGCGCGCCGTCTCGACGAGCAGCGGGATGCCGCGCCGGTCGAATTCGGCGGCGTCGGACGGCGAGCTCGCGAACAGCAGCCGGAAGCGTCGGGCGGGCGGCTCCGGCCCTGGCGTGAAGCGATCGAGATCGATACCCGGGTAGATCAGCCGGACGCGATCCGCCGGGATCCCGACCTGCCGCAGCGCGTCGGCGAGCGGCTCGCTTTCGGCGACCGCGATCGCGACGTTCGACCAGATCGCGCGATCGGCGGGCTCGCCCGGAATCGCGACCGTCAGCACGACCGGCCGGCGTCCGACGGCGCGGAGCAGGTGCCAGGACGACAGGCCGCCGAACACGTGGCTGATCGCGCCGTAGCGCTCGACGACCGACGCGACGGCGCGCATGAGCATCCAGCGCCGCGCCGAGAGCTGGACGACGCGCTCGGCGGACCGGAGCGCGGAATGCTGGCCGGGGGAGAACGACACGACCGGGTGCGAGGCGCCGCCGGCCGATCGCAGCTGCTGGACTTCCTTGGAGATCGCTTCTTTGGCCGGGTCCCAGGTGCCGGTCCAGTAGGTCACCCGCGGCGGCATGTCACGACCCACTCGAGGGGCGGTCCGCCCGACCGGTCGAGAACGGCCATGGCGGCGCGGGCCGCCGCGCGCGAGCGCGGGGCGACGAGATTCTGCACCGCCTGCAGGGCGCGATACCGGTGCTGCACGCCGTCGAGCGTCACCTCGGTGAATCCCGCGTCGCCGAGCTCGCGCCCGAGGGTCGCTTCGTCGACGAGCGCGTCGTAGTGCGCGTACTCGCCGGGGCGCGCCGCCGCCCGGAGCGGCGCGGCGACCTCGGCGTTGACCGCGTCGAAGGCGAGCAGCCCGCCCGGCTTCAGCACGGCCGCGATCTGCCGGTACAGGCGGGCGCGGTCCTCGTCGCCGAAGTGCCGGATCAGGCGGAACGTGTAGACCAGATCGAACACGGCGCCGAATGGAAGACCGAACGCGTCGCCTTCGACGAGCGGGGCCGGCCGATCGGCGTCCGCCAGACGGCGCCGGGCCTCGACGAGCATCTGCGCGCTGGCGTCGACGAGGACGGGCGGCCGATCGAGCGCCGGCGCGACGGCGGCGGTGAGACGAGCCGGCCCGGGCGCGATCTCGAGCACGCGCGAGGGACGCGCGCGCGCGATCAGGGCGCGCAGCACCTCGACCTGCCGGCGGTGCAGGAGAGCGCCGAGCGGCTCGACGAAACGATTCCGCACGTAGTCGGCGGCGACGCGCTCGTCCCGATACGCATCGCGAATCGCCGTTTCGCCGGTGATCATGAAGCGACTCCCTCGACGAGCGCGCCCGGCGCGGCCCGGCGCCGATCGTCGCGCCCCCTCGCCCACCGCTCGAGCATCCACACCGCCCACAGGGCGAACGAGCGGTCGGCGCGGCCCGCGCGATGCGCGGCGAACCAGCGCGCAACGACGTCGCGATCGACGAGCGCGGCGACCTTCGCGTCGCGGCCGAGCACCTCGTCGGCGAACCGATCGCCGGACGGTCCGGCCAGCCACTCGCCGACCGGGGCGGTGAATCCGTGTTTCGGCAGGTGGAGAATCGCGTCGGGCACGCGGCCGGCGGCGGCGCGGCGCAGGAGCGCCTTGGGCCGCAGCCACGGCATCTTGGTCGAGGCCGGCACGCGGAACGCGAACTCGACGAGGCGCCGGTCGAGCAGCGGGCAGCGCACCTCGAGGCCGTGCGCCATGCTCATGCGATCGACTTTGACCAGGACGTCGTTCGGCAGGTACGTCATCACGTCGGCGTACTCGGCGCGCTGCACGGCTGAGGTCGCCGCGCAGCGCCGATAGGGCGCCGTCACGGCCTGGAACACGTCGCTGTCGGCGAGGTCGCGGCCATCCGCACGGCCGAGCAGCGCCTGCGCTTCGTCCGGTTTGAGGAAGCAGAGATCGGCGTAGTACGCGGCGGCGCGATCGCCCGAGAGGTTGTCGAACGTGCGCGCCAGGCGGAGCCAGCGCGGCAGGCGCGCGCGTCGCGGCCACGCGCGTCCGAGGACGCCGGCGGCCCACCGCGCCGGGACGCCCGGCAGCAGGCGCGCCACGGCGCTTTCGACGGCGTGCGGCACGTAGCGGAAGTCGTAGCCGGCGAACGTCTCGTCGCCGCCGTCGCCGCTGAGCGCGACGGTGACGTGCCTGCGCGCCATCGCCGAGACGTAGTACGTCGGAATCGCCGACGCGTCGGCGAACGGCTCGTCGAAGGCGACGGCGATCCGTTCGAGCACCTCGTCGAGCGCCGGGGTGACGAGGTCCGGATGGTGCGACGTCCCGAGATGCCGCGCCGTCAGCGCCGCCGCGTCGAGCTCGTTGTGCGCGGCCTCTCCGAATCCGACCGACGTCGTGACGACGCCGCGATCCGATCCGCCGGTCATGAACGACGTCACGAGCGCAGAGTCGATGCCGCCCGACAGGAACGCGCCGAGCGGCACCTCGCTCTCGAGGCGCGCGCGGACGTTGTCGCGGACGAGCGCGGACAGTTCGTCGGCGATCGCCGCGGCCGGGCGGCGGTCGTCGTCGAACACCTCGATGTCCCAGTAGCGGCGGATCGTCAGCCGTCCCTCGCCCAGCGACAGCCAGTGGGCCGGCTCGAGCTTGAAGACGTCGCGGTAGATCGTCCGCGGCGCCAGCACGTACCCGAGCGAGAGGTAGCCCTCGAGGCCGGACAGATCGAGATCGTCGGTGAAGGCCGGGCTCTCGGCGAGCGCCTTCATCTCGCTGGCGAAGTGAAGCGCGCCGCCGAAGACGCCCCAGAAGAGCGGCTTCTTTCCGAGCCGATCGCGCGCGACGAACAGTTCGTGCCGCCGCCGGTCGTAGATCGCGAAGGCGAACATCCCTTCGAGGCGCTCGACCGACGCGGGCCCGTACTGCTCGAAGGCGTGCAGAATCGCCTCGGTGTCCGACGCGGTTCTGAAGCGGTGGCCGGCGGCGACGAGCTCTCGGCGCAGGGCGTGGTGGTTGTAGATCTCGCCGTTGAAGACGATCCACAGCGACCCGTCCTCGTTCGTCATCGGCTGCTGTCCGCCGGCGCGATCGATGATGGCGAGCCGCCGGTGCCCGAGCGCCGCGCCCTCGAAGTCGACGATGGCGCCGCCATCGGGCCCGCGGTGGCGGATCGCCGCGGTCATCGCGGGCATCGCGCGCCGGATCTCTGGCGACAACCCCCCGTCGACCGCGACGACGCCGGTGATGCCGCACATGCGTTCAGCCCGTGACCAGGCCGCGGTAGACGTCGAGGTAGCGCGCGGTCATCGCGTCGAGGCTGAAGAGGCGCTCGACACGGCGGCGCCCCGCGTCGCCAAGCTGCGCGCGCCGATCGGGGTTGACCAGCAGGTGGCTGACCGCCGAGGCGAGCGCGACGGGCGAGCGCGACGGCACGAGCACGCCGGTCTCGTCGTCCGCCACGACTTCCGGCGTCCCGCCGACCGAGGTGGCCACCACGGGAACCGCCGCGGCCATCGCTTCGAGAATCGTGAGCGACACGCCCTCGTGAAGCGAGCTGTTCACGTAGACGTCGAACGCCGGCAGGATCTGGCGCGCGTCGGCCCTGTAGCCGAGAAACGACACCGCCGGGCCGACGCCGAGCGCGGACGCCCGCTCCTCGAGTCCGGCGCGCTCGGAACCGTCGCCGACGACCAGCAGGCGCAGCGCCGGGTGCGCGTGGCGCAGGGTGGCGAACGCGCGCACGAGCGTGTCGAGATCCTTCACGGGGTCGAGGCGCCCGACGGCGCCGATGACCGGCGTGCGCGCGCTCAGGCCGCACGCGCGCCGCGCCCGGTCTCGGTCCGCGCGCGTCGGAGGGAGGCCCGGGTCGATCCCGTTGTGAATGACCCGCACGCGCCGCGCCGTGAACCCCTCGAGCGTCATGTAGTGCCGCAGGTCCGAGGACACGGCGAAGACCGCGGACGGCAGGCGCCCGAGGACCGGATTGATCAGACGGCGCTTCACCGAGGGCAGCGCGTCGGAGAGGCGGCCGTGCTCCGTGAAGACGACCCGCAGGCCGCGGGTGACGAGCGCCGCAATCTGGCCGTACACGAACGGCGTGTAGTGATGGCAGTGGAGCACGTCGACCGCGTGCGCCGACGCGAGGCGGGCGATCTCGCAGCCGAGTCCGGGCCGGAACCCCGCGCGCCGCCCGAGGGTTTCGACCGGCACGCCGCGGCTGGTCAGCTCGGACGCCCAGGATCCGGGCGCGTCGAGGCAGCACACGACGAAATCGGCCCACGGCTCGAGCGCCTTCGTGATCTCGATGACCAGCCGCTCGGTCCCGCCGGCGTTGAGGCTGTGGACGACCTGCATCACGCGCACCCGCCTGTCCGGCGAGATCGCGCGCGGCGACGCGGTCGCATCGAAGGCCGTGGCGGCGTGAACGGCTCGCATGATGACCGAGGCGGGAGTAGCCAATTGCATGCCAGGCTCTGACGGCCGCCGGCGGGCCTGGCGCGGCAATCGACGCTCCTGGCGCTGACATTTGTCTGGCCTGGTGGCGACTATCGCTCCCGCGCGCGGCTCGTCCCCCGATTTTTCGGGCCCGACCGGCCCGGGGCCACCCGGAACGCCCGTTGCTCTCCTGCCCCTCGGTTCATCATGCTGCGAACGATCCTCGTCCTGACGATCACCGCGCTTGGAATCGGGTTTGCCTTTCAAGGCGCGCTCTACAGCCTCCTGTTCTATCTCTGGGTCGCGTACTTCAGGCCCGAGAACTGGGTGTGGAACGACTGGGTCCGCAACCTGAACCTGTCATACGCCGCCGGCGCCTGGACCGTGATCGCGGTCGTCCTCACGCGCGTGCGCTGGCGTTTCAACGTGCGCGTGCTGCTCCTCGGCCTCTTCCTGCTCCAGACGCTCCTCTCGGCCCTTTTCACGAGCCGCCCGGACTACGTCTGGCCGTTCTGGGTCGAGTTCTGCAAGACCGCGTGCATCACGTACCTGATCGTGATGCTCGTGACGAGCGTCGCGGACCTCCGGCTCGCGCTGCTGGTCATCGGGCTGTCGCTCGGGTTCGAGGCGGCCAAACAGGGCTGGGTGGGTCTCCTCACGCATCCGGGCGCCGCGAACCTGAACGAGCTGCCGATGCTCGGCGACAACAACGGCGTCGCCGTCGGCATCCTGATGCTCGTGCCGATCCTGACGGCACTCGCCGGAACGGCGAAGCACAAGGGCGAGGAAACGCTCCTCCGCATTCTCGCCGTCGGCAGCCTGTATCGCGCGATCTCCACCTACTCGCGCGGCGGCTTCCTCGCCTGCGGCGCGCTCGGCGTGATGTACCTGTCCCGGTCGAACAAGCGCATGGCCGCGGTGCTCGGCGTGATGCTGGTCGTGATGCTGATCGCGCCGGCGATGCCCAACGCATTCTGGGACCGGATGAGCACGATCGAGCAGGCCGAGGACGGGTCCGCGCTCGGGCGGCTGCACTTCTGGAAGGTCGCCGTCGACATGGCGGACGAGCATCCGCTCGTCGGCGTCGGCCACAACGCCTACAACGCGGTCTACGACGAATACGACCACTCGAACAGCGAGTTCGGCGCCGCGCGCTCGGTCCACAGCATCTGGTTCGGATACCTGGCGGAGCTCGGATACCCGGGACTGCTGCTGTTCGCCGTCCAGCTCCTGCTCGGCTTCCGGGCGGCGTCGCGCGCGCGGAAGGCCGCCGCGCTCAATCCGGCGTACGCCGACCTCGGCAAGTTCGCCTTCGCCATCGAGGCGTCGCTCGTCGTCTTTGCCGTCGGCGGCACCTTCGTCCCGCTGCAATACAACGAGATGTTCTGGCACGTCGTCGGCTTCAGCATCGTGCTGAACGGGCTGGCCGCCGAGGCGCTGGCCACCGCTCCGGCGCTCGCCGCCGCCAGGGCGGTCCCGGAGGCGCTCTCGCCGTGGCGGCCGGTACCGGCGGCGCCATGAGCGCGCGTCCGACCGTCACCTTCGTCATCCCGGTGCGCGACGACGCGGCGCGGCTTGCGCGCTGCCTGGCGTCGATCCGCCGCAACCGGTATCCCGCGTCGCGGATCGAGCTCATCGTCGTGGACAACGGATCGACCGACGACTCGGCGCTCGTCGCGCGCCACGCGGGCGCGCGGGTGCTGACGATGGAGCCGGCGAGCGTCGCCGAGCTCAGGAACGCGGGCGCCGCCGAGGCGACGGGCGACCTGCTGGCGTTCGTGGACGCCGATCACGTGATCGACGCCGGGTGGATCGCGTCGGCGGTGGAGGCGCTCGGAGCGCACGCGATCGGCGCGGCGGGCGCGCCCTACCGC
>Ga0316628_100002817_pt1 | contig 13107 bp, 11 predicted proteins | sample OWC_Aug_M2_C1_D5_FD_207648 | JGI IMG/M metagenome (GOLD analysis project Ga0316628, IMG submission 207648) | Wetland soil microbial communities from Old Woman Creek delta, Ohio, United States - OWC_Aug_M2_C1_D5_C | ecosystem: Environmental > Terrestrial > Soil > Wetlands | place: USA: Ohio... | reverse complement strand
TTCTTTGGAGATCTGAGAGTCTCGAATTTTGAGATAAAGGAGGTGCCATTCCTGGGCAGGATCCCCTTGGCATAGGACAGGTGAGAATGCGCAAAATGATGCCAAAGTTACAATGATGAGGGTTGATAAAAAGAGTTCAACGGCCAACCTAATTGCGGAATGCAGAATCAAGGGTTTCATAACAAAACACTCCGAACTCCGAACTACTAAGGAGTCCATAATTGAGTAGACATATTCTTCAGAAAATCTTCCCTAACCCCTCTTTTCCAAAGAGGGGAATTCCTCCCTTTTGTAAAGGGAGGGGAGGAGGGATTTAGTTTCCGATGTCTATATAATTATGGACTGACTAGTAATTACTCCGAACTTTTGGGTAACAGGTATGCGTCAGCGTCTCTTCTATATCCCCCACTTCAAAAGTGACCGCATGGAGCTTTATGGAATCTCGACCTGACCCAGCGGACTGCCCTGGATTGATGGAGAGTGTCTCTCCGATACGATCGAAATAAGCGCCAGAGAATTCAGGGGCTTCATGGATATGACCATGAAGAGTTAGGGCGGGTTGACACTCTTCGATAAACACTCTTATGGAACGGCTCCCTGCTGGGTTTCCTCCTTGGATGAAATCCAATTTCGTGCCGAAAGGGGGAGAGTGCGTGATAAAAATTGCCTTTTTGTAATTTATAGGTTTTGTAAGTCGGTTCAAATCTTCCCGAATTGTTCCCCGCCCTCTTAAATAAACATGGGGATCAATGGAAAGGAGGCAGTCCGACTGTTCTGAAACTCGAATATAGGATGGATTCTTTTGAGGAGGCCAGGGGGCTTCTGGGTCGTCCATCTTTTCATAATCCTTTGGCCGAAAAGGCGTCGGGGGGACGAAAGGGTATCCAAAGAGTTCATAGCCATTCTTAAGTCGATAATTTTTCTGACTGAGGTCAATTATCCCTTCGATAAGTTCTCTAAACAGATAGGGGTAACCCACATCCCAATTCCCAGGAATGAGAAAGATCTGTCTGACCGAGGTGGTTACCAAAACCTTCTTGAAAAGAGGAAGGAGGAACTCATCTATAAAAATCCTTTGATTTGGAATCATATCTTCATATCGCTTAGATGGAGGAAAGGAGGGAAGAAGGTCGCCGCCGAGGGCTATGATTTCCGCTGAGGAGCAGTTGGCCAGCGCTGAAAGGTCTTGATAGAGGGAAATTTCACCATGGAGGTCTGAGGTATAGAGGAGTTTCATCGACCCATTGTTCCATCAGTACAGGTGCCCGGGTTATTCTTCAAAATCCTCCACAAGGGTCCAATCGTCCATTTTCTTCACCATCTTGAAGGTCATGCTGCAATAGGAACAGAGAACCAGATCGCCGGACGTTTCATCCCCATCTAATGGAATATCGGCATCACAGATCGGACATGTCAAATCTTTTATCATGAAATACCTCCTCAGATTATTGCTGTAGATTTCTTATTTAATATGATAGCAAAAATTCAGATATTTTTCTTCCCTTTTTTGCCGTCTTCTTTTATAATAAATTCTGAGAAATTTAGAATTAAGAGTTATGAGTTATAAGTTGGAAATGATGAGTTATAGCTTGAAACTCTTAATTCTTAACTCTTAATTCTTAATTAGGGTTTTAAAATGTTTGGACTCGGCTTGCCGGAAATTCTTGTTATTTTGGTGATTCTCTTTGTCCTCTTTGGTGCGAAAAGGCTCCCTCAAATCGGGGAAGGTTTGGGTAAGACGATTAAGGAATTGAGAAAGATCCGGGAAGAACGAAAGGGAGATAGGGAGAAAGAGAAGAAGGAACAGAAAGGGAATGTGATTTCTGGTATTAAGAACGAAGTAGAAGAGATCCCTGGCCTAAAAGAAGTCAAAGAGATCAAAAAAACTGTCGATCAGGTAAGAAACATTACAAAATTTCTAAAGTAAGATTCATCCCCTCACGAAGTTCTCTTTTCTTTATATAACCCTAAACTTTCTTTTCCTTCCATTCTGTGTGGAAGACTCCCTCTCGATCGATCCTTCGATAAGTATGGGCTCCGAAGTAGTCGCGCTGGGCTTGAATCAAATTAGCTGGCAACCGGGAGCTACGATAAGAGTCAAAGTACGCCAAAGAGGCACTCATCGCTGGAACTGGAATGGCCAGTTGAATAGCTGTCTCAACAGCATGCCTCCAAGCCTCTTGTCGCTGGCGGAGAGCTTCCCGGAAAAAAGGAGCCAAGATCAAGTTCGGAAGTTCTGGGTTCTCCCGATAAGCTTTGGAAACATCGTCCAAGAATCGAGCGCGAATGATGCATCCACCGCGCCAGATGCGGGCGATCTCTGCCAAGTTCAAATGGTATTGATATTCGAAACTGGCCGCCTGAAGCAGCGCCAGGCCTTGGGCATAGGAACAGATTTTCGAGGCATAGAGAGCATGACCAACCTCCTCTGTGAGAGTCTTTCGATCACCAGAGTGGGAATGATAGGGCAGGGGAAAAGCCTTGGAGGCTCTCTCTCGTTCCTCTTTGAAGACTGAGAGATTTCTTGCCTCTACGGCGGCATTGATCGTGGGGATGGGAATTCCCAGATCGAAGGCATTCTGACTGGTCCACTTTCCTGTTCCTTTTTGACCTGCGGAATCAAGAATCCTATCGACCAGGGGTTGATTCGTTTCTCTATCCATCACTGTAAAGATGTCAGAGGTGATCTCAATCAAATAAGAGGAGAGCGGTCCTTCATTCCATCGCGAGAAAACTTGATGAAGCTCTTCGGCGGACAGACTGAGTGCGCGATAGAGGATGTCGTAGGCTTCGGCAATGAGTTGCATATCGCCATATTCAATCGCGTTATGGATCATCTTAACATAATGTCCTGAGCCTCGGGGGCCGATATGAGTCACACAGGGATCCCCGTTGATCTTTGCCGCAATGGCTTTCACAATAGATTCGATGAGAGCATAAGCCTCGGGAGAACAACCGGGCATAATGCTGGGGCCTTTGAGAGCACCTTCCTCTCCACCTGAAATTCCCGTCCCTATGTAAAGGTAACCCTTTGATTCAACCTCCTTTGAGCGGCGCTCCGTATCTTGAAAAAAGGAGTTCCCTCCATCGATCATGAGATCACCCCGCTCGAGGAGTGGTGTTAATTGCGAGATCATTTCATCGACTGGCTGACCCGCTTTGACCATCAGGAGAATCTTTCGCGGCCTTTTCAACAACGTGACCAAATCCTTCAGTGAGTAAACAGCTTTGATGTTCTTGCCAGTTGCTCGTTCCTTCATAAAGGTGTTGGTTATGGATTCAGTGCGATTATAGACAATTACGTTAAAACCCTTTCGCTCTAAGTTCAGCACAAGATTCTGGCCCATCACGGCTAATCCAATCACACCTATGTCATAGAGTTCCATTAAATTACCTCCATCCTTTGCCCTCTCACTTCTGGCCTTAGCCTTTTATTAATGCCAGCGCATTGAATAGTCTGTCATTGCGAGGAGCAAAGCGACGAAGCAATCTCAGGTGAAGCGAGATTGCCACGCCCTACGCCCTGAACACCACACGGTGCAGGGCTTCGGGCTCGCAATGACATATCAAGATAGTAAATGCGTTTGTATTAGTTTTTCATAAAGTGCTTTTTGGCGTTCGATGGCTTTGAGATACCTTTCATGACGCTTGAAGTCTGGATCAAAGACCGGCCCGATGAAGTCAGGAGCCTCACTGAGATTTTTAAGAATACCGAGTGCCTCCAGAGCAAGAAGGGCAGTTCCCCTTCCAGAGGCTTCCTGAACCTCTGAAACAGCCACTGGCTGGCCGAGAGTATCCGCCATGATTTGAAGCCAGGAAGGAGAGTGAAGCAGAGCTCCGCCACTCGCAACAATCTGCGGTTCGGATGGTAGAAGCTGGCGTAGGAGTTCGAAAACGATCGCGATCCGATAAGCCACTGCTTCCAAGCCTGCCCTAAGAATTTCGAGAGGGGTTGTGGCTAGAGAGAGACCATGAATAGTCGCTCGTGCATGGCCTGCCCAGCCAGGTGCTCTTTCTCCGGCCAGGAAGGGAAGAATGGTGAGGCCGTGAGCATCCGGTTCCACTTTGGCTAACGCCAGCTCGACTTCCGAGAGGCTTCGGAGTTTCAATGTTTCTATCAACCATGAAAAGAGACTCCCCCCTTCACTCAATGCTCCTCCAGGGAGGGACCGTCGACTATCCACCCGGTAACACCAAAGGCCTTCAGGGATATGAGAAATAGGAAATTCTACAACCGCACGAAGGGCACTCGTTGTTCCAACCGTCAAAGCGACTCGTTCAGGAGATATGCATCCGCTTCCGATATTTGCAGTTGCGCCATCCCCTAATGCAGGGAACCAAGGAATATCCTGAAGTGTAGGCCAGCGGTTAGCAAACTCAGGACGGAGTCCTCTTCGAAAATGATTGGAATCGACAAGGGGTGAGAGTTGATCCTTCCTGATTGGGAGGGCTTTTAGAAGAGGTTCATCCCAAACCAGATCGTGTCGATTGAGTAGTCCTGACCATGAGGCAACAGAATAACTGACAGCAGACTCGCCAAAAAGTTTTAGTTCAAGATATTCTCCGATTGACATCCACCGGGAGACCTGTTTGAAAAGATCGGGTTTCGTCTTGGCAAACCATCGAAAATAGGCGGGAAGGTAACAGGGATGGAAACGGCAACCTGTTCGCTCATGAACCGCAACCTCATCAAATTCAGCCTGAAGACCGGCGACTTCACTAAACGCCCGGGTGTCGGCGTAGGTTGTTAGAGGGCTGATAGCTTGGTTAGTAATACTTACCCCAAGGATATTACCAACAAAGGTACAGGAGGCTACCCCTTCGATTCTTCGGCTCAAAGGGGCAGCCTGTTCCACGACAGAGTCGATGCAGCTCCAGGTGCGCTCCAGAATGAGATCCGGGTCGGTCTCAGAGGCCCCCTCTGCTGTTGTTATAATCTCAAGAGACTGACGGGCTTCCATTCCCTCTATGGCCCGTCCAAGGCAATCAAAGAGAGAGGTTCGCACTGCAGAGGTGCCAATATCAATAGAAAGGATAAAAGGTGATTCCGCTTGGCTTGGTGTAATGAAGGGCATTGTCGAATGATGATACCACATTTCACTCCAAAAGATAAAATTTGCTCTCCCATTTTTCTATTTGTAGAGAAAGAACATCACTAGGGAAAAATCCGCATTGTTGACTCCTTCCCGAAAGAATGATTTCTTAAAATCATCTTCCCATTCTACCTTTCTACTGTTAATCGTTAACTTCCAAGATTATCTTTAAGTGAACCTTTATAAGTATTCTATTGACGATTTTTTCGTCAATAGATATCTTGTTTGATAGGATTGTGGCCCGACAATAATAGAATCACAAGGAGGGGAAAATGACGAAGAAGAAGTTAACCCGGTTTGATCTACAAAATATGAAGGAATCTGGTAAAAAGGCGGTGTGGGTGACCTCCTATGATTACTGGACTGCCCAGTTCGCAGAACAGGCGGGGATGGATATGATTCTGGTGGGCGATTCTCTTGGGATGTGTATCTACGGTTATGAAGGCACGATTCCTGTTACCATGGATCAGTGCATCTACCATTCGGAGGCGGTGCGCCGTGGTGCCCCCAACACTTTTATCATCGGTGATATGCCTTTTCTTTCCTATCAGGTCAATATCGACGAGGCTGTTCGAAACGCAGGTCGCTTTTATAAAGAGGCCAAAGTCGATGCGATCAAGCTCGAAGGGGGGCGAAGAGTCTGTCCTCAGATCAGAGCAATTGCCGATGGGGGGATGTTAGTCATGGGCCACATCGGTCTTACCCCACAGAGTTCGGGACAATTAGGAGGGTTTAAGGCTCAAGGCCGAACAGCTGAGGCAGCGCTGGAATTGATTGAAGATGCCCGAGCAGTTCAAAAAGCGGGGGCTTTCTCCCTACTTGTAGAAGCGGTCCCGCCGGAAGTTTGTAAAATCATTCGAAATGATTTGACCATTCCTGTCTACAGTATCGGAGCTGGAGTTGACGCGGATGGGCAGGTGATGATCGTTAGTGATATCCTCGGAATTTTTCAGGCCTTCACTGCAAAATTTGTAAAGAAGTATGCGAACCTGGGAGAAGAGACATTGAAGGCACTGGAGGCTTACGCAGAGGATGTGAGACAAGGAAAGTTCCCGGAAGCCCAGCATACTTACAATATGGTCGAAGGGGAACTGCCGAAGTTGAAGGCAGCTCTGAAAAAGTAGTATCTAGATGCGAACGCACTTTATATTGACGTAATTCTGTAGGGCGTGATCGCCGATCACGCCTTTGAACGGTGCGTTCGGGGAACGCACCCTACATCTGATTTATTTGTTTGTAATAGTTCAATTTTGCTTGAGGTATTTTTATATGAAGAAGGACATCCTTGCCATCGATGTTGGGACCACCGCTTTCAAGATAGGGGTTTTCAGTCCTGATCTGGAGAAGAGGTGTGAAACCTCCAGGGAATATGAGATCAACCTTTATGATCGTGGAAAGGCCGATATCGAACCTGAAAAATGGTGGCATGCTCTTAAAGGTTGCTGTGTTGAGATCAAGGAGCATCTCTCCAAAGTGGGGGTAGTCTCCTTTTCTGTGACGACCCCTGGCTTGTTGCCCATGGGAGAGGATGGCACAGGTTTGGGTCCTGCTATTCTGATGCTGGATGGCCGCTCTCATAAACAGGCCAGAGAGATTCGGCAACTGGTAGGAGAGGCAAAGTTTCTCAAGGAGACCTGCAACCTGCCTGTCTCCGGAGGCTCGTCCCTCTGTTCCATCTTATGGATTCGGGAAAACCAACCCAATGTCTGGAAACGTGCCGCCAAATTTGGCCACTGCAATACCTATATGGTCAAGCGCTTCACAGGTCAATGGGTCATCGATCCCTCTACGACTTCGATCACCGGTCTTTACAATACAGCCCGTCATGATCTCACTTGGAATAAGGATGTCTTGGCTATGGCTAAGATACCAGAAGACAAACTTCCACCATTGAAGCAATCCTATCATAAGGCTGGTAACATCTTACCCAGGATCGCTGCTGAACTGGGTTTACCAGAGGATTGTGATGTCCTTTGTGGAGGCAATGATGCTGTCCTTGCTGCCTTATCTGGGGGATTCACGGCCCCCGGGGATATTAATTTCATCTGCGGCACTTGCGAAATCACAAACGTATGCGTGGATAGACCCGTGAGCTCTGGAAATTTTAACGTCCGCTGTCATGTCATTCCTGACCGATGGGTCACCTTCTTCGTCCTCAATACGGGAGGGTTGGCTCTCGAATGGTTCCATTCTGTATTTTGCAGGGACATGACCATTGATCAATTTTACAACGACTATATTCCAACGATTCTTGAAAGTTTTCTTCACAGCCATGATCCAGAAGGCTTGGAGGCTGACCTGCCTGAATACGTCCCTTTCTTGCAGGGATGCCGCTACAGTCTCGAACAGATGACGGCAAGCTTTTCAGGTTTAACATTGGAGACGACGCGGGAGAAAATCCTTCTGGGATTAATCAAAGGGAACGCGATTTACCATCGTGAACATCTGAAGGAGGTAGCAAGCCTGGTCAAAATAAGCAAGGTTGTGATGACCACAGGAGGTGGGGCAAAGATCAGGGGATTCCTGGAGGCGAAGAAGCGCTGGACAGGTGATTTCGAGTTTAGATATCAAGATCAATCCTCCCTCTTGGGGGCGGCACTGTTGGGTCTGTTTTACCAAACCCAAAAATATGCCTAAATTTATGGAGGAAGAGATGAGAGAAAGTGGAAATCAAAACCTGAGGAAACGCTTAAGGATCGGTCCTTCTACCCTGAAGGAGGTAAATCAATTTCTCCTTGACCCGGGCAATTCTGTCATCAATGGATTGCTTCGTGTTCTGGACAAGTATGGGACACCGCAAGAGATCAATGCCAAGGCCCGGAAAGCTCAGAAGCTTTCCAATCTTCTCAAAAGGCTTCAGGTGATGAAATCCCCTTATCTCGAAGATCTGGGATGGCTTATGGCTGAACGGGATAAAGGTTCCTTTATCTCCATTTCTGAATTCAGGCGTAAAGTCCTAGGGAAGCGGGTCGATGGGGTGACCTTTGATGAAGCCCATGCAGTCACTTTAGAAATCAGCGCCTTTCAATATTTCCCATGGCTGATTACAGAGGCCCGCCAGGCCATAGAGAAAAAGGAGATCATGCCTTCGCGATATATTCGCGTTCGGAAGATGAAGGAGCAGGAGAGCGATCAGGGAGATACCCTGGCTGTGGCAGCTGCCATGCAGATTGTTGGAGCTAGTTATGTGGAGACACTTGACACGAAAGGAACGGATGGTTCGAATGTTCACCTGGGTGGTCCGGAGACGATCACTGGCTATTTTGGGGGAATTGGCCAGCCCAATGAGCATGCCCTTCAATGGATTGATGAATACCTTTATTACTATACCAATTATGGAATCCGACAGGTGCTCAACATCAATCCCGGAACAGTCCTCCTTGGATATCTCCTTCACAAATTAGGAGTCGATATGGAGTTTAAGATCTCTGTCTTCATGGGAAATGACAATCCTTATTCCGTCCTCTGGACCTTGATGGCAGCCCGGCTCTTTTCAAGGAGGGATGGTTCAACACCCCTCATCGGCTTCAACCTGAGCAATTCAGTTGACTGTCAGACCCTGGAACTGTCGTCCGAAATACGCAAGAAACTGGGGCTGGAAGAAAACGTCCGGATTGAACATCATATCACTGAGACCTGGAAGAGCATCGTGAGGCAGCCTTACAATCGACGCTGCGATCTCCTAGAAGTTGCATCAAAGGTACCCAATATCTCGGCAAAACATGAAGGAGGGGATCCCGAAGTGGAACAGACACGGGAACATGCCTCAGATATACTCGATTATTTTAGAAATAAGGATGAGGTCCTCTCTTGCGGTGATATGTCTTGCCTGGAGAGAAATTATTTAGATAAGCATGAGTCCGTCAATCGCACTGCCATAGCACTGACAGAAAAGGGGCTCGCCTTTATTGCTGCTTGGAATCTTCACAAAAAATAGGGAAAGATGATCCCCCGTAATCCCCTGAAGCTGTGAAATTATTGTGGGTGTAGACCGGACGGGGGAATATCTCCAAAACTGTAGAATGCGGACATTTGATTTTGTGGTAAAGGGCCCTTATAAGTTAGTTATCTATGTTGTAAGGCGTTTGCGTCCTTGCGAGTAGAACCGAAAAGGTAGCCGCTCTACATTTTTTCCGGTATCCCCCCGCCCGGTCTTTCAGTCCTTAGCTTTTTCACCCCTTCCTTCTAGAAAAGGGGAAATTGCTCCTCCCTTTACTAAAGCCTGCCTGCCGGTAGGCAGGGGAGGTGGGGAGGGATTACTTTGGCAAATTATCCAGAATCGGTTTCATTATCTTTTCAATGCGGCTCTTGATGCCTAAGAATTTAAAGAACTCCGCATCGGAGAGGGGCTGTTGAGGAGGCCCCATCTTAAACCCTCTCGCTTCGAGAGCGGTTTTAAACCCGAGGGGAAATGGAGCGGCAAACAGAGCTCGAACCAGCAACAGAATGGAGAATTGAAGGTCTCGGGCCCTCTCATAATTCCCTTCCCGCCAGGCCTTATAGATTCCAACCATCACCTCCGGCAGAATACCCGCCGTGGCTGTCATACATCCCTTTGCCCCAACCATCAGGGCTGGGAAAAGGATCTCTTCACGGCCTATGAGAATGGAGAGATCCTCTCCTATTAAACGGATCTTATCCATGTAGTGGAGAAGATCCACCATGCTCCCGCTGGAGTCCTTCATGGCCACGACATTTTTCTTTCGGGAAAGGCGTTTGACCACATCATAACTGATCGGTGTTGCGAAGAGAGGAATATTGTAAAGGATGATGGGGATATCGACGGCATCGCTGATCGTCTCAAAATGGCGCTCCATATTTTCCTGACTGAGGGGATAATAGTAGGGCGGGGCGACCACGACCGCTTCACAGCCGATCTCCTTAGCTTTCTGGGCAAGGAAAATACATTCTTTTGGACGGGAGGAGGCGATCCCGGGTGTGACCGGGACTCTTCCCCTGGCTTGATCATGGATGATCTGCATGAGGAAGACTTTCTCTTCCAAATCGAGGTGGATAAACTCCCCCACCGAACTGATCGGGAAGATTCCGTGAACCCCCTTGTCGATCGCGAAGTCGACCATCTGGCGGACCACGGTCTCATTGATCGACCCGTCTTCAAAAGGGGTCATCATCGCCACATAGATTCCTTCAGGTTTAAACATAAGAACTCCTCGTATTACATAAATGTCGAGATTCGAATTTCGAAATCACTGCCTGCAGATCCCCCCCACCCCCCTCGGTTGCGAGTCGTACCGACTTTACTAAAGGGGGGCGAGGGGGGATTATAATTCAAGGGAGTCCCAGCTTCTTCAGTGTCTCGGGTTTGGGAACTCCCTCCTCATCCCATCCCCTCACAAAGTAATATTCTTTCAGCATGGTTTCCAGATCGACCACTCGGCCTCGAGTAGGTCCATCTTTCAGAGGTTCGCTGAGAAAGCGTTTAGGCAAGGTATCGTCCCCCTTGGTCAGGCCTTCCCTTAAATTAAAGAGCCTCACAAGGTTATTGATACGTTCTCCACTTGGGAGGACTTCTTCAGAGGAGGAGAAGGATTCAATGCCGGTCGCGGAGTGGAGAAACTGGACGATGTGTCTGAGGCTTAGAGAGAAGATTGTGAAGAGACAGGTGACGGAGGAATTGATGATCGTAAATAGATCCTGTTGGCTCTTCACGAACTCAGCCTTGAACTCGATTGAAAAAGGATCGATCCTTTCCTCTGCTGAGAGGAGTTCTGCTCCGATCGGCCATGAACGAAGGTGGCAGGCACCCCGGTCACTGGTGGCATAGGCCAGAGCAATTCCTGTTGACCCTCGCGGATCATAGGCAGGCATCTCCAAACCTTTCACATGGATAGCGAAAGATTCAGATCCTTTCCCAACCTCCTTCGCTATCCTCTTTACCCCTTCTCCCCAGAGAAGGCCTGGCCCCTCCCTTCGGCCAATGAGATGGATGGAGCGAATGATCCCTTCATCATCTCCGAACCTTAAGGGGAAGCCGATATCGGACTCCTCCAAAACTTCCTTTTCCATACACTCCATGAGAAATCCGATCACATTCCCAGTCGAGATAGCATCGAGTCCATAGAGGTCACAGAGATATTCAGCCTGGATGATCGAAGGGATGTCGGCGTTTTCGCAATGAGCGCCGAAACTCCAGACATTCTCATATTCCGGGCCTTCGACAAAAGCCCCTTTATATTTCCCTGATTTTACCTCAGAAATTTTACTGCAGTAGATGGGGCATCCATAACAAGCCTTGTTCCTGACGTAAAATTCTCGAATCTCTTCCTCGTTGAGGGCAGAGTGGCCCTGGAAGACTCCTTTCTGAAAGTTTCTTACCGGGTGGACTCCAGCCTCATTCATACAGGAGAGGATGGTATTGGTCCCATATTTCTGGCGGCCTCCTCCTGAATCAGGATGGATAGCCAATTCATTGAAGGCTTCTCGGCAGACTTTCATAAAATATTCTGGATGGGCAATGGTGATAGGACGGTGACCTCTGATGGCGATCGCCTTCAGATTCTTCGATCCCATGACTGCACCTGCACCACCTCTCCCAAAGGCTCTTGCCTCAGAGATGATGCTGGCAAAGCGAACCCTCTTCTCCCCTGCTTCACCAATGCAAGCAACTCGGAACTCCTCTCCAAATTTATTCTTAATCCACTGGTGAGTTGAAAAGGTATCTTTTCTCCAGAGATCGCTCGCATCCCTGAGATGAACCTCTTCATCGTCAACCAGAATCATCACAGGGGAAGACGCCTTTCCCTTGATGATCAGGGCATCGAGTCCAGCCATCTTCATTTCTGGTCCAAAAGAACCTCCACAGTTGGCATCGAGCCAGAGACCTGTCGCAGGGCTTTTGGTTGAAACAATACACCGACCGCTTCCAGGGACAAGGGTCCCAGTGAGAGGACCAGCGGCAAAGACCAATAAATTTTCCGGATCGAATGGATCGCATCCCTGGGGTAGATGGTCATAGAGGACTCTTGCTGCGAACCCCTTTCCGCCGATATATTTGGAGGCTACGTCCCATTCTAAGGAAATCCGTTTCGTCTTCCCCTCGGTGAGATCGACTTCCAATATTCTTCCGGCGTAGCCATCGAATTCCGATTTCATCTCATTCTACCTTTACAACGGCTTTCGTCGGACACCATTTAACGCACTGAAATTCTCCCTGGCAGGTGTCGCAGAAGAAAGGAAATTTTTTCGAGTTCTCCGTCTGGATTCCCCCATAGGGACAGGCATCTTTACAGAGAAGGCAACCTGTGCACTTTTCTTGATCGATTCGAAGATAGCCATTCCAGGAAAGGGCCCCTTCTGGGCAGGCATCCACACAAGACTTAGGTTCACAGGCAAGGCATAGATGGATTTGTTCTTCTTCAGGCCAATTGGATTGAATACGAATTCTCGACTGTTTGGGCGCGATGGAGCTTTCGTGGGTAAGGGAGCAGATGATCTCACAGATTCTGCAACCGGTACATAGGGGAGGGATGATCTGGATCATATTGACGTGTTGGCCTTATTTATTCTTCGATCAAATCCCCCCACAACCCCCCTCGGTTGCGAGTCGTACCGACTTTGCTAAAGGGGGGAAAAAGGGGATTTTCAATCCGCATTCCGCAATCTACATTCCGCACTCAGAAAGAAGGTCCAATGCGATTGATGGCGAACTCCCGGTGTCCCCAGATTTCGCTCTTGGTCAATTTCCCATTGGCGACCCTGAAGACTTCACGAAAGATTTTCTCCCCAATCTCCTGAACGGTTTTATTTCCGGTGACAATCTCACCCGCATTGATATCCATATTATCCTTCATCTTTGAATAGAGATAGGAATTACTGGCAATTTTAATCACCGGAGCAATCGGTGATCCCAAAGGATTTCCCCGACCTGTAGTGAAGGCAATAATCTGGGTGCCTCCGGCGATGAGGCCTGTCATGGATTCGGCATCGTGGCCGGGCGTATCCATGAGGACTAATCCCTTTGGGGTGGGGAGTTCAGAGTATTCGAGGACCTCCA
>Ga0316628_100002816_pt1 | contig 13109 bp, 13 predicted proteins | sample OWC_Aug_M2_C1_D5_FD_207648 | JGI IMG/M metagenome (GOLD analysis project Ga0316628, IMG submission 207648) | Wetland soil microbial communities from Old Woman Creek delta, Ohio, United States - OWC_Aug_M2_C1_D5_C | ecosystem: Environmental > Terrestrial > Soil > Wetlands | place: USA: Ohio... | reverse complement strand
ACGTTTCCGCAACTGAATACTACATTTGGTACTGTGCCTAAGCATTCATAGCCTTCACATGGAGTAAGGATGGGGTTGTCTGAGCGGTAGAGCACTTTCTCTGGGTTATTTTTATCTAGTAAGGCTACCCCGAGTGAATAATGCTTATGCTCATCGACTCCATGGTAAATGAATAAATAGCCTTCGTTTAGTTCAATGGGCGTGCCTGCTGCTCCAATTTTGAGACTATCCCACATTTTATCTCTTGGCTCCATAATGGATTTGAACCCATGCCATTGTTTGAGGTCTTCTGAGTAAGCAATACATATGCTTGGTTCAATACGGTGGAACATGACATACTTATCGTTCGCCTTGCCAGGCAAAATAACAGCGTCTTTATTACGTACGCCTGGGAATGGCAGGATTCGCTCTTTCCAGTTCCATTCTCGTTTGAGGAAATCTCGCATGTTTATTGACGTTAAAGATATTTGGTAGATTACTGGGTAATCGTGGTTGCGGTAGGCTGTATAAGCCATTATACACTTATCGTCAATAACTGTTAAGCGTGGATCCTCACATCCATCGCGCTCCGCATGGTTCACTGGATTGAAAATAGGCAAGTCAAATCGCTCTTTGATGGTAAAACCATCATTCGAAATTGCATACCCAAGTCTTGACACGTTATCGCTGCCCAAAGCACGATAAATTATGTGTACTAAGCCTTCAACATAAACGGCTGCCGCATTAAATACCGCTTGAGCTTCCCAAGCATTAGTTCTAATCGGTTTTAATATGGGATTATGTTCAAAGCGTTTCATAAGCCCCTCTCCCCTTGAAAAAAACAGTTGTTCAAGGCAGCATATAAATGTCATGTTTAAGTATGTCAAAATTCTTCTTTGTGACTGTCATTATACAGTCACATGCTCTTAAAGAGCGCCGAGTCTTGATATATGCAGGGATTTGTTCTTGGCAAAGTATGTTCTAGGCACCCGTTCAGTGATTACTGTAAAAGAAGTTGCTTATGTAAGCACTTACCCGCCAAGAAAATGCGGCATAGCAACCTTCACCGCCGACCTTGTCAATTCTATTAGCCGCTTGAACAAGTTAAAGGCGCAAAAAATCATTTCGATTGATGGACGCCGTCTCTTCAAGCCCGTTTATGAGGGTATTCAGGATAAAATTGGTCGCGATTTCATCGAAGACTATGCTTTAATGGCTGATTTTCTGAATCAATCTTCAGTTAACATAGTTAACGTTCAGCATGAGTTCGGAATTTTTGGAGGAGAATCAGGTGAATATATTTGCGCTTTTCTTGACAAAGTGAAAAGGCCTATTGCCACGACCCTTCACACAGTTTTGCCGAATTTTGAAAAGAAGACGAAAGAAGTCTTCAACCGCGTTGTTAAGCGTAGCTCTGCAATTGTTGTGCTCAATGAAACGACTCGTTCGCTTGTTGAAGCATATGGTATTCCACAAAAGAAAATAAGGGTAATTCCGCATGGTTGCCCTGATCTTCCTTTTGTGCCTAGTGCAAAGGTTAAGCCAGTTTTGGGCTTAAAAGACAAAATTGTTCTCTCCACTTTTGGGCTCTTAAGCAAGGGTAAAGGAATAGAGTATGTGATTCAAGCTCTTCCCGAAATAATCAAGAAAGAGCCCAGACTAGTTTATTATGTTCTCGGTGTGACGCATCCTCAGGTTAAAAGAACAGACGGGGAAGCGTACCGAAACACGCTTATGCGAATGGTGAAAAACCTTGGGCTACGTGGACGCGTAAAGTTTTTGAATCGGTTTTTATCAAAGCCTGAGCTTTTTAATTATTTGCAGGCAACTGATGTGTATATTACGCCGTATCTCTCTCCAAATCAAGTCAGCAGCGGCACATTATCCTACGCTTTAGCTGCAGGAAAAGCGGTTGTTTCAACACCTTATCTTCATGCTAAAGAAGCGCTGGCCGAAGGCAGGGGCGTTTTTTGCCGTTTTAATGACTCAGCATCCATCGTTGAAAAAGTCTCAGAAATAATTGAGAGCAAATCGGTCCGAAAATCCTTAGAGCAGAAAGCTTACAAGTATAGTAGAAAGTTCACTTGGCCGCTTGTTGCTAAAAAGTACCTGAACCTATTCGATGAACTAACAAGGCAGGCTATGGAGGGATGGCACACAAGATCAGGGGAGCCAGTGCGGGCTTTAGGCTAACTTAATTTTTGTGAGATGAAAAGATGTGTGAGCCTATGCTTAAAATTCGAGATATTATGTGCAAGAAAGTCGTGACGGCAAAAGAGGATATTTCAATATTAGAGGCTGTTCAACTGCTCAGTGATAGGCATATTGGATCCATAATAATCATCGATGAAGAGCAAAAATGTACAGGAATTTTTACTGAACGAGACGCCATCAGAATTATTGCCCACAAGTTTGCCACCGACCAGCCGCTGAGCAAAATCATGAGCCGGCATGTGGTTACTATATCGTCTGAGGCTTCTTTTGACGAGGCTAAAAGGTTGATGCTTTCGCATAGTATTCGTCATTTGCCAGTTACAGATCAGGCGGGAAAGTTGATTGGGCTTTTTTCGCTACGAGCATTCTTTGATGAGATTTTAGGAATTAAGACGCCTGTTCCGAGTGCTACTTAGGAATGGTTTATGGAGCGCTTTTTCGATAACCCGATTCTTCAACCAGTAGAAGAGCATGCTTGGGAGTCGCGGGAAGTTTTTAATCCTGGTGCGATTTATCTTGACGGCAAAGTCCACCTCTTGTATAGGGCGATGGGGAACGATAATATTTCGAGGCTTGGCTATGCAAGTTCAACTGACGGTGTAACCTTCGATGAGCGTTTGCCAAATCCTGTCTTTGAGCCAGCAAACGATAGTGAAAAAGATGGGTGTGAAGACCCACGGTTAACCCAATTGGACGGGCAACTTATTATGACGTACACGGCGCTTAGAGAATACAGCCACTTGCAGGTTTACCAAATTGCTTTTACATCTATAGCTGCAGAAGACTTTGTTAATAAGAGATGGAATTGGGGGACACGTAGGTTGCCATTTCCAGGCATCCGCAATAAAGATGCTGTTATTTTTCCCCAGAAGGTTGGAGGCCGGTATGTTATGCTTCACCGCATTGACCCTGACATTTGCATTGCTTACTCGGATGATTTGGTTCATTGGTGTGATATGTCCGCGGTTATGAAGCCTCAAGGTGAGGGTTGGGATAATTGGAAAATCGGCATAGCAGGAACACCTGTGAAAATTAATGAGGGCTGGCTTTTAATCTATCATGGCGTTAGTGTAGAGCGGATGTATTCGCTGGGTGTTGCCTTACTTGACTCTGACCATCCTGAACAGGTTTTGTATCGTTCTAAGCAGACTCTGTTAGCTCCGAAAGACGATTATGAACGCTTTGGCAAAGTTCCTAACGTAGTTTTCAGCTGCGGTAATGTAATTTTAAACAATAAGCTTTTCCTTTATTATGGGGCAGCCGACACCGTTGTCGGCGTTGCTACGATGCAATTGAATGATCTTCTCTCGTTTATTCACCGATGATTTGGCTATTGCGCTTTGATTATGCAATAACCTGACGCTTTCCGCAAACGATTCATGACGGCTAAGCCAAGTCCTTCCAAAGGTATACCTTCAGCGATAATGATATCAACGTTTTGGGCATCAACTTCTCTGAGGAGACGGAAGAGGTTTTGGGCGACTATTGCCAAGTTGAAGCGGCTGCCAAGAGAGCTAACAACATTGGCTTCGTAAACATTCTGGGTTTCGTCGGTGGCTAATATGCCCACTTTTGCGCCTTTCAGCCTATAAGATTTAGCGAGTTCCCTGACTTTGACGATGACGGCTGGTATGTTTCCCTCAACAAGGATGACTTCTGCTTTCGGTGCATAATGCTTATGCTTCATTCCAGGAGAACGAGTTTTCTCCAGCGGCAACTCCTCTTCAGCTTTCACAAACGGGTGCAATTCTACGCCGCCGAGGACTTTCTTTAGTGCTTCAAAGGTTGTCCCTCCCGGGCGAAGAACCATTGGCGGTTCAGCGCTAATGTCGACGACTGTTGATTCGACGCCAATATTTGTGGCTCCGCTGTCTAGAACAGCGTCGATTCTTCCATTGAGGTCTTCGAAGACATGTTGTGCAGTTGTTGGGCTAGGTTTGCCTGCGAGGTTTGCGCTTGGAGCTGCGATCGGACAGCCACTTGCCTTGATTAGTGCGAGGGCAACTCTGTGGTTCGGCATTCTAATCGCGATTGTATCTAAACCCGCAACTGTGATATTTGGCACAATATTGGAGTGTTTGAAAATAAGAGTTAAAGGTCCTGGCCAAAATTCTTTCATGAGTAGTTCGGCTTTTTTTGGCACTTCCTGGACTAGGCTTGGAACTTCTTTTAGATCTGCAACGTGGACTATTGGCGGATTATCTAAAGGGCGTTTTTTTGCCTCAAAAAGCGCCAAAACCGCAGCGGCATTGAGCGCGTCCGCACCTAAACCATAGACGGTTTCGGTTGGGAAGGCAACTAATCCGCCGTTTTTTATGATTTTTGCTGCTGTTTTTATTTTTGTTGGGTCTGGGCTTTCCGCGTTTACTTTGAGGAGGAGTGTTTGTTTCATTGCCTTAGCCTTTTGTGTTCTAGTACTACTGAGGTTTGGACTTGGCGCTCTGGTATGTCCCAGTACATCTTGAGCAGTCTATTCTTTTCTTTATTTGACACCAATTCAAAGCCGTGTTTTTGGTAAAAATGGATTGCCCATGGCGCGGTTTCCCATGTGCCAACGAGAAGGCGCTGGGCTTGGGCTAAGTTGAGGAGGTGTTTCAGGAGTTTTTCTCCCACCCCTTTGCGCTGGTGACTTGTCAGCGTGTATGCATGCCTGATTAGGGTGACGTCGTTGACGTGTTGGATGCCCATGACAGCGATTAGGCTGTTATTTTCTTTGTAGCCATAGAATTGCACGCCATGTTCAATTTCTTCTTTCAATTCTTCTGGTGGCATGTACGGTTCTTTCCATCGGTCGACTGGGATTTTGCCCTTATATGAGAATGCGGCTTCGTTTACAATGTTTAGGATGGCTGGGAAGTCATCGTCGGTTAGTTTGCAAATCATCTGTTCCACTGGGACGGTCGTTAGGTTGCGGTTGGTTCTTTCTGTGTGTCGGAGGTTTTGATAAGTTTGTCGATTAGGTGCATGAAGAATGCATGCGCTTGCATTTCACCAACCTTTTCGAGGTACACGGATACCATTGCAATTTTGCCTTTTTTTGAGGCAACATATTCGGCGAACATACGTGCAGAAATAACATTTTTGTCTCCGAGAAGCGCAGAAGAGGTAGCTGAGCCAAGTAGGTCTTTGGGTTTTGGAACGGCGATTGCTAAGGTTCCAAGCTTGTCCTCTTTTTCGCTCAGCATTAACATGATGCTGTTTTTAGCCTCGACATAAATCGCTAGAAAATGTACGTCTTGTTCAAACAATTCTTCTTTTACGACTTTGGCACGTTCCACTGCAAGTTATCCCCTGTATGTGGTTGAGGTATTGTGTTGCTGCTTAAAAAACTTCACAAATGAGCAATTGGTGCAGAAAATATTTTGCCAACGAATATTTGTCATATGTAAAGCGGTTGATATTTCCTTAAGAGGGGCATGTCTACATTGGTTGTTCTTTAAGCCATCAACATGTTCCGAAAAATGTGCATTATTGGTGACAATCGGTATTTATAGGCTGATAAACCATACTCTGCAGTGTTTTATCGAGAGGCGAAGATGCAATAACAACTCAGGTACAAGGGGCCGCAATCTTGCAGATACTGAGAAACAAGCTAGCCGTGCCCACCATGGTGAAAACCAACCAGGACCCTTTCCAAACTTTAATAATAACAATAATTTCGCAAAACACATCTGACACAAACACCGGGCGAGCCTTCGAAAACCTCTCGAACAACTTCGAAATAACGCCCCAAGCACTCGCAACCGCCCAAACCAGCAAAATCGAGGAGTGCCTACACGTCGGCGGACTCTACAAAAACAAAGCCAAAACAATACAAACAGTTTCCAAGATAGTTCTTGAACAGTTGCACGGCTCACTAAAATCCGTAATAACACTACCAGTTGAAGAGGGAAGAAAAGCACTCATGCAACTGCCCGGAGTTGGACCAAAAACCGCTGATGTTGTCTTGCTTTTCTCAGCGGGTCAACAAACAGTCCCAATTGACACTCATGTTTACCGCGTCTCGAAACGGCTTGGCTTAGCACCTCAAGACAGCAGTTACGAAGACGTACGAATAAATTTGCAATCCGTTTTTGAGCCAAAAGACTTCTTAGCAGTTCACTTACTTTTGATTGCACTGGGGCGAAAATACTGTAAAGCGCAAAAGCCAAACTGCACCACATGTGTAGTAAAAACTTTTTGTCCATCCAACCTCACGGGTGAAACGCATGATTAAGCTGCCCAACGAAGTCACAGAATACTTCCCCTACAGCAGCGTGCGCCCCCACCAAGACGACTTCATAAACACAATCTACAACGCCGTTGCAGGCAGACGCTCAGTGCTAATAGAAGGCAGTAACGGACTTGGAAAAACGATTTCAGCGCTTTCTGCATGTTTGCCAGTCGCGATTGAAAAAAAATTAAAGATATTGTACGTTGCCCGCACTCACAGGCAGCATGACCGCGTAATCGAAGAATTACGCGCAGTTTACAATCGGCACCAAATCTCAGGTGTCTCTATCCGCGGACGCAATGAAATGTGCCTCAACGTCTTTGCCGCTAAAGGAGCGTTTGATTCCAAATCGCTCATGGAAGTCTGCGAACTTCTCAAAGCCAAAAGCCGATGTCCCTACTACGTCCACGTGGATGATCGAACATATGACTATCTCCAACTTCAGCAACAAGTCGCCGCGCGACCCTACACTGCTTCAGAAATTCAGCGTATCTGCAAGAAAAAAGAACTCTGTCCATACGAACTAATCAAAGGCGCCCTCTCAGACGCCAAAGTCGTCGCCTTAAGCTATCTGTACGTGTTTGACCCCGTGATTCGAACGGCTTTTCTCAAAAACCTAGAGACCGAACTGGGCAAAATCATCCTTGTTGTTGACGAAGCCCACAATTTGCCTGAGACGGCTATTGACATCTCAAGCAGCACTCTCTCGCTGTTTGTTATGAGGCAGGCAGAGATCGAAGCCAACAGGTTCGGCCATAAAGATATTGAGGAATTTGCACACTTTTTCAGGGTTGAAGTAGAAAAATTAACGGATACAATCAATCGAGAACAAATAATCTCGCCCGATTGCATCCTAGAAATCATCCAAAAGCAAGGAAATGTCGCCAAACCCAAAGAGTTCTTTGAACACCTGCACGACACAGGCGGAGCCATAAAAAAGAGTCTACTTGCGGAAGGTAAAAACCCCCGCTCATACGTTCACGCAATGGGCGAGTTTCTAATCAAATGGCAAGAAACCTCAGGGGATAGCTCATTTATCAACATTGCAAGCCGATACTACAACAAGGAAAACAACAAAACTGCAAAACTCGAAATTGTAGCGCTCGACCCAGCTAAAGTCACCGAACCTATCTTTACTTCAACTTACGCTAATGTGATTATGTCGGGTACGCTTCAACCGCTGGAAGCATACGCAAGAATAACGCGCTTGCCTGAAAGCACCGTTCGGTTTGTTGTACCCTCACCATTCCCAAAAGAGCACGTTTTCTCAGCCGTCTCCTTGGGAGTTACAACTTCAATGGAGAAGAGAGGCCCCCAGATGTATCAGAAAATGATTGACCGCATAAACGAAGTCGTTAATAGTACGCCCACCAACACAGGCGTATTCGCAGCCTCATTTGAAGTTCTAAACTCACTGCTTTCAGAGGGCTTAGAAAACTTCTTGCTCAAACCGGTTTTTCATGAACGGCGGGGTATGACTTCTAAAGCGAACGAAAAAATGGTCCAAGACTTCAAAGTCTGCGGAGACAAGGGCGGCGCCGTATTTTTGGGCGTCCAAGGCGGCAGAACCTCGGAGGGCGTGGATTTCCCGGGCAACCAAATGAACTCAGTCATAGTCGTTGGCGTACCATACGCTGAGCCAACGCCAAGGGTAAAAGCCCAAATTGACTATTATGAGCAGTGTTTTCCTCGGCTTGGACGCGAATATGGCTACATTTTGCCCGCTATGAAGAAAGCTTCACAAGCCGCAGGCAGACCGATTCGAACCCTCGAAGACAGAGGTGCAATTGTGTTTTTGGATTACCGTTTCTCTACAGCATACTGCAAAAGCTTCTTGCCATCATGGATAACCAACGGCATGAAAGTGTTGCCCGACCAAAAAGACGTGCTATCCAGCGAAGTAGCCAACTTCTTCAAAACTCAATCCTGAGCAACTTCACGAAGCTTCTCGTCAATCTGTACTTTTCCAACCACGAACCTTGTCGGTTTAGCGGAAACCGACGTTTGAACCTTCAACGCCCGCCTTGTTTGATTAATTTCGCGCAGGATACCAATTCCTAAAAACTTGCTACCGCGACCATATAGTCCGACCAGTAAGCCCTTCTCTGGCTCTTGATTTCTTGGAAGCGAACTGTTTGGTTCCACTGTGATTTGGCTTATAGGATAATTCTGGGTTTTAGCATCTTTGAGATATCGTGCGTAGGTCATTTCTCGGAGAGCTTTGCGTTTATCAGCCGTCCGCTGATTAAGCGCGACGGAAGGCTCAACAACGATTGCAGGGATCTCGTGGGTGTTAGCCATAAGCTCAGCAAGTTCATCTTGCACTTGTATGCCTACTATAATGTCAGGCTTGAGCTCCTTGATTAACGCGGTCTTGTATCTGACAGCGATGTCCCCACTGACCCAACCGTCAGTGTTAACCACGACAAAGTCAACCTGACGCTGACAAACTTCCGCCATCATAGCCTTTAAGCCTTGCATTACTTTCGCCAATGCCAAAATTGGCGACGTGACACCGATAAAAAAAGCGTTCTCCAACCGCAAACTATACAGTTCAGCTATTGGCTTAGTGGTTGTAGCGTAGCCAACGGTCCCTGAGGGACCAATGTCTGATTGCCCCAAATCGCCATCCAAAACAGTGACTTTACATTTTTGGCTAACAAGCCTGTTAACTAAATATGTACAGAAACTAGTTTTGCCCGAATCCGCCTGCCCAATGACCATAACAATCACCGGGCGCTTTTGTAAAGCTAAGACTGTTTCAATGAGCTTGTTCCATGACTGCGGAACGGTGCTACCTTCAACCTCTTGTACTCCTGCGTTTGCACCCAAAGATACTTGAAAAACAGCTTGTTCCACAGCAAGGAAAGGCACGCGTTTTCCCTCCCGAACTACAACGGATATGGATTGTTTGATTTGGTATCCGAAGACTTCAGCTTTGCCTGAGATCAGCCGTACCGACGCTGGGCCATCAACTAGTAACGTTTTATTAGGTTGGATTGTCTGTTGCAGTTGTCTTCCTCCTTGGGGCTAAGTAGCCTGTTCTGCCAGCTATCCGTATTGCTGAAGAGATGTGTCTGATTTTTCTGCTGCGCCTGTTCTCTTTTAGTGGGCGGTTGGTTCCAGCCTCACCCACCACTTCCAGAACAACTTGGGCTGGCAGGGCAGCGTCCATATCTTCAAGTAGTTCCTTGTAAATAGGGACACCGTTCCCAATCTTTACGGTGACATTGGTTAAGTTGAAATTGACGTTTCTAATTATCTTAGATATGCTATTAATTACCTCTTTACTGCTATAGCAGTTGCCTTCCTCAATAACTTTTCCATCAGCTAAAACAACCAGCCCAATGGCTTCACCTGGGTCAATGCCGATTATTATTCTCTCATATGCTTCTTTTCCCAAAAGTACCCGCTTTATCTCGATAAATAAATCATCAAACTGCGGTTTATCTTTGAAAACTAAAATTTTTTCGCTCTTTACCAAGGACTTTTCCTTTTCAGTGGTTATGACAACTTTGACTTCGGCAGGCACCGATTGACCTGGAACCAGACTGAGGAAGGGAATATTTTGTTCTCGAAGCTCGTTAACAATCAGAAAGTAAGCTTTTCCATCAACCGTTGAAACAGCAACTTTTTCTCTCATAAACCAGTCCTGTTACGAGTATACGTTTAAGTGCAAAAACATTACTAGTTTCAACTTAATAATCCTTGACGTGTAAAACATGATTAAGATCCAGACAGGCGTAAAATGCATTGACAGTAACATCGGCGGCGGGATTTCACCAGAGACTGTCACTTTAATTTACGGTGAAGCTGAAACTGGTAAAACAACATTGGCTATGCAATGCGCAGTCAACTGTGCAGAGCAAGGTTTCAAGATCCTGTTTGTGGATTGTGACAATACGTTTTACGCTAAAAGGCTCGCACAGATCGCACACGACAAGTTCGACGAGGTTTCCGAAAGAATTATTCTGGTTAAACCTAAAGATTTCATTGAACAAACAGCCCTCATAGACAACATACAAGACTACACCGCTAAAAACTTCGGCTTAATAATAATCGACACGCTGACGTCTCTTTACGGGGCAAAAGTCGCCGAGACATCAGGCAAAGCCTTTACAGTAAACCGCGAATTGAACAGGCAGTTAGCTATTTTGGCGCAGACAGCGAAAATCCGAAAAATTCCTCTCATGATAACCAGCCAAGTCCGGGCTGTTTTCAACGAGCAAAACCCAGGCGTTCGGCCGGTGGCGACAAGGGTTCTCAAATTCTGGGCTGACACAATCTTAGCCCTAAAACCTACTGAGTACCCACAAACAATTAAGGTTGCGATTGAGAAGACACAAAAAGATACTGCTGAAGTAACCTGCTACATACAAATAGGTGAAAGCGGAATAGAAGATGCTCAAATGCACTAAGCAAACGGTTGAAACCCAATGGATCTAATGGAAATAGCCATTCTAGTAATCGTAGCATTAGAATTTATTTTTCCAGCTTACTGTGCCAATGGAACACCGGTGCTTGCGGGCGGCGGACCAAAGATGGATTTTGGCAAAAACTTCTACGATGGCAAACGCATCTTTGGCAACAACAAGACTTTTAGAGGCTTCTTTTTTGGTTGGGGTGTTGGCTTCGGCGTTGGGCTGATTGAAGGTTTCGTTTTTGGTTTTGACAAATTTCCAATTCTATTTAGCGTTATAGTTCCGTTGGGTGCACTTCTGGGGGATTTAACAGGCGCCTTCATAAAGAGAAGGCTAGACATTGCCCCAGGCGGCTTATTGCCAATCGTTGACCAAGTTGACTTTGTGGTTGGAGCGGTTGTGTTTTCGTTTCCATTAGCCATGATAAGTTGGCAAGTGGCAGTTACTGTTTTGCTGATTACGCCACCTATTCACTTGTTTACAAATTTCTTAGCTTATAAGTTAAAATTAAAAAATAATCCTTGGTAAGAAGGCGAAAAAAAATTAGCCGCCGTATATCTTGATATTGATTGCGAGCTCCAGCATTAAGTATGATATTAACAGGAACGTGATGCCTATGATGAGCATCATGTAAGCTTGGCGTGGGTTATAAGCGCTTTTTGAACTCTGGTAAATAGCGATTAAGCCTACGAAGCCTAAGGCATAAAGTATCACTGTAATTATTGTGTCTGAGACGAATTGTGAGTTCATACTGGGGTAGATGAACAGAAAGCTAGTGCCTGTGTAAGCGGATGGCTGAATTGTCGCCCAATTAATAAGTGTAAATAAGCCACCGCCGAAAAGAAAAACTGTGTACCCGATTACTACAACTGTAAGTATGAATGCTGATGGAGCATTTGTTGAAAGTCTTCGGAACCATCGGCTAAGTGAAAAGGACATCGACGAGGAACTCTTCTTGATTTTACGTGACATCTTTGTTGCCAACCTCAAATAGGTGCTTTACCACTTCTTTAGCCCATTCTCCAGTTAATGAATTTTTCTGAATCTCCAGCAAATACCCCTGCCAAGAAATGTCAGACGCCTGCTTCCAAACCCCGAACTTTGTAACAATATTACGGTATGCCTCAAAATGCAAGCTACAAAAACCCTCATCTTGAGCTTCTCTCTTACAAATTTTGCATTTCACCGACTTTGCGCTCCTTTTGATGGGCAGTTTGGGTTAAGGCATAGCTTCCAAGGACTTCTACCTTTCAACAGCACGACAGCAGTGGGCGAACCACAACTCTTGCAAGCGATAGCCAATGGTCTTATGATGCCGTTTTGAGGCAATGGGTAAGCAGCGTTGCATTTGCCTTCAAAATAGTTTGTACAGCCGACAAAGCGTTTGCCGCTTTTTTTTGAGTGCACAATAACCAGTTTGCCATCATGGCATTTTGGGCAGTCACCGATTATTTTCTCTTCCAGTCGAGACTTCTGCAGCGATTGGCTTAGTTGCGTTCCTATTGCTCCTTCGTTCTCTTTAAGCGCTGATGTGATTGGCTTTAAGGTGGCGATGGCGTTTTGCAGCACGTTTTCTTTTGTTTCCTGTCCTTGCTGGATTTCGTTCATTTTTTCTTCTAGACTTCGTGTGAAGTCGGGTGAAACAACTGTGGCGCAGTATTTGGAGAGGACTTCTATAACTTCAAAACCTAAATCGCTCACAAAGAGATTGTCTGCGCCATGCATGTATTTGCGGTTGTAGAGCGTTTGTATTGTTGCCGCCCGAGTGGCTTTAGTTCCAATCCTCTCTTTCTCCATCTTCTCAAGCAAGCTCTTCGGGTTATATCTCGCTGGCGGCTTAGTGAAATGGTCATTTACGCTAACACGTTTAATTGAAATTTTTTGTCCCTTAGTTAAGGGCGGCAAAACAGTGTCTTTTAGTTGAATATAGGGCTTATAAAATTTAAGCCACCCTTCAGAAAGCGTTCGCGCCCCCTTCAGATGAAAACTATTGCCGTTGATGATTACGATTGCATTTACGCTCTGCCGATGCGTAGGCTCAGCAAAAACAGCCAAAAACCGCCTAATGATAAGGTCGAAAATGTTCCTCTCCGCAGTGCCGAGAGGTTTTTGGGGCAGATTGCCTGTTGGGTAGATGGCCGGATGCGCTGGGTCGTCTTTTTTGCCCTCATAAGGTTTCAGGCTTGGTTTGGAAAGCAGTTCAGTTGTCTGTTTAGTGTAAGCGGGCGCTTTTCCCAGTTTTTTTAAGATGGTTTGGTAGCCGATTGATGGTGGCAACTTTT
>Ga0316628_100002814_pt1 | contig 13111 bp, 5 predicted proteins | sample OWC_Aug_M2_C1_D5_FD_207648 | JGI IMG/M metagenome (GOLD analysis project Ga0316628, IMG submission 207648) | Wetland soil microbial communities from Old Woman Creek delta, Ohio, United States - OWC_Aug_M2_C1_D5_C | ecosystem: Environmental > Terrestrial > Soil > Wetlands | place: USA: Ohio... | reverse complement strand
CAGGTACCGCCTCAGCCACAGGTACCGCCTCAGCCACAGGTACCGCCTCAGCCACAGGTACCGCCTCAGCCACAGGTACCGCCTCAGCCACAGGTACCGCCTCAGCAAAAGACGCCGCCAGGCACTGTTAGTTTCTTTTTTGATGATGCGGATATTTTTGAAGTTGCCCAGACGATTTTTGCGGATGTCTTAAAGGTCAATTATATCATCGACCCACAGGTCAAGGGAAGGGTGAATTTCAGAACGGTTACCCCTATACCGAAGGACGAAGTCCTGACCGTTATGGAGATTATTTTCAGGCTTAATGGGATAGGCTTTGTTGAAGAAAGCGGGCTTTACAGGATTGTTCCCCTAACAAATGTCCCGCAGGAACTTGTTTACTCACAGATTGGAAAATCTCCGGAAAACGTTGCAATAGAGATGTTCGCATTTAAAAATGTGGACATAAAGGAGGCTATGCCGGATATCGAAAATGCCTTAGGGTTACAACTTAAAGGCGGCACTGTCAGGATTCTTCCGATATTCCGCCTGAATTCGCTCATCATAGTAGCATCATCAAAGGAACAGCTGGATTATATAAAGAAATGGATCGAAGTATTCGACAACATGTTTTTAATCGCCAGACCCAAGATTTTTATTTATCCTTTGCAGAACAGCAAGGCAGAACATATCGCCGCACTGCTCCAGCCGATACTTTCGGGGGGTGCCGCCGCTCCGACACCTACAACTACACCTGCACCAAGAACAGAACAACCGAGAGCAACGACACCATCAACTCCACAAGCCGCGACGACTCCATCTGCGCCGAGAACCGGCGCGGCTGCGACTGCTACGGGCGGCGGAGGGCTTGTCTCCCGTGAGACCAAAGTCTTTGCTGATGAGATTTCCAATTCACTGGTAATTCTTGCGACTCCTACGGATTACAGTTTTATATTGGATACTATAAAGAAGCTCGATATCATGCCGAGACAGGTAGTAATCGAAGGGCTTATTGCCAGGGTTGACCTGACAGACAACCTGAGTTTCGGGATTCATTGGTCTTTAAAAACGGATGTCAACATATCGGGTTTATGGCCCTTTTCGAATGACATCGATCTCGCCGGTGACGTAGTGGCCGGCGCTGGATTAACAAGGGATGCAGACGGCAATGTGGTTATCCCGGCGAAGGGCTTCACCTTTGTCGGTACTGATCCGAAAGGTGTGGTGAGGGCTGTTCTTACGGCACTCGCTGAAGAGTCAAGAGCTAAGGTCCTTGCTGCGCCTCATATACTTGTGTCTGATAACCGGGAAGCGAGGATTCAGGTAGGGCGACAGGTTCCTCTGGCGACCTCAACAACCAGCACCCCTTCAGCTACTACCACTACTGCAGGTTTAACGTCCACATCGACGATTCAATATAAAGACATAGGGATAATACTGAAAGTAAAACCGCAGGTGAATGACAGCGGACTCATAGCTCTTGAAATAACCCAGGAGATTTCCTCCCTTGGAGAACCAGTATTAGTTGGTGGGTTGGCGGAGATAACTATCAATAAGACCGAGGCTACCACGTACCTTGTTGCACAGGATGGCGACACCATCATCATCGGCGGCCTTATACAGGAAGATATTGGAAAGTCAAAGGATGGCATACCTTTTCTCAGCAAGATCCCTATTATAGGCAATCTTTTCGGCAGTACAACTGACAAAACCACAAGGACGGAACTTATAATCCTTCTCACACCTCATGTCATCAAAAGCCTGGACGAGGCCGGCAATGTGACAACGGATTATGTCGACAGATATAAAGGCAGCACGAGGGATAGAGATATAGACGATTTCATTAAGTCGAAAAGTCAGAGAAAACAGGGCGGTGAAGATAAGGGTGATAGCAATATCACAGAATAACATTCTCCTTAAAAGCCGAGAAGAGTTCGCTTTGAATAGCGTACTGTGGAATTGTGACTAGTAAAATTTCGAAGTTTTCCTCCGGCATAGGTGACGGAGGGCATTTGTTGAAACCCCCCCGATAAGTCAGTAACTTCACAATTTATTCCGGACAGTAATAATAATAGAGGATATTGTTTTGTTGCTCGGGTTTGATGACAGGGTGGACTGTTTTCTGATTACCCCTGAGTGCTTAATACTGCTTGAGTAACTTTATAGCAGTTGGGCAGAGAGATTGTGTAGAATATAAAAATTAGGTCTGCGCTTGGCGTAAATGAAGAGATGAGAAAACATTCACTGGTATACTATAAGGATTTGGTTGTAGCCCTCACACAGAAAGAGTTGAAAGTCCGGTATAAAAGGAGTTTCTTCGGCTACCTATGGTCCATTGCCAACCCTTTGGCTCTTGCACTCGTTTTTTTTATTGCCTTCAAAGTGTTCATGAAGATCCCGATAGAAAACTACACCCTCTTTCTGATTGCCGGACTCTTTCCGTGGCAGTGGTTCTCGAATTCTGTCAATACTTCAGCAATGGTCTTTATCGGCAACGCATCTCTGATAAAGAAAGTGAATTTCCAGCACAATGTGCTTATTATCGCAACAATACTTAATGACATGCTGCATTTCATTTTATCGATACCTGTGATAATTCTTTTTTTATTCATCTATGGTATGGAACCAAGCATTACATGGTTTGTGGGCATACCGGTTTTACTCATTATACAGTTCATTATGACCGTGGGATTTTCTCTTGCTGTATCCACTATAAATCTATTCTTTCGAGATATCGAAAGAATAGTCTTCATATTCACTTCTTTGATGTTTTACATGACGCCAATAGTATATTCAGAGGACCTGGTTCCTCCTGAATATAGAACTTTGATTTTGTCTAATCCATTATCTATTCTCTTGATAAGCTGGAGAAATCTTTTTATGCACGGCACGCTTGATTTCAGAAATGCTGCCACAGCTCTTATCTATTCTGTAATAGTTTTTGCGATCGGATACTTTATTTATAGAAAACTAAAATGGAGGTTTGCTGAGGTATTGTAAATGGACCTTGCAGTGACATTCACAAATGTGTATAAGGAATACCCATTTTATCAGCATGTAAAAGCCGGGTTTAAGTCTTTTTTGTTTGATCTGCCAAAAAGCATAGCCTCATTAAAAAAGACCAGGTTTATAGCCCTTAAGGGAATATCTTTTGAGGTCGAAAAAGGGGAGATATTCGGCATTATCGGAAGAAACGGATCGGGCAAAAGCACTATCCTCGGACTTATGGCTGGTGTTATGAAGCCGGATAGCGGTTCTGTAATGACAAACGGCAGGATTTCTTCCCTGCTTGAACTTGGAGCAGGGTTTCACCCTGATTTGTCGGGGGTTGAGAATATTGTTTTGAACGGAATCCTTTCCGGGAATACAAAGGAAGAAATGCTAAAAAAGATTGAGGAGATCATCGAGTTCTCTGAGCTCGGTGAATTCATATATCAGCCGTTGAGAACCTATTCGTCAGGCATGCAGGCGAGGCTTGGGTTTGCTGTGGCGGTACATATAGATCCGGAAATACTTCTTGTGGATGAAGCGCTTGCAGTCGGTGATATAGATTTTAAGGAAAAAAGTCTGAGAAAAATGAAAGAATTCATGGAGTCCGGTGTTACCACTATCATCGTGAGTCATGATATGCCTGCAATAGCAGAGCTTTGCGACAAAGTAGCATGGATAGACAACGGCAGCCTCATGGAAATTGGCGATCCCCGGGAAGTGATCAGAGCATATTTGCGACATCTGGGCCAGGAAATAGACTTCGATGAAGAAGAGCGTGAAGAGGTAACGGAAGTTCAATCCCTGCCTGAGATCGAAGAAGTCCTCGATGATTTTGTGGGCACACAGGAGCCTGTTTCAGAGATTGCAGGCTTTCCCGTCATGGATGTGATTGCGGAGCCGTCCTCAAAACCTGTTTCGTGGTGGGATTCACCGCTGGTGATGCATGAATGTGAAATGCTCATTACCGGAGATCCTAATATCCATTTCTATGAATTCCTCAAGAGAGATTTTTCAGTTGCAAACCTCCGGAAAGGCCTGAGTCTCTGCAGAAGATTAAAAGGAATAGAAGACAACTTTGCGAGATATCATGCCTGTGAGTCTTTCGACATTATCGGTGACGAGACTGAAATAAAAGACATTCCGGCGGTTTTCAGGAATCTTGAGAAGAATCATTATGATTTGTTTCTCTGCGTTGACCTCCTAAATCATGTCTCAAGCCTTGAGATATTTCTGCGGGACGTGGCAGATGCATTGAAGGAAAAGGGAGTTGTCATTGCATTGGAATACATAGGTCCTGCGTGCTTTCAATGGTCTCAGAAAAGTGTGAAGACAGCAGAAATGATTCTGAGAGCTATCGGCAATCATGGCAGTTCTGAAATTATGAACTCCGGGGCTGAAGAGAGGACTGCAGTGAATGGGGATAGAGTAATTCCTACGATCGGGAGGTACTTCGATATAAATGCTATATGTTATTTCGGAGGACCTTTTTACGATCTCATATTGAACAGGATTCTGCCCGGACTCGATCAGAGCAATGAAAAAGATGCTGCGTTGATAAGAACCGTTATTCAGTGTGAGCAGGTACTGATAAGGGAGAAGATTCTTGACAATGCCTATGCGATGATAATTGCGAGGAAGCGGCCTCACCGTGGATGAGAACAATCCTTTAGTCTCCATAATCGTCAGGACAAAAGACAGACCGGCTCTCCTGAAGACTGCCCTGAGGAGCGTTGCTTCACAGGACTATAGACCCATTGAAGTCACCCTCATAAATGACGGCGGGTGCGATCTCGACCTTGATATTATCAGGAGTATTTTGAACGACGTCTCCCTCAACTACGTACGCTTTGAAAACAATAAGGGAAGGGCTGCTTCAGGAAATGCGGGGATACTTAATGCACATGGGAAGTATATCGGTTTTCTTGATGATGATGACGAGTTCCGCCCCGATCACATTTCAACTCTGGTCTCATTTCTTGAACAAAGCGATTGCAGGGTTGCCTATGCCGATTCAGAGCTCGTTGTCTTGGAAGTAGATGCAGCACTTGGCAAGAGCGAGATCAAAGATCGGAGAGTTTTTTCATCCTATGATTTTTTCTATAAGGATCTCCTCATGGGGAACTATATTTCCCTGATATCCATTTTATTTTCGGCTGAAGTTCTCAAAACATCCGGCGGCTTTGATGAAAGTCTCGATCTTTATGAAGACTGGGATCTCCTCTTGCGGATAGGCAGTGATTACCCTTTCTCTCACATTAAGAAAGTCACTTCACTCTATAATCAATGGAGCGGAAGTGCTCAGATCGCACAGTCGGCGAAAACCGATGTGATTAAAGCTTCCTTTTCCAGGGTCATAGAAAAACACTACGAAAAGATTACTGCTGAGACCATCCTGAACTTAAAAGATAAGGAGAATGTACTCACAGTAAATTTCAAGAAGCTGGTCGCAAAATACATAAGATTAGAAAATGCACTTGCTGACAGAAATTCTGAACTTAATCAGAAATATTCCGAACTCTCCCAGAAAAATTCTGAGCTTCTCCGGAAGCACGATGAGCTTCTGCAGAAAGATTCGGAACTTTCAAGGCAGGCCCTTCAAATATCGGCATTAAGAGGTGAGAAAGACTTGCTCAAATCTCGCATAGAGGAGATGCTGTCAACACTCGGATGGAGGTTCTTTGACAAGGTCAGGATAATTCGCGATCATCTACTGCCTTCCGGCACAGGAAGGAGACATGTTTATCAGAAGGTTGTCGCACGCATTAAGGGAGCAACTGAGGATAGGGCGATCAGTGCAAGTCAAGATCTGGAGCCGGAAGAAGTTGAGGATTTCGACGGTTCAGGTGCTCAGGTTGGCGCGGAAGTCCTTGATGAAGAGAAAGAGGAAAAAGCTCACGCTTCAGAGTCCGTCGTAGAAAACCCCAACGAAGTCCTTGCCGGGGAAAGACCTGTTGCGGCAGATGAAGGAGAGATCTATGAGACATGGATCAGGAAGAATGAGCCTGATGATGCCGGCTTGCAAAAACAGCGTGAGGAATCAATGGCCTTTCTTTACAGGCCACTCATAAGCCTTGTCGTGCCGGTCTATGAAACTGACAGGGACATGCTCACCAAAATGCTCGATTCAGTTCTGGCGCAGACCTATGAAAACTGGCAATTGTGCATTGCCGAAGGCAATTCGAGCATGTCCTATATCCGTGAAATACTCCGGTCCTATGCTGACAGGGACGGTAGAATACAAATCAAATTTTTAGAAGAAAACAGGCATATTTCCGGGAATTCAAACGAGGCTCTCTCTCTTGCGGAAGGAGAGTTTGTAGGATTCCTCGACCACGATGACGAGCTTGCCCCTCCTGCTCTCTACGAGGTCGTAAGGCTTCTGAATGAACGCCCCGGCCTGGACATTATTTACTCCGATGAAGACAAGCTTGATGTCGAGGGTAAAAGATCTTTTCCTTTCTTCAAGCCTGACTGGTCGCCAGCCCTTCTCCTGTCGGTAAATTATATATGTCATTTTGCCGCAATGCGCCACTCTATCGTGAGAGAACTCTCCGGTTTTCGCAAAGGATATGACGGAGCTCAGGACTATGATCTTTTCTTGAGGGCGAGCAGGGTTACCTCCAGGATTTACCATATCCCGAAGATACTCTATCACTGGAGGGAACACGAAAAGTCCACTTTAGGAGACGATTCAAGGAAAGATTATGCGGATACATCAGGCAAAGCAGCGCTCGCGGATTTTTTTCGATCCAGTCGCATAGACGCATATGTGGAATCAGGTCTGGCAAAGACAAATTATCTCGTTCGATACGCGATAAAAGGTAATCCTCTAATTTCCATCATCATACCTTTTAGGGACAAAGTCGAATTGTTAAGAAAATGCGTCCGCAGCATTCTCGAAAAGACGACATATGAGGAATATGAACTTCTTCTCGTCTCAAACAAAAGTACGGAAGTTGAGACTTTTCATTATTTGGATTCCCTCGGTGAATATGAGAAGATCAGGATCCTGAAATTCGAGGAGGAGTTCAATTTTTCGAAGATAAACAATTATGCGGTAAGGGAGGCATCGGGGGACTACCTCCTCTTCCTGAACAATGATACTGAAATCCTGTCCGAAGGCTGGCTGACTTACATGCTTGAACACGCCCAAAGGGACGAAGTGGGAGCTGTTGGATGCAAACTTCTCTTCCCCGATCAGAGGATTCAGCATGCCGGAGTAGTGATAGGCATGACAGGCCTCGCAGGTCATGTCTTCGCAGGTTTGCCGGATCACTCTTACAGCTACCTTGGATCTTCTGATTTTGTGAGGAATGTTATGGCAGTCACTGGCGCCTGCATGATGGTGAAAAGAGAGATCTTTAAGAGAGCAGGCGGTTTCAATGACTCCTTCGTCGTCTGCGGAAGTGACGTGGATCTCTGTATCAGGATCCATAAAATGGGATACAGAAATGTATATACTCCCCATGCAGTCCTTTACCACCATGAGTCTGCCTCAAGAGATTCTCACATACCCTCCAACGATTTCGAACTTTCTCTCGAAAGTTACAGGGATTTCTTATCCGGAAGGGACCCCTATTATAATCCTAACCTCACGTTGATGAAGACAGACTGTTCCCTGAAGAGAGAGGGTGAAGAAAAACTTTTGAAGGAGATCCGGGAGAATGCGATCAAGCAGAGCAGAGAGGCCGGGGACAGTACAAAAAAAGAGAGATATTCAAAGACAGCCGAAACGATAAATCTTGTCGAGGCCCTTGATTTTTCTGTCAGTGACTTAAACGTGAGCACGCGGCTTATGTCAGACTTTGGAAAGAACAGGCCCGACGTCCGGAGTATCAACTGGTTTATTCCCTATTTCCATCATGTCTATTATGGAGGAATTCATACAATACTCAGGTTTGCCGATTATTTATCGAGAAAGGGGATTAGGAACAGGTTTGTACTCTATGACAGCCCCGAGGTATCTCAGGAGGACATACTGAATAAGATAGGCACAGCCTTCCCTCACATGAGACAGCCGGAGGTCTTCGTCCGCCGGGATGCTGACATAAACAGCATACCTTATGCCGATATATCCGTCGCCACGCTCTGGACTTCAGCATACAGGCTGCTGAAGTTCAGAAAAACCACGGGAAAGTTCTATTTCATTCAGGATTATGAACCGCTTTTTTACCCTGCCGGAACTTGTTATGCACTGGCAGAGGCCACTTATCGGTTTGGTTTCTATGGGATAGTCAATACTCCGGGACTTTATGATTTCGTCACGAACAAGCATGAGATGACCGCAGAGTACTTTGTCCCGGCCGTTGATCACCATATATTCTTTCCTGCTGTGAAGGCTTCCGGCAGAGAGGGGGAGAAACTGAAGCTCTTTTTTTACGGCAGGCCCCAACACGACCGGAATGCCTTCGATCTTGCGGTAGCGGCCGCAAAGAAGATAAAGGCGACACTGGGGAATCGAATAGAGATCGTTTCGGCCGGAAGCGAATGGAATCCTGAGGATTTCGGTATTGAAGGGACAATAACGAATCTCGGCCTGCTCGGTTATGAGGAAACTGCGGAACTCTATAGGAGCTGTGATTTTGGCCTGATCCTGATGTTTACAAAGCATCCCTCTTACCTCCCCATGGAGCTCATGGCGAGCGGTGCGATCGTGATTTCAAACTATAACGACGCGAACACCTGGCTCCTGAAAGACAAAATAAACTGCGCCGTTGTTGAACCTTCACCGACATATATTACTGAAAGGCTGCTGTATCTTATCAAAGATGAAGAACTTCAGAAGACGATGAGGGAGAATGCCCGCAGCACAGCTGCATCCTATCATTGGGACAATGAAATGGAAAAGATATACCGGTTTATCACAGGGACAGGGAAAACATATGATGTCACTTCTGAAACGGGTGATGGCCGAGCGGGCGGGCATACTGTGGAAAAACTCAGCAGGGAAATTGATGCGGTCAGGGCGGAAATGAAGGGTCTCGTAGATGAAGCGCAAATGCTGAGAGGAGAATTGAGAGCTAAGAGTAGCTATTTGGATGACATCCACAACAGCTTTGGTTGGAAGTTACTGAATTTTTACAGGAAGAGGATAAAGGAACGAATGCTACCCATGGGTACAAGAAGAGAGCAGACTTACAGGCTCGTTCTCAAAGGGATGCACGCGGTGTACGTATATGGCTTAAGAATTACCTTACATAAAGCCGTCAGCAAGCTTCGTTCAAGGCTGGTGAGCAAGAGGATCAAACAGGAAAAGTTTAACCTTCCCATGATCGCGAACGGAATAACAAAAACCGTTGACAAAAAAATATCAGTTATTATCCCTACAAAGGATGCAGGGAGCGAGTTTAAGATCACCATGGAGAAGATAAAGAACCAGAAGGGACTCGGTGAGTTGGAGCTTATCATTATCGATTCCGGTTCAAAGGATGATACTCTAATCATCGCTGAGCATTATGGAGCTAAGGTGTCTTGTATAAATCCGGAAGAATTTAATCATGGAAGGGTACGAAACATTGGGGCGGAGATTTCGACGGGAGACTACCTCGTCTTTTTGTCTCAGGATGCAATTCCGATAGGCGAGACCTGCATTTTTGACATGATCAGGGTTCTCGAAAAGGATGACAGGACAGCAGTGGCTGTGGTTAAACAGGTGCCGAGAAGTGACGCAGATATATTTGCGTGCTGGCAGCTATGGTATCACTATAATAAACTCCTTGATCCTTCAGATAATCAGATCGTACATGCAGATCCGGATACTTTTGCGAAGCTTTCCCCCACCGACAGGCGCAAGATAAGCCAGATCGATAATGTCTTTTCTTGCATAAAGAGGGATATTTTTTTTCGTTTCAAATTCAAGCCTTTGCCGTATGCAGAAGACCTTGACCTCGGGTTAAGGCTCATCTCAGGCGGGTATAAAGTAGCATTTATTTTTTCTCTCGGGGTAATCCATTCTCATAACAGAAATCCTGACTATTTCTTCCGAAGGAGTTATGTCGATACAAGGAGTATTTCGGGGCTTCTTGGATATGAACCGATAAAGTGGGATGAACAGGGCATTTGCTCTATTAAAGATATGGTCTCGCTTGTCCTTACCTTTTATTCCAGAATTAATCTTGCAATAGATATGCTTCAGAGGAACAATCTGAACGGTTCCACCAAAACACTTTTTAATACTGTAAAATCTTCCTTGTGGGGGGAACAAACAGGGACAGGTTCTGCCGGCGAGAGGACCCTCAATAATCTCTTAGAAAGACTTGTTTCTACCTTTCGGGGAGAAACTATACAAAATAGCGGAAATTCCGGCATCTTAATAAATCAGTTTATTGACCTCATTGATAGTTTCGGAGAATTTCTGGGCGCATATGATGAGATCATCGATAAGAGAGAAGAATTCGTCATGGCACTCTACAAATTTTTTGCTCTTGTCGCGGGGTCAAACATAGGCAATTTCGCTATTTACTTGGAGCAGAAAAACCCCTCTGATCCGGCGCTTGCGTGGTTAGAAAACTCATTGAGTGAAGGCGTATGAGAATTCTTTATCTGGTTCACGATTTTTTCCCGCATTTCCATGGCGGCACAGAGCGGTATGTATTGAACATTGCCAGGCAGATGCAGCGAATGGGACATTCCGTCTCAGTGCTCACGTATGGTTTGAAAGAGCCGCCTGAAAGTTTTACGTCACTGAGTGAAGGGGTATTCGTCAAAGCATATTCTTACGAGGGGATTCCCGTAATCTGCATTAGACACCAAAAAATGCCTGAAAATATAGGACTGCTTATTGAAGATCATGAGATGGAAAAGGCAATTGAGGCGATTGTGAGGGAAAAAAAATTTAATATAGTACATATAGCCCACCCCTTGAGGATGGGATCGTGCTATAAGGTTGCAAAAAAGCTGGGCATTCCCGTTGTGCTTACATTGACTGACTTCTGGCTTCTGTGCCCTTGGGGAAGGTTTTACAAACCGGATTATTCTCTCTGCAATTCACCTGATGACGGGAAGAAGTGCAGGAGAGAATGCGGCCTTGGTGAATCGATACTGAACCGATATAACGAGGCAAAACGGTTGTTTGAAACTGTGGATGCTCTCATATCGCCTTCTCGGTTCCTGATGGAAATCTTCAGGGCAAACGGATGGAAGAGACAGATCTATCATGTGAGGCACGGTGTTGATTACAAATACGTCGAGACATACGACCGGGGGAAAAAGCACCCTGGAGTCGTTATTTTCGGTTACGCGGGTTTAGTTTCAAGATTTAAAGGTGTTGATCTGCTTGTGAAGTCCTTCAGTGAGGTGAAATCACCTCATATCCTGCTGAAACTATATGGGAATCTTATAGAATGGGAGATAAATTTCTGCAGCGAGTTGAACCTTTTGTTGGCGAAAGATGAAAGGGTTCGGCTCATGGGAAAATACTCGCACGAGGAATTGTCGAGTATCATGCGTGACATAGATATCCTTGTAGTGCCTTCTACGACCCTCGAAAGCTACGGACTTGTTGTGGTGGAAGCACTGGCCTATAATGTGCCCGTGATCGCCTCTGATATCGTAGGCAGTGCATACGAATTCATTCAACATGGGAAAAACGGTATGATCTTTTCTGTTCAAAACCCTTCTGAATTGGCAGAGATCATACGACAAATAGCTGATAATCCCTCTCTTGTGGACACATTAAGATCAAACATAAGTCATCCACCGCGCCTTGAAGAAGAGGCCTTTATGGTGGAGAAGATATACAAGTCCGTTTTGCATTAGAAATAAAAGTTACAAGCAACTTGTCATTGAGTGGTTGTTTAGCGGCGTCGGAAAATCAGAGCTTCAATGATTTTGGAAATTATTCTGGTCGACAATATCCATCAGGCTGGGCCATGTCTCTCGTCAAGCATTAAATATTTGTGAGCGCAAAAAGAACTCTGACTCCTATTTTGATGAAAATGGCTAAAAACTTTAGCCGGTATGTCATCTCTGTTATAATAAATTTTGCTTAGATTTATGCAACCGGGATTCACGATATTGGATGGCTTACTTCAAGAGAGCAAGGCATAGGTATGAGTTTGAAGAATATCAAAGATCTGGGATTGGCAAAAAAAAGGCATATGCACAATCAGAGAGAAGAATTCATCTCTGTCGTTATCCCTGCTTTCAATGAGTCCGAACGAATTGTTCCCACTATTGAGAGGATCAATGAATATTTAGTCAGCCATTTTCAAGGTTTCGAGATAATAGTGGTCGATGACGGCAGTAAAGATCATACCGGGGAGTTAGTCCTCAATGCTAAACAGAAAATAAAGTCATTAACATGTGTCCGTTATGAAGAGAACAGGGGCAAGGGGCATGCTATCAGACGGGGAGTCAGTTCATCAAAAGGTGATATTATACTCATCTCTGATGCCGACCTATCAACTCCGATAGAGGAGATGGAAAAGCTTCTTGTCCAATTTGATAAAGGTTACGATATTGTTATCGGCTCAAGGGCATTAAAAGATAGCGATATAGCAATACGACAACCCTGGTGGAGAGAATGTATGGGCAAAACTTTCAACAGATTTGTGAGATTTCTCATTTTAGACGGCTTCATGGATACTCAGTGCGGGTTTAAACTCTTTAAAGGCGACAGCGGAAGAAAGATATTTCAAAAGGCGACGATTGACCGTTTTGCGTACGATGTAGAGGTCCTGTATATTGCGAAAGAAGAAGGCTTCAAGATAAAGGAAGTGCCGATTAGGTGGTTAAACTCGCCTGCATCGAAGGTAAGGCCCGTAGAAGACTCATTACAGGCGATGAAAGACCTCATACGAATCAAAGTCAGGAAGCCACGTTAATGATTAGGAAAAGTATAAGATATTTTAAGAAACATGGTTTAAGAAAAACACTGGCAAGGTCTTTTCTTGAGGTAAGCCGAAGACTGGACAGAGAAGTGGAATATTCCTTAAACAGACATCATGCGCCAGATATCGCTATAGAATCTTATTGCACGGATTTACCAGGCACAGGCGAAAGGGTTGTTCCGACCGTTAAGAATGATTGTTTTTACGCTCATTTGTCTATATATACCTTTGCAAAAGAATTTGTTCAGAATAAAGTTGTTCTGGATGCCGGTTGCGGGGCGGGATATGGAACGCATTACCTAGCGACTCAT
>Ga0316628_100002813_pt1 | contig 13112 bp, 10 predicted proteins | sample OWC_Aug_M2_C1_D5_FD_207648 | JGI IMG/M metagenome (GOLD analysis project Ga0316628, IMG submission 207648) | Wetland soil microbial communities from Old Woman Creek delta, Ohio, United States - OWC_Aug_M2_C1_D5_C | ecosystem: Environmental > Terrestrial > Soil > Wetlands | place: USA: Ohio... | reverse complement strand
CACGCCGACATCGAGCCCGATCCGGTGCGCGGGCTCGCTATGAGGCGCACCAACTTTATCCCCGACATCGTGAACTGCGACCTGCCTCTCGATAATCGTCGCAGCGTCGGCTATCGCCGTGTCGAGCCGTTCATGACCGGCAACACCTTCTACCTCTGGATCGGACAGCACGAGAATGGGCGCTATTCCAAGGCGCACGCGCATACCTCTGCTGCGGTGCTGATCTGCCTGAAAGGCAAGGGCTACACCTACACCTGGCCCGAGCAATGCGGCCCGACGCCGTGGAAGGACGGGCACGCCGACAAGGTAAAACGCGTCGACTACGAGCCGGTCGGCATGGTCTCCGCCGCGCCGGGAGGGTCGCGCTGGTTCCACCAGCACTTCGGCGTGTCGAAGGAGCCGTTCCGCCTGACCGCCTGGTTCGGCCCCAACAATCCGGGCCGCGAGCCCGGCCCGCCGGGCGAGAAGCACACCGATTACGGCGCCATCGATATCGACGACGGCGGAACCGCGGTCCCCTATTACATGGAGGACCCGTTCATCAAAGCCGAGTATGATGAGATTCTGCGTAAGTCCGGCATCGAGAACCGGATGGATCCCGCGTGGTACGTGCCGGGCGCCAAGGTGCGCTCGGCCGCCGATTGAGTGGCCGCGGAAGAAGACCAGGGCGGCCGCATCTTCTTTTCGTCGACTGGCCGGACGCTCGAGACCGAGGACGAGATCCACCTCGTCACCGTCGGCGTCGACATCGGCTCATCGACTTCGCACCTGGTTTTCTCGCATCTCACCCTGGAACGGCTCGACTCGCGCTATGTCGTGGCCGAGCGCGAGGCGTTCCATGAATCCGACATCGTTCTCACGCCCTATGTCGCCGGTGAGGACATCGACGCGAATGCGCTCGGCGATTTCATCGCCCGCGAGTACAAGCGCGCCCGCCTCTTGCCGGAGGACATCGATACCGGCGCGCTGATCCTGACGGGAGTCGCGGTACGCCGCCGCAATGCGCGGGCCATCGGCGAGCTGTTCGCGCGCGAAGCCGGCAAGCTGGTCGCCGTCTCGGCCGGAGATGCGCTCGAGACCGTCATGGCCGCCTACGGTTCGGGCGCCGTCGGGCGCTCCATCCGCAACAGCGAGACGGTGATGAACGTCGACGTCGGCGGCGGCACCTCCAAGATCGCCGTGTGCCAAGACGGGCGCGTGGTCGCGGAGACCGCGCTCGACGTCGGCGCCCGGCTTCACATGGCGGACGATCCGAACGCGCGCGCGATCGCCACCCAAATGGCCGACGATCTCTTCCTCGCCATGGAAGGCGGCGCGCCGAATGGCATGCGCCTCGCCCCGCTCGCCTACCGCGGCAAGATCGACGTGCTCACCTTCTCCGGTGGCGTCTCGGAATACATCTACGGCCGTGAGCGCGGCGACTTCGGCGATCTTGGGCCCATCCTCGCGCGCGAGATCCGCGCCCGCGCACAGAAATGGGGGCCGCGGCTCGAAGCGCCCCTCGCCGGCATCCGCGCCACGGTGATCGGCGCGTCGCAGTACACGATCCAGGTCTCAGGGTCGACAATCTACGTCGCGCCGCTCGAGGCCTTGCCGCTGCGCAACGTGCCGGTGATCGCGCCGACGTTCGACCTCGACGGCGAGGAAATCGACAGCGCCGCCGCCGCGAAGGAGATCGAGGCCGTGCTAGCCCGGCTGGACCTCGCCGGGGGCGAGCAACCGGTCGCCGTGTTCGTGCCCTGGCGCGGCTCGGCGAGCTTCGCGCGGCTCGATGCGTTCTGCCGCGGCGTTGCCGCCGGTCTCGCGCCCGTGCTGGCGCAGGGCCATCCGCTGGTGCTCGCCGGTGACAGCGATGTCGGTGGGCTGCTCGGCATCCACTGCCACGAGGAGCTCAAGCTCGCGAACCCGGTCGTTTCGATCGACGGGCTTGAGCTGAAAGAGTTCGACTACATCGATATCGGCGCCATGCTCGCCGAATCCGGCGCCGTCGCCGTCGTTATAAAATCTCTCGTGTTTCCAGTAAGTTAGGCCGCACCGCGCACGGTATCGAGGATCAGCGCTGGATCCTCATCGAGCGCATCGCCGCGCCAGGCGACGTGGCCATCGGGACGAACCAACACCATCGTGCGCGCGTAGAGATCGCGCAGCTTCGGATCATCGATGTGACGGACGTCGAGCGGCATACCACGTTGCGCTGCCGCGCCGAGAAGCCTCGCCGCGTCGGCATCACCGCCGCCGAGGCAGAGCAAGGTGAAGTTGCGCCCAAAGAGGTCGAGCGTCGAGCGCCCGTCGTTCAGCCACACATGCGGTGCGCGCGAGCCGGGCCGCGCCGTCGGCACGTAGTCGAACTCATCGTCCTCCGGCGCCTTCGTTCCGTCGGGCACGACGATGGGCGACGGGTCGTAGCGGTAGCCGAGATGGATGCCGATCGGCTCCCAGGCGCGCCGGTTGGCGGCGCCGAGTCGCGCGCCCAGCTCGGCGCGGGTACGCGCGCCTTCAGGCGTATTGTCGGTGATGCCGGGATAGCGCGTGTTGGAGGTGAGTCGGTCGTAGTCGCGCAGCGCTTCCGCCACCGCGCGCGCACCGACGGGCCGGCGCTCGATCTCGTAGCTCGCGACCAATCCTGCCCCGCCCCAGCCGAAGTGATCGGCGGCGAGCTTCCAGCCCAGGTCGTTGGCGTCGGCAACGCCGGTGTTCATGCCGAAGCCGCCATTCGGCGGCATGGCGTGCACAGCATCACCCGCCATCAGCACGCGACCCTTGGCGAAACCGTCGGAAACCATGCCGCGCCGCGTCCACCTCTCGACGCTTTCGAGTGTGTATGGCCAGTCGGCGCCAAGCGCGCGGCGAATCCATTCGTGGTAGTCGCACTCGTAGGGATCGAAACCGGCGGAACCATATAGCGTGATGCGCCACAGCTCGCGCCCGTCGACGGCGACGAAGGTGGCCCAGGTACCCGCATCGCCCACCATGATGTAGCGGGCCGCGTCGCCCTTATTGTGGTACTGCGAGAGCTTCGGGATACGCACCATCAGGTTGGCCGACTTGTCGACCGGATTACGCCCGCGCATAGCGAAACCGAGCTTCTCTCGCGCGAGCGAGCGGAAACCGTCGCAGGCAACAAGCCAATCCGCCTCGATCGTCTCCATCCGCCCGGCGGCGGTATCCGTCAGCGAGGCGACGACGTGGTCGCCCTTGTCCTCGAAGTCCTCGAGCTTCGTGCGATAGCGAAGCTCGACCCCTGGATAGCTTCGCGCGGTGTCACGCAGCATCGGGTCGAACCAGGTCTGCGGGCAGTGCCATTGGTTGGTCGGGCTCACCGGCAGCGGCTTGCGGTCACGGAAAGCAGGCGACGGCAGCCGCGCGATCTCGTGGCCCGCCAGGGTGGTGACGAACACGTTGTCGTGCGGGAAATCGTCCGGGAAGCCCCAGTTCTTGACCTTGTCCTCGACGCCCCAACGCCGGCAGATCTCCATCGAGCGCACGGAAACGAACAGCATCTTTGGCTGCACGCGCTCGCCGTCGCCCTGCTCCACCAGCAGGCACGGCACGCCGCGCCATCCGAGGTCGAGCGCGACGGCTAGCCCGACCGGTCCACCGCCGCAGATCAATACCGGAAGCCGCGTCGCCATCACGCCTGGTACTGCGGGAACAGCCGCTCCGCATTGCCGCGGTCGATCATCGCGAGCTCCGCAGGCGTGAACAGCTTGGTATCCGCGATGCCGCCGGCGATGCGCTTCGGATTGCCGAACGGCACGACGGTGCCGTAGACGATCTGCGACGCTGACACCAGCTCCTTGAGCGCGATCAGATTGACGCGGTGGAACTGGCTCGCCGTGTCGTAATAGAACTTGCGCACCCCCGCCTCGAACCCGGCGGGGAAGAACTCCTTGTTGCGCGGGTTGCCGGCGATCCCCTGGAAGCGGCTGTAGAGGGACGTCAAGGTGCCGCCGCCGTGCGACCAGATGATCCTGATGTCGGGGTATTTCGTGGCCGCGCCGGAAACGAACCACTTGGCGATGGCACGCGTCATATCGGTGCCGTACTCGATCGCCGCCTCGTTGAAGGCGTCGGTCTTGAGCAGGTTCATGCAGCAGCTCGGATCGGGCGGGTGGGTGTACATCACCGCCTTGCGCCGGTTTAGCTCGGCATAGACCGGCTCGAACGCCGGATCGCCGAGCCACTTGTCCCCGTAGCTCGTGAACACGGCGACGCCCGCGGCCTTGAGCGTATCCATGCCGTATTCGATCTCCTTCAAGGTGCCATCGACGTCCGGCAGCGACACGTTGACGTACATGCCGTAACGCTTCGGATGGTCGGACACGATCTTCGCTGCGTAGTCGTTACAGCGCCGCGCGAGGTCGCGCGCCGCCGTGTGCAGCCCGAACCACAGCCCGGGCGTGGTGATCGACATGATCGCCCGCTCGACCTCGCCCATCTCCAGCTGCTCCATGTCCTTTTGCAGGCTCCAGGTCGAGAGCGTCGGGTTGAGTTTCAGGTTCTGGCCCAGCTCCTGCAAGTAGAACGGCGGCACGAAATGGTGGTGCACATCGATGCGGCGCGCAACCGGGGCCTGCGCCACCGCGGAACGCTGTGCAAACATCGTGCCGGCGGCGAGCGCGCCCAGCATGAACCCGCGACGATCGACTTCCATGGTTTCCTCCCGTTCTTGTTGCTCGGGAGTTTAGCCTATCGCTTGTGCCCGCGCCTATCGTGCGAGCCGCGATAGCGGCGCACCAGCGTTTCGGGATCGAGGTTGGTCATGCCGAGCAGCACGGGGTAGATCACCGCGAAGGCCGCAACCACCGCCACCGTCATGGCGCCACCCAGCGCTACCGCCGGCACGATTCCGATCCAATGCGCCATGACGCCGGCGCGGAATTCGCCCACCTCGTTGGAGGCTCCGACGAAGACGCCGACCGCCGCGCCGACGCGCCCGCGCATCTCGTCGGGCGTGATGAGCTGGGACATGGTGTGGCGAATGTTGACACTGACGACGTCGGCGAGACCCATCACGAACAAGGTCGCAATGGAAAGATAGAAGCTGGTCGAGAGCCCGAATGCGACGACCGAGAGGCCGAAAATACCAGCGGAAATCAATAACTTGACCCCGACGCCGCGGCGGATCGGGCGCTGGGTCAGCACGACCGCGCCGACCAGCGCGCCGCAGGTGATCGAGGCGCGCAGCACGCCGAACCCGTCGGCGCCGACCTGCAATATGTCCTTGGCGAAGACCGGCAGCATCGCGGTGACCCCGCCGAAGAGCACCGCAAACAGGTCGAGCGCAGTCACGGCGAAAACCGTCTGCCGCGTCCAGATGAAGCCGAGCCCCGCCAGCACCGAGGTGATGGACACGGGCTCGCGCGACCGGCGCTGGCCGTGGATCCGGATCATCACCGTCAAGACGAACGCGACGACAAGCAGCGCACCGGCGCTGGCGTAGGGCAGCATTTCGTTGAGGCCGCTCCTCTCGCCCGCGGCGATCAGGATGCCGGCGATCATCGGGCCGGCGATGCGCGAGATGGTCTGACCGGTGGAAGACCAGGCGATCGCATTGGCGAGGGAGTCCGCCGGCACCAGGTTGGGCGTGATCGACTGATGAATCGGCGAATGGAAAGCGCGCGCGACGCCAAAGAGGACGAGCAGCGCGAGGATGGCAACGAAACTCGCGTGGCCAGAATAGGTCATGGCGAAGAACGCGGCCGCGATAGCGCCCTGCACCGCGACACAGACAGCGAGGATCTTCACCCGCGAGATGCGGTCCGCCACCAGACCGGTGACGAGGAAAAGAAGAATGAACGGCGCGAACTGTGCGAGACCGACGAAGCCGAGATCGAGTGGATCGCCGGTCAGCCGATAGACCTGCCAACCGACCGTGGTCGACTGCATCTCGATCGCGAAAGCCGCGAGGATGCGCGAACACCAGTACAGCGCGTAGCCGCGGTGGCGGAGAGCGCCCCACCCGTGCGACCGAGACTCAGAAGCCATAGAGCGCCGCGGGGTTGTCGACGAGGAGCTTCTTTTGCAGCGACGCGGTGGGGGCATAGGACGGGATCAGGTCCACCAGATCGGCATCGTTGGTCGGGCCGGGCACGACGTCGGGATGCGGCCAGTCCGTGCCCCAGATCGCGCGATCCGACGCAGCATCGAGGACGGCCGCGGCGACGCCGCAGATATCGCGGAACGGGTATTTCTCCTTCGAGAACTTCTCCAACGCGGCGATCTTCACCCAGGCCTTGCCGTCCTTCAGGAAGGCGATGAGTCGCTTGAACGGCTCCTGTGCCAGGCCGCGCGACGGATCGATGCGCAGCACGTGGTCGAAGAGGAGCGGCGCCTTGGCGGCGCGCAACATGTCCTCATACTTCAGGATATCGTCCGCATCCATGTGGATCAGCATATGCCAGCCGAGCGGCGCGATGCGCTCGGCGGTGCGCAGGAACATCTCGCGCTCCGGCGGTCCGCCAAGGCGCTGCATGAAGTTGAACCGCACCGCGCGGAAGCCGGACGCGTTCAGCTCTTCGAGACGCTGATCGGTGATTGCGGGATCGTTCGGCATGGTGGCGCGGTAACGCCCGGCGGCTGTGAACAAGGCATCCAGCGTCACCGACAGGTTCGTCCCATGGGCGACGCCGTGCACCACCACGCAGCGCTCGACGCCGAGCCGGGCATGGATCGCGCGGAGGGTTTCCTTGGGCGCGTCATAGGCGCGGTGCGCCCGCTGCTCCACGAAGCGGAACCGCACGGCCGGACCGACGATATGCACATGGCAATCGGCAGCGCCGGGCGGCAGGCGGAATCGCGGCACCGTGGGCTCATCGTCCCAGCCGCCCAGCTCCGTCCACGTCACGCAATCGCCCCCGCTTGAAAGGCGCGGAGCTTAGCACTAAGCGTTGCGTCATGCCGAGCGCACTTGAACGACTTTTCCGGCCGCGCAACGTGGCCGTCATCGGTGCCTCGCGCACGCCGGGCAAGCAGGGCAACACGGCCCTGCGCCATCTCATCCGGGGTGGATTCGCGGGCGGAATCTTCCCGGTCAACCCGTCAGGCGAGGAGATCGAAGGCAAACCCTGCTACAAGTCGATCAGCGAGATTCCCGCGCCGGTCGACTGCGCGATTCTCGTCGTCCCGCCGACTGCCGCGGTCGAGACCGTGCGCGAATGCGGCGCGGCGAAGATCGGCGCCGCCATCGTCGCCTCGACCGGATTCGTCGAGCTCGGAACCGACGAAGGCCGCGAGCGCCAAGCGGAACTGGTGGCGGCCGCGCGTGCGGGTGGGGTGCGGCTCGTCGGGCCCAACACCAACGGCGTCTACAACGCGAGCAACCTTCTGTGCCTCGGCTACAATACTTCGTTCGGCGAGCCGCTATGCCCCGGACCGGTCTCGATCGCCTCGCACTCGGGCGCGCTGTTCAACAGCGTCTTCCCGCGGCTCAGGCAATACGGCGCCGGTCTGTCGAAATACGTGCCGGTCGGCAACGAGGCCGACTTGGACATGCTCGATTTTCTGGAATTTTTTATCTCGGATTTGGACACACAAATCATCGGGCTGATCATCGAAGGTCTGCGCGACGGTGCGCGGTTCCGGGCGCTGGCAGCCAAGGCGCACGCGGCAGGCAAGCCGATCGTCGCGCTCAAGCTCGGCCGGTCGCGTGCCGGCGCGGGAGCAGCCAAGGCTCATTCCAGCAGGCTCGCCGGATCGGCCCGATCCTACGACGCCCTGTTCCGCGCCTGCGGCGTCGCCATTGTGCCCACCGTGGAAGCACTCGCCGGCGCAGCCGCCGTGCTGCGCGCGGGGCGCGACGCAAAGCCGCTGGTCTGCATCTCGAGCTCGGGCGGCGGCTCCTCGTTGCTCGCCGATCACGCCGAGGCGCGCGGCCTGCCGCTTGCCGGCGCCGGCGGCGGCGAATGGGGTGGCAAGGTCGCGGAAACCGTAGCGAAAATGGATGGCGCGACCGAGGTGCGCAACCCAACCGACATCTCGGCGCTGGGCGGGCTCGATCGGCTCGATGCGTTCTTCCGCGCGCAGGAGGCGGATGGGTTCGACGGGCCGGTCGCGTTCTTCACCCATCTGCTGCCCAACGTGCAGCGCTCCAGGCTGCTCGCCGACCAGCTCGTCGCGCGCAAGACGCGCACCAAGGGCATCGTCGTGGTATGCGCGCCCGGCGGGCTGACGCCGGAGATCGAGGCGGTCTACCGCGACGCCGCGATCCCGCAATTCGCCGATCTTGCCACATGCTTTGACGCGCTCGCCTGCGCCTATTCCGCGCCGCCTGTCGGAGCGAACTATCGCCCGCGCGCAGTGCCACACGACGCACTTGCCGCGACGGACGAGATGGACGCGCTGCGCCGCGCCGGCATCCCGATGGTAGAGACACGCGCCGCGACCGACACCTGCCCTTATTCCTTCCCGGTCGTGCTGAAAGCAATGGCGCCCGGCGTCGCGCACAAGGCGAAGGAAGGCCTAGTCGCGACCGGCATTGGCAACGCCGAAGCCTATCGCGCGACCCTCGAACGGCTGCGCCGACACGGCGCGCCTGTGATCGTGCAGCCGCAGCTCACGGCGAAGGCCGAGTTGATTCTCGGCGTCATCACCGAGCCGCGGCTCGGCAAGTTCCTGCTTCTGGGTTTGGGCGGGGTGCACACCGAGGTGCTCGACGAAATCGTTTTGTGGCCGATCCCCTCCCTGCCCGATCTGTCGCAGTCGCGCATAGGAAGGCTGGTCGCCGCGCTCGGCGCGACCCACGCCGTGACCGATGCGCTCTGCCGGCTTCAGGATTTCGCGATCACCGGCGGCGACACGATCGAGTCGATCGACGTCAACCCGCTCATCGTGACCGACGGCGGCAAGACAATCGCGGTCGATGCGCTGATCGTGCGGTCGGAGTAACATCGCCGCGGTACCGGAAAGGAAGACATGGCGCCCAACGGGTCCTTGCACGGGACGGACATCATCGCCGCGCTCAAGACTGCGCGCGTCGGCCACGTCGTGGCCGTGCCCGACATCACCACCAGCCACGGGCTCCTGTGGCCCCTGTCGCGCGATCCCGATTTGAAGCTGATCCGGCTGTGCAAGGAGGACGACGGCGTATCCATCTGCGCCGCGCTGGCGCACACCGAAAACCGAGCCGTGCTACTGATGCAGATGACCGGCTTCTTCGATTCCATCAACTGCATCCGCGCCGTCGCCTGCGAATACAAGCAGCCGGTGTGCATGATGATTGGCCTGCTCGGCAAGACGCCGGACGAAAAGCCATCGCAGTCGAAAGCATACGGCGTGCGCATCGTGGAGCCGATCTGCGACGTCATGGGCATCGAGCACATCTGCCTCAACGATGCCGCCGACGTCGCGCGCGTGCCCGAAGCGATCGATCGCGCCTATGCGAGCTCGCGCCCGCTCGCGGTGCTGTTCGGACAGGTGATCCAGCCATGATGCCGCGGAGCGAATGCCTGAAAAAGATCGCCGAGCTGCGCGGCGACGCCATCGTGATCCCAACCTACACCACCATGTGCGCCTGGCGTGTGATCTCGCCCTCGCCGCTCAACTACGTGTCGCTCGGCGCGATGGGCCAGGCCTCGGCGCACGCGCTCGGCTTCGCCCTCGGCCTGCCGGATCACAAGATCATCGTGCTCGACGGCGACGGCAGCCTGCTGATGAGCTTGTCGAGTCTCGTCACCGTGGCCAACGCGGCGCCGAAGAACCTGGTTCATTTCGTGGTCGAGAACGGAACCTACGAAGCGAACGGCAGCCATCCGATTCCCGGCAAGGACAAGGTGAGCTTCGCAGGGTTGGCGCGCGCCGCGGGCTATGCGCGCGTCTACGAATTCGACGGGCTCAACCGCTTCGCGGCCGAGCTACCCGAGGTGCTGTCCGCGCAGGGACCGGTGTTCGCGACGCTCAAGGTCGAGGCGGACGACGAACCCGAGCAGGACTATGTCTACATGCACCACCCGGATCGGCGGCGCGAATTCAAGGAAGCGCTGCGGCCGTTTCTCGCCAAGAGGAAATAGAGCCCCGGCGCGAACAGCCCGAGCGTCATCGGCTCGGGCGCATTCCGAAGCAGGAACCCGCCGTCCTGCAGCGCGAAATTGCCGCCGTTCAGGTGCGCATTCACCGGATCGAACGGATCGTAGAAGATGTCGTGGCCGTTGCCGAAGATGTTGGACACCGATCCGTCCGGCGCAAACGTCATTCCGACCACCTCATCGATATTCTGCGCGGCGTCGAGCACGAGGAAGGCGCCGTCGTCGATGAGCAGCTTCTCGAAGTCCTCCGTCGGCCCCAGGTGAACGCTCGTCGCCGGCGGATCGAGGATCTCAATGGTGTCGAGACCGTCGCCGCCGTCAATCAGCCCTTGGATGATCGAGCCCGGCCCGAGCTTCACAGTGTCGTCGCCGGCGCCCATCACCACGCTGCCCAAAATGGTGCCGTCGTTGAGCAGCGTGTTGGCGAAGGTACTGGTGATCTTGATCGCCTCGCCGTTGTCGCCGCGAATCGTACCGTGGTTGTTGATCGTCGTTGCCGCGAACGCATTGCCCAAATTCGAGTCGTCGGCGGTGATCGCCCGCTGATCGCTGCGGATCGTTGCGCCGGCAAAGTTGTTGATGGTGCCCCCGCCGACCGCGAGCGCTTCGTTGATATTGCCCGCCTGCGCAATGCCGGCGGCACGGACGGTCCCGAAATTGTCGAGGGCTATGGTGCGGTCAATGTCGATGCCGTCACCATCCGCACTCACAGCGTTGCCGGTGATCGTGCCGTGGTTGGTGACGATCGTCGCAGTGTTGGTCGTGGTGTCGATATTGATGCCGGAACCGTCCGCCCCCACGATGGTGCCGGAATTGTTCACCGTCACCGCCTTATCGCCGGTGATGCCGTGGCGCGCAGCGGTGATCGACCCGCCAGCGAGGTTGTTGACCGCGCCGGTGTTGCTGCCGAACTGAATTCCGTCGTTGCCGCTGGCGTTTCCGTTCGCTGCGGTGAGGGCCGAGAACGAAGCCATGATCTGTCCTGAGTTGTTGACGGTGCTGTTGTTACCGGGCCGGATGGCATCGGCATCCGCGGCCTTGATCACCCCAGTGGACAGGTTATTGATCGTGATGGTGCCGGTCGTCGTCGTGTCGGCATCGAAATCGAGCGCCTGACCATTAGTGTTGAAGGCGCCGGCGAGGCCGACGCTTTGGATCGTGCCGGCGTTGGTGGCGATCACCGTGCCGGTGCCGGTATTCTTGTTGATCTGGAACGTATCGCCGTTGGAGGTGATCAGCGCGCCCGCATTGTTCGTAAGCGAGATTGAAAAATTTCCGGCGGTATTCTGCCGGATCGCACGCCCGGCCCCGGCGTTAGTCGATTGGATCGTGCCCGAATTGGCGATCGTCGCGCCGCCCTGAAGCGTGATCACGGGATCGCTGCTCACCTGAAGAATTCCGGAGCTCGTCACCGTGCCGGTTTCGCCGTTGGCCAGGGTCTTCGCGCTTGTAGCGTTGGCATCGGGCGGCACGGTCAAGACCGTGAAGGGCGTCGCGAACGCTGGAGAAACCGCGATCGCCGCGATGGATGCCAGCAACACGGCGCGCAGGCCGCGCCCGGTCGAGCTTGGGAAAGTGCCACGAATCCCTGGCTTTGAAACGCGCATTGACGCCCCCATGGGTTATTTGGCTTGATCGGGTACGAGCGCCGCGTGACTCCGTCGTGACAGTTGCATGTCGGTACGGTGACAGCGGTCAAACTCAAGGAATTCGCCATGGATGCGCGCGAGACCGAACGCTTCGCCATCGACGCCGACGGTCACGTCATCGAAGGCGACGAGCTGTTCACCGAGTACCTGGAGCCCGCCTGGCGTTCACGCACCCCCGGCCACGTGCTCGATTGGCGCGGCGTGCGCCGCCTCATCGTCGACGGCCAGGTGCACCCGCCCTTCCCGGCCTCGATCTCGATCCGCAAGCCGATGGAAGCCGCCGACCGCATCAAGGTTCTCGACAAGGAGCTCATCCGCGCCGCCGTACTGTTCCCCTCGGGCGCGCTGGTCGCGATGTACGCCTGCGAGGCGCCCTTCGCCGCCGCGATGGCGCGCGCCTACAATAATTGGATCGCGGATTACGTGGCGCCTCACAAGGATCGCCTGCTCGCGACCGCGCTGGTCGCGCTCCACGATCCCGATGGCGCCGCGGCGGAGGCGCGCCGCGCCGTCGCCAAGGGCGCGGTGGCGGTCGCCATCCGGCCCAACCCGTGCCTCGGGCGCACCCTCGACGATCCGCTCTACGACCGCTTCTACGCGACGGTGCAGGAGCTCGGCGTGCCGCTGGCCGTGCACGAGACGACCGGCGATCCCGCCACCGCGGCGGGCGAGCGGTATGGCATTCGTAACGAGCCACGCTACGTGTTCAACCACATCATTTCGCATGCGTTCGAGCAGATGTTCGCTTCAATGAGCATCATCGGCGGCGGCGTGCTCGAGCAGTTCCCGCGACTGAAGGTCGGGTTCTTCGAGGCGGGATGCTCCTGGACGCCCTACTGGCTGTCGCGCATGGACGAGCATTTCGCGCATCGCCGGCTCGGATCGCAAATGCCTCTCAAGATGAAGCCGTCGGAATATTTCGAGCGCCAGTGCCTGGTGAGCTGCGATCCGGGCGATCACACCATTCCGCTCGCCGTCGCCGGCATCGGCGCAAACAAGATCGCCTTCGCCACCGACTATCCTCACTTCGACTCGGAAGGCGGCGCGGTAAAGGCATTCCTCGACGTCGAGGGGATCGCGGCAGAGGATCAGCGGAAGATCCTCGCCGACAACGCGATCGCGTTTTACGGGCTGAAGCTTCCCGTTATCGCCTGAGCGCAGGCAGCACGTCGGCGGCCAGCGCCTCCATCTGCGTCTCGCGGTCGAAAATGGGATCGAGGATCGGCACCTGGCATCCCGCGGCCAGGACCTCGGCGATCCTGTCGGCGCACTCGGCGGCGCCACCGTAGATCACGGCGCGCTTGGCTTCTTCGGGATTGCCGTAGGTGCGGCCGAAGAATTCCATCAGCCGCCCCTCGATACGCGATTTGTCGGGATCGACCTGCACGAAGACGCGCTTGGCGATGCCGAACCCGTCCGGATCGCGCCCGCTCTCCTCCAC